>SDBS01000166.1_pt1 | contig 56081 bp, 56 predicted proteins | sample 2277091 | NCBI WGS metagenome assembly SDBS01 (sample SAMN10404972, study PRJNA504765) | marine sediment metagenome | isolation source: marine sediment core GS10_PC15, 163 cmbsf | place: Arctic Ocean: Southern Knipovich Ridge | collected 2010 | reverse complement strand
TGCCTTCGAAGTTATTAGTAAGATTGAATCATCCGAAGAAAAAGAGAGGGCTTTCACTCTTCTCGAGCTTTTCCTTCTCTCACTTGAAGAGAAGGAACCACTTCCCAAAGACATATTGGATGTAGCAAAAAGATTGCTTGAAATTGAAGATTCAAATGTGGGGCTGAGAAGAAAAATAGAGAGTTTCTACAGAATTATTTACACTGGATGTACTCAGATAGAAGATTTTATTGAAAAGGCAGGAATAAGTAGGAGCGAGAATGTTAGTGATTCAATCAAATATCTTGAGAAATTAATGAACTTATGTCCAGGCAGATATGTTTCACACAAAAATTGGGGAACAGGAAAGGTACGTTCAGTTGATATCCTTTTCGATAAAGTATTTGTTGATTTTTCTGGAGGTCAAGAACAAACCATTTCGCTTGACCTGGCATTTAACATTCTTTCCCCATTAAACGACGATGATTTCCCTGTTCTGAAAATTGAAAAAAGGGATTTTCTTCTAACACTAAAAAAAGAGAATCCTGCTGAACTAATCAAACTGCTGCTAAAAAAGGAAGAGACCATCCCACAAGATAGAGTAAAAACACTACTAAAAAGTATTGTAAAAGATGATGAATGGCATTCCTTCTTAGAAAAACTGAAAAAGGCAACAAAATCCGAGGATTTCATTATAAAAAGAAAGGGAAACAAATATCTCTTTACCAGAGCACCTATTTTCAGAAGAAAAAGATTTACCATAAAAGAGGTCGAATCAAAAACCAATCCTCAAGATAGATTGGAGATGCTCTTTTCTATCTCAAATGAAGGTATAAAACCAGATGAGAAAGAGATGTGGATTAACTATGCGGAGGAAATCCTGAAAAACAGAGACATTGCTTTACAAATAAAGGTTCAGATGATTTTCACAATAGGTGATGTTTCGGGGGATAAGAAACGGTTGAAGAAAGACCTCGATATTCTCGTGAAAAATGTTGAAGAGAATGAGCAACTACTTCTGATTGACGCACTATCGCAAAAACAACATAAGAAAGAATTCCTCCAGTATTTAGGTGAAAAGGATTGCAAATTTGCAGAGAAGATTTTTCTTAAAACATCCGACAGGGTGCTCAGAAATGCCTCACAGAAGATTATAGAAAAAAAGGGAGATATGAAACAGTTATCGTTACAGGTCATCCAGAATCCTTTTAAACATCCCTTATGCTTTCTCTATTTGGCAGAGATGGTTATGAAAGATAAAGGAAAATCCGGTTTGATAAAAAAACCAATCATTCTATTTGAGACTTTAATTGAATTTTTAACAAAAAGAGGTGAAAACCAGAAGGTTAGATCAAGGGCGAAAGGAGTTTTTTCAAAGTATGGATTTGACATCTTCAAATGGGCTCTTGAAACATCATCAAAAGAGGAAATCAGAGTTCTCCTCGACATCATAAAAGTGGAAATCTCAATTGATTCTCAAGATAAAAAGGTTTTCGAAAGACTTGCAGAGACAAAACATCCTTCCCTTAAAGAAAAAGAAGCTGATAATATCTTCTACGTAACAAAGGAGTCCATGAATAAGAAGAAACAGGAGCTTGACCATCTCCTGGATGTAGAGATTCCTGCAAATAGTGAAGAGATAGGAAAAGCAGCAAGACAGGGTGACCTGAGTGAGAATTTTGATTACATCTCAGCCAAGGAAAAACAGAAAAGACTTTTTGACAGAGCAACTATGCTAAAGGATGAATTACCGAAAGCAAGACCCATTGATGATGTAGTTTTTGTTCAAGGAGAAGTGGGAATAGGCACAAGGGTTGTTCTGGAAATTAAGGAAGAAAAAGGAGAAAGAGAAATTCTAATCCTTGGTCCCTGGGATAATATCCCTCACAAGGAAGTAGTATCACATACATCTCCACTCGCAGATGAACTACTTGGCAAGAAAATCGGTGAAACATTTTTCGATAAGTTTTGCAAAAAAGAGTACAGGATAGTGAGTGTAGAGAAATATAAAAAGTAATAAAAGATATTTTATGAAACTGCAGTATGCAGTTAAGGTTCCACACATGACATGTAATTATGTCGTTACTGACAGGGTTTATCTTAAGGGAAATATTAATCTTGTGAAGATAAATTTCTAAAACATAAAAAAGAAGAGCAGACAAGTCTGTCTGCCCTTCTTTACACATCCTGCTATGCTTCCGAGCCTATCCCCCAAATTTTCTAGCACCGAATCGTGTCAGGATTACACCACCAAATCCGATTATCCAGGCAACATAACTTATTATAAACCCGAGTAATTTTATCACTCCTCCTATTGCAGCAAATCCACCTCCAGGTAGTATAACAAGATTTCCCAAGAATGTGATGATTTCAATAACTACTAACCCGATAAGGGCAAGTATGTATGGAGATTTATCCTTCCATCCCTTCTTCTCAGCTGCTATTCTTCCAATAGTATATGTAATGCAGGCGAAACCAAACATCAAAGCAGCAACAATTGCAATCCAGAGAAGTGGGATAAGTGGTATCCCAATGATTAATACAATAAGAAGAATGGTAAGTGGAAGAATAAGTATCACACCTACAAAACCTGCAAGTGCCGCCTTCCAGAAGTGATTCTCTATTGCATCAGAAACCTTCTCCACACCACCCCTGAAAAAGAGCAGGATAAGGAAGATAAAAACAAGAAGAGCAACAATCTTCACGATATACAAGAAAAACCCCATAATTCTTCTACCAATAGGGCTGAATCGAGGCTCGAAGGTCGTTTCATCCCCTGGTCGAATGTACTTAAGGGCATGATGCAAAATTGGGCGGATAAAAGGAAGTGAGATGTTAACAACTTCACCTCCAACGGTTGCACCTTCATCTCTGGATAACTTACCTCCTATGCAAGTAATATCACCATTAATAACTGCCGTGCTTTCAATAGCTACATGTCCACCTACGCAGACCGCATCGCCATAGACTGTCCCTGTGATTAGAAGATTCCCGCTAATACAAACTGCATCTCCCTCAACGACACCATGAATGGTAAGGTTTGAAGTAATAGCTACAGCATCCCCGGGGATTGTATCCTCGGAAGAAACAGTAAGGTCTTCTCCTATCCTGACAACCTCATCTTTTTCAGTTTCTCCTTCAACACTCTCCATTTCAATGCTATCACCTTCTTCAATCTCAGCAATTTCCTCCACAATATCTGGTGCAACCCTCTGTGAAAAGAGGAAAGAGGAAAGTGAGAGAACGAGAACAAGTAAAACGATTATTCTTAAGTTTTTCATTGATTCACTCCTTTCTTTAATAGTTAAACCTTCTCAGCAGTACTGCACTCTTATTAACTTCTCTTGATAAACCAATAAGGATAAACAATAAAATTGATGATACAAACGCAAGAGTTACGAATAACCATGGGTTGGTGAATACTAACAAGATATCTTTCAGGTGCTGCCCAACTTTGATCAGACTTACTATTTGAACTAACTTTGCATATACCTGAGAAAAGAACTGTGATACTGTTATTAGAGTAATTCTTGGACTGATAAGTCGAACTAAAGTATGCGCTGTAAGGTAAACAAAGGCTGAAAAAACACTTAAACCTGTGAGGGTTAGAACCTTTCTATACAACGGAACAAAAGAAATGCCAAGTTTTCTGTAAAGACTTCTTTCAAAATCCTGTGGTGTTGGTGCTTCAGGCAGGTTTTTCAGGAAGGTGAAGAGTTCGAGGGTTTCAGAAAATTTCTTATCCTTCTGCACCTTTTCTCCGTTCAGCGATGTCGTTTCTCCATCGAGAAAATCTTCTATATCTCTATACGATATCTTCTTCATTTCGATTTAACATCCTTTTTCGCAGTTGTGCTCTCGCTCTGTGGAGCCAAACCTTCACTGTACCTGTCGGAATCTCCATTATTTTCGCAATTTCTTCTATTCTCATTTCCTCTTTGTTCTTCAGTAGAATAACCATACGATAATTTTCCTGTAGAAGGTCTACCTCCTTTGTTAACCTTTTCATCTTCTCATCCTTAATTAGTCTATCGACTGGCGAAACATAGGGTTTGTTATTATCTTTTTCCAGTAAATCAGTTTCTTTCATATGTTTCTTCTTACGCAAAAAATCAATTGTGTTATGAGAGGCAATGGTAAAAAGCCAGTTCTTGAAGGAACGCTCCTCCTGAAAGCTGTTTAGGTTACTGTAAGCCTTAATAAAAGCCTCTTGAGTTAAATCCACTGCGTCTTCCTCATTTTGCACCATTCGAAGGATAAAGTAATATATTGTATCTTTATATCTCTTGACAAGTGGACAAAAATCATTCTTCTTACCATTCTTGACTCTCCTTATCCAGTATATATCTTCTTTCAACTTTATCTTCTCATCATTAAGTTATACGAAATTTCCCAAGATTGGTTTCAAGAATCTCAAAACCAAAACATCCTTTCTGATGCTGATAAACACAGAAAATTGGGAATTGAGTGCCAAAAATTAGAAATTCTATAAGGTTCGAGGATCTGTGTCTTTACATTCTGTTGTCCGTGATTACCTCTATTTCATTAGTTCTCTGTGTTATTTGTAGTTTGAACCTTTTTCCTTGAAGCAAAAACCGATACCCATATACTAATTTCAAAGAGAAGGATTAATGGACCAGCCATTAGAAGCTGAGTAAAAATATCTGGGGGAGTCAATACTGCTGCAGCAATAAAGATTAGAACAACAGCAATCCTTCTACTTTTTCGTAAGAATCTGGGTTTAAGTATCTTCATCTTTGTAAGAAAGAACGAAACAACAGGTAGTTGAAATATTATGCCAAATGCAAGTAGTATCTTCGTTATGAATGTTATGTAGTTTGAAATCGAGATTGTTGCCTGCAATTTATCCGACTGAAAACTTAGAAGGAACTGTAAACCTACCGGAAGAACAACGAAGTATGCAAAACCAACCCCTGAGAAAAAAAATATGGATGAAAAGATTACCGCAGCAACCAGATACTTGCGCTCATGTGAGAATAGTGCTGGTTTAACAAATCTCCAGAAATGATAGAAAAGAACGGGTAACGCAATGAGAATGCCACAGATAAGAGAAACTTTCAGTTTAGTAACAAAAGCTTCTGTTGGTGCGAGAAAAACCAGGTTCCCTACCGGACTAGTTAGAAAACCAAGGACATGTGAAGATACAAGGTAACCTATTATTGCACATACTATTACCGCAACAATTGAGTAAATTATCCTTTTCCTCAACTCCTCAAGATGATCGAGGAGCCCCATCTTCTTTCCTTCTTTTTTCCCTTCTTGATTCTCTTTATTTGACACTGCACCTACTCCGTACTCAATCCTTTCATTATTTCAATTCCGTGTTTAAGTGCTGGAATTATGTAATCAAGAGACTCCTTAACAGCATTAGGACTCCCCGGGAGGTTGACTATTATACTTCCCCCCCTGACCCCTGCTTTCGCACGTGAAAGCAAGGACATAGGTGTGTTCTCATAACCCTTCATCCTCATAATCTCTGAAATTCCTGGCATTTCTTTTTCTATTAACTCTCCTGTTGCATCAGGCGTTACGTCCCTTTCGCTTATGCCTGTTCCACCAGTAGTTATTACAATATCCACCTTCATTTCGTCCACACAATGAAGAATCTCTCTCTTTATCATATCCAACTCATCAGGGACAATACTATTATAGATAACCTCTCCAAGTTTTTCACCAGCTATTTCAGAGAGAAGCTTGCCACTTTTATCATCTCTCTCTCCTCTGTATGATCTGTCACTTATCGTAATAACTGCAACACTTATCGTCATCTTACCTCACAGATTTACACCTTGAACTGAGTTCTATGTAACAATTCCTACCTGAGGTTAAGACCAAACAAGAACAATATGGGATTACTCAGCGTTATTCTACAGTTTCTATATCGGTTTGCTCCACTTTGTAGATAGTATAAAACCATCCAACAGGGTCAGATAGTCCAAGGGCAGGATGGAATTCACTATAAAGTGGATTATATTTTCCCTTTAGTGTGGCTGGTTCTCTTGCCCTATAAACAAGGTAATCAATCTTTTTAACGGATTCATACAATGACTTGTCAATAATCTCCTGTAGCTCATTCCTTCTCAAAAGGGGAATCATATCTTTTGTGACAAGACCACCAAGGTCCAATATTTCTCTTTCTGAGTAGTATCCTATTGCTCCTATATCGCCCACTCCTATAACCGCGTCTTTTTCAGTATTAGCTTTAATCCACTTAGCAACTGGGATAAAACATTCTCTCGTTCCCTTTGCAAATTTAATACATGCAGGTCTATTCACAGCCCACACGAAATAGGAATTGAGAACAATAAGTAAAACAGCAGGAATAACTACTCTCGATTTGAGAAAAGAATACATCCCCTTAAATCCCCATATTATAATAAATGGAGTCAAAAGTAAAAGATATCTGGATTGAATCCTCATTCCTCCAATAGCATAGAAAAAGAATAGCAAGAAACACCATAAAATCGGAATAAGAAATCTCTTCTGCCATTTCTTTATGCAAAGAGCAATGAAGAAAATCCCCTCCAGAAAATAGGTTCCAATAAGTATCTTTCCGCCTGTAGAAACGGAATAGATAAATCTTGGGAAATAAACAAATCCATGCTTTGAGAGAAATGTATTAGGAAGAATACTCCCAAAATAAAGATATGAAAAAATTAGATACGGTAAAACTATTGCCAAAAAGATAAGAAAGGATTTAACTGCTTCTCTCCTGTTGAGGAAAAAGAGTAGAATAATTGATAACATTCCTATCTCAGGTCTTGCCAGAGTTGCGAGACCCATAAAAACAGCGAAATAAGTGTTTCGTTTCTGGAAGAGGAGCATCCCAATAAGCATTAGAAGAATTGCCAGAGCTGCCTCCATTCCTGAAGAACTCCACCGAATAAATAGGGGGTCGTAGGCAAAGATCAAGGTTGCAACAATTGAAATAAATTCATCTCCTAAGATCTTTTTGCTTAAAAGGTAAAATACCAATATAGACAGTGCTCCCAGAAGAATACCCATAATTTTCGCAAAGATGGGGTAAGGAAAGATAGTCAATATAAATATCCAGAGAGGAGAGGTGAATCCATAACTTGGTTGTCCTGGGTTAAAAGACAATCCAAACCCTGTTTTCAAATTCTTTGCAAACTGAAGGGTAATGAAGGTATCATCTGTAATATAACCTTTATAAGAAATGCAGCAACCCAGAAATATCACCACAATAGCAGTAATAATTCCTATGACCAGTTTCTTGCTCACACTTTCTTTTACCACACATTTGGTCGCTCTGTCAATAAAAAAGAATTGAGGAACAATCCTTTCCTTTTTTTCTTGACATTGTGAAACATTTCTTATATTAAACAAGAAGTATACTGAGGACTAAAGAAAAGGAGGAGACTGAAATGAAGATTCATGAATATCAGGCAAAGGATATTTTTAAGAAGTTTCACATACCTGTGCCTGATGGTAAGGTTGCATCAACCCCTGAGGAGGTAGAGAAAATTGCCAGAGAACTGGGTGGTCCCCTTGTTGTTAAGGCACAGGTCCATGTAGGTGGCCGAGGAAAAGCAGGAGGAATAAAACTTGTAAAAACACCCGAAGAGGCAAAGGAAGTAGCATCAAAGATACTTGGTATGGACATAAAAGGACTAACTGTGAAAAAAGTACTTATTACTAAAGCCATAGATATTAAGGATGAAGCATACATAGGTTTCATCGTTGATAGAAGAAGCAAAAAACCCCTCGTTATGGTAAGTGCTGCTGGAGGTATCGATATAGAAGAAGTGGCAAGAAAAACACCTGAGAAAATACATAAATTTGTCATCGACCCGCTTTACGGACTTCTTCCGCATCAGGCTCGAGAGCTTGCATTTAAGTTATACGACGATATTAAACTTGTCAGGAAAGCAGCTGATGTTATCCTGAAACTCTATAATGTATTCATTTCAGTCGACTCTTCACTAACTGAAATAAACCCCTTTGTAGTAACTCCAGATGGTGAAATCTGGGCAGTTGATGCAAAGATAAACATAGATGATAATGCCCTCGCAAGGCATCCTGAAATTGAAGAAATGAGAGATGTTACAGAAGCAGAGAAAAAGGAACTTGATGCAACATCAAAGGGATTATCATATATAAAACTTGATGGTAACATAGGCTGTGTGGTGAATGGTGCAGGTCTTGCAATGGCAACAATGGACCTCATCAAGAAATATGGAGGTGAACCAGCAAACTTTCTTGATATAGGAGGGAGCTCAAGTCCCGAGAAGGTTGTAAATGCACTAAACATACTTATTTCCGATAAAAATGTGAAATCAATATTTTTCAATATTTTTGGTGGTATAACACGGTGTGACGATGTTGCTAATGGTATCGTAGAAGCACTTTCGAAATTAACCATAGAGCTTCCGATTATAATCAGACTTGCTGGCACAAATGAAAAAGAAGCAAGAGAAATACTCAACCAGACGGATCTCATTACAGCTCCTTCTATGGCTGAGGGTGCAAAGAAATCCATCGAAATTGCTGAAAAATAGGAGGTAAAGTGAGTATCTTAATAGATAAATCGACAAAGTTAGTTGTACAGGGAATAACAGGAAGAGATGGTTCATTTCATACAAAAAAGATGCTCGAATATGGAACCAATATTGTTGCAGGAGTCACACCAGGGAAAAAAGGGGAAAAGATTGAAGGAGTACCTGTTTTTAATACTGTTAAAGAAGCTGTGGAGAAAACAGAAGCGAATACATCGATACTTTTCGTACCCGCAAAGTTTGCTGTTGATGCAATAAATGAGGCTTCCGATGCAGGTATCAAACTCATCGTTGCAGTCTCTGAAGGTATTCCGACTCTGGATATGGTAAGACTCATGACTTTCCTGAAAAAGAATGGAACTAATCTTATTGGACCTAACAGCCCTGGAATTATCTCGCCAGGAAAAACCAAGGTAGGCATACTTCCAGGACAAATATTCAAGCAGGGATCAATCGGAGTTGTTTCAAGGAGTGGCACACTTACATATGAAATTGTAAATCATATCTCAAATTCAGGTCTGGGAGAATCAACCTGTTTAGGAATTGGGGGAGATCCAATAATAGGATTGAAATTCATAGACTGTCTTGAACTTTTCAGTAAGGACGAGGAAACAAAAGCAGTGGTTCTTGTCGGTGAGATAGGTGGAAGCGATGAAGAAGAAGCAGCCCAATATATAAAAAAGAATTTCAGGAAACCAGTTGTAGGTTTTATTGCAGGACTTACTGCACCGCCAGGAAAAAGAATGGGTCATGCAGGAGCAATTGTTTCTGGAGGAACAGGAACGGCAGAAGAGAAAATAAAAGCATTTGAATCTGTTGGTGTTCCTGTTGCAAAAGAGCCTGAAGAGATCGTCAAATTATTGGAGGAAAAAATCTGATATGAAAAAGATTTTTAAGGTTAACATAGACGAAAAATGGTGTAAAGGATGTGGGCTCTGTGTTAACTACTGCCCTCAAAAGATCCTCTATATAGGGGATGACTTCAAGGTTCATGTAAAAGACGAATCAGAATGTATAGGCTGTTTCTTGTGTGAATACAGGTGCCCTGATTTTGCCATAGATGTCAATGAGGTAAAACAAGAAAAAATCTACCTGTAAATTTTTATAACCTGTGTAATCTGAAAACAATCGGTGTAATCATTATTAAATAATATCAGGAGGTGTATGTTGAGAGAGATAGAAGCATCTAAAATAACAGAGGCGGTAAAAAAACTCGTAATGGATGCTAATTACTATATTGGAGACGATGTTGCAGGGGCTATTAAGAACTCTCTTGAAGAAGAGACTTCACCAACCGCAAAAGATATACTAACTATGATCCTGGAAAACCAAAAAATAGCAAGGGAAGAACAGTTACCTATGTGCCAGGATACAGGTGTTGCAGTCTTCTTTATTGAACTGGGTCAAGAAGTTCATATAACAGGTGGTGGTTATGAGGATGCTATTAATGAAGGTGTAAAGCAAGGATACACAGACGGTTACCTCAGAAAATCAATGGTTGATGACCCAATAATAGAAAGAAAGAATACAGGTGATAATACCCCGGCAGTTATCCATACACGAATCGTACCCGGAGATAAAATAAAAATCCTTGCTGCTCCGAAGGGCGGGGGTTCTGAAAATATGAGTGAGGTCAGGATGATGAAAGCTGCGGACGGCATCGAAGGTGTAATGGATTTTGTTGTTGAACGGGTAAGGAAATCTGGTGGTAACCCCTGTCCTCCCATTGTTGTTGGTGTTGGACTCGGTGGAAATTTTGAGATGTCAGCAATACTCTCAAAGAAGGCTCTAACCAGAAATTTCGGAGAAAGAAACCCAGATTCGAAATTCGCAGAGGTAGAAGTTGAACTGCTGAAGCGTATAAACAAACTTGGAATAGGTCCTATGGGGCTTGGCGGGAGAACCACAGCACTTGAGGTTTTCATAGAGTATGTACCCTGTCATATTGCATCCATGCCAGTAGCAGTAAACATAAATTGTCATGCTGCAAGACACAAAGAAATAACTTTATGATTAAGAAGTAGAGCAAAGAGAATGACGAAACACGAAACCCGAATGACTAATAACGAATTACCAATAACTGATAAAACAGATTGCTTTCCTTCGTATACACTCAGGACACGCTCCATGGAGTTTATCCTGAGCCTGTCGAAGGGATACTTGCAATGACGAACAGATATCAATTGACAAATAACTAATAACTATTGAAGAAAATAAAGGAGGAGAAATGGGAGAAGTTCATAGACTAAAAACACCACTAAAGGATAAAGACCTTGAGTCTTTAAAGATTGGAGATACAGTTCTTCTTTCTGGAACAATCTATACTGCAAGGGATGCAGCCCATAAAAGACTTATAGAACTTCTAAAAAAGGGTGAACTTTTACCTTTCGAAATAAAGGGCGCTGTTATATACTACGTTGGACCTGCACCTGCTAAACCTGGGTATGCAATAGGTTCAGCTGGTCCTACAACGAGTTACAGGATGGATCCTTACGCACCTGCTCTTCTCGATATTGGTCTGAAAGCAACGATAGGAAAAGGTGGTCGTTCCCAGAAAGTTATTGATTCAATGGTGAAGAATAAGGCTGTATATCTGGCTGCAGTAGGCGGAGCTGCAGCACTAATTGCGAAGTCTATAAAGAAAGCAGAAGTGATTGCATACGAGGATCTAAAGTCAGAAGCAATAAGAAAACTTGAGGTAGAAGATTTCCCCTGCATCGTTGCAAATGATATTCATGGAAATGACCTATTAAAAGAGGGGGTCGAAAAATATCGAGAGGAATAACTCAATTTCAATGAAAGAAGTGGTTATTTCAGGTAATGAATCAATCGCTTTTGGAGCGATTAGAGCAGGGTGTTGTTTCTTTGCAGGATACCCAATTACACCATCCTCTGAAATTGCAGAAGTTATCTCATTGGAACTTCCAGAGGTGGGTGGAAGATTCATACAGATGGAAGATGAAATAGCTAGCCTTGCTGCTGTTATTGGTGCTTCATTAACAGGGGAAAAGGCAATGACAGCTACGAGTGGTCCTGGTTTTTCACTTATGCAGGAGCATATCGGTTTTGCTATTATGGGTGAAGTTCCCTGTGTAATAGTGAATGTTCAGAGGGGAGGGCCCTCAACAGGATTACCGACACATGCCTCACAGGGTGATGTAATGCAGGCAAGATGGGGAACACACGGAGACCACGAAATTATTGCTTTATCCCCTGCAAGTGTTCAGGAATGTTACTCTCTTACTATCGAAGCCTTTAATCTTTCTGAAGAGTTCAGAACACCTGTTATACTCCTGACGGATGAGGTGATTGCGCATCTAAGAGAAAGATTGATAATTCCTGATGATTCATCCATAAATGTCGTTAAAAGGAAAAAACCAGAGGTTTCACCTGAAAACTATAAACCTTTTGATACTTCTTACGGTAAAGTCCCACCTCTTGCGGATTTCGGGAGCGGTTATAAATTCCATATTACAGGCTTAACACATGACGAGACAGGATTCCCTACAGACGATAGTGAAAAAACTGCCCTTCTTATAAAGAGGTTGTGTGGCAAAATAATCGATAGCAGAGACAGGATTGTAAAAACAGACAGTTTCATGCTTGAGGATGCCAATGTTGCTGTCATTGCATACGGTTCAGTCGCCCGTGCTGCAAAAGAAGCAGTTCTTGAAGCGAGAGAGAAAGGAATTAAACTTGGTCTCCTAAGACTAAAAACTATCTGGCCATTTGCCGATAAAGAGATTTCTGATTTATCTGAACAAGTGAAGTCAATTATTATTGCGGAAATGAACCTTGGTCAATTGAAAACCACAGTAGAAAGTGCTGTAAAAGGAAAATGTGGTGTTCTTACTGTAGGAAGAGCGGATGGTGAAATTGTAACACCATTAAATATTCTCGAAAAGCTTAGCAAAATCACATAATAATGTATTTGTTAATAAATCATTACAATCCATCTATTTCCCATTATTCAAGGAGAACGGATTGCACACTGAAATAGCGAAAAAGTATCTGAGAGAAGATAAATTCCCATCTGTTTGGTGCCCTGGTTGTGGTCATGGGCTTATCCTCGCTTCGATACTTAGGGCAATTCACAAGATAGATTGGAAGAAAGAAGAAACAGTTATGGTTTCTGGCATTGGATGTGCAGGAAGAATACCGGGCTATGTTGATTTCTGTACACTTCACACAACACATGGAAGAGCTCTTGCCTTCGCAACTGGAATAAAATTTGCTCGACCTGAGTTGAATGTCATTACGGTCATGGGTGATGGAGATGCTGCTGCTATTGGAGGGAACCACCTTATACATGCTGCAAGACGTAACATCAACATTACAGCAATTGTTTTCAATAATTACATCTATGGGATGACAGGGGGTCAGAAATCTCCAACAACACCTCGAGGATTTTTTTCAAGCACATCCCCATATGGAAATGCCGAACCTCCCTTTGATCTCTGTCAGCTTGTAAAGGGAGCAGGAGCAGTTTTTGTAGCAAGAAGCACAGAATACCATGTGCCTGCACTCGACTCTGTAATCTATAAGGCACTTGACAAAAAAGGGTTTTCCTTTGTTGAGGTTGTTACTATGTGCCCTATAAGTTTTGGAAGGAAAAATAAACTAGGTTCGGACGCCACCAAGAATATGGAGTGGGTTAAATCTATTTCTATAACAAAGAAGAAGGCAGAAATGATGAGCGAGGAAGAACTTGAAGGTAAAATAGTAATAGGTACCTTTGCAGACTATTCACGGGAAGAATTTGTTGAGTATTATGAAAGGGAAATCATCAAGGAGGGGAAATGCCTAAAAAATACGAAATCAGATTAAGTGGTTCAGGAGGACAGGGGCTGATTCTTGCAGGAAAGGTCCTTGCAGAGGCAGCTGTCATTTATGACGGGAAAAATGCAACACAGAGTCAATCTTATGGACCTGAAGCACGGGGTGGTGCATCACGCTCAGAGGTAATTATATCAGACGAGGAGATTATCTTTCCAAAGGCACAGAATATTGACCTTCTTGTTGCTCTCACGCAGGAAGCCTGTAATGCATACTGTAAAGACTTAAAGGATGATGGCATACTTCTCGTAGATTCAAAATTGGTCAGTGAAGTACCAGAAGGGAAATACAGGGTATACAAAGTTCCTATTATTGATATAGCTATAAAGGTTACAGGAAAAACATTGACTGCAAATATTGTAGCGCTTGGACTGGTAACAGAACTTTCCAGTGTAGTCTCCCGTAATGCTGTAGAGTCCGCCATTCTTTCGAGGGTTCCGAAGGGAACAGAAGAGATAAACCGAAAGGCATTCTTTGCAGGTATAAAAGAAGCCGAGGAGATAAAACAAAACACCAATAAATAGAAGCTTTTTTTCACTAGAAACTAAGATTTTTCATCTAATTTTCCTCAGTTTTTCAAACACCAAGATAACTGACATCACCATTCCCCTTTTCGCTGAAATAATCTCCAATACTGGAAGTTAAAACTATGGTATCAGAAGGAAAAAGATATTAAGAATATAAATCTTGAAAAAACCCTTATAGTATTCTATACTTAACTGGTTATGAAACAGAGAAAAGAGATTAGTGTTAAGGGAATTGTCCAGGGTGTTGGATTCCGACCCTTTGTTTATTCTCTTGCAACCAAACATAGCGTGAATGGATTCGTTATAAACAATCCCAAGGGAGTAGTTATAGAGATTGAAGGTGAGGAGACTTCTTTAGAGGAATTTATCTCTGATATCAAACACCGTCTCCCTCCCCTTTCGAGGATTGAAGATATGAAATTAAAAAGTCTCCCACCTATTGGATATAAAGAGTTTTCTATTAAACCCAGTTCTTCTACTGGCAGCAAGGACGTACTGGTATCCTCTGACATTGCAACCTGTGAAGAATGCCTGCACGAACTATTCGATAAGAATAACCGTCGTTTTAGTTATGTTTTCATCAACTGCACAAATTGTGGTCCACGTTTTACAATCATCAAGGATATCCCCTACGATAGAAAAAGAACAACAATGAAGAGATTTGAAATGTGCAGCCTCTGCCAGCATGAATACGAGAATCCTCAGAATCGCAGATTCCATACTCAACCTAATGGATGTAAAGAATGTGGACCAGAAATGTCATTAGGACGAATAGAAAATGGGGAGTGGAAGAAAGATAACACAAGCGAACCAATCAAAAAAACTGCCTTATTGTTAAAACAGGGTAAGATAATTGCAGTCAAAGGACTGGGTGGTTTTCATCTCGCTTGCGATGCGAACAATGGTAAAGCAGTTACAGAACTGAGGTCTAGAAAACAGAGAAAAGAGAAACCTTTTGCCGTAATGGCAAAAAACATAGAGACTATTAAGTCCTTCTGTTTTGTGGATGAAGTAGAGGAAAAACTGCTCTACTCCAAGCGGAGACCTATAGTACTCTTGAAAAGAAAAGAAGGGGATTTATGTCTAATTGCCGATGAGGTTGCGTCCAAACAGAAATATTATGGTGTAATGCTTCCCTATACACCTCTACATCACCTAATACTATCTGAGGGATGCCCTCCAGTTCTCATAATGACCTCAGCAAATGCAAAGAATGAACCAATATGTTATAGAGAAGAAGATGCATTTATCAAGTTATCAAAAATCGCTGACTATTTCTTGATTCATAACAGGGAAATTCATACAAGGTGTGATGATTCAGTAACCAGAATATTTGAAGGGAAAGAGATACTTCTCAGAAGAGCAAGAGGTTATGTTCCTGAACCCATAGTTTTACCAATTAAGAATCAAAGGAATATTCTCGCCTGTGGTGCAGAGCTAAAAAGCACCTTTTGTCTTGCACGAGACAACTATGCGTTTGTAAGCCATCATATTGGTGATTTAGAAAATCTCATAACCATTAAATCGTTTGAAGATGGCATTGAACATTTTAAGAAACTTTTCTCAATAGAGCCTGAAGTGGTTACCTATGATATGCACCCTGAATATCTATCCACAAAGTATGCTAAAAAAATCTCATTACACAACCCTCATCTCAAGATGATTCCTATCCAGCACCATCATGCCCATATTGCAAGCTGTATGGTAGAAAATGGCCTTTCAGAAAAGGTAATAGGTATCGCATTCGATGGAACAGGATATGGAACAGATAGGGCTATCTGGGGTGGTGAATTTCTGATAGCAGATTTTGAGAATTTCAGAAGAGAGGGACATTTTAATTATATCCCTATGCCAGGTGGAGAAATGGCAATTAAAGAACCATGGAGAATGGCGGTTTCCTATCTTTACCATGTATATGGAGATGAGTTTCTTAATTTAGGAATAAGACCTGTTGAAAGGTTAGATAAAAAGAAATGGATAATAATAAAAAGGATGCTTTCGGAAGGAATAAACTCACCACCCACTTCAAGTGTGGGAAGACTCTTTGATGCAGTATCAGCTATCCTGTCTATTCGGGACAATATCAATTATGAAGGACAAGCAGCTATAGAATTGGAGATGGCTATCGAAGAAAGTAGGATAAAGACACACGATGAAAAATATAAATACACGATAAGAAAGGAAAATGAGTTGCTTCTTATTGACACAAAAGAAATTGTTATTGGCATAGTAGAAGACCTGAAACACACTCTTCCAATCGGTCTTATTTCATTTAAGTTTCATACTACTATCGCAGAAATTATTGCAGATATGGTTATGAGGATTAGAAAAAAGTTCGATTTGAACAAGGTTGCCTTAAGTGGTGGAGTGTTTCAGAATATATTCTTGTTACAGAAGACCGTTAAAATACTTCGCAGTAAAGGATTCGATGTTTACGTACACCACCAAGTTCCAACAAACGACGGTGGTATCTCTTTAGGTCAGGTAGCAATAGCGAGTCAACTCTCTAACTCCTAACTACAGAACCCATAGTTATGTGCATAGGAATTCCTGTAAAGATTATTAAAAAGAAAGGGACATTCGGATTGGTCGAGTTTGGTGGTGTTAAACGTGAAGTAGACCTGCGGTTGTTGGAAGATCTAAAAGTAGGCGACTATGTGATTCTGCATGCAGGTTTTGCTATACAGAAGTTGGATGAAGAAGAGGCAGCAAAGACTCTATCTCTCTTAGAGGAATTTGAAAAATCACGAAATCAATAGCATGGTTCTAGTATGAAATATATAGAAGAATTTCGAAATAAGGAACTTTGCCAAAAACTCTCTGAAGAACTCTATAATATATCCAATGATAGGGACATCACCCTTATGGAAGTATGTGGAACACATACAATGGCGATATTTCGATATGGATTAAAGAGTCTTTTACCTCCAAACATCAGGTTACTCTCAGGTCCAGGTTGTCCTGTATGTGTCACACCAAACTCTCATATCGATAAAGCTATAGCCTATTCCAAAAAGGATGATACAATCACTGCAACATTCGGGGACATGATGAGGGTTCCAGGTTCATCCTCCTCATTATTAAGGGAGAAATCATTTGGCAGAGATGTAAGAGTGGTCTATACAGTTTCAGATGCTATAAAAATTGCAGATGAGCACCCGGACAAGAAGGTGATCTTTCTTGGCATAGGGTTCGAAACTACATCACCCACAATAGCTGCTTCTATTCAGGATGCAGCCAGAAAGGACTTGAGAAACTACTTTGTGCTAAGCATGCATAAACTAATACCCCCTGCAATGAAAATCATTATGGAGAGTGAAGAACTTAACATCGACGGTTTCATTCTCCCTGGTCATGTCGCTACAATAACTGGCACAAAGGTTTATGAGTTCATCCCTCGAGATTATTCTATTCCCTGTTGTGTAGCTGGTTTTGAACCACTTGACATCCTACAAGCAATCCTGACACTTATCCAACAGATAATGGAAGGAAAAAGCAGTGTGGAAAACAAATATAAAAGAGCAGTAAAACGTGAAGGTAATTTAAAAGCCCTGGCTCTTCTAAATGAAATATTTGAGCAATATGACTCAGAATGGAGAGGTATTGGTTTTATTCCAAAAAGTGGTCTTCAAATTAAGAAAAAATATATGAGATTTGATGCGGAGAAAAACATCTCTGTTGAAATTGAACCAGTAAAGGAAAATCCTAACTGCATCTGTGGAAAGGTGCTGCTTGGAATCAAGACACCTCTCGACTGCAGTCTGTTTGTAAATGTCTGCAACCCGGAAAATCCAATAGGTTCCTGTATGGTCTCATCAGAAGGAACATGTGCAGCATACTATAAATATGAAAGATAAAAAAATTATTAGTCTTGCTCATGGTAGCGGTGGGAGATTAACGCATAACCTGATAAAGGATTTGTTCTTACGAGAGTTCAAGAACCCAAAACTCCAACCTTTAACCGATTCCGCTATTCTGAGTATAGATGGAACATCTTTGGCATTTACCACCGACACATACACTGTTAAACCCATTTTCTTTCCTGGTGGTGATATAGGCAAGTTAGCAGTCTGTGGAACAATAAATGACCTGGTAGTGATGGGTGCAAAACCCCTCTATCTATCCTGTGGGTTGGTTATCGAAGAGGGATTAGAATATCATCTATTGGAGAAAATTATATCTTCAATGAAAAAAACGGCAGAGAATACAGGGATTGAGATAGTCACAGGAGATACGAAGGTAGTAGAAAAAGGAAAAGGCGATGAAGTGTTTATTAACACATCAGGAATCGGTATTATCGATAATGACTCTCAGCTTTCCCGGGAGAATATTAAGGTTGGTGACAAAGTTATCCTGAATGGTCCAATAGGTGATCATGGTATCGCTGTTTTATCCTCGAGAGAAGAATTCGGATTGCAGACAAGTATTGAAAGTGATTGTGCACCATTGAATGGTTTGGTTTCTGAAATCTTCAGTCTTTCTCCTATTATCAGATTTATGCGAGATCCAACGAGAGGTGGACTTGCAACAACCTTAAATGAAGTTGTGGAAGGAAAGGATTTTGGCATCGTTTTGGAAGAAGACCAGATTCCTGTTAGAGAAACGGTAAAAGCCATATGTGAGATTTTAGGATTTGACCCTCTTTACATAGCCAACGAAGGAAAGATCGTTCTCATTGTTGCAGAAAAAGACGCTTCCCGAATAGTAGAAAAAATGCGCACACATCCACTGGGAAAAGAGTCCCGAATTATTGGCGAAGTAGTCACCCAACCAACAGAAAGGGTTTGCCTTAGAACATTGACAGGTGGGATAAGAATCGTAGATATGATGGTGGGAGACCAACTCCCGAGGATATGTTAATATGCATGAATGGGCATTAGCTGAGGCAGTCACCTCTACTGCGATTGACGTAGCAAAAAAAGAAGGATTCGAAGAAATTACGAGGATATGTATTAGAATAGGAGAAATGCAGCAAATAGACTTAGAAACATTTGAATTTATCTTAAAAGAAGTTATTAAAACCCAAAACCCATCGTTGAAAAAAACAGAAATAGAGTTAACAACAGAAACCTGCATTCTGAGATGTAGGGTTTGTGGAAACAAGTGGACTTTTTCTGACATGATCAAAGGATTAAATGAGGAAGAAGCTGAAGCAGTCCATTTTATCCCTGAAATCGTAAAAACCTACTCCAGGTGTACTGAATGTGGAAGTCCAGACTTTGAGATTGTTGAAGGACGTGGTGTAAGAATTGATTCAATTGAAGGGGTGAGGTAGTGCAGCGTTAATCAGAATACAAATATCTTCAATAGGTGAGGCTTCCAGATACATTGCCTGTTGCGAATGGACTATAAAACAGTAAAAAAAATGGACCCTAGATTAAGCACTATTAGTAGAAGATTTGAGAATATTAATAGATTAATTGCTGTCTCAGGTGGAAAAGGTGGAATTGGCAAAAGTTCAACTGCATCTCTTTTGGCTTTGTCTCTAATAAAATCGGGTTATAAAGTTGGATTACTGGATTTGGATTTTTGCGGTCCCTCCACACATATTATACTGGGGATAAAAGGTATTTATCCAGAAGAGAAGAAAGGAATTGTTCCACCTGAGGTCTATGGTATCAAGTTTATGTCAATTGTCCACTATACTAACGATAAACCACTAGCCCTGAGAGGAATTGACATCTCAAATGGAATAATAGAGTTGTTTACCATTACCCAATGGGGCTCTTTAGATTTTCTTATTATTGATATGCCTCCAGGTATTGGAGATGTGACACTTGATATCATTAGGTTAATAAAAAGAATAGAGTTTCTCATAGTTGCTACTAAATCGAAAGTGGTCTTAGAGACAGTTAAAAAACTGTTAAAAATATTAGGGGAACTGAAGATTCCTATTATTGGTATTATTGAAAATATGAAGTTCACAGAATCCTTATATTTAAAAGAAGAAACAAGGGGATTTAGTACACCCTTTTTAGGTTCAATTGCATTTGATAGTGACCTTGAAGACGCAGTGGGTGATATTGAGCAACTCATAAAGACTAAATTTTATAAAAGTATTGAAGAGATAGCATCCAGAGTTACTCATGAACATTAACGTTAGGACCTTATTTTTATCTTGACAAATATGTAATTTAATATGACAGTAGATATGAAATAATAGGAAGCTGTTTAAAAGACTCAGAAAGGAGAAGATCATGGCTAACCTTTCCACAAAATATATGGGGCTTGATTTAAAAAACCCATTAATTGTTGCAAGTTGCAGTTTAGTTAAGACTCTTGATGGTGTTCGTCACTGTGCTGATGCAGGAGCAGGTGCTGTTGTCCTCAAATCCCTTTTCGAGGAGCAAATAGAGGTTGAGGTTAAAGATATTGAGCAACACATATTGCCTTATTGGCATCCTGAGGCTCTCGATTATGTCAGGAAGATGGGTATGGAATTTGGACCAAAAGAGTATTTGGATTTAGTAAAGGAAGCAAAGAACGCTGTTTCTATCCCTGTAATTGCAAGTCTTAACTGTATAACTCCTAAATGGTGGATAGAATATGCTAAACGAATTGTTGATGCAGGTGCAGATGGATTGGAACTGAATATCTCTGTAATGCCCATAGACCCCCAAAGAAAATCAAAGGAAATCGAAAACATATATTATACAATCCTCGAAGAGGTAAACACAAATATTAATATACCGATTGCTGTAAAGATTGGACCATACTTTACGTCTATTACACAGATGGCGAATGAACTCAGTAAACGTGGAGCTTCTGCCCTTGTTCTTTTTAATCGTTTTTATCAACCAAACATTGACATAGATAAACTTAAACTCGCGCCTGGATACCATTTCAGCTCTTCTGAAGAAATGGGACTTTCATTGCGCTGGATTGCATTACTCTCGGGTCGCATAAATTGTGATTTTGCTGCCTCAACAGGTATCCATGATGGTGCAGGCGTAATCAAGCAATTACTAGCAGGTGCAACCGTAACCCAGCTATGTTCCACACTTTACATTAATGGTTTGGATCAAATAGGTCATATACTAAATGAAATAGAGAACTGGATGAAAAAACACAGTTTTGCATCTATTGATGAAATACGTGGCAAGCTAAGTCAAACAGAAATTGAACAACCTGAACTGTATGAGAGAATTCAATACATCAAATCTCTGGTTGGAGTAGAGTAGGCACAATTAAATGGCTTTTTTTTCACAGTTTTGTTTACTTCATTCTACAATTAAAGAAAAACAATCAACTGAACCATAAAAATGAATAATAAAGAACACTGGTTAACATTTATTGATACAAAAAGAAGACACAACCTTCTATTAACACTTGAGGAGCTTTCAACTTTAACTAACAAAAAGGAACCAGATTTTGTTGTCATAGGAGCCATGAGTCTTCTCATTCAAGGTTTCATTGGCGGATATAAGGTCCTTTGGGATGTAGATCTCCTTTTCAGGAATAGTGATTGTATTATGGATTTTAGAAAAAAGAAAAAATCCAAGGATTTAAGAATAGTAGAACTGGATGATGGGATTGTAGAGAACAGAAATATTGGAAGCCTTCATGCAGTTTGGTCTTTCAATAAAACGTGGTTTAATGTCGATTATATCATCAAGGGGGATCTTTTCCATTTCTATAATCCACTTAAGAGAGAAGAACAACCCTACACTGAAATTATAAGATACAATAATAGAGATCATCACATTTCGCTTTTTCTTGCAGACCCCATTGATGTATTTGTTGAAAAAATAGTCTCCCCAAGAATGGAAAAGGAACTGAAGCTAATGGACGACTTTGGAGTTGACATAAAACACTGCCTCTATATGCTACAGAAATTCGGTAAAGAAGACTGGTTCTGGAAAAAAACAAAAGATAGTGCCATTGAAATTGATGAAAAAGAAAGGCTTAAAGAACACCTCATTAATCTTATTGCAATAAAAGATAAACTAGGTTACGCTGATACAAAATTACCAGATAATGTCCAGGATAGAATTAGTAAGCTATAAGCGTTATGATCGTTTGTCGTTATTAGCGTTTCAAAAGTTGAAGATTCAAACAACGAACTAATCGGTTATAACGATCAAAACATTCTAACGACATATTTAATTACAGAAGACAATGCGAAAACCACTTGACATATTAAAGGAAGAATCTTCTACGCTCGGGAATCACAATAGAAAGTATTTACTAACAATAGATTCCTACCTTGATTGCTTGAAAACCCGTCTCGAAGAGAATGGAAAAGTTGATCAGGTGCACCTCTGGCACTATGCTTCTGATCTCAGGGGAGAGATGTCAACTGTCCTTGACGTGGGAAAGGATGAAAGGGAAAAACTAAATCTTCTTGGGTGCTTTTATGCACTTCAATATCTTCATATGAATTTATCGGCAACAAATGTGCTAAAACTTGTATCGTCACCGAATAAACTAAAGACATACAAAGATTTTATGATAAATATTGGAAATAACTTCAGATTCCTAACAGCAACCTACATGGAAAACCTTCTGCTTCTTCTCCTGTTTGAAGAAGAGAAACCTGATTTCTTTATAGCAAGCGTAGGAACCAGGGCTGACCAGGATGACATTGATATTGGTATTGTCGATGATGGCTCAATCGGCAGAAGGTCTCTAAATAGAGCAATAAGCAGGATGGCAAAAGAGATGATGAGGTTTGCATGTTCTATTCATTTTCATCTCTCAGAACATATAAGTAAAAATAGCTTTTCAGCTTCCATATCTGAATATAAAGATGTTCTTGGCAAGGAAATAAGGGATTTTATTATTATATCTGAGATCCTTGGAGCTAAAAGGATTATTGGTTCTTCTGAGTTGTTCAACAAATTTTACAAAGAAATTTCTCAAACCTATTATTATAGTAAAAAAGGAGATAATAAATTCAACGAAGGTTTCATCCGAGGAATAACTGGTGAGGTTAAATCATTGACTATCCGTCCCCTGGCTCGAAATAAGATAAATCCAAAGGATAATGCTTTGAGAATCATAAAAGGGATTCTTTCAGCAAAGAAAACTCTCTTTAATGTTCATGAAACCAACAACTGGGATATAATTGAAGAACTAAAAGAGAAGGATAGGAAACGCGCTAACCATTACTCGGAACTTGAGGAAGCACTTACTTTCTTTGAAATTTTCAGATACCTCTATCAACTTTTTGTAGTTCAGGAGGAAGAAATTAGAATCAATGAAGTTGGAATGTTAGATAACCTTGCCATTGTTGCGAAATTTATGGGGTACGAGGATATCGGTGTATTAAGAGCACATAACCACCTTCTTGTCCATTACTATGAATTCGTAAAAAAGGTGCGAAGGATTATCCCTGTATTAATTAGCGATATTGAAAAGCACTTGAGACAAAATAGCGTTTTTACTAGTATCTTTTCGCAAGAAAAGGAAGGCTCAGTTGCTGAACGAGCAGAGAAAACTCTCCCTTTAAGATTTGTAAAAAATCTCAGATTCTTTAGAGGAACAACTTACTGGGAAGATATCCTTGATACACTTAATTCTGATAGATTGCTCCTTAAAAACTTCACATCAGACCTTAATTCTTTAACTGAACACCGGAAACTTTCCTTGATTAAAAGATACATTGACTGGGTAAATTATGATCTCTATTCATTGATAAAACTTCTCATAATAATAGAAAAATCAGGTCCTGATAGCCTTCCTTTATTCAGACTTTTTAATAAAATGTTTCTCGAATCAATGTCAGAAACTTCAGAGGTCACTAAAAGACTTACAAACATTTTTATGTGGTACGGAAATTTAATATATGATTATCTTTCTCTATTAGAAGAAGATAGTCTTTCTCGATTCAGGACCTGTCTTAACGACAAATTCCTTGATAAGGAACTTATAAAAGAAAGAAACACTCTTCGTTATCTAACAGAACTATTCCAAAGAACCAGTAAATATTTCAAGAGGTTTATGGATAGAGCAGTTGACATCTATCCTGAAAGTGTCAGATACGTAAAAGATACTCAGAAATTGGAGGAGGTTTCCAAGGGAATCCTGGGTGAGATAAAAAGCTTTGAGGGTTTCGAGGCAAAGAAAAAGGCACTCGGTGATTATTACGACATTGAGTTTCTAAGGGTAGCACTGGAAGCGCTTGAAGGCGCGAGCGTCGAAAAAATTGATGCGACATTTAGTGAGTTCTGTGATAACTATATCAACATACTTGTTGACATCTGCAAAGATCAGATTGAAAAGAAGATTGGTGTAAAGGTCTTCACTGGTGATCTCCTCGCAATCTTTGCTACTGGTGGTCATGCAAGGGAACAAGCGTTTAATGATGATTATGACCTGATTGTTATTCTTGATTCAAGGGATGAGAATATTAGAGAACTCTCAACAAAGGTAATAGCAATGATGAATCAAGAAATTACGAAGAGAGGTACCATTCCCCACTTCAGATTTGCTGAACATTTTGGGAATTATGTTGCAACTATGGATGAAATAATTTCACTTTTAATGAAGGAAAGAGAATCAGACTTTATTGAAAAATCTCAGATTCTTGGCTCAAGAATGGTAGTAGGAAGTGAAAAATTTAGAAAGAGCTTTGAAAAAAAGGTTATTTCTCCATACATCTTTGACAAAAGAGATAAGTATATAAAAGATATGATTAAAGAGATTCAATCCAGACAGGAGCAAGCACGAAATGATCCCTCTTTATCGAATGATATAAAGGAGGGTATTGGGGGCTTAAGGGACATTGAGATGCTTATACTCATATATAAAGCAAAATATGAAATAAGGGATCCAGTAAATTCAAGGATATTTGATACATTAATAGAATTCATACCTCAACATAAAAAAGAGATAGAATCGCTTGTACAAGATTTTGATTATCTAAAGAATCTGCGGAATATATACAGATTGTCAGTTGCAGCTAACGATATAATCGATTTTAGTAATCTGAATTCTCGTCAAAAAAGTCTCTTCAAGGATTTCAATAAGACAAGAAACTCCATTTTTAAGACCATAAAAAAACTAATAACCGAGTTGTCTTAGTAGAACCACCCTTCACTATCCAATGTAGTTCCTTTTTTTCTTGACAAGTAGATTAATCTTTGATAATATTTATAAGACAAGTGTAGTTAACCATAACTAGAAAAAGATGAATCATAAATATATCTATTTTTATATTCCAGTTATCTTGCTTTTTCTCAACTCTTGTTGTACATACAGCTTTTCAGGTATTTCATCCGGTATTAAGAGTATATCAATTCCCGTGTTTGAAAACGAAACACTAAGATATGGTCTTGAAGAGACCTTCACAAAAGCAGTTATTGATGCCTTTATCGAAGATAACAGGTTAAAAGTTGCGGACGAGAAAAGTGCTGACGCTATTTTACTGGTTACAATTCAAACATTTGTGAGAACACCTTACTCTTATGATGAATCAGAAAATGTGAAAGAATACAAAATTAAAATATCAGCAAATGTTATTTTGAACAAAAGAGAGGACGAAGAAGAAATCTTTAAAAACAATAACTTCAGTGAATGGGATACATACTATCCTTCAACTGAGGTAGAGGAAGATGGGATAAACAAGGTCGCAAAAAAATTCTCTAATAAGATACTGAGAAACATATTAGAAACCTGGTAGTAGTATTAGGGGTCAGTCCCCAACCAACAAGCTGAAAAATAGGGAATGGCCAAAAAATGCTTTTAAAAAGGAGGAATAATGGGTGAAGAAGAAAGCGGATACGATAAGCAACTTAACACAGGAGAAGTCCTCTTCAAGGATGGTGATCCAGGTGATGAGATGTATTTAATCAAATCAGGCAAGATAAGAATTTCTAAACCAGCTGGTGATATAGAGAAAACCCTTGCAATTTTAAAAGAGGGAGACTTCTTCGGGGAGATGTCGGTCATTGATGGAAGTCCAAGATCAGCATCAGCAACCGCTGTTGAGCCTACCGAACTTGTAATTTTTGATAGAGAAGTTTTTATGAATCAAGTCAGAGAAAATCCTTTAATTGAATATGTACTTCATACCCTTATAAGAAGATTAAGGGAGACAAACGAACAGATAAAATACCTACTTATCAAGAATGAGGAAAAAAGACTTATTGCTGTACTCCTTACGAAAGCCAGGGAAGGAACACAGACCGATAAAGGGATCCTTATCAATTTCTCATTCTCTAATGAAGCTTTTGCTGACCTCGTTGGAACAACAGTAGGCAAGACAAAATCTATAGTTGATAATCTATTAAAGGCAGGTCTTATAATTATTGAGAGTGATAAGTTTTATATAATGAATCAGAGGAACCTTGAGGAATATTTAAGCTATATAACCTTAAAAGAGAAATTTGCAGCAGAATAAGCAGAATATACACACCTTCCCTTGTAGAAGGTTAGATAAATTTTCTTGTTTCTCCAGTCAAGAATAACAAAATTTGCCTCTTTTCCTTCTCTGATTTCTCCCTCTCTATTAAGAGAGAAACCTGCAAAAGCACTGTTTTTTGTGTAGCAAGTTACTGCTTCTTCCAGTATCATTCTCTGACACTCAAATGGCGCATTAACCGTTCCCTCTATCCCAAAAAGTGGCGATAAAGGCATGGAATCCGATCCAAAGGCAACCGTAACACCTTTCTTTTTTAGCAGAGCAACAGGATTATTCGTTTTAAATCTCTCACCAAGTACGTATTCATACATACCTCCCGGTCTTGACCACTGATAAATGAAATTGGGCTGCATTGAAGCTACTATTCCGAGCTTCCTCATCCTTTCCACATCACTTTCATCAATAAGTTCACAGTGTTCGATCCTGTGTCTCAGAGGATTATTCACCATTATCTCTTTTTCATAAACATCAAGAACTTTTTTAATAGCACTATTCCCAATTGCGTGAATAATGAGTTGAATTCCTGAATCCTCAGCATCCTTAATAAATCTTTCGAGTTCCTTCTCTTTAAAAATAAGCATCCCACTATTCCCTGGAGAATCTTTATAGAAAAATGTGTTTGCTGCTGTTCTTGCTCCTATAGAACCATCTGCAAATATTTTTACCCCTCCAAAGACAGTCTTCTTGAATTTTATATCCGGTTTCTTCACTCCCCCAAGGTCGCCTACTGGTATATATAGTCTTACATTAAGGGTTAGTTCACCCTTTTCGGCGAGTTCCTCATAAAAGTGTACATCTCCTGATTTCCTTATCTCATGAATGGATGTAATACCAAGGCTATTTGCATATTTCACAACTTTTTTCAACCCCTCTCTAACTTCCTGCTCATCTGGTGGGAATATTCTGGAGATGTTTAGCGGAACATCTTCTTTCATAATTCCTGTTTCTCTATCAACACCCATCCATTCTTTTGTAATTCTTTCAAGCGCATTACTGTTTGCAACAGCGATATGACCACATATCCTTCGAATAACAACGGGATTATCAGGAGAGACTTTATCCAGGTCCTTCCTGTGGGGCACACTCTTGTTCTCCCATTTGCTTTCATCAAAATCACTTGCAATGATTACATCCCCTTTTGTATATTCCTTTGTTGCTTCCCTTACTATTTCCAATACTTCATCAGGATTTTTTGCACAAGAGAGGTCAGGTCTCATCATTTCAATACCTTCCTGGAGAAGGTGGGTGTGTGCATCTATAAATCCGGGTATAACCATCCTTCCTCCAAGATCTATATTCTCAATATCAGCATCACCTCTTCTGCCTGTATAAACTTCCTTAATCTTCTCTCCTTCAATCAACAGATTTCCCTGAACAATCTTTTCTTCGGAAAGGAATATTTTCCCATTCGAGAGTATGAACTTTTTCTCGTTATACATTTCTTTAAAAGGTAGAGTTATGAACTTGACTTTTTTTTAATAAAAAGACCCAGGCGCTATTTGTCCTTGTGATTTTACTATTCCGTTATTTCTCTTATGAACACATTTCCATCAGTATCAATCTCTGGTGCATTCTCTTTGAAATCTTCGGTGGATAATTTCCTGATAAGCTCTGTTGTATAGCATTCTGGATCAACATATGGGATACCCGGTCTTTTAATCTCAATAGGGACAATCTTACCTTCAACAAATGAACCATCTTCTTTCAGCGTTACCTTCAATACCAGACTTTTTCCAGTTTCAGCCTTAAGACTGAACCTTCCATATGCAACAAAATTTCCCAGACTGTATGCGATAAGTCTATTGTTGTAGATCTCTAACCCCCTCGGGACATGAGGTCCGTGACCCAGAATGAGGTCTGCCCCACTCTCAATAGCCTGATGTGCAAATTTCACCACATTCCCTCTTGGCTCCCCGTAAAGGTACTCGAAAGTGTTTCGTGTATGTAGTGCTTTTGTTCCTTCACCTCCTGCGTGCATTGAGATAATAAGAATATCAAAACTGTCACTTAATGAACTAATAGTTGAAAAAGCAACACTCTCATTGAGTATGTTATACGAACTACCGTAAGTAGAGAATGCAATTAAGCCCACCTTTAATCCTTTAACATCCAACTGCGCAATATCACCGATTGGACCTGAATGTTCAATATTCAGACTATCAAGGACATTCATAGTTGATTTAATCCCTTTAGTTCCAAAATCCCTTGCATGATTATTTGCAAGACTTACACAGTTAAATCCTGCATCCAATAAATTCTTCACATATTCCGGTGGTGTCCTGAAGGCATAGGATCTCCCACTTTTAGTATTCTTACTGGTGTAACCACCGCTACAGAGAGGTCCTTCAAGATTCCCGAAAATGACATCTGCCTGTAGATGTTCTTTGACATCATCAAAAAGATGTTTCCCGGATGATGCAGGAAGAATTGGGCTTGGAAAATCAGAACCCATCATAATATCACCGACAGCGGAAATCGTAATTCGAATTTCTTCTTCGACTTTCTCAAGAGATGGGGTAAACGACTCTTCAGTGGTATCATGGTTTGATTTCTGCTGTGCGTCCTCTGCATAGCAGGAGAAGAAAAGGAAAAAGACTATGAGCACAAACACTATTTTTTTCATAAACAGATGCATTATACCCAGTTTTTGCAATTTGTCAATATTTTTCGTTGACAATAATACCAATTTCTGTTAACTTTCAATTAAGAAAAACAACAAGCATAGAGATTTTTAATTTCAAATTAATGAATTTCTTATCAGTAAAGAAACCGTGGCTAAATGGTCTTTTTATAAAAAGCGGAGAGGGCGGGGTTCGAACCCGCGATCACGATTTCTCGCGATTCACGATTTCCAGTCGTGCTCCTTCGGCCAACTCGGACACCTCTCCTGGTTCTTATATATCAAGAAATAAACCGCTCGTCAAGGAAAAAACACAAAACTAACGGGAATTGGAAGAGAACCTAAAGAATAATCAGTGAAAAACAAAAACTCAAAAATGTGGAAATAAGTAACTCTTTCAATCTCTTAAAATCCCTGTTCGATTAATGCATAAAGAAAACCCATTAAAAAAACCTGTGAAGTACCTGAAGGGCGTTGGTCCTCATTGGGAAAGACTTTTAAAGAAATTCGATATAATAGAAATTGGGGATATATTCTTTCATATTCCGAGACTCTATATTAATAGGTCAACAATATCAAGAATTGAAGATGTAAAAATAGGAGATACAGCAACGGTACTTGGTGAGGTTATCTCCTTTACCTCACGACGGTCGCGAAAAAAAATGGAGATGCAAACCGCGCTCCTGAAAGATGATTCTGGCGGATTTATCATTCTTCAATGGTTCAAACAACCATTTCTCAAGAAAATTATAAAAAAGGGTGTCTCAATAATGGCGAGTGGTGAAGTATCACTCTATAAGGGCAAACAGATGGTTCATCCCGATTTCGAAATCATAACAGATGAAATATCAAACAAACTTCACACAGGAAGAATTGTACCGTTCTATTCTTTAACCGAAGGTATGCTCCAGAAAAGAATCCGAAGAATAATAGATAACGGCATTACTCTTTACCTTGATTTATTAGAAGAAACACTACCTGAACGGATTATCAAAGAGGATAAACTGTTGCCAATAAAGGATGCTATACATAAAATCCACAAACCCGAGACATCCGATGATATTAAACAAGCAAAGAAGAGATTAGTTTTCGAGGAGCTTTTCTATCTCGAACTACTACTGGCTCTTAGAAAAAAACGACTCAAAATGAGAAAAACAAATGTAAAGATTAAGGGAAAAGGAACAATGGTACGTGATTTTACGAAACTTCTCTCCTTCGAATTGACTAAGGACCAAGAAAAGGTTCTAAAAGAAATTCGTAACGATTTCCTCTCAGAAAAACCAATGCATAGAATGCTTCAGGGCGATGTCGGTTCCGGGAAAACAGTTGTTGCTATAATTGCATCTCTTATGATGATCGAGAGTGGCTATCAGGTTGCAATAATGGCACCTACAGAAATACTCGCAGAACAGCATTTCTTTGGTTTGAATAAATCATTAACCTCGATAGGAGTGAGAAACGCTTTACTAATAGGAAGTGTAAAAACAAGTGAAAAGAAGGAAATCTACAAATCACTTGAGAATGGAGAGATTGATCTTATTTTTGGAACACATGCCTTAATAGAAGACGTTGTTAAATTTAAGAATCTTGGATTTGTAACTGTGGATGAGCAGCACAGATTTGGAGTACTTCAGAGGGCAAAACTTATAGAAAAGGGTGATACACCTCATTTCCTCGTAATGACAGCAACACCCATACCCAGAACGCTTTCAATGACTCTTTACGGTGATTTAGATATTTCTGTTATCACCGAAATGCCTCCGGGAAGAAAAGAAATCATAACCAAGTGGACAGGTGAAAAGAATAGGAATAAACTCTACGATTTTATAAAAGAGAAAATAAACGAAGGTGAACAGTGTTACATTGTCTATCCACTTGTTGAAGAATCTGAAAAGATGGATTTAAAAGCAGCAACCGAAATGTACAATTTACTTAAAGATAATGTGTTTAAGGCAGAAGGTGTTGGACTTCTCCATGGAAGGATGAAGACAGAAGAGAAGGAAGAGGTTATGAGAGCTTTCAGAAATAAAGAAATAATGATCCTTGTTGCAACAACAGTCATTGAAGTAGGGATAGATATACCAGAGGCAACAATCATGGTGATTGAACATCCCGAAAGATTTGGCCTCTCCCAACTTCATCAAATGAGAGGAAGGGTAGGAAGGGGTGATAAAAAATCTTACTGTATACTCCTTTCACCTGGACATGTCTCTGATGAAGCAAGAGAAAGACTGAAGACAATCGAGTCAACAAACGATGGATTTAAGATCGCAGAAAAGGACCTTCAATTAAGAGGACCAGGAGAATTCTTTGGTACAAAACAGCATGGTCTGCCTGAACTGAAATTTTCAGACCTTATCTCAGATAGGGTTATTTTACAAAAGTCCCGCAAGAGGGCTTTTGAGATTATAGATAAAGACCCCCAACTACTCCAACCTGAAAATAGCTGCGTCAGGGAACGGTACCTTTCAAAATACAGAGCGCTGGATAAACTCGGCGATGTGTTGTAAAGTCCCCTCTAATAAGAGGCCAACCTTCGCTAAAGCTTCGGTCGGTTATTAAGTCCTCCGAAGTTTTAACGCAGGAGGAGGTGTCTCGAAGAGACGCGGAGTGTTCTAAATCTTTCCACTTTTTAAGTCATTCTAAGTCTTATTTCTTAGTCTGACCCCGTTCTCTTGCTGGAACCTAACGTCTGTGATAACCGGTTTCATGGGGCAGAGTGAGGTACGAACGGGGCCCCATGAAATCCGTGTTCATCACATTGTTATGCTCTTTTTTCACCGAAGAAGAAGACACCAGGTTTTAACGCCCCAAATACTTTTGATTCTTCGAGTGGATTATTTTTTAAATGTGCATTTGTGAAATACGACTCCCAAGTATCACGTTTTAGATTCCATTGCATTTGTCTAATCGGCGAACCTTCAACTTGTCTTTCTTCATACCACCCCTCATCATCACGGTCAGTTCTATCTATCCCAAGTGTTGGCATCATACAAAAGTACGGTCCTCCTTCTCGAAGGAGCCTCCCTAATTCATTAATACCATCTTGCGGTTTTGAAAAATGTTCATAAGTACCATAAGATATTACAACATCAAATCCCCCTGCATCAAAATGAGTACTTGCTCCATCTTCACAATAAAAATGAAAGTTCGGATATTTTTTCTTTGCTTTTTCTATTGCTTTTTCTGAGAAGTCTACACCATAAAATTCAAATCGGTTGTTTGGAATTTCGGTATATATTCTATTGAGGAGAAAACCTGAACCACATCCAATATCTATCACCTTACTTTCTTTCATGATTTTCCCAATGTTTAATTGATGTTGTAATGCCCGAATAATTACATCTTTTCCATGAGCTCTTTCCCAATGCTCTTCTGTACCTTCTGAAAATATCTCTTCATAATATGGTTTAGTATTCACACTCATGTATATACCTCCTTTGGTTTGTAATTATTTGGAGCATAACATAGGTTTATCTGTACCAATAAAATCACTATTACGGTTATTTATAACCATACAACAATCTATTCCAAGTTGTAACTTATTTATGCCTTCGTGTTATTCTAGATATCACAAAATATACGGCGAAGTTTGTGTGAAGTCAAGGAATAACCAGAGGCGAATTCCATAATCGGTTTCCTTTTCACTGAAAGATTTTATAACATACTTTCTTTAACCTTTTAAGTCTTATTTCTGTTTTTCAGCCTGCCTACCGAAGCCTTGGCGCAGGTATGGCCTGACCCCGCCTTGTATTACAATTAAATCCCCGCTCCAGGTAAAGGCAATCTATTTACTGAGTTTGACAGCTGTGCCATAAGCGAGAAGTTCAGCTGCGCTGCCCACAACACTCGTAGTCATATATCGAACATTGATTATTGCGTCCGCACCCATCTCTGCAGCCTGGGCAATCATCCTATTTGTAGCTGTTACCCGAGCGCTGCCCATCATCTCTGTGTACTCAGTCAATTCACCACCAAGAATCAACCTGACTAAGGCGGATAGATCTTTGCCAAGCCAGATAGCAAACACCGTATGACCCTGTACAAGACCAAGAATCTCCGTAATCTCTCGACCAGGTACTGTTGTGGAATTCAATAGCAAAACCGAACGGTCAGACTCGGCACCTAGTGGTGCTTTTGCTGATGTCTTGCTTGTCTTTTGTTCAAGAGCCACTGTAATTAGGACTAGAAGGATTCCGCCCAGAAGGCAGAAAACCGCTATCCTGAGCCACCAGGGCACGACAGGATCCTGTGAAACGATCAATGCCCACGGTACACCTACAAAGACTGCAACAAAAAGCCCGAGCACGAAAGCCAATGAACCAATATGTCGAATTACTTTCATACTTCCTCCTTATGTTAGACTGTTCTTGTTTAAGGCAATTCAGACTTCAGCCTGTCCCTTTAGAAAATCTTCGCTTCTAACGAGGTTTTCCGTCTGCCGCTGTTGTGCTTGTTGTGTTCTAGCCTCTAAATATCATGACTCTCAGTTACCCAAAGTTGATTACCCTCAATATCCAAAAACCCCCCATAGAAGTAATCTGATTCTTCATCCTTCTTCGGTCCAAAAAGTATCTTCCCTCCCTTTTTCTGAACCATAGAAAAGAGACCTGATATATCAGATACAATAATCTGCACTATCACCATATTTGTATTATATTCCGGTGGAGTAATTCCCATCTCTTCTGCATCTGCTATACCAAGAATTTCTTGTCCCGAATTCTTGAAAGTAGTGTAGTGATATCCTTCGCTAACTACTTTGCTAATCTCAAAAGGCAGATTATCCTTATACCACTGAACCAAGCTGCCATAATCTTTTGCCAGAATCACAGGAATATCAAGCTTCGCTTTCATTTCTCGATTATCTCTCTGCGGTTAACTGCAATGGGACCTTCGAGTTTGTCAAAAAAACTCCCTTTTGTCATTGCGAGCGACCACCGGGAGCGTGGCAATCTCAATCACCCTCACCTCAATCCTCTCCCATCAAGGGAGAGGAAGAATTAGGTATAGAAACACTTATTATAGGAGATTGCTTCGTCACTTTGCTCCTCGCAATGACCTTTTTAGACAACCTTCCTCTCCCACTTTGTTCTTCTTTTCCTTTATCACTTCCTGATAATATTAGCAATTTCAAAAGCTATTTCTTCAATCGGTTTGTTTGTAACATCAACAACAGACCATTTCGGTTGTTTATTAAATATTTCGTAAGCATATTTTAGCTCACGTTGAACATAATTCAGGTCTGAATAGTAACCAGTACCCCCTCCTAAATGTTTAGCTCTGACGCTTCGCAACACTGCTAAACGATGTGGACTTGTTGTCAAACCGAAAACTCGTTCAGGAGGAAGTTCAAATACTATGCTCGGTAGTTTTATTCCTAATATAATTGGTACATTAGCCACTAACCAACCTTTAAATGCAAAGTAAATACTCAATGGTGTTTTAAAGGTTCGAGAGACGCCTAAAAGTACTATTTCAGCTTTATTAAGTTCTTCTATTTTTTGCGCGTCATCATGACGAAAGGCAAATTCTAGTGCTTCGATCCGTTGAAAATAGGATTTATTTAATTCGTGAAAAATACCTGGTCTTTCAGATGGAGAATAAGCAAACTGATGTGATAATTGAGCTAAAAGAGGACCCATTAAGTCTATGGTTTCAACATCATGAAGACGTCCTAAGATCAAAATCTTATCTCTTAATTTTTTGCTAACCACTGTGTGAACAATAGAACCTTGGACAGCAAGAGCTTCATTGATTATTTTAAGAACTTGATGCTCAGTACGAACATGATGACGTACATTAAGCTGAATTTTGGTTTTTTCAAACTGCGTTAAAGCAGCTTTAAGTAATTGCTTCGCTGTTCCACCTGTTCCATCTGAGATTATGAATATCTGTTTCATCGTTCAATCATCCTGCTTTTAAACACTCAAATCTAGGTGTCTAACATAGGCTCAGGTTTAGGTCGAGGTTAAGACCTTTGTCTATGTCCCTGCAAGCAATTGACGAAGACACCCTTCTAATCACCACAACCATTCCTTGTCACCGAACAACGTACGCACTCCCTCGATAAAACGAATAAACGAATCTCCAGGTGTCGCATTCATCCCCCCTGTCTCTATGTGTTTGTCACCCACGCGGATCTTAACCGACCAGCCGAAGCCGTCGAGTACATTAGGGTCTGTGTAGTCAGTCTTCCACGACCAGATATCAATCTCGTCGAGCAGCTTAATAAACCCTGCCCACTCGCTGTCGTTGGGTGTGACCTCGACCACGCGTTCATCATCGTAATCCGCACTGAATACCGTCCATCGCAACTTGTCACCTTCAAGGCTAGTGATGCTACGTCCATCCCCCATGACACCATGGGAGCTTAAGTACAACTCTTTTGGAATCAATTTATTCATGTCATTCACAAACTAAATAACCATATGTTGGCTATATCATTCTCGTGATTCTGTCAATTACTTCTTTTTTCCTCTTGCTAAAAATGTCACCTTTCTTTGCTTCTATGTTTAGTCTCAAATAAGGTTCTGTGTTTGATTTTCTCAGATTAAACCACCAGTCTTCATATTCAACAGTCAATCCATCTAATTGAGAAATCTTCCCGTCGCCGTATGTTCTTTTCATCTGCTCAATGATCTCATCCTTGTGTTCCGTCTTAAAGTTTATCTCTCCTGTTCCAGGATATTTTAGTAGTGGTCGCACAAGTTCACTCATTGTTTTCTTCTGTTTTGATAGAGTCCGTAAAACATAAAGAAATGTAATAACTCCGCTATCGCAAAAGAAATTCTCTCTAAAATAGTAGTGTCCTGCAAGTTCTCCACCCAGAATAGCATTTACCTCTCTCAGTTTCCTTCGGGCGTATGCATGCCCAACCTTTACTCTTATGGGAATACAGTCAAGTCTCTCTATCTCCTCCTTTACTGCCCAACTTGTTCTAACATCTATAATAATCTTCTCATTAGCTCTTCCCGCAAGCACTTCACTCGCAATAATCCCTGTAATCAAATCCGGTCTTACAATATTACCATCTTCATCTACGAAAACAGACCTGTCAGCATCACCATCAAAAATGACCCCGAGATCAGCCTTTTCTTTCAGGACAACTTCTCTTAATGAATCAAGATTCTTTTCTTCCAACGGATTCGACTCATGATTTGGAAATGCCCCATCCATATCAAAGAAGACCTTGATAAATTCTCCAGGTATTTCATTAAGTATTGAAGGCAATGTGTACCCTGCCATTCCGTTTGATGCATCAATGACTACTTTCATCGGCCTTATTCCATCACTAAATATTCGGACATAATCCTTGTATTCAAGAAGAACATTTTTTTCAACTCTTTCCCCTCTGATATTTGCCTCTTTTAGTTCGTTATTCTCTACCTTTTGTTCAACAGAATTTAGCCCCGTTTCAAATCCAATTGGAATGGTCTCACTGCCAACAGTTTTGAACCCATTGTATTCCTTAGGGTTGTGTGACGCTGTAACCTGAACACCACCATCATAACCGAATCTTCCAACCGCGAAATTCATCATAGGTGTTGATGCGAGTCCAATATCTGTTACATCTTTCCCCGCATCGAGAATTCCTTCAACGAGAGCTTCGAGGAGAGGGGTGCTCGATTCCCTCATATCTCTGCTTACAAGTATGTTCTTCCCCTCTATTATTTGTGCAAAGCAATTCCCAATCTTTTTTGCAATTTTTTCATCAAGCTCCTCTGGATAGATTCCTCTAATGTCGTACGCTTTGAAAATGGACATCTTCACCCTCACCTTAATCCTCTCCCTTCAAGGGAGAGGAAATATGCAAAAAATATAAATAAACTTATCCTTTTGCTTCTGTTTCGGACCTATGATCTCCTTCAATTTTCGGATTTTGTTTCTTCTCCTTCTCCTTACTCTCTACTCCCTACTCCTTACTGTACTTTCACAGTCCGAGCTCATCGGAAATCGACTGCATCCCTTTTAGACAGATTCCAATAAAGTCCTCAATTTCTAAATCCAATTCAGAACAAGTCATTATTTGTTTCCTGTTAGCTCCTGCTGCAAATCTTTTCTCTTTAAATCGTCGCATTATGAAATCAATATCAAGGTTTCCCAACTTTTTCGATGGATGCATTAGTGCCGCTGCAACAATAAGCCCTGTTGTTGGGTCAATCGCATAAAGTGCTTTATCCATAACCGATGTTCTTTCAACATTTCCTGTATGTGAAAGGATGGAATGGAGTACATCCTCAGGAATCTCCTTACCTTCGAGCATCTCAACGGTTTCAAAACCATGCCGAGGAAAGTTATCCTTCGTTGTATCATAATCAAGGTCATGCAGAAGACCTGCCATACTCCATTTGTCCTTATTTTCGCTGAGATGTTCCGCCATCTCTCCCATACATACCTCTACGGCGAACATATGCTTTATCAAGTTTTTATTTGAAACCTTCTCCTTTATTAACTCAAGTGCTTCTTCCCTTGTCATAAATCACTCCTCACTCTTCTTTTGTTTTATCCTTACTATCATATCGTATCTTATATTCTATCATAAATCCACGCAGGCTAAAGCCTGCGGCTACCAATTCCAACCGAAGGCTAACTTCCAGTGTGAACTTTTGTCCTCCGAAACCCTAGTGTAGGTGGAACACTGTCTTCCAGCACTTAGGGCTTACTTCCAATGCGTAGCATTCATTCACTCTCCCTTGCTCCGTTTCTCTGATATTCTGATTTTCTGATATCTGTTCTCTGTCTTCTGACCTCTGCCTTATGTCTTATGCTCGGTTGTTACTTTATCCTTTATCCTTGATACTTTATCCTTCTACTTACTCCTTACTGGCTTCACTCTACTCCTTACTATATGTCCACTACTCCCATACACCCGCTATCTCTGTCCAGCAGAAACGGCATTTACCGCTCTCTATCTTGTTCTCTGTTACTATATATCCTGTCCTTTTGATTACAGCCCTTCCACAAACTGGGCAATAAGTATTTTCACCAGCATGCCCAGGCACATTACCAATGTAAACATAGTTAAGCCCTTCATTAAGTGCAATGTCCCTTGCATTTCCAAGTGTTTTTACTGGCGTTGATGGGAGATTTTTGAGTTTATACATTGGATGAAATCGTGAGAAATGGAGTGGGACATCTGGACCCAGATGCTCAAAAATCCAATTTGCCATTTTTTTGATCTCTTTGCCATCATCGTTCAGACCCGGGACAACAAGGTTTGTTAGCTCCAAATGAACTCCATTCTCACAAAGGGTTTCCAAGGTTTCAAGAACAGTGGATAGATAGCCATGACTTATGTTATAGTACTTATCCTCGTCAAAGAACTTCAAATCAATATTAGCTGCATCAAGATATTTACAAAGTTCTTCAAGCGGTTCCTCATTAATCGAACCATTTGAGTGCATAGTCGTTCTTATCCCTGCTTTTTTCGCCAGTTTCGATGTATCATACATATATTCATAGAATGCTGTTGGCTCTGAGTAGGTACAGGCAGTGGATGGTGTTTTATACTTCTTAGCCAGGTCAACAACAGCTTGAGGAGAAAGATCATAGTTTACAGTTTCTTCCGGACGAAACTGGGAAATTTCCCAGTTCTGGCAGTATTTGCACCTGAAGGTACATCCTGCAGTTGCTATGGAAAGCACTTTTGTTCCTGGAAGAAAATGAAAAAGAGGTTTCTTTTCAATTGGGTCTATATGAACAGCACATGGATTACTGTAAGCAACAGTATAGAGCACTCCATTCCTATTTATCCTTGTTCTACAAAAACTCCTTTCTCCTGGTTTAAGTTTGCAGAGGTTTGGACATCTGTAGCATTGCACTGTCTTCTTTTCAAGCTTTCTATAATGACGTCCCTCAATTGTAGCTGTGTATCCTATCTCCTGTGCCTCTGCCTCATCATTTGGGAGAAAGGACGCAGCAGAAGAAAGGGTCATTGCTGTTGTAATTCTAAAGAAATCCCTTCTTGATATTGTGTTTTTCATAAATTCATTATATCTAGGATTTTATAAAAAGTCAAATCTTTTCAATTCCTTCTTGACTATAAATTCACTGTAACCAGATTAAAACATTTTGTTCCTCATATTAATTAAGATGCAAACCTTCGATTTTGGTTTATAACTTTTTAAGCTATTCTATTTTTAAACAGGCTGTTCTAATGGGACGTAACAGTATTTTCTTCTTCCACAATCAGTGCACATTTCACCCTCCCATATCCTGGAGAAGAGAGAATGAACTCTTTCTATAAGTTCACTCTTGTCTGTTAAAATTCCTATCTCAAAATTTCTACGCTTCTCTGCTTTTGCACCAAGTCCAGCACCCGTAAGGTTAGGACTGCCGATAAAAAGCTTTCTTGCATCTATCAGAATACTCTTAAAATGAACCCTGAGACATCTCTTCATCATAAAGTTCTTCTCGAGTGATAGTTCAAATTTCTTGAAGTCCTTTAGGAATGCTTCAGAAGGTACTCCTGAATGCAGGATACGAAATTCCACCCCATTTTTGCATAGGTCACGGATCTGTTTCAGTATTGAGACATACAAACGTCCTTCCTCTATTTGCATATCCTTAACATTAGCAGTAGCAATCCATATAGATTTCTCTGCATTAAACATACCATTCAAAATAACTGTTCTATAAATGTCTACATTCTCAAGATACTGAATTTCCATTAAATCTACACCTGGTAATTTAAGACTATGAATTGCGAATCTTTTTCATTGTCTGTTCTCCTCACTTCATTTCGTCGTTCTTCTCCTTGGAAAAAATAGATGGTGGGCAAAGGTCATCATTCGTATTTCTGATTTAGTCATTTACTTCTTTCTGCTTTTTTACGAATACAAGGTACTCCTTTAAAAGGAGGAAGAGACCAACAACAAATAATATTGCAGCAACAGCTTTCAGTAACATAGAAAACACATTGTAACCATGTAACAGTTTGCCATATTTTGCATAGTTTAAGTATCTTACTGCATAAACGGAAAAAAATGATGGCATATGTGTGAAGATATTAATAAATCCGTATATAACTATTAAAAGCCAACCCTTACTTTTCATCTCTCTGTAACCTATGTAAGATATTATGACTACTATGATGTTAAAAATAAGAACCAACAGAAATTGGGTTACAGGGATTATATATCTAAACAGAATTGTGGATGTAGAATGAAGATCAAAACTCTCCATTTTCCCTCCTTATCAAAATACTACTTCATTACCAGTGCATGACAATATTTAACTATCTGTGGTCGGATTGGTTTTAGAATATCTGGTCTTACTTCTGGATGTACAGCATTACTAAGAAAAACAATAAAAATATCTTTCAGGGGGTCGACCCAGAGTGCACAACCTGTAAAACCTGTGTGCCAGATGGTTTTTTGAGACAGATTACCACATCCATCACCTCCAATAAGAAAACCAATACTCCTTTTATCGTTTTCCTGATAAACAAAGGGGTTAAGGAGAAACTGTACTGTTTCCGGCTTTATTATCTCATTCCCTCCTGACAAAATTAACCTCGCAAATATCGCAAGGTCAGAAGCTGTAGAGAATAGCCCTGAATTACCACTTATACCATTAAAGCAGTAAAAACTATTCCCATCATGTACCTCACCAATAATAGTCTTTTCTCGCCATTCAACATAGGTCTTCTTAATATATTTCTTGCATAGATTCTGTTCATGTTTATTTCCAACCTCGGTTGCTACAATTCTCTCCTGCAATTTATCAGGCGGGGAAAACATTGTGTCCTTCATTGATAAAGGCTTAAAAATGTTGGTCTTTGAGTACTCCTTCAGCGTCTCCCGCGTTATCCTCTCTATAATTTTTCCAAGAAGAATGTAGTTCAGACAACTATAGACTGATTTCTTGATTTTTAACGTTCCAATAAACCTGATTATCTCTTTTTCATCCAACGAATAGAAGTACAGAGGATACCACGGAGGAATAAGTGATGTGTGCGTTATCAGTTCAAAAATTGTTGTACTCTCATTAGAAGTTTCTTGTAGCTCCTGCAGAATATCTCCGATTTGAGTGTTCAATCTAATCATTCCTGAATCAACTAATCCCAAAATGGATACTGCTGTTACAAGTGGTTTCGTGAGAGATGCTATATCGAAGATACTATTCTTCTCCATCTTCCTCTTTGATGGTGTGAGTTCGGCAAAACCATATTGCTTATGAAAGATGATTTCCTTTTTATTTCCTATAAGGATTATACAACCAGGAAAGCAACCCTCTTCTATTCTTTCTTCTATAAATTTATCGATTTCAGACATTTTGTCACCTTTGAAGAAAATATAATCTCCTTTAAATTCTCAAATCCGTCTATCTCATCGAGCCCTTCCCTCAGGTATCTGAGACCTTGTGGTATTGCTTTTCGAAACCACTTTTTCTTTCTCAGCCAGGATAAGAATGAGAATGCACCAAGTGCCTGCATATTTCTTTGAATAGCTGAAAACAAATAGACCCTTTTAAAAGTTCCAAAATCTCTGTATACATCAACCCTTTTCTTTAGTAAAGAATAATAGTACTTGAGAAGCCTATATCTCATCTCTTTTGATAGGGAAACATAAGAATCCCGTAAGAGTGAGGCAAGGTCGTATGAAAGCATACCTCTATGAGCAGTCTGGAAATCAATGATCCTCACACTTCCATTCTTAAAAAAGATGTTTTGCGATTGAAAATCCCTATGCAAAAAGAAGAGTGGTTCATCGATAAGGGAAAGAGCAACATTATCAAAATCATCTTTAAGTCCATCCGTCTCCTTGCGAGTAAGACCACAGAACCTATTAAGAAACTCCCGAGAAAAATAATCTGATTCCCATCTTAACTCATCATAATCAAAAACTCTCTTATATACAGGTTTGCATTTTTCAATACCCTCATTCCCTTCTAACTGTAGATGGATAAGACTTTTGATTACTGTTTTGTAAAGCTGTTCAACGAAATCCAAATCTCGTGATTTCTTCACAAGGTTATAAAGGCTTTTTATGCCCACATCCTCCATCAGTATTAAATATTCATCACTATTAGCAAAAAGTAGATTGGGAACCCCAATATTCTTTTCAAAAAGAAACTCCTGTATTCTCTTGTAGTCATTAACTTCCTTCTTTGTGGAGGTAAACATTGCCACAAAAACAATCTCATCTATTATACGATAAAACTCCCGATCTGACCCACCTGGTAAGTAAATTATCTTCGCAGTCCTTTTAAGAGGATCAAACCCCTCTTTGTCAAGAAGTCTATTCACCCTTTTTCGTACCTCACTCTTCGTCATTCTCATCAACATAATTACCCCTGAACAACAAAATCATTTGAGATAATACAATTGCTATATGATTTCCCTTTTTTAATCACAGTATTATCAAAAACAATGCAATTACTCAGTTGAACACAATCACCAATAGAACAATCCTTACCAATGGATACAAAACCTGACAGTTTTGCCTTTTTACTTACATTAGATGCTGCACCGACAATAAAAGGAGTGTCAGGAAGAATGAAATTACTGAGAATTTTTTTTCTCTCCAATAGAATCTTCTTATGGACAAGAAGGTAATTCTCCTTAGTTCCAATGTCTATCCAGTAATTATTACTGTAAATAAATCCAAAGATATCTTCACCTTCTGTTATTAGGTTTGTGTACGTATCTATTATATCGTGAAAATCATCCTCTGGTAGAAAATTAAATATCTTTCTATTGAGTATTGCAATTCCGGTAAAATCAAAATTTTCTGTTTCTTTTTCCTCGGGTTTCAACCTCTGTCCAATATCTATTATTCTCCCATCGTCTTCAATCTTTATGTCCTTTGAATTTTCTCCTCTCTGGATAAGAAGCGTCACAAGTCCATTTCTCTCTTCATGAAATTTGTATGCTTCATCTATACATATATCGGTTATAATGTCACCATTATGAACAACAAAGTTTTCATTCTTTAGAAATCTCCTCATCCTCCCAACACCTCCTCCTGTTCCAAGAATTCGATCCTCCATTGAAATTTCTATTTCCTTACCATACCCCCTCTTTCTAATGAAATCAAGCATCTTCTTTCTCAAATGGTGAACATTAATACATATCTTTTCTATGCCCTGCTGCCTTAATGACACTATTATATTCTCGAGCAAAGGTCTTGTTACTATTGGAAGAAGAGGCTTTGGCAAGAATTTTGTAATAGGTTGGAGCCTCTTCCCTTCACCTGCTGCGAGTATTGCCGCTTCAATCATAATTAATTCAGACTTAAGGCATGAGACTTGAGACGTAAGACCTTAGACAACAAATAGAAAATAGATTCGCAATAGCATTTATTCATAAAGCAGATATTTTTCTCTAATCCTTATGAATTCTTCAACACCCTCACTACAGGTTTTTTCTACATTTTCTGAAAAAGAACCTTCTTCTATCATTTCCCTTACTAACGAGTTACCGATCAGAATATCAAAAGGTAGTTTATCTTTCTCAAATTCATAAGGTGGTTTTCTCCACTCGAAATCTTGAGGATGTGTTTTTTTAACAGTATAGATGATATCTAGTGCTGTTTTTACGGATCTAAATTTCTTTCTATCAGTGATATGCAACTGAAATCCTGCGCAAATCTTACCATTGTATTTGCTCCATAACGGCTTAAAGCAGATTGGTCTCAATCTACTGCCTTCTATTCCTTTCAGTTCTTTTAAAACCAGCTCGGTCTTAATCCAGGGAGCTCCAAAAAATTCAAAAGGTTTTGTGGTACCTCTACCCTCAGAGATATTCGTTCCTTCAAGGAGACACATCCCGGGATACAGAATTGCAGTATCAAGTGTTGGCATATTGGGAGAAGGTGGAACCCAAAAGAGTCCTGTCTCATCGAACCACAATGATCTTCCCCACCCTTCCATCTTAACAACCTCAAGTTCTACACCAATACTGAACTCCTCATTAAACAGTAATGCGAGCTCTCCAACAGTCATACCGTGTCTAACAGGGATAGGCAATAGTCCTACAAACGATTCATAATTCTCTTCAAGCACAGGACCTTCAATATCAACACCATTTATAGGGTTTGGTCTGTCAAGCACGACAAATTTCTTCCTATGCCCTGCTGCTTTTTCCATAGCAAGTTTCATCGTCCATATAAATGTATAGTATCGTGCTCCCACATCCTGTATATCAAAAACAATCGTATCTACATCCTTTAACATTTCTTCATTGGGGGAAATTTGTTCTCCATATATGCTATAAACAGGGATACCAGTCTTCTCATCTCTAAAACCTTCACACTTCTCCTGATCCTGCGATTCACCCTTTATTCCATGTTCGGGACCGAAAAGGGCAGTCACTTTTACTCTATTATTTGATAAAATATCAATTGTCCTTTCTAAGTTTCTATTCACTGAAGAAGGATTCACGATAAGACCAATCCTTCCTCTATTAAAAGGCTTAAAACCTTCTTTTTCAAGAATATCAATTCCTGTCTCAACCTTTTGTGACATTATATCCCCATCTTATAAAGACCTGGTAAGTGCTTCATCGCATGAGTACTATATCAGACAAAATGTGTAATTTCAAGGGAAAAGTCTGCGGTACAACAATATGTCAGAATTGTGTGCTCGAAGCAAAATGAAATCTACCTGCAAAAATAGGGGGGACTAAATACCTTCCGTATATCCTTTCGGGTCTTCCAATATACTTCACTGTTGATAACATAGTAAAAGGAGAATCATTAAATCTCATGTTCTTTACAGCCTTCGAAATCCTTCCATTTTCGATAAGAAAGAGACCATCCCTTGTCATCCCTGTAAGTATGAGTGCTTTCTGGTTTACAAATCTAATATACCATAACCTTGTTACGAGAAGTCCGTAATCGATGTCTTCTATTATTTCCTCACCAGTCTTATTTTCACCTTCCATAACAAGGTTAGATGGGAAACCTGTTACTTCTATATCGTTTCTCTTTGCCCAGTATCTTGAAGTCCAGAGCTTTTTCAGTACACCATTCTTTATCCAGATCTCTCTCTTTAAGGGGATTCCATCGTTTGAAATATCAAATGGAATACTCGGGTTTTCAGGATAAAAAGGGTCTGAAAAAAGCGTGATATTAGACGAGGAAATCATCTTACCTTCTTTCCCGGAAAAGAAACTCCAACCTTCATCAGCTGTCCTTTTATCCATTAGATAATGGGGATGAATCATTAAACGAGCTAATGCCTGGGGTTCCAGAAACACAGGATAGTTACCAGGTGCAATTTCAATGGGATTTCTACCTTTTTCTGCCTTTAAGAGTGCTACTTTAAATAGATTTTTCTCATCTATCTTTTCAGCATTTTCATCAGTTTTTTCAGCAAAACCACTTGAGCCATCTTTTATAGCGGTAATGGAAAAACAAGCATTCGTGAATGAATGATTACAGAAAAATCCTTTCGTGTTTAATATAGAAAATGTCACCTTCTCATTAGAAAAATACCCTGCTACCGAAGCATTTCTCTTTTTGGCTTCATCTACAATTCCAAAAATCTTCTTTGCTTTTATAAGTGGGGTAATCTTTACTGTTCCTTCATTCTCCCGCTGTACATCCTTATACTTCTGGGGCAAAAGGGGTGGCATAAATTCTGGGTCCTCTGGTACATTTGATGCTATCTCCTCAGCCTTCCGCAGGGTTTTTAGCAATGAAACTCGATCGCAAAGTGTTGTAACAGCCGAACCAATCCTCCCCTGTACTACTGCTTTAATGTTCATCTTTTCAATCTTCTTTGACATATTCTGGGTAATCCTGTTCTCTGCAAACCGACTAAGATTGGATGTTCTTTCTTCATAGAAGAGAACAACATCATCACACTCTCTTTTCTTATCCAGGAAATCAATTACTGATCTATCAACTCTCATCTTTTGCCCCTTTTAACCTCTATATTTCTAAAAAGTGCATAGGGAGCACCATTTGTCATCTGCCCACGCTGTGAGGGTTCACCTTTACCACAGTAAAATATTCCTCTTGGTTCCCAGTATCTTTCACCTGATAGACCATCAAGACTTCCCCAAAAATCAGGTGTAATTGAGTGATAAATTACATCCCTTAGCATTTTCCCTCTTTTACCATTTTTAATTTCATAGAAAAGGTCCCCACCAAATTGAAAATTCAACCTTCTCTGATCTATAGAAAAACTACCCCTGCCTTCTATATATATTCCATTGCGCACTTTTGATATTAGTTCTTTGTGCGATATATCTTCATCACCTGGCGCAAGATATAGATTTGGTATACGGTTGATTGGAAAACTATAGTAAGCATCTGCACGTGCAGAACCTCGACTCCTATTTTCTCCTATTAATGGAGCAACCTCCCTTGTCGAACTATAATCAACAAGAATACCATCCTTAATAATATTCCATTTTTGGCATTTCACCCCTTCATCATCATACCCAGTAGTAGCAAGACCACCAGGAAGTGTATTGTCTGCAATGAAATTCACTAACGTGCTTCCATACACAAACTTTCCCTTCTTCTCAGGTGTTGCGAAACTTCTTCCAGCAAAGTTTGTCTCATACCCCATCACTCTGTCAAGTTCTGTTGGATGACCAACAGATTCGTGTATAGTTAGTGAAAGATGTGATGGGTCAAGGACCAGATCCTTTTTCCCCTCCTCAGGATACACTGCACTCAACTTTGCCACCGCTTCATTTGCAATCCTTTCTGCATTTCCAGACATCTCAAGGGAGAGTATGTGCTCCCACCCAGCGTTTTTGGGATAGCTCCCGTAAGATCTGTTCTGGGCATCATTTCCTTTAACCGCGACTGCAGTATAGTCACTGTTAACTGTTGTAATTATTGTCTCAATAAAAGAACCTTCTTGAGAAGCAAAAAACTGTTTTCTTCGATTCTGAATGAGAAAGGATTGTGCTTTAACAATAGACTTAACCTTTAACATTTTCTCATTGATTTCAAGAAGCATCTCGATTTTCTCATGTATCCCAATGTTGAAAGGGTCAATCTCAATTGGTGTAATAAACTTGTCGTTATAAGTAGGTTCTGGCGCAAGGGTTATTTTCTTTTCACCTGAGAGAAGCGAACTTGCTTTGGCAATAGAAAATGCATTCTTTACAACCTTTTCGATCTCACTTTTGTTGACTTTATTTGATGAAGCAAAACCCCAACCACCATCCTTTAATATCCTCACTCCAAAACCGTAGATAGTCTCATCTTTTACCTCTTTTGGGCTTCTATCTATAATAACGATTCTCTGGGACCTATCATCTGTAACACGAATATCGGAATAATCTGCTCCCAGTTTATCTGCTGTCTCAATAGCAAACTCGCATAGTTCCTTCATTAACCCTCCATTTTCTAAGAATGTAATACTGTAAATTTCTCCTCTTGTCAAGTCAATTTAGCCACGGATTTTCACAGATGACTTATAGAAGCCAGAAAGAAGTGAATGAATGTCGGATAATAGAAAGGTTATAGACAATAGATTCAATAACCACACTATCTCCAACTCCAGCCGTCTGTTTTTCTAAGGAATTATCAGCATCTATCTGTGTTGTTTTGGATTTTTTACATATTTGCATGAGAGGATTTTTTTGTTTTTTTACTTGACGAAAATTGAAATTAGTGTTAAAAGTAAATACTGCAAACATTTGTTCGTCTCAGGCTTTATTTAAATAAAACCCGAAGGAGACTAAATGAAAGAGATTTTTGAGATACGGTGGCATGGAAGAGGAGGTCAGGGGGCAAAAACAGCCGCCCTTCTTTTCGGTGATGCCGCTTTATCTACAGGAAAGTATATACAAGCCTTTCCTGAATACGGTCCAGAAAGGATGGGCGCTCCTGTCCAATCCTTTGATAGATTAAGCGATAAGCCTATAACAATCCACTGTGGTATCACGAACCCTGATATTGTTATTGTACTTGACCCAACGCTAATGAAAACTATAGATGTTACGGATGGGCTTCCTGATGATGGACAACTTATTATCAACACACATAAATCACCCGAAGAAATAAGGAAAGAATTCAATATCAAGGGAAAAAAGATTGCAACCTGTGATGCATACAAAATTTCCGAAGAAACCATAGGCAGGAAGATACCAAACACTCCAATGCTTGGTGCGCTTATTAAAGTTACTGGTATTCTTGATTTTAAGCAGATGTTAAAGGATACAGAAGAGAGACTTAGAAAGAAATTTTCAGGAAAACCAGAAATAGTGAAAGGAAATATGGACTCGATAAAGAGAGCGTATGAGGAGGTAAAGCAAGAATGAAGAAAGGATGGAAGGAATTACCCATTGGTACCCAAATTATAAAACCCGGTTCTTCGGAAGACTTCAAAACAGGCGATTGGAAAACAGAAAGACCCATTATTGATTTCGATAAGTGTATTCACTGCTTACTTTGCTGGATATTCTGTCCTGATTCATGTGTTAATATCAAAGAAGGTAAAGTTGCTGGTATCAATTACGATTTTTGCAAGGGTTGTGCTATATGTAAAGAGGAATGTCCTAAAGATGCAATAACTATGCAATCCGAAGTAGAAAGCAAATAATATAAGAAATGCAAATATATATGGAGGATTCTGTATGAAAAAGACCATAGCAGCTAAAACAGGCAACGAAGCAATGGCTGAGGCAATGAGACAGATAAATCCCGATGTAGTTGCAGCCTATCCGATAACACCTGCGACTGAGGTAGTTCAAATCTTTTCAAGCTTTGTTGCAGATGGAAGAGTGGATACAGAGTTCGTTCCAGCCGAAAGTGAACACAGTGCCTTGAGTGCCTGCGTGGGTGCTGCAGCAGCAGGAGGAAGGGTAATGACTTCCACTGCTTCACAAGGGCTCGCCTTAATGCACGAAGTGCTATTTATTGCAGCTGGATTAAGGTTGCCAATAGTTATTTGCGAAGTAAATAGATCATTATCAGGTCCCATAAACATCCATTGTGACCATTCAGACACAATGGCTTCAAGGGATTCGGGCTGGATTCAGATATACTCAGAGGATTCCCAGGAAGCATATGACAATACCATTCAAGCAATGAAGATAGCTGAAAAGGTTTTCCTGCCAGCAATGGTAAGTGTAGATGCATTTATAATTAGTCATTCAATGGAGAGACTCGAGATTCTTCCAGACGATGAAGTACAGGCATTCATCGGTGAACACAAAAAACCATACGACCTGCTTGATGTTGATCATCCTATCACATTGGGAGGACTTGACCTCCAGGACTACTTCTTTGAACACAAAAGAGGGGAAATAGAGGCAATGAAAGAAGCAAAAGCAGCAGTGATTGAAGTTGGTAAAGAATTCGGAGAGAAATTTGGAAAAAAATACGGCTTCTTTGAGGAATACAGGATGGAGGACGCAGATATAGCAATAATTGCACTTGGTTCTACTGCAGGAACAACCAAAGTGGTTGTAGATGCACTCAGAAAAAAAGGTATGAAAGTAGGACTATTAAAAATAAGGGTCTTTAGACCTCTTGCTTATGAAGAAATAAAAAAAATACTTGAGCCTATAAAGGCAATTGCAGTGCTTGACAGAGTAGATGGAATGAGTTCCTTTGGTGGACCAGTTTTTCATGAAATCAGGTCCTGTCTCTATGAATCAGCAAGAAGACCAATTGTTACAAATTACGTCTATGGTCTTGGAGGCAGAGATATCTTCCCTGAGCAAATAGAGGGCGTTTATAATGACCTCGTGCAGATTGCTGATAAAGGAAAAATAGAAAATCTTGTTAGCTATCTTGGTGTAAGAGAATAGGAGGAGAGATGGCGAGTTTGAAACAACTGTCAAGCGAGAAAGACCTTTTTACTAGCGGTCACAGAGCATGTGCAGGTTGTGCCGCCAGTATTATACTGAGACAGGTTACCCTCGTTGCAGGGAAGAACACCGTTTTTGTTGGTGCTACAGGATGTATGGAAGTGGTCTCAACGATATTCCCTTACACTGCCTGGAAAGTTCCATTTCTTCATAACGCGTTTGAAAATTCGGCAGCGACCGCAAGTGGAATTGAATCAACATACAGATCACTCAAGAAAAGGGGAATAATTACAAAAAAGATAAATGTCATTGCTTTCGGTGGTGATGGTGGAACTTATGATATCGGATTTCAATCCCTTTCAGGTGCCATGGAAAGAAGACATAACATGCTCTATATCTGTTACAATAATGAGGCATATATGAATACAGGTATCCAGAGGTCAAGTGCTACACCTTACGGAGCACATACAACAACTTCTCCTGCAGGAACTGTAATCCCTGGAAAACAACAGTTTCCAAAGGATTTAACTGAGGCTATAGCTGCTCATGATATACCCTATGTAGCTCAGGCTGCACCACATAACTGGGCTGATTTTACAAAAAAAATAGAGAAGGCTCTCTCAATTGAAGGACCTGCCTTTATTAATATTCTTGCTCCTTGCCCACTGGGGTGGGTCTTCCCTCCTCACCTTTCCATTAAGATATCCAAATTGGCAGCTGAAACCTGTTTCTGGCCTCTCTATGAGGTAGAGAATGGAGTCCACAAGGTAAACTTCAAACCAAGAGAGAGGAAACCACTTATGGAATGGATGAAACTTCAAGGACGCTTCAAACACCTTCTGACTGAAAATAATAAACATATCATAGAGAAAGCACAGATAGAAGTTGACAGAAAATGGGATCGTTTACTCAAGATGGTTGAGGCAAGAATCTAAAGAGAGAAAATACACAGGAGACCAAGAAATAATGAATAATAAATTAAAAAGGATAAAATGAGGTTTCTATATGCCTTTTGAAAGCGTCAATATTTTCGAACAAGATTTCTGGGAAATAAACGAGCTTCTTGAGAAACTCCGAAAAGAAGCCAATGTAGAAAGTGTACTTCTTATAGATAAAGCAGGGCAATTGATTACAAGTGCAGGAGATGTTTCAGCAATAGATATGTCTTCATTTGCATCTCTTTCGGCTGCTGACTTCGCTGCAACCAGTCAACTTGCAACTTTAATTGGAGAAAGCGAATTTAAAACACTTTTCCACCAGGGAAAGAAGTACAGTCTCTACGTATCTGTCGTTGCACAAACTGTTATCCTTGTCGTTATCTTTAGTCAGAAGACAACCCTGGGACTTGTTAGGCTAAAGGTCAACATCTTTGTAAAAAAGCTTGAGCAAATATTCGCAAGAATATTTGCTAAACTTGGCACTGTTGATGATAAAAGAGAGAAGGAGTTTAGTGATGACTTCTTCAAGGAAGCAGACGACGAAATCGATAGCCTCTTTACATAAAACATATGTCACTAATAAATTATGCTTCTCGAGAAATAAATTGTAAGATTGTTTATTACGGGCCTGGTCTTGGTGGTAAGACGACAAACATAAAATACATCTATTCGAAGATCTCACCCGGAATAAGAGGAAAACTGATAAGTCTCGCAACGGAACTCGATAGAACACTCTTCTTCGATTTCTTACCTGTTGACATAGGTACAATAAAGGGTTTCAAAACAAGATTTCATTTATATACAGTTCCTGGACAGATCTATTATAATGCCTCAAGGAAATTAATATTAAAAGGTGTCGACGGAATAATCCTCGTAGCTGATTCTCAAATAGAAAGATTTGAAGATAATATTGAGAGCAGAGAAAATATGAAAGGAAATCTTGCTACAATAGGACTTGACATAAGCAATATTCCATTAGTGATTCAGTATAACAAAAGAGACCTACCTAATATTTCACCACTCGACAAGCTTGAACGGGTATTGAATCCCGCAAAACTACCTTCATTCGAAGCAGTAGCAACAGAAGGAATAGGTGTTTTTGATACTTTAAAAGCCTGCAGTAAGCTTGTTATCAGAACCCTCAGTAGATAAACATTGACTACGATGTCCGATGTAGTAAGGTTAAAATATTTTAGTTGCGCTGCTCCCCCCTCTACTGATTCAAGATCACTTGATAAAGGGTACATCTGTCCATTCTGTAGATATTCCAGCAAAACCCTTGAATAAAATGGCTACTGAAACAAGAATCCCTATTGTGGATGCTGTAAAGAGAATTGTTGAATCCACCTGGCGAGGAAGGGAACATACTGCAGAAGAAGTTGTTACTGACATAAGAAACTTTCTTCAGGAGGAAAATGAGGAAAATATAACAGAAATTGAGTGGCAGGAAATACTCGACAAATTTCCCATCGTTAATTTGTCTGGAAGGATTTTTCAGATAAAAGATATCTTTATCAGCGAGTATGGAAAGGGAGAGAGTATCCAAGAATTAGTTAAAGAAGAAAAGAAAGAGGTTTATGTAACCTCAGATGACCCGATTGAACAGGAACAGGAACTAATACAACAACTTCGAACTATCAGAAAAAGGGGGGTTAAGAAAATAGTCTCTCTTTATAAAGAAATGTTCTCTGATACATCATATTCACCTACTGAGAATGAATTACTTGACTTCATAAAGAAAAACACCCTTGAGAGAAGAGAGAACAGAAAAACTGTTATAATAGCGCTTTCTCGTATTGTAGGGTCAGAGAGGATTCTTGGAATATTTAACCTTATTGATGAAGAAGAACCAATTGATAGCAAACAGAAACGTTTCGAACTGTGGGTTCAGAAACAGAAAGAGTAAATGAAGAAATGACAGAAATGTATGCTTACAATTGAGAAAGAAGAATGTCGCATAACAATGTTTTGATTAGAAGTACACATGTCAATGTTCAAATGACGAATAAAAAAGCAAAAATCCAAATCCGAATGTTTAAAAAAGAAAAATCTGTTTTAGAAATTTACTATTAAGATTTTTTTCGTAATTCGGATTTTTCGTAACAAAAGGAGGTATTATGCATAAGAGACTATTTATTCCTGGACCAACGGAAGTAAGTGAAGAAATTCTTGAAGTAATGAAGACTCCAATGATTGGACACAGAAGCAAGGAGTTCTCGGAACTTTACGACTCTGTTATTCCAAAGATTAAGAAGGTTCTTTATACTGAAAACAAGGTTTTTCTCTCGACATCTTCAGCTACGGGTCTTATGGAAGGAGCGATAAGAAACTGTGTAAACAAGAAAGCCCTAAATCTCGTTTGTGGTGCCTTCAGTAAAAGATGGCATCTGATCACAAAGGCAAATGGAAAAGCAGCGGATGCAGTGGAGGTGGAATGGGGAAAAGCAATCCTTCCAGAGATGGTCAGGGATGCACTTAAAGCAGGAGAATATGACGCAGTAACACTTGTCCACAATGAAACTTCAACGGGTGTTTTGAATCCAATCAATGAAATTGCAGAAGTAATGAAGGAATTTCCCGATGTCTCATTTCTTGTAGATGCAGTCAGTTCAATGTCGGGTATTAAAATTGAAGTTGATAAACTTGGAATTGACGTTTGTCTGGCAGGAGTTCAGAAATGTTTTGCACTTCCGCCAGGTTTTGCTATCTGCTCAGTCAGCGAAAAGGCCTTGAAAAAAGCGGAGTCCATCGAAAATAGAGGATATTACTTCGACTTCCTTACATTCCTGAAGTACGACGGCAAGCACCAGACACCAACAACACCAGTGATTTCACTTATCTATGCGTTCGATAAACAACTCGATAGATTCTTTGAGGAAGGACTTGAAAACAGATATGCCAGGCATCTTGAAATGGCAAACCATGTCAGGGATTGGACAAGAAAATATTTTGCCTTCTTCCCTGATGAAAAGTACCTTTCAAACACACTTACAGCAGTTAATAATACACGTGGTATCAGTGTCGCTGACCTGAACAAGGAACTTGCTAAAAAGGGAGCAATGATCTCCAATGGATACGGAAAATTAAAAGAGAAGACATTCAGGATAGCACACATGGGAGATCTGACGCTTGATGATATGAAATGGCTCCTCTCGACTATTGACGAGATTATTAAACTATAGCTCTTATTTTCCTCTCCCTTGATGTCTGCCTACGCTAAAGCTTCAGCAGGTTTTTGTCCATCGAAGTCTTGACGCAGACGGCGGAGAGGATCAAGGTGAGGGTGAAGTACATTTCTGTAAAGAACAAAAGGAGGATACAATGAAAGTACTTATCTCAGATCCGGTTTCTGAAGTCGCAATTAATAAGATGAAAGAAGCAGGAAATGAAGTTGATGTGAAACCAGATGTAAGCCCTGAAGAATTGCTCGAAATAATCAGCAATTATGAAGCCCTAGTAGTAAGGAGTAGAACAAAAGTGCGGAAACCATTGCTTGAAAAGGCAAAAAACTTGAAACTCATCGTCAGGGGTGGAGTAGGAATAGATAATATTGATGTGGAAGATGCGAAGAATATGGGAATTGAGGTAAGAAACACTCCCTCTGCAAGTTCCGCCTCCGTTGCTGAACTTGCTATTGGACACATGTTTTCCCTTGCACGGCATATACCAAGGGGAACAGCATCTCTCAAAACTGGGGAATGGATAAAAAAGAAACTTAAAGGGACTGAACTTGCTGGAAAAACGCTTGGAATCATAGGAATAGGAAGAATAGGTAAGGAAACTGCAAAAAAGGCAACTGCTCTTGGAATGAATATTGTTGCATATGACCCATATTTAACTGAGAGTGGAATCGAGGGAGTAAAATTTGCAGATTTCGATGATTTGCTAAGTAAATCGGATTACATTTCACTTCATATTCCTCATAGTGACGAAACCCATCATCTTTTCTCAACAGAACAGTTTTCAAAGATGAAGGAAAGTGCATACCTTGTCAACTGTGCAAGAGGTGGAGTCATTGATGAAGATGCACTCTATAATGCATTATCAGATGGGAAAATTGCAGGTGCAGCATTTGATGTATTTGAAACTGAGCCACCAGGTGAACATAACCTGTTTACCCTTGATAATTTCTTCTGTACACCACATATAGGAGCATCGACAAAGGAAGGTCAGGCACGGGTCGGTGATGAAGTCGCCAAAATCATCAACGGATTCGGAAAATAATTTTTGGAGTGCAACAACTCCCGTTGTTGCATCTGTAATTATGTAGCCGCAGGCTTTAGCCTGCGAAATATGTGTAGGGGCAGACCCGTAGGTCTGCCCTTTTTCTCATTGCCAGTTGTCCTTTTTTATTTGTATTATCGGTCTTCTGTTTTCGTAATTTTCGCTTATGACTTAAACTTTAAAGCATCTTCAGGGCAAACTTCTAAACAACGACCACATGCATGACAATCAGGTCGTAATTTTTTTTCATTTAAAATCGAAGGGATACTTGGGCATGGACTCTTCTCAATGCAAATATTGCAACTCGTACATTTGTCTTTGTTAACTTTGATTTTAATAAATGAAAAATGCTCAAAAATCCAGGTGACAACACCAAGAGGACAGATTAAGTAACAAAACGGTCTAAAAATGAACAACGATGCAATCAAGGTCATTGATAAAAATAAACTTGCGAATAATTCAAATTGCCAATGGAGAAACTCGAAAGGATTGAAATAATCATAAATACCTATTCCTGTAGAGAAAATAATAACTACAAAAATGACGAAAATACTAATCCGTATCAAATTTGTTAATTTAAACGGTAGTTTAATTTTTAATTTATTTGCTAAAGGCGCTCGATTAAATATTTCCTGAAGGGCACCAATAGGGCAAACCCAGCCACAAAAAAGTTTATTCCCGATAATAGTTAAAACGATGATGGAAGCCAACAATGATAAAAAGATAATTGGTACTGTTCTACCTGCATTTAAAAATAGGAAAGGTTTAGTGATTATACACATAGGACTGGGATGTATTCCCATTCCATAATTAAATTTTCCTAATGGTAACGTTGGAAATATTGCAAAGACAAAAAATATTATAAATAAAAATAGAAATCGTAAATTATATTTTAATTTAGTTTTATAGAGAAGCACTAAACCAATTAAGCAAAAAATGGCTCCGACCCAAACTCGGGGGAGCAACCAAAATTTAAAAAATTGTGGTAATTTATTATTGCTAACATTAGTTTGAGAAAAAAGAGTTGAAATAGCGAGTAAAATAATGCTTAGAATAAGTATTAAAATAATAGAACGCTTAGAATCGAAATATTGTCTCATGCATACTCCTTAACATTGATAATAAATGTAAATATTTTTATTCCCTCTTTTTATTTTGAGAAATCATACCAGTTATTCATAGAAAAGTCAAGAGGATTGGAGGAAGGATTTGGGAATAGGAATAGAGATGGTGACCCACCTTTGAGTTTGGTTAATCTTAAAGTAATGGGTAGAAGTAAGAGAAAGGAGTTATCGATAATGGTCAAGCAGTAAGAACAAAGAAATTGGACA
>SDBS01000165.1_pt1 | contig 56129 bp, 42 predicted proteins | sample 2277091 | NCBI WGS metagenome assembly SDBS01 (sample SAMN10404972, study PRJNA504765) | marine sediment metagenome | isolation source: marine sediment core GS10_PC15, 163 cmbsf | place: Arctic Ocean: Southern Knipovich Ridge | collected 2010 | reverse complement strand
AAGATCTAATTAAACTCTTAATTTTTTTTTTTGAATAAAATTGGCATAATATTCATTTATTTTTATAAATTTGACTGAAGTTATTTAGTTTTCAACACGATTTCTTGAATTTAATACTCAAAACACTTATATAGAACTTAAGAACTAATACTTAATTAATTACCATATTTAATTAAAAATTCAATATATTAAAGAAACTCAGAAATAAACAACTAATTAAAAAAAATTATGGAGAAATAATTATGGCAATTGAAGAAGATTTGAGCGAGTGGGAAATAGCTTCAACTGGAAAAATGTTTTCCTACGGATTAGGTTATGCTATTATTAATTACTTTTTATACTCCGGATTAGCCCCTTTGTTCTACTTTTACCAGGTCGAGTTGGGGTTATCCATAATCTTGATAGGGCTCGCATTTGTAATTTTTGCCTTATGGAATATGGTTAATGACCCTATTCTAGGGTATTTAACCGAGAGACCGACGAAGTGGACTAAAAAGTGGGGTTATCGAGCACCTTGGATCATCCTTACTGCTGCCCCGCTCTTAATATTTTATTTTTTAATATGGACTCCACCTGTAGGGGCAAGTCAATTAACCCTCTTTATATGGTTTGTTATCATAACTTGTGCGTTCGATACGTTTTTTAGTGTATTCAACGACCACGTATACGGTGGCTATACAAATCAGTTTCCAAGCGAGTATGAACGGAGAAAATCATTCGCAATCGCGACAATTTGTATTGCATTTGGAGTTGTCGGTATGAATGCTTTAAGTGGGGGTTTCATTGTACCTGGAGAACCAGCCACTTATGCAGGTTTCGCTATGATAGCAGTTATCGTTATGGCTGTTTTAAGTGTATTCCTAATTCTTGGAATAGGTGAATCAGAAGAGATGAAGCAAATGTACCTTTCATCCTATGAGAAAGCTGAAAAGGTAGGCTTTTTTTCTACAATGAAAACTGCACTAAAAACAAAAAACTTTAGGGTATCTTTACTTGGGTATACATGTCAGGTAACTGCTGTGAATCTATTTTTAGCTTCTCAGCTTTATTTGTTTAATTTTGTATATAAGTTAGACTTTACAAATTACTTATATGCTCAAATGGCAGGTGTCGTTGCTATTCTAGTGGTTATCCCCTTCTGGAGTAATTTTGCACGTAAATATGGCTTCAAGAAAACATATTGGACATGTTTTTCGCTACATGGTGCCAGCTTCTTACTCTTATTATTTGTTACTAACGTACTTGGTCTCATCATATTTACAGCTATTAACTATGCTTTTATGTCAGGAGAGATCCTAATGCTCCAACCTGTTGCTTCAGATACTTATGATGAGGTCTCTAGTCAGCTTGAAAAGCACGTTGATGCGACTCTGGTTGGAATCAGAACCTTTTTCTTCCGCATGGCATTATTAGTTCAAGCTGGTGTGTTTGTTGCAGTATTTCTTGCTACTGGATTTGATGCTACTCCTGATGCTACCCAGACTCCTTTAGCTCAATGGGGGATTCAATTTAATGGGATAATTCTACCAGCGATTATAATGATTGGGATGGCATTAATATTTAGAAAATTCTACACCCTTGAAGGAGCCGAAAAAGAAGCACTGGTAAAGAAGCTCAAAGACTTGGAAATCTATCGTTAATCTGAAGATCTCATAAAATTTAAAATTTTTATTTTTTTTTTACTTTTTTATATTACTCTTTTCATAAATGTGAATTTAAGATAGAAGTCTAAAGATTTATATACAACTTAGTAGTAAAACAGATCAAAGAATTCATTTTGTTAATGTTTGCTATGTCCTTTATTTTTTACAAGTGGTATGAGCTTGAAGGAGATAATAAGATAGCAATGGTCAAAAAGCTTAAAGAAATGGAATTATATTAGAACATAAAAATTGAGGAAAATAAAATATGGCAATTGAAGAAGATTTATCAGAGTGGGAGATAGCTCCCACGAGAAAGATGGTATCCTATGCTTTTGGTTATGTAATTATCGGTTATTTATTAGGTGCTTATTCAGCTGTGGTTTTCTACTATTATGAGGTTGAAGTTGGCCTACCTGTTGCGATGGTAGGATTAGCATTTATAATTTTTGCAGTGTGGAATATGATCAATGACCCCATCTTAGGCTATCTTACAGATAAACCTTTAAGGTGGACGAGAAGATGGGGAATGCGCGCACCTTGGATTGTAATTACAAGTTTTCCAATTTTATTGTGTTATTTCCTTATTTTTCTTCCCCCTAATACAGAGGATACAATGATAATTTTCTTATATATGGTAATAATTACATGTTTATTCGATACCTTTTTCTCCATCTTCAACGACCACGTTTATGGGGGATTTACGAATCAATTCAAATCAGAATACGAGAGACGAAAAGGTATGACGATTATTCTGCTTATAGCGGGTTTTGGCAGCACTTTCATCCGGATAATACCTTCTTTAATAATTGTTTATGGCGATAAAAGCACTTTCGCGCTAGCTGCCTTAATTATAGTTTTAATTTTAGCCGTTTTCAATATTATTCTATTCTTTGGTATACGAGAGTCCGAACAATTAAAGGAAACATTTATACGAGGGTATGAAACTTCCTTAGACAAATCTTTCTTTGGGACAATGAAAATTGCGCTTAAGCGTAAAAATTTCGTAGTCATTATCTTTGCGTATACAGCTATGATATCAGCCCAAACCTTAGCTGGTGCATCCCAGATCTACTTTTTTAAGGATGTTTTAGGAGTACCTTATTCCTACGTAATATTTACTGGTTTAGCAGGATTTGCCGGATTTATTCTCAGTATACCATTCTGGGTAAATTTTGTAAGAAAAAACGGATTTAAGAAGACTTTAATATTATGTACCTTTTTAGCAGCAATTTCCTTTATACCTACCTTATGGATAACTACTATAGAAGAAAGGATTATATTCTCATTTTTAAGTGGCATACCTTTTGCTGGTTATTCTCTTGTAATTATGCCATTGGCAGCTGACACCATGGATGATGCTGCTTTAGCATTAGGCAGACGTGCTGAGGGGGCATTAGCAGGAGTTAGAATGTTTTTCTTTCGAATAGCGTTTCTTATTCAAGGAATTGTAATAACAGCGATACACATTTTAACTGCATATAATCCTGATCCAGGTGCAACGCAATCTCCCTTAGCTATATTGGGTATCCGGATACACGCAGGATTAATTCCTGCAATTTTAATGCTTTCAGTATCTCTAGTAGTGTATAAATGGTATGATCTTGAGGGGAAAAAAAAAGAGGAGATGGTGAAAAAGCTCAAAGACATGGGACTTTATTAAAAAGATCTCGAATTTAAGTTATTTTAGCGAGTAGTTTTTTTTTCCTTTAATAGGAGAAATGTTTAAATTCTATGATCTAAAAGGGGAGAAAAGAAAGAGAAATATTAGGATTGAAATGGTATGAAACAAGAAATCAGAATTGGAGTTGTATGTCTCGCTCGAAAAACATTTGATTTCGAAGCGGCCTTCGATATTTATAAAGGGATACAAACCAAGTTAAATAAAATAGAAAATATTAATTGGGAGTTTATTCCTGAATTAGTTATTGAAATTAAAGAAGCTCAAGATGCAGCACATTATTTAGCATCGAAAGAAATTGATGGATTAGTTTGCATAAGTGGTACTTTTGCCTTAGGACATTTAATTTTGGAAATGAATAAGATTATTAATCGCCCTTTTTTAATGTGGGGTTTATATGAATTACCCTATGACGGAGGGAAAATCAGACTAAATTCTGTATGTGGTATTAATCTAAATTCCTCTAATCTATACAAAGCAGGTATAAGAAATTATCATGTTGTTATTGGTGATGAAATTGATGAGGATTGGTTAGATGCGATTAGAATTCTTAAGGTCTTCTTAACCTCACATGTAGGAATTATTGGATTTAGAGCTAAAGGATTTTTTAATCTAGATGTGGATGAGCTTGATTTATATAAACAGCTAGGAATTCTCATAGATCATTTCGAATTAGAAGAGATTTTTAACTTTACCTCCAGTCAAGAGCAAATTAATGAAAGAAAAGACCAGATTAAATCGATTTTCGATGTTTCAGAGATTACAGAAGATCAGCTGGATAAGGTTGCCAAACTAACAGCAAAATTTGATGGATTTATGAGAGAAAATAGCCTTGATTCAGTAGCGATAAGATGTTGGCCAGAATTTGCTGAAAAATATGGAATCTCTCCATGCGCTGCTATGTCAATCTTACAATCTGAGCATAAAATATTAACATGTGAAGGTGATATTTTAGGAAGTTTATCTATGCTTGCTCATAAAGCGATTGGAGGTGAATTTCCATTCCTTTCGGACTTTTCTCAGGTAAACTTTCAGGAAGATTTTGGACTTTTATGGCATTGTGGTGTAGCCGCATGTAATTTGTGGGATGGAAAGTGCATAAGATCTTTGGATACTTATTTTGCGGGAGGAAAAGGGGTTACAGCTGACTTTGTAATGAAATCAGGTGAAGTTTCACTTCTAAGAATAGATTATGCTCCTCCAAATGAATATCGAATATTTTTACAAAAAGCTGAAGCAATTCCTATGGATAAAGAAATAAAGGGAACGTATGTTAAAGTAAAGTTTGTGGAGAATGTTAGAACTATAATAAATAAAATTATTGAAAATGGAATAGCTCATCATATTTCATTAGCCTATGGAGATTTTATACGGCCTCTTGAAATATTTGCGAAAATTAAAGGATGGAAACTCATAAAATAATTAAATCTACTAAAGATAGATTTGATTTAACCATTAGATAACCAAGATTTATTATACCATACTTCGTTTTACAAAATAGAAAAAACTAGTTTTAGTTAATTAAAAATTAAATGGTAATAGATTAAATGAATGAAAGAATTTCAGAAGAGGAATTAGCAGCTTTACCTTTTAGGAATATGAGTTTAGGTTTAGAAGAAAGGGTAGAAGATCTTTTAGGAAGGCTCACGCTTGAAGAAAAATACAGACTTAGTGTCGGTACAAAAGGCTTTTTTACTAAACCCATATTGAGATTAGGCATTCCCCATTTTAAAATGTGTGATGGTCCTCATGGGATAGGTCCTCACAGTACTAATAATATCGAATCTACTTACTTTCCTACAGGGATATGTAGAACTGCTTCATGGAATCCAAAATTAGCTGAAGAATTTGGAGTTGCACTTGGGCAAGAAATAAGGGATATTGGATATCATATGTCACTTGGTCCAGGAATTAATATTCAACGCACTCCGATGTGTGGACGAAACTTTGAATACCAAACCGAAGATCCATATCTAAACAAAATAATGGCAATTCATATTGTGAAAGCTCTACAAAGTCAGAGAATTGCGGCATGTGTAAAGCATTATATTTGTAATAATCAAGAAACAAATAGATATACTAGCAGTTCTGAAGTAAGTGAACGGGCTCTTCAAGAAATCTATCTTCCAGCTTTTGAAGCCACTGTTCGTGAAGCAGATGCATGGTCTTTTATGACTTGTTATAATAAAGTTAATGGAACATATGGTTGCGAAAATAAAAATCTAATTACTGATCGGTTGAGGAATGAATGGGGATTCAGAGGATTTGTTGTGACAGACTGGCATGCAACAAGATTGTCAGAAAGCACAGAAAAAGCTGTGAATGCAGGGTTGTCACTTGAAATGCCAAATCCAAATAAATATAGAAAAACAAGATTAAGGAAAGCGTTATCGGCTGGAAAATTTACAGAAGAGACTTTTAATGAAAATATAAGAAGACTATTACGTGTGATGTTCCTTACCGGTCTCTTTGATGATAAAAATACTCTTCCAAAAAGTAGTCGAAATACTCCTGAGCATCAAGAGATTGCACGAAAAATTGCTGAAGAAGGTATTGTTTTACTAAAGAATGAAGGAAATTTATTGCCGCTCAAGCTTGATAAACTGAATAAAATCGCAGTTGTCGGTCCTAACGCTGCAAAAAAGAGTGCGATGGAAGGAGGGAGCTCACAAGTATTACCGCCTTATGAAGTTACCCCACTTCAGGGATTAGAGGAAAAGTGTAAAGGTAAAGTAGAAATAATTGCTACGCCTTCTGAAGCAGATGTAGCTATTGTCTTTGCAGGTCTCAATCATAAACCAGGGATGGATAGTGAACATATAGATAGAACGAAATTTGACCTTGCCACTGATCAAATTGAGCTGATTAATAAAACCATTCAAGAAAATCCGAACACTATTGTTGTTCTTATTAGTGGAAGTCCAATCGGTATGGAAGGATGGATTGATAATATTCCGGCTTTAATAGAGGCTTGGTATCCTGGAATGGAAGGAGGTCATGCGATCGCCAACATTCTATTTGGCGATGTAAATCCCTCAGGTAAACTACCTATTACTTTTCCAAAGAAACTTTCAGATTCTCCTGCCCATAAATCGACTAGAACTTTTCCTGGTGATGAAAGTGTCTTTTATGATGAAGGAATTTTTGTTGGATATCGTCACTTTGATACTAACGGTATTGAACCTCTTTTCCCTTTTGGTTACGGCTTATCCTATACTACTTTTAAATATGAAAATATGAAGATTAATCCCGACAAAATATCAAATAACGAAAAATTTACCGTATCTGTGGATGTTACTAACTCAGGTGAATGTACAGGAGCTGAAATTACCCAATTATATGTTCAAGATGTTGAAGCAAGTATCGAAAGACCACTCAAAGAACTTAAAGGATTTAAGAAAATTCATTTGAATCCTGGAGAAACAAAAGAAATAACATTTGAATTAGGAATGGAGGATCTTTCTTTTTATGATGAGAATAATAACGGATGGAAAGCAGAAAAAGGATTTTTCAATATTCTTATTGGAAGTTCTTCAAGAGATATTCGTCTACAAAACCAAATTGAATATTTAGGATAAAATAATTTTTTATATTTTATTATCTATTTTTATATAATTAATCAAATAAGAACCAATCAACATTTGAAATGTTTAAGTTTAAGCAAACCGTTGAAGGTTTTAAATTATTCTTTAAAGATTATCTCTTTTTAGAACATAAGCTAAGCCATCCTTGTTTTAAAATAGGGGAAGGTACAGCTCGTTACAAATTACGGTACGGTGAATTCAAAATAAGAGAGAAATTATTACGTGAGATTCCCCTTCTAAATTTTGAGGTTATTTCTCAAACTGATAAAAAAATGATACTAGAATTCATTTCTTCAGAAGAAAAGATTATAATATCTTTTATTGAAGTAGATGACCATTTAGAGATAGTACCAGAATGTCAAAATAAAAGAATTAATAGATTTTGGATTTCATTAGTAGCTACCGAAGATGAAGCTATATACGGATGTGGAGAACAGTATTCCGAATTAAATTTAAGAGGTAAAAATGTTCCTCTTTGGGTTGAGGAACAAGGAATTGGAAGAGGTTCACCCAAGATTACCGGTGATTGGTACACAACATATTATCCTCAACCCACATTTGTTTCCTCAAAAAATTATTATTGTCATATTGATGCAACTAGTTATGCTAAGTTTAATTTTGAAAATCAGGATTATCATGAATTACATATTTGGTGTGTTCCCAAGAAAATCTTGATTGGAAAGTATGATACTGCACTAAAAGTAGTTAGTAAATTATCAGATATATTGGGGCGTCAGCCAGAGTTACCAGATTGGGCTTTTGACGGTATCTGGCTCGGAATCCAAGGAGGGCCAAAAATTATAGATCAAAAAATTGGTCGAGCACTTGAAAAGGGTGTTAAAGTTTCTGCTGTCTGGTGTCAAGATTGGCAGGGGATTCGAATGTTACATTCTGGGAAACGCCTATTTTGGAACTGGGAATATAATGAGGATATCTATCCTGATTTGCCCTCCTATATTAAAAAATTAAATCAAAACGGGATAAAATTTTTAGGATATATTAATTCATTCCTAGCTATGGATGGCAACCAATATAAAGAGGGTTCAAAAAAAGGATTTTTTATAAAAGATCAAGAAGGAAACGATTACGATGTACCAACGGATAGTCAAAAAGCAGCCTTGTTTGATTTATCAAATAAGAATGCTATAGAATGGGTTAAATCAATAATAAAAGAAAAGATGATTAATATTGGGCTTTCAGGTTGGATGCATGATTATGGAGAATATCTTCCAACAGATGCTATATTACACAGCGAATTAGATATTGATGCAGAACAATTTCATAATAAATATCCTGTTATGTGGGCTAAAATGGGATATGACGCAATAAAGGAAGCTGGAAAGATAGGAGAAGTTGTATTTTTTACAAGAGCTGGTTATACAGGAACATCAAAATATACAACTTTAGTATGGGCAGGAGATCAATTAGTCAATTGGAGTATGGATGATGGATTAGCTTCCGTAATTCCTGCGGGTATATCATTAGGTATTTGCGGGATTGGATATTTTCATTCTGATATTGGTGGATTTCACACATTTCCCAAAATTCGTAGAGATAAGGAAATTTTTATGAGATGGGCTGAATTAGAAGCATTTAGTCCGGTTATGAGATCGCATGAGGGTATTAATCCTGATTTAAATTGGCAGTTCGACTCTGATGATGAAACCCTAGAACATCTTGCTAAAATGAGTAGAATTTATGTTCATCTTAAGCCATATTATAAACATATTTCTAAAGAGTATATAGAAAAAGGCATTCCACTCATTAGAGCATGTTATTTACATTACGAAAACGACCTTGAACTTCACAAATTAAAATATCAATATTTATTGGGTAAAGACCTATTGATTGCTCCGGTTTATAAACCGAAAGTAGATAAATGGAGTGTTTACTTCCCAGATGATATATGGATACATTTTTGGTCTAATAATGAATATACAAGAGGATGGCAAGAAATAAATGCTCCAATTGGTCAACCTCCTATTTTTTATAGAAAAGGCTCAGATTTTATAGATCTTTTTAACAGAATTAAAAATTTATAATTCAAAAATTCGCTAAAATTCCTTTTTTAAAAATAAAAAAAATAAAATTTTAATATTTAAACTTTCGATTTTTTTTCAGCGTGAAGTTTAGTTAGCTGCTCCTTTACATCTGAAAGTCTTTCACCATGGAGTGGGTACATGTAAAAACCAAAAATCGCTATTAATAAAGCAATTATTGGAAAGACAACCATTAAAAGTCTCAGTCCAAATACCACTTCAGGCGTTACCTTTTCAGGTGCATAAACAGCCCATCCAATATTACTAAAAACAAGACTTATGGCTAGGAAAACTAAAATCGTGGACAATCGCATAAATAAAGCGTTTGCCCCAAAATAGCTACCTTCACGACGCATTCCTGTTTTTAGCTCATCTTCATCAATAATATCTGCCCAAGTTAAGTCTCGCAAGTAAAACCCAGACGCAAATCCAATCCCTAATAAAAAGAAGACAATTAATCCCCCTATTACATCTGTTATAAAAAATAACGGAATTAAAGTTACAATCCAGATTGATAATGCAATAATCCAAGTTTTTCGCGGACCTAATTTAATAACAACAAATCGCCAGACAGTAATAAATATGGTTGCTGAGATAAATGTAAGAGCAAGCATTAATGCGATATAAATTGAATCATCAATACCTAACACATATTTTCCATACAAGGGTAATATGGTTGGTATCATGCCAAATACAAACCATACCATTACAAGTGAAAAAGCTGTCCACCTAAAACTATCGTTTTTTACACAAACTTTGATAGAACTAAATATTCCAGGCTGATTCTTATAGTCATCTCTAAATTCTTCTTTCTCCTTGGCACCCCATTTCAAAAAAATTAAACCTACAATTATCACTAGTATACAAGTAATTATCCCAAAAGTTACATAATTTTGTAAATACATTTTATCGGTTAAATCAGGTATGAAAAGTGTAGGTAAAATAAATGCAAAGACCAGTGCAACTACAATCATAATTTGTTTTATATTATTTACTTTTGCTCTTACGTCTTTATCTATGAACTGTTCTGGGAAAAGCGATGTTTGATTAATTGAAAACATCGTATAAAAGAATTCAAAGACAATTATTATGATTAGAAAGTATATAAAATTTGGAATTTCCCCTGAGATACCAAAGAACATTGGCGGTGTAAATAATAGAATCATTATAATTCCCAAAGGTACTATCGACACCATGAGCCAAGGAATACGACGTCCCCATTTTGTATGCGTACGGTCTGATAAATTACCTAAAAGGGGATCATTAAAGGCATTCCATACTGACCAGATGGCAAATCCAATGGAAATAAAAACAACGTTTATGCCCACAATCGTAAAGTAAAATGTAAATACTAAAAATGTAAATGCTTGATAAGAATACACATCGGGAAATGAACCACTAGCAAATGCCAAAGAATGTTTTAGACTAACGCCTTCTGACTTTTCTTTTTTTATTTCAACCATCTATTAAACCTCTAAGCTAAAATTTTTCTATTGTTAAATAATTTAGTATTAAGTTTAAAATATTACTTTAGTTAAAATATCCACCTTTTTCTTTATAAATATTTAATATGAGAAAATGAGTGTTGAACAGAAAATATTTTTACCCTTCAATCTGTGTTTTAACACATTAATATCCCAACTCAAAAGGAATCTTAAAATGTTTCATTCTAAAGCTTGAATTTTAAAAAAAATGAGATAGAAAATAAAATTTAAATTTATTATTTTTTTGCTTCTGCAGGGGCAGGCGCTTGTGCGAAGGCTAAAAGTTGACCAATATAAGCTATTTGTGATGCTCCGTGTACTGTTCCTCTCGCCATTTTTCTAATCCACTTGCCTGATTTCCACTTGCCAGCCGTTAACATTGTTGCCAAGCCGTTCATCTCCCAATAGCCCCAATAATGAAGTTTCTTCCGGTCTAAAGATTTTTTATCTACTTTTTCAACACCTTGAACTCTTACCTGATCCTTATCAATAGTTACTATGCATGCCCACTTTTTGTCTTCCAAGTTGTTCAAACAAACTCTCGTTCTTAAACCTCTTATATATTCCTTGGCCTCGGGGTTTTTCATTGCCCGGTCCACAAGACCTCCAATAAGCTTTGCAAATCCTTTAAGCCTTATCTTTTTAGGTGCTGCTGCGGGTGCTGCTTCTGGTTTTTCTTCTGACATTTTTATCAAATTATAATAATCTTATTTTTTTTTATATTTAAAAATTACAATCAAAAACATATATATCTAATTATTTTATAATTTGTATTGAAACTATTTAAAAATAATTACTTGTGAATGCATATGAGACCCCCAATATGTGGAATTTGTGATAAGGAATTTACGGTCAAAGATGAGGGAGGATTAATATACTTTAAAAAACGACTCTCTGATAAAGAATGGGAGGAAAGAATGGAAGAGATAGGCGGAGTTGGTCATCCCCCTTATGCAGAATGGTTTTGTAAGGAACACTATGATAGAGCATACCAATTAAAACACTTACCTATCGATAAGGCGTTTAAGCTACTACTTAAAAAATAAGAATTAAAATTAAAAAAAAGCTAAATTCTATTTAGATTTTTCTCACATCAACTTTAGAGAAAAATTCCTTATCATTACTTAAGTCTAAAATTTCACCAGTAATCTCAAATTTACCTCTTAATTTTACATCTTTCTTTGAAAAGAGATCCCTGATATCAAGCCTTTCTGGGCCATGAAGTGAATTAGCACTTCCTATGAATACTTCAATATTACCAGGCTCGACTATAAATTCCATCTTTTCATTATAAAATCCTAACTGTTTCATTGAGATAGTAAAAGTAATGGTTGCTTTTTCTCCAGGATCTAAAGATACTCGTTTAAAGCCAAATAACTCTTCGACAGGTCGAGTTACTAACGCCTCAAGATCATGAAGATACAATTGGACAACTTCCTCTCCACGTACCTTACCAATATTCTTAATATCGAATGAAATATTGACGTGATCTCGAGAATCTACTTTTGGTTTATTAATATTCAAATTGCTATATTCAAATTGAGTATAACTAAGGCCATATCCAAATGGAAATAGGGGAGTGGTATTCGCCTCTACATAATTCCATTGCCATACAGCAAGATTACTAGTAGGTTTGTGATTATGAAAGATTGGAATTTGACCTACGCTACGTGGAAATGAAATAGGTAGCTTTCCACCAGGATTATAATCCCCAAAAAGCACGTCTGCGACTGCAGCGCCGCCTTCTTCTCCTGGTATCCACGCTTCTAATATAGCGGGGATATTTTCTTTTTCCCATGTAATAGATAAGGGACGTCCATTAATCAATATTAAAACGATAGGAGTTCCTGTTGAATGAATGCATTGTACTAAATCCTCTTGCACACCTGGTAAAGTTAATATTGAACGATCTAGAGATTCTCCACTAGTACATCCCTCTATTAATCCGGATTTTCCCCCCACAACGAGAATTACTATATCTGCATTCTTGGCAATATCGACAGCTTCATCAAATCCACTTTTATCATTTCCGAGGATTTCACAGCCTTTAGCATAATACACTTTAGAAGATTCAGAAATATTTGCTTTAATACCTTCCAGAATACTAATGATATCACATGACTTTCTTGTAAATTCTTCTGGATCTTTGATTAACTTCAGAAGTGCATCTTTTTCCCCCTTATCTACCTTTTCAACGCCAGTAGCATTATTTGCTGTAGCTTCAAATTGACTAACATATGAATAATCCCCCAGTAAATTTCGAACACTATCTGCATTAGGACCAATTACGGCAATAGATTTAATAGCTTTATTTATAGGTAATAAATTGTTCTCATTTTTTAATAATACAATAGATTTTAAAGCAATTCTACGAGCTAATTTTTTATTTTCTGGATCCTTATATATTTCTTTAATTTTTTGAGAATCTTCGTCTACATAAGGATTATCAAATAATCCCAACTTAAATTTCTCGGTTAAAATCCTGGAAACTGTTTGATTAAGCTTATCTTCACTTACGCGTCCTTTATTGACTGCTTTAACGAATTTCCTTCCATATCCAACTGTTGTGGGAAGCTCTACCTCAAGTCCTGCATTAAATGCACGAATAGCAGCTTCATGGGCATTTGGAGCAATTCTATGCAAAAGATTACCCAAAGCAATAGTTCCATAATCTGACACCACGACTCTTTTAAAATGTAATTTATTTCGTAATAATTCAGTTAAAATTTCATGAGACATTCCGACGGGTACTCCATCAATTTCTGAATAGGAATTCATAATTGAGCCTAAGTTAGCTTCATGAATTGCGGCCTCAAATGGTTTGGCAAAAACTTCTAACAATTCTCGCTGAGGGATAGAGGATGGCCCCCAATTTCTGCCACCTTGGGATAAACTATAACCTAAGAAATGTTTACCAGTCGCGATTATACCCGTTTTTAGAGAATCTCCTTGCAATCCTTCTACATAAGCCACTCCCATTCTGGATATGAGATAAGGGTCTTCACCATATGTCTCCTCAGTCCTTCCCCACCGGGGATCCCGAGCAACATCAAGTACTGGGGATAGAGCTTGATGTGCTCCCACTGCCCGTAATTGTTTTCGAATTATTTGAGTCATGGCTCTTATTAGTTCTGGCTCCCATGTAGACGCCGCTCCAATAATTTGTGGAAATACAGTAGCGTCTTTTGCAGTATACCCACATAAAGCTTCTTCATGCACTATTGCAGGAATTCCTAGCCGCGTATTTTCTTTTAAAAATTTTTGAATTCCATTCGCTATTTTTACCGAGGATTCAGGTGGCATATTTGATGTTCCACCAATTCGTGTAATTTGACTAATACCACTCCTCAGTAGCTTTTGCATTTTTTCAGAAGATACCTCTCCATGTTCCATTACCTCGTAAGTATAGTAGGATCTAAGTTGAGCTACTTTTTCTTCTACAGTCATTCTGGAAATTAGATCCCCAACTCGTTTTTCAATTGGTTGAGAGGGATCTAAATAAATGGAATTATTTTTTTCACCATTTTCTGTCATAATTTATTCAAATATACATATCAAATTTAGATTTTCGATTTTCAATTAAAATTTCATTCATTAGAAAAACTAATTAAAATAAAAACAATAAGATGGTAAAAGTTATTAGATTAGAGCTTTAACAAGATAAATTAATTAAAACCTCCAATTAGATTTAGAAAAGATTTATATACAAATTAGTTCCAATAAATAAATTAATCAACATTTATTTAACTAACAAATCCAATATATTAAATTAAAAAAATATAAAAAAATAAGAGATTTTACAATGAGTCAAAAATGGGAAGAAGAAAGAGTATCTTGGGGGAAAAGGGCCTCTTACTCTATGGGATTTTTTTATAATTATATAACAGGCGCGACTATTTCATTCCTTATTTTCCGTTTTTACGAGGTTGAGATCGGGTTATCTGTCTTGCTTGTAGGTCTTGCGTTAGTAATATTTGCGCTTTGGAATATGATTAATGATCCTCTTATTGGCTTTCTGACTGATAAGCCCATGCGCTGGTCGAGAAAATATGGTTTGCGTCTTCCATGGATTCTTTTTGGAGGTATTCTAACTATAATATTTTTCTTCCTTCTATTCATGGTACCTAATGTTGATGCGAAGTCGAACCCATGGCCGATATTTTGGTACCTGGTAATTATAACTTGCATTTACGACACTTTTTTTACTATTTATTCTACTCATTATGCCGGAGGTTTTACTAATATATTTCGTACTAGGGATGACCGAAGGAAAGGTGGGGCAATAGGCCAGTGGATGGGGACAATAGGACGATTTATTATGTTAGGAATAATAATTCCTTCGATTATTGTGACAGGGGATCCAAGCTCATATCTTAGAGCGGCATTAATAACAAGTTTAATTTTAGCTATTAGTTTGGTGATATTTATTCCTGGTATCTACGAGAGCGAGGCTGTTAAGGCACGATACTTTCAAGTCCATGAGTACTTGGAGAGTGTAAAATTACCCTACTTTAAGTTCCTAAAAATCGCGTTAAAACAAAAAAATTACATGTTAAGCCTATTAGCTTTCACTTTATTCAATATTTCGTTCAATTTATATTACGCTAGTTCATTATATTTTGTTGAGGATGTCTTGCAGGAGGGTATGGAAGTCATTGCTTTTGCTGCTGTAGCGTATACTCTGGGGTTTTGTATATCAATTTTTATATGGTCTCGTTTTGTAGCAGATAGACTTGGTCATGAGAATACATACGCACTAGGGTTGGCATTACTAGGCATATGTTATTTAGCTGCTATGTGGTATACGACTGTAATTGAGTATGTTGTTTGGCATTTCATAGCGGGCGTAGGAATGAGTAGCTTTTCTGCCGTATTCATGTCAATTGGAGCTGATACTAATGACGAGGTTACTAATGCATGCGGAAGACATCAAGAAGCAGCACTTGGCGGAATTCAGAATTTTTTCTTTCGTTTTTCGCTTTTAGTCATGGGACTTGTCATAGCAGTGACACATATACTAACGGGTTATGTCCCAGGTGCGGCTGAACAAACCGAACTTGTCAAACTAGGTATTCGGATAAATGTAGGATTGATTCCCGGTCTAGTTTGTCTTTTGGGAGCTATAATCATGTTTAAATTCTACGATCTAAAAGGTGAAAAAAGAGAACAATTAATGATTAGTTTGCGGGAAAAAGGTCTTTGATTTTAATTTTAAGTATAAATTCCTTTTTTTTTTTTTTTTTTTTTATGGATTTTAATTTTTTAGACTGATTGAAAAAAAATTTGGAAAATTATAAATTTAACTTCTAGATAATTCTAATTAAAAGATATTTTAATTAAAACTCACTAAATCGTTTTAATTACTCTTTATAAAAATATAATTTTTTTTAAAAATCATTCTGTTGATATAAAATGGAAAATAATTCTTTAGAAAAGCTAAGTAAAAGGAATTTGTGGGGATATGCACTTGGAGCAATTCCAGCGGGTTTGCTCACTTTTGTCTTTACCCTTAAATATATAGAATTTTTTTACGACGATTTACGATTACTTCCGATATATTTTATAATTGGTCAAGTAATTTATATGACGATCAATGCTTTAAATGACCCTCTCCTCGGTCAATTATCCGATAGAACAAACAGAGAAAGATGGGGAAGTAGAAGGCTCATTTATATTAGATGGGGAGGACCTATTTGGGTGTTGACATTCCTTCTCGTATGGTTCCCTTGGAGTTACGATAATCAGCTTATAATATTTATCCACTTTGTAATAAGTATTTGTCTATTTGATACATTACTCACTCTCGTTGTTCTTGTTTGGATGGCTTTATTACCAGAAATGACAATAGACATCGATGAACGGAATAAAGCTAATTTTCTTACCTTACTTATAGGGGCTATAGCAGTTGTGCCTATTTTACTAATATTAGGTCCTGTGAAACCAACTTCACTAACTTTTCAATACATAGTGATTATTATTGCTATAATATCTACAATCTTCCTCTTTCTTGTATCCAAAATGTGTGAGGAGAGACCAGAATTTCAGAAAGATGAGTCTTTTCGATTATGGAAATCCATAAAAGAAACTACTAAATCAAAATCATTTTTACTCTTTGTAGGTTTTAATTTCTGTGTTGTCTTTACAGGGTCTCTAGGAATAAGCTATTTATTCCTGTATATATTAATTTTGGGAAACAATGCAACTGTTAGCATAATATATTTTCTAATCTTTGTTTTTGTTGGGTATACCGCGTATATCGTCTGTATGAAGTTAAGGCCTAAATGGGGCATGAGAAAAGTAATTTTAAGATTTGGGATATTAAGAGTCATAGGATCAGTTATTATATTTATAATTGCACTCATAATACCTTCAGAACCATCAATATGGATATTATGGGTTGGTTTTGTCTGGTGGACTTTTTTTGGAGGTTATGGAGTCTATGTACCAGGTACTTTAATGTATTTATCAGTTGATGATGATGAGATTAAGCATGGTATTCGTAGGGAAGGGATGTTTTTAGGCATAAATGCACTTTTCACAAAACCAGCAATGAGTTTAGGACCGATAATTGCTACATTATTATTGGTATATTTTGGATATATACAAGGTGCTGACACGCAATCTGCTTCTACCCTAATCGGAATAAAGATATTATTCCTTCTCATACCAGCAATCGGTACAGCTATAAGTCTAATATTTATGTATTTCTATCCCTACCATGGTGAAAGACTTAGAGAAATGAGAGAGAAATTAGAGGAATTACATAAAGAAAAACTAGGAAAAATCCAATGAAATCTAATTGAAAAATAAAATCAAATAATTTTTTTTTAATTGATTTATTTTAACTTTTTATTTTTAATAATTTGATCATCTATTAATTACGCTAAATGTACATACTTCTACGCAATTAAGAAAAATATATCTTACAAATAGGGTGAAACTTTTATACGATCCTTGGTCTGTTTGGCGTTGCCATTGGAGTTCTAATTCCTCCATTATTTATTACATATGGAGACAAACAATCCTATTTTACCGCAGCGGTAATAGTTATGGTCGTTGCCTTAGTTAGTGTAGTACTGATGATACCAGGAATCCGAGAAAATCAAGCAATGATTGACCGAGCACTGCAATTGGCTAAAGATAAAGAAAAAGAAGAAGAGACGGAATCATTTTGGAAAGTTTTTGGATTCGCCATAAAGCAGAGAAATTTTATCGCATTCGTTATAGCTTATACATGTTGGCAAATTTTAGTTGTCGTTATGATTTCTTCTATTCCTTATTTAAACCAATATATTCTTAAGCAACCAGCGAGCTCCGAAATTTTTCTCACTGCTGGAGTTCTTGTAGGGAGCATAGTTTCAGTTCCTTTTTGGGTGATACTAGCACGAAAAAAGGGAAATAAGATTACATTCTTTATTGGATTCCTTATTACAGCAGCAGCAGCCGTCCCTTTACTATTTGTTTCAGATTTAATAGGAGCGGCCATTAGTACGTTATTCGTAGGTGTAGGTATTGGGGCCACCTATGCAATTTCCTTAGCTATGCTTAGTGATGTATTAGATGAGATAGTTATAGAAAGAAAAAAGCGGGAAGAAGGAGTATTTCTAGGAATACGAACGTTTTTTATGAGGTTGTCATATATAAGTCAAGCAATAATTTTTACAACCGTTCATATTCTTACAGGTTTTAATCCTAAACCAGGTGCCCCGCAGTCAGCTTTAGCCATATGGGGAATACGAGTTCATACTGCCTTAATTCCAATTATTATTATATTAGTTGGTGGATTAATATTCTGGAAATATTGCGACTTAACACCAGAGAAGGTTAAAGATATAAGATTAAAATTAAAGGAACTAAATCTTTAATTTCTAATCATATTAACTATTATTACCCTTTTTTTTACTTTTTATTTAGTCTGAAAAAAAGATTATTAAAAAAAATTAAATATTTTTAATGTAGATAGAGCTCCCTTTTGTTAGTTCTTTACCTTCTCTAAGAAATAAGGGTCTATTATAGCGGAAATCTGCTTGAAATCGTAATGTTTTGGATCAATTGCTCTCAATCGACAAGTAGCAGCGCACTTTCCGCAACCCTTACATATTGCAGGATTAATAGAAGCTTTTTTAGCTGGTATGCTAACATCTTCATACTCTTGTTGTGTATCTTTAAGGGAAATTGCTTTAAATGCACAAACTTCGGCACATTCTCCACATCCATTACATCTTTCGGCGATTACCTTCATATCTTTAAAATAGCATTCTATCGAAAGCAAGAATGAAAATTGCTCTAATTTTGTAGTTGAAATCTCCCCGACACTTAAGAATCTACTTGCTCTCCCTGCTGCTCCATTAGCTTCTGCAATTGAGTCTTGTATATTTTTTGGCCATTGAGCACATCCGCAGACAAAAATTCCATGAGCTGTAAAATCTAGGGGTCTTAATTTCGTATGTGCTTCTATAAAAAAACCGTGATCATCCAAGGGAACCTTTAACATCTCGGCAAGCTCTTGTATTCCTTCAGGTGGGATTATGGGAGTCGATAAGACAACAAGATCAGTATCAAAATTAATAAACTCATTTGGATTTAAATAATCACGTAATTTTATTGCATATTTTTCAGGATTTTCACTTAATTTAACAACTTCGGGAATATTTTCAACATCATATTTCAAATAATTCGCAATTCCCTTTCTTTTTTTTGCAAATTCCTCAAATTCCTTTTTAGAAATATGTAACTCTCTGAAAAGAACAATTAATTCTAATTTTGGATTTAATTCTTTTAAAACTTCAATATTTTTAATTGTATTACTACAACACACATTCGAACAATATGAATATCCATCTTTTTGTCTTGCGCCAGCACACATGATAGTAGTTACATGATTAATCTTATTCAACCAAGAATAGTCTTTACTCTTTAATCTTTGTTCTAGTTCCATCTGGGTTATTATATTTTTATTTTTTTCATTATACAGAAAAAGGCCATGGGGTTTAAATTCTTGTCCTCCTGTAGCAACAATGATAGTTCCTACTTTTAACTCATGAACTTTATTAGTGGACTCGATAAAGGTAACATCATAATTACCTATAGAACCTTTGACATCTTTAATTTTTGAATCTAATAAAATCTGAATTTTATCATTATTTCTAACTTCTTCTTCAAGGTTACTTAAGAATTTTGAACCTTCTTGTTGAATAGGATATAACATATTTATGTCTTTTAAATTACCACCTAATTTTTTTTCTTTTTCCAATATTATAGTTTCAAATCCTTGTTTTCCAATGTTTAGCGCAGCGGTCATACCTGAAACTCCTCCACCAATTACTAATGAACGGGGGGTAATCTCTATTATTTCTTCATTTGGTAAAACCTCGACTTCCCTTTCTTTTATTTGGGAATACCTTACAGGATTTAATAACATAGCAACTTGAGATGCAACTGCACTTGCATCTGAAACAGATTCGGATATATTCTTAGGAGCTTGACAAGATCCGCATATGAATATTCCATCTTTAGTAGATAAGGATTTATTAAAATAGGATCTTTCCTTGAAAAAAAGATTATCATCCAGTTCAATACCCAAGGTTTTGGACAATTTTTTAGTTCCTTTTGAAGGAATTAATGGAGAAGCTAAAACGACTAAATTAGCTCGAAAATCTTTAGATTCTCCAGACCTTATATCCTCATAATGAATAATTATATCATTTGATTCAGGATCTTCATCAATATTATTAATTTTTGAATGATAATACGTTATTCCAAATTCTTCTTGAGCTAGTTTAGTATACTCATAAAAATTTTTACCAAAAACTCGTATGTTATGCCTAAATACAAAAACTTGAGAATCTTCAGCAAATGCTTTTGTATAAATTGCATGTTTGGTGGTAAACATACAGCATACGCGAGAGCAATATGGTACATTTTCCTCTAAATACCCCGCACCTGCACACTGAATAAATGCTACTTTTTTAGGCTCTAGCTCATCGCTTAGTCTTAAGATTTGATTACCAAATGGCCCAGTAGGACACAATATTCGTTCATATTCTAAACTATTAATTACATTTTCATATTGATAGCCCCATTTTTGTGGCAATTCCTTTCCGAGCATATCAAATCCTGTAGCAACTACAATCGCACCAACGTGTACTTGAATTGTTTGGGGTTTTTGATCATAATTTATTGCTCCAGCTTGACAAACTTTTTCACAGACACCACAAACTTCTCTATTTAAATAAAGGCATAAATCAGGATCAATTAAATATATAGGTGGAGTCGCTTGAGGAAAAGGGATGTACACCGATTTTCTTTTACCTATATTCATATCAAAAATATTTGGCGCTTCAATCTTTGGACATTTAGCTGCGCAATCTCCACATCCTTTACATTTTGCTTCATCTATGTAACGTGGTTTCTTGAGAATGGTAACTTTGAAATTACCTGCCTTTCCAGATACTTTCTGAACCTCCGAAAGTGTAAATAACTCTATATTAGGATTTCTGTAAACCACTACCATTTTAGGTGCAAGAATACATAAGCTACAATCATTTGCTGGATATAATTTATCATATTGGGCCATGTGACCTCCTATTGATGGACCTTTTTCGACTAAATATACTTTAAATCCTAACTCAGTTAAATCTAAGGAAGTCTGAATTCCAGCAATTCCACCTCCGATTACTAATACTGATCCTTCCATTATCTATTTACCCCTCAAATATTGAAAAAACATTAAAAATGATATAATCTATTCAATATATTTTAGAAAAACTAAATACCATTAATCAATAAAAAAAGAAAGTCAGTAATTTAAATGTTGTCACTAAGAATGATCGGATTTCTGCAAAAGTCACATGTTTTATGCACTTTTTCCTATATTTATTCGAATTTGCTATCAAATACAGACATAAGATTATTAAGAATGATCAACAATAAAAAAAATAGAATTTTAATCAAAACTATAGAACTTATTTTATAATATTAATTTTTTAAGAGATTTTAAATTTTGAATAAAATCAGGTTTCGTAAATCGCGGTTGGATTTAAATATGACATCTAATCTAATAATAGCAATTAAAATATTTAAATACAACAACCAAATAATTAAAAAAGAGTTAGTCTCTGGAAAACTTTTTAAACTCAGTAATTTCAAGGTATTTTTATAAAATTAAAGAATTAGAAATGTATTAAATAGAATAGTTCCGTAGATCTAAATTTTTTAGAATACGTTGTTCACAATTCTCTAAAGAACTTTAAAAGGACCTAATTTTTTTATATCACTTGTAAATTCAGTAATTAATTCAGCAAATCGTTTACCTTCAGAAGCGCTAATCCATTCAAGTTTAACTCGTTGCTCATTAATACCTAATTGTTTAATTATAATTTGATGAAGTCTTTCAAATCTTTCTTTAGTATATTCATTTCCAGACATATAATGACAATCTCCTATATGACAACCACTGATAAGAACTCCATCTGCTCCATGCTTTAAAGCTTTTAAGATAAATGAAGGTTCAACTCGTCCAGAACACATAACTCGAACGATTCTCATAGCAGGAGGGTATTGAAACCTAGATACTCCTGCTAAATCGGCTCCAGCATAACTACACCAATTACAACAAAATACTAATAGTTCGGGGGCCCAATTTTCCTCTAATTCTACTTTCTTTTTTTTTTTAGCCATATTTAATTCCTAATATTATTTTTTGGGAGTATTTAATCTAGCAAGTATGTTTCTATCATAGCAGAGATTTGATTAAAGTCATATTGCATTATTGAGATTGCTCCATTCGGGCATGTTGCAGCACAAGTGCCACATCCTTTACACAATGCAGAATTAACAAAAGATGTTCTTACAACTAAACTAATTTCTTCAAATTCTTTGAAATTTTCTAAAATATCTATAGCGTTATATGGACATACGGATTCACACTTACCGCACCCTATACAATTATTTGTGTTTACTTCAGCGACTATTCCTGATGATGTAATCTTTTCAGCACTTAGAAATCTACTTGCTCTTCCTGCAGCTCCATTGGCTTGTGAAATGGTGTCTTGTATATTTTTTGGCCATTGAGCACATCCACACAAGAAAATTCCTTCAGTAGCAAAATCTAATGGTCTTAGTTTCACATGAGCTTCTAAGAAAAAACCATTTCTATCTAAAGGCACTTTAAGCATTTTTGCCAAATTTTCTAAATTACTGGCCGGAATTATGGGTGTAGATAATACAATTAAATCCGTATCAAATTCAATAAAATCTTGTAGATTTGTATCATAAACTTTTACTTTATATTTTTCGGGATTTTTATTTATTTTGGAGACAATAGGGATATTATCCAGATCGTACCTTAAAAAAATAGCATATTTTCTCCGTTCACGGTAATACTCTTCATATTTTTTTTTGGCCATTTGAAGATCTCTATATAATAATATAATTTCAAGCTCAGGTTTTAATTTTTTTAGAAGACTGATATTTTTAATAGAATTTCCACAGCAAATATTAGAACAATAGGTAATTCCTTCTTGTTGTCTAGCATTAACACATAAAATTGTTGTAATTCGATTTATATTATTAAGCCAAGACTTTCCTACTTCTTTTAATTTTTGCTCTAGTTCTAATTGGGTTATCACATTCTTATTGTCTTTTTTATACTGAAAAAGACCTTTGGGTTTAAATTCCTGTCCTCCCGTAGCAACAATAATAGTACCTATGCTTAACTCGTAATTTTCATTATTTGTGTTGTCAATAGATACAATATAATTACCAACATAACCTTTAATATCTTTTACTTTAGTTTCCAAGAAGATTTGTATATTTTTGTTTTGCTTGACATTTTTTATAGTTTTTTCTAAATAAGTTGAGGCATCTTCTTCAATTGGATATAAAGTGTTTAAGAAATTTAAGTTACCACCTAGATTTTTCTCTTTTTCAATAATAAATGTTTTGAAACCCTGATTCGCCAAGTTTAAAGCTGCAGTCATTCCCGCAATTCCACCCCCAATAATTAATCCGGTTGGTGTAATCTTCAATTCCTCTTCCTTTAGTGGTCTTAATAATCTTGCTTTTGCAATGGCCATTCTAATTAAATCCTTAGCTTTTTGCGTAGCCGCATCAATTTCCCTCATATGAACCCAAGAACATTGATCTCTAATATTTACCATTTCAAAAAGATATTTGTTTAATCCAGCTTCCTGGCAGGTTTCTTGAAATAATGCCTCATGAGTTCTTGGTGTACATGAAGCTACTATGAATCTATTTAATTTCTGATCTATTATTAATTCTTTTATTCGCGCCTGTGAATCAGAGCTACATGAATATAAATTATCTTCACAATGAACAACATTAGGCAAAGTTCTTACATATTCTGCAAGGAGAGGGATTTGTACATATTTTCCTATATTAATTCCACAATGACAAATTAGAACACCTATTCGAGGCTCATCATTAGGACTAATATCTATTTCTGGTAATTCCCATTCCTTTTCTTTAACTTCAGTAAATTTAACGGAACTTAAAAATGCAGCAACCTGTCCTGCTACTCCACTTGCATCAGCAACTGTTTCTGGTATATCCATGGGACCTTGGCAAAATCCACATAAGTATATTCCATCTCTTGACGATATAGATTTATTAAAATAATTTCTTTCCTTATAAAAACTATATTCATCTAATTCAATTCCTAAAATCTCTGCTAACTCTCTTGTTCCTTCTGAAGGGACTAAAGGAGTAGCTAATACAACTAAATTCGCTCGAAAATCATTAAATTCTCCTGTTTTTAAATTTTCGTAGTGAATAAATAAGTCTTCGGTTTCATGATCTTCTTCAATCATGCTAATTTTTGTTTGAGAATACTTTACTCCATATTCTTTTTGAGCTCTTTGTGTGAATTCATAGAAATTTTTACCATATGCTCTGATATCATGTCGAAATACGTAGCAATCTGAATGTTCCGAATGTTCTTTCGTGATAATTGCCTCTTTTGCGGTATACATACAACATACGCTTGAACAATAAGGAACATTTTCATGTAAATCTCTTGAACCTGCACATTGAACAAATGCAATTTTTTCAGGTTCTTTTTGATCACTCGGTCTTAAAACATGACCACCAAAGGGTCCGGATGCTGATAAAATTCTTTCATATTCAAGAGCACTAATAACATTTTTATATCGATATCCCCATCTTGAAGTCAATTTATCAGCAGGCATATCAAACCCAGTTGCGACTACAATTGCTCCGACCTTTAACTTCTTTTCTTGTGGTTTTTGTTCGAAATCTATTGCTTCAGCTTGACAGACTTTTTCACATACACCACAAACTCCTTTATTTATTTTTAAGCACAATTCAGAATCTATTACATATATTGGAGGAACTGCTTGAGGAAATGGAATATATGCCGATTTTCTTTTACCCAAATTCATATCAAAAATATTAGGTACTTCTATTTTAGGACATTTGGCAGCACAATCGCCACATCCTTTGCATTTCGTCTCATCGATATAACGAGGCTTCTTAAGCACAGTAACTTTAAAACTACCCAATTCCCCTTCAACCTTCTTCACTTCATGATATGTCATCAACTCAATATTTGGATTTCTAAAAACTTCCACCATTTTTGGTGCCAGAATACATAAGGAACAATCATTTGTTGGAAAGGTCTTATCAAGTTGCGCCATTCTGCCCCCTATTGAAGGGCTTCTTTCAATTAAATAAACTCTGAAGCCTAGTTCAGTTAAATCTAAAGAGACTTGGATTCCAGCAATCCCTCCTCCCACAACAAGAACAGATCCTTCTATTATACCTTCCCCTCTTCATTTTCATCAGTATCAATTATTTCAATATGATCAAAAAGAAATTCAGAAAAATCTAAAATTTCGATAGAAGATATATCTTCAAAATCGTTTTGTACGCAACTAAGATGGATTTTACATTTCGGACAAGATGTAACCATAATATTACCAGCTGACTTTGCTTCTAACATGCGTTTATATCTCAATACTTTAGTTTTTTCATTACAATTCATCCAAGAACTAACGCCACAACAAGACGAATTTTGTTTATTATGTTTCATTTCGTTAAAATCATAACCTAATTTCTTAAATTCCTTAAAAATCTCTCTTACTTTTTCCATAATATTATTATCTTTAGGTAAAAATCTACTTAATCTACATGGATCATGAAAAGTGAAAGAAATTCTTTCTTCACTATTATTTGGATTGCTAAACAAAATTTTATTTTCTTTCCACTTATCATAAACATACTCAATAATATGTTGAATTTCGAATTTTTTACCAAAATCATCAAATATATTAGGATAATCTACTTTAAATGTTCTATAACATTCAGCACATGCGGTGATGATTTTTGATACACCAGCTGCTTCAAACATATCAAAATTCTTTTTAGCTAATTTAATGAAAGTCTTTAATTTTCCTTGACCCCAATATATATCATGTCCACAACAATTTTCCTCTTTAAAAACAACTATAGGTTCTTTTTCAATTTGACATAATATTTCTAATGTACTTTTAGCGATTGAATCTATATTCTCAAATTCAAAATTAAAAAATGGTAAGCATCCAACATAATATAATATATTTCCTTTGTTTGAGATTTTGCATTCCTTCGGAATCCATTGAAGAGATCTCTCTGGATTAATATAAGGACGGCTCATCAGTTCAGATATGGTAGTATAAATACCTTTATGGGCAATAATCTCATCAGGATTTTGATTAGCTAAATGTCTCATATCATATTTCGCTATTCGAACAATATCGGCAAAGTTAATATCTTTTGGACAATCTTTAAGACATTGATTGCAAGATAAACAATCCCATAATACACCACTCTCAAATACTTTATCCTTAAAACCCTCTAAAATCATTTGAATAGTTCTGCTAGGTGTAAATTTCTGTACCTTACTTAATTGACAAACTCCACTACAACGACCACATTGGTAACATCTTTTTAAAAGATTTCTCAAATCTGGTGTATAAACTTTTTCTAAATATTCTAGCGTATCAGCAAATAATTTTTTTTCCTCGATTTCTCTTTTAGATTCTGTTATACTACTCACATCTTTATTCTTTATTTTTCATAAAATTTTCCTTATGGTTTATTTTTGATTAAGGGCGTCTTTTCTGCAAGAAAAAATTTAAAACCGAATTTTGTCAAATCTAAAGGCTCTTGGATTCCCGCTATTCCCCATCCAAGGACTGTTACAGATCCCTCCATTATTAATTTACCTCATAAAAATTCAGACAAATTTCACACTCAGTTTTTAACACTTAATACTTGTCAGAAAAACTGATTTCTGTTAAGCATTATATATGCATAATCGGTAATTTAAATGTTGTCACTATAAATGATCGGATCTCTGCAAAAGTTACATTTTTTATGTACGATCCTAGACATTTATGGGAAATCGCTATCAATTATCGACATTTCGATCGGAAATCGCGACGTTTATCGTCAAAATGAACTGAATGCAAAATGTGCAAAACTTTTTTCCCCCAATTGCAACATACAAATTGCAAGATCGATCAAAAAATCAGCAGTAAAAAAAAGAGAGAGAATTTTAATCTCAATAGTCTCCGTATTTAATATGTAATAGTACCCAGATTAAATAGACAAACTTAGAAAATTGAAATTTATATAGAACTTAGTACTATTATGTAAAATAGAGAGACAATTTTGAACGAAAATTATAATGATAAGTTGAATTTAAATGGAAATTAGGAGAATTAATAGTGAGTGAAGATTCTTTAGGGATCTTTTATTTTTTTTTTAAATAGATTTATTTGAAAGGTCCTAACTGCTTTACATCATTTGTAAACTCAGTAATTACTTCTGCGAATCGTTTACCTTCAGAGGCGCTTACCCATTCGAGTCTAAACCGTTTTTCGAGGTTCATAATTTTTAGCACTGATTGAAACCGCTCAAATCTCTCTTTTGCAAACTCGTTTCCTTTAAGGTAATGACAATCGCCTATATGGCAGCCAGTCACTAGGACTCCATCTATCCCCTCTTTATAAGCTTCTAAAATGAATGCTGGATCTACTCTCCCGGAGCACATCACACGCACGATTCTTATCGTGGCTGGATATTGAAATCGCGATACTCCTGCCAAATCAGCTCCAGCGTAACTACACCAACTGCAGCAAAAACATACGATTTTGGGATTGAACTCTATTTTATCCGTCTTTTCTTTTGCTTTACTTGTCATAGCTAAAATTTAAATTAATTTTAAATTAAGTTATAATTGATTTAATCATGGCATTTATTTGCTCGAATCCAAAGTGTTTTATTATTATAGTTGAATTTGGGCATTGAGCTCCGCAAGTGCCACATCCTTTACAGAGTGCCGGATTTATATGAGATTTTTTAGTAAGCATCACCAAATCTTCAAAGACCCGTTCTTTTTCTATTAATTCTATGGCGTTAAATTGACAAACTTCAACGCAAGAGCCACAACCGATGCAATTTTCTTCAACAACTGTAGCGACAAGACCAGAAGTTACGATTTTTTCAGTACTTAAGATTTTTACAGCTTGAGCTGCGGCGCCGTTTGCTTGAGCAATTGATTCGCTAATATTTTTGGGGGAATGAGCACTACCACATAAAAATATTCCATCTGTTGCGAAATCTATTGGTCGTAATTTAACATGAGCTTCTAAAAAGAATTTATCTTGATTTAAGGGAACTTTAAGCATTTTGGCTAAATCTTCGTTTTCTTTATGCGGAGCTACAAAACCGGTGCTTAATGCTATCAAGTCTGTATTAATTTTTAGCTCTCCTATATCAGGTCGATCGATTAATACACTTAGTTTAGTTTTCTCTTTTTTTAATACTGGAGGTTTTTTCTCGTCAAATCTAAGAAAAATGACTCCTTTTTCTCTTGCTAAATTATAATATTTCTCTTTAAAACCATAGGTTCTGATATCCCTATATAAGATTATTACTTCAATATTTGGATTTATATCTTTTACTTTTAACGCATTTTTAATAGCTTCAGAACAGCATACTCTACTACAATATGGATGCTCTTCATTTCGAGAGCCAACACATTGAATCATTGTAATAGAGTTTATATCTTTTAGTTTATCTGGTGAATTTAGTAATGCTTCGAGTGTAGATTGAGTTACAATTCTGTCGTCTTTTCCAAATGTGTATTCTGTTGGCTCATATTCGTTAGCCCCTGTAGCAACGATAATAATCCCATGTTCAATATCAACATTTTTTTTGCTTTTTCCATGTGCTATATTAGTCATAAAGTTGCCAATATATCCTGAAATGGATTCGATTTGAGCATCGGTAAAGGTGTGAATTAAATCATGTTCCTTAACATTATGGATTAATTCTTTTAAAAAATCTTGGATATTATCATTTTCTAGAGTATGATAGATATTTTTAGCGAAACCACCCAAGGTAGATTCCTTTTCAATTATGCTAATTTCGTAACCTTGTTCTGCTAGGTTTAATGCAGCAGTCATTCCCGAAACACCCCCTCCGATTACTAAACCCTTGTGAATTACATCAAGTTCATGGTCTTCTAGCGGTACTAATTGTCTTGCTTTTGCGACTGCCATTCTTACTAAATCCTTTGCTTTATTAGTTGCATTTACCGGATCGTGCATATGAACCCAAGAGCATTGGTCTCTGATATTTGCCATTTCGAATAGGTACTTATTAAGTCCAACTTCTCTTATGGTTGCTTGAAATAAAGGTTCATGAGTTCGGGGAGTACAAGAGGCAACTATAACTCTATTAAGATTATTATCTTGGATTTTTTGTTTTATATTAGTTTGCGTATCTGCGGAGCAAGTATACATATTGTGTTCTGCGTAAGCTACATCTGGTAGTGTTTTAGTATATTCGACTACATCAGGAACATCTACTACTCCACCAATATTTATTCCACAATGACAAACAAAAACACCTATTCGTGGTGGTTGATCTTCGATATCTATTTCTGAAGGCATTTCTTTTTTTGTAACCAGAGTGTGTCTTGCTTCTGATAGGAATTCATTTACGCAACCCGCTGCGGCACTTGCTTCTGTAACAGTTTCTGGAATATCTTTCGGTGCGGCAAATGCTCCACAAACAAAAATTCCTGGTTTTGAAGTCTGAACTGGAGTAAATGTATTTGTCTTACAAAATCCAAATTCATTTAAATCTATCTTTAGTATCTTAGCTAGTTCCTTCGCTTTTCGATTAGGTTGTATCCCTACAGCGAGGACCACAAGATTAAAAATTTCCTTAACAATTGTGCCTCCTTCTGTTTCATAAAAAATTTGTAAGTCATTAGTTCCTGGTATTTCCTTAATCGTGGAAATTCTACTTCGGATATAGCGCACTCCATATTCATCTTTTGCGCGTTCTATATATTTATCAAAATCTTTACCGAATGCTCGAATATCCATTGTAAAAATAGTGGGTTCTACAATATTCATATGCTCTTTAGCTATTACCGCTTCTTTCGTTGTATACATGCAGCACACAGAGGAGCAATACTCTATCCCTTGTCTTTTATCTCTCGAACCGATACATTGTAAAAATGCAATTTTCTTAGGAATAATTCCATCTGAAGGCCGTAATATTAAACCAGAGTTTGGTCCACTAGCACTTAATATACGTTCAAACTCAATACTAGACACCACATTAAGATACTTACCATAGCCTAGATTTTTTGAATGAATGGGGTCATATTCGTCAAATCCAACCGCGACTATTATGGCACCTACTTTAAGCTTTATTTCTTTATCTTGAAGTTCATAATTTATTGCTTCTGCTTTACATATTCCCTCGCAGACTTCGCACCTAATGCATTCGTCTCTATCAATTGAAAAAACTAATGGTACCGCTTGAGGAAATTTGACAGATATAGCAGCATTATTAGACAATCCTTCATTAAAGACATCAATTGCTTCTATGGGGCATTTTTGGGCACATAATCCGCATCCAGTGCATTTTTCTTGATCGATATAAAGCGATTTCTGAACTAAATTAACATTAAAGTTTCCTGGTTTTCCTGAAACTTTTTTTACAGTAGAATTAATTAAAATATCTATATTTTCATGACGACCGGTTTCGACTAGTTTTGGGGCAAGAATACATATAGCACAGTCATTAGTAGGAAAAGTTTTATCTAATTGAGACATAACCCCTCCAATACTGGTTGTGGATTCTGCTAAATAAACTTTATATCCTGAGTCTGCTAAATCTATGGAAGATTGCATACCAGCAATTCCTCCACCAATAACTAAGACAGATCCGACTTTATCCATTAGACTCCCTCCTTAATAGATATAAATAGGGGTATTTCCTCATTTATTTTGTCTAAATCAACCAAACCTCTCTGTCTCAACGTAATTATATGTCTGAGTACTTTATTCGCTTCAATGTGTATTTCTTTAGATATTTCTGGAACTGATTTGCTTTTTTGGGAAATTTTTTGTAATATTTTATGACGTACAAACTCGTTATAGACCGCATCATTGAGAATATTTTCAAATTTTTCTTCTGAGATTACATCCCCATAAACTTCAAGTATATTACGCTCTCTTCCTGCTAAAATTCTTAGCCTTGAATCACTAAGAACAGATTTAATCGCGTTAAAATCTTCAGTTAATCCTTTTTTTAACTTCTTATTTTTAGTCGGAGAAGGACCTAAATTTTTAATATGTTCTGTAAATTCATCAACCAATTGCGCAAATCTATTTCCTTCAGAAGCAGAAACCCAATCTAATTGTAGACGGTCTGTAAATCCAATTAAATCAAGTAGCTTTTTTAAAAGTTTAATTTTTACTTCTGCTTCATAGTTCCCGCTAATGTAATGACAATCTCCTGGATGGCAACCTAATACGAGAACACCATCAATATTTCTAGAGAGTGCCTCTGCGACTAATAAAGGATCGACTCTCCCACTACACATGACCCTTATGATTCTGATATTAGGTGAATACTGAATTCTACTTACACCCGCGAGATCTGCTCCGGCATACGAACACCAATTACATAAAAAACCAAGAATTTTCGGTTTAAACACCAATTGTTTATTCTCCTCCAAAAACCATTATTTCTGATAATAGTTGCTCATATGTAAAATGGTTGACATTAATTGCCCTTTCCGGACAACTCGCACCACATACACCACATCCTTTACAAAGGAGCTTATTTATAACTATTTCATCCTCTTCACTTTTTGATATAGCATTATAGGGACAAAGTTTTAGACAAACTTTACAGCCTACACATAATTCATTATCTATTTCTGCTACCAAGCCTGAAGCAGTAATTTCATCTGAACTTAAAAATCTACTTGCTCTCCCTGCAGCTCCATTTGCTTGGGTAATTGATTCTTGAATATGCTTGGGCCAATGAGCACATCCGCATAGAAAGATTCCATCTGTAGCAAAATCTACAGGCCTCAGCTTTGCATGTGCTTCTAAGAAAAAGCCATTTTTATCCAAGGGTACCTTGAGCATCTTTGCTAATTCTTCTAAATTATCTGAAGGAATCATAGGAGGTGATAATATTATTAAATCTGTTTCGAATTCAATATTATCTTGTAAATTGGTATCAAATACCTTTATTTCATATCTCTCAGGCTTACTTTTTATTTTAGTAATTTCTGGCTGGCTATCAAAATCATACCTCAAAAGTATGGCATCTTTTCTTCGATTATAGAAGTATTCTTCAAATTCTTTTTTGGCCATTTGAAAGTCTCTATAAATAATAACTATTTCGAGACTAGGCTTAATTTCTCGTAGGATATTCATATTTTTAATAGCTGTCGCACAGCAAATATTTGAACAATAGGTAATACCTTCCTTTTGTCTTGCGTTTGTGCATAATACAATCCCAACACGGTTTATTTCATCAAGCCAAGAAGTGTCGTTATTTTTTAATTTCTTTTCTAACTCCAGCTGTGTAATTATATTTTTATTTTTCCCGCCATATTGAGGTGAATCTTTAGGCTTTAATTCTTGTCCTCCAGTGGCCACGATAATAATTCCCACCTTAAGATCATTAACTTTATTTTTGGAATCAATAACTGACACATCGAAATTGCCTACATAACCTTTAACATCATTTACTTTACTTTCAAGAAAGACCTGAATATTTTCGCTTTTATCAACTTTTTCTGTTATCTCTTTTACGAACGTTGAAGCCTCTTCTTGAGTTGGATATAACAAATATAAATCATTTAATATTCCTCCTAAGAGCTTTTCTTTTTCCACGAGATAAACTTGAAATCCCTGTTTGGCAATATTCAGTGCCGCAGTCATTCCAGATACACCTCCACCGATGATTAATGCATTTGGAGTGACAGATAATTTTAATTCTTTCTGAGGCCTTAATAATCTTGCTTTAGCAACGGCCATTTCTATTAAATCTTGAGCTTTCTCAGTAGCAAGGTCCTTTTCTGTCATATGAACCCAAGAACATTGATCACGAATATTAGCCATTTCAAAGAGATATTTATTTAATCCTGCTTCTTGACAAGTCTCTTGAAATAAAGATTCGTGAGTCCGAGGTGTACAGGAAGCCACTATGAATCTATTTAGATTATGCTCTTCTATTACTTCCTTTATTCTTACTTGAGAATCACTAGAACAAGAATATAAATTGTCTTCACAATAAACTACATTAGGCAATTTTTTTATATGGTCTATAACTTGAGGGATCTCGATATACTTCCCGATATTAATTCCACAATGACAAATTAGGACTCCAATTCTCGGGTCCTCAGATAATTTAACTTCCTTTTCAGGTATTTCATAAACTTTTTCTTTTATTTGAGAGAATTTAACGGAAGATAATAAAGCAGCTACCTGTGAAGCGACCCCACTAGCGTCAGCCACAGTTTCTGGTATATCCATAGGACCTTGACAAAACCCAGCTAAGAAAATCCCTTTTTTCGAAGATGAGGATTTATTAAAATGTGATTTTTCCTTGAAGAAATTATATTCATCTATGTCTATGTTTAAAATTTTTCCTAATTCTTTGGTTCCATTAGAAGGGACTAAAGGTGTAGCTAGTACAACTAAATTTGCGCGAAAATTATTGAGAAGTCCTATTTGCAAATCTTCATACCGTATTAGTAAATCATTTGTTTCCTTATCTTCTTCAATTTTACTAATTTTTGAATGAAAATATTTTACACCATATTCATCCTGAGCTCTTTGAGTAAATTCATAGAAATTTTTTCCATAGGCTCTAATATCATGTCTAAATATAAAGCAGTTTGAATTTTTGGAGTGTTCCTTTGTGATAATTGCTTCTTTGGCTATATATGTGCAACATACGCTCGAACAATAAGGTACTTTTTCATGTAAATCTCTTGATCCCGCACATTGAATAAATGCTATTGTTTCTGGTTCTTTTTCATCACTTGGACGTAACACGTGTCCACCAAATGGCCCAGATGCACATAAAATTCTTTCATATTCTAATGCAGTTATCACGTTCTTATAATGGAGTCCCCACCTTGATGATAAACTTTCTCTTGCCATGTCAAAACCAGTTGCCACGACTATTGCTCCCACCTTTAAATTAATATTTTGAGGTTCTTGGTCGAAATCTATAGCCTCAGCTTCACAGACTTTTTGACATACTCCACATACATCTCTAGTTAATTTTAAACACATTTCCGAGTCAATTAAATATATAGGTGGAACCGCTTGAGGAAAAGGGATATATACAGATTTCCTTTTACCCAGATTCATATCAAAAATATTAGGAGCTTCGATTTTTGGACATTTTGTAGCGCAATCTCCGCATCCCTTACATTTAGCCTCATCGATATAACGAGGCTTCTTAAGAACAGTAACATTAAAATCTCCAGGTTTTCCGGAAACTTTTTGAACTTCATGATAGGTCATGAGTTCGATATTGGGATTTCTCAAAACTTCCACCATTTTAGGAGCTAAAATGCACAAACTGCAATCTAAGGTAGGGAAGGTTTTATCAAGTTGAGCCATCCGACCTCCAATTGATGGAGTTTTTTCTACAAGATAAACTTTGAAACCTATTTCAGTTAAATCCAATGAGGCTTGAATTCCAGCGATACCCCCTCCAATCACTAATACAGATCCTTCCATCACTCTTTTACCTCCTCACCTTTATCAGGATCTTTTAGATTTATCATGTCCACTAAAAATTCCGAGAAATCCAAAATTTCAACTTCAGCGATTTCCTCGTAATCCTTTTTTAAACAGTTGAAGTGGATACGACATTTTGGACACGAGGTTACCATTTTTGACCCAATTGCTTTTGCTTCTAAAAACCGTTTGTATCGTAAAGCTTTAGACTTCTCATTACAATTCATCCAAGAACTAACTCCACAGCAAAGCGAATTTTCTTTATTATGGGCCATTTCTTTAAATTCATAACCTATATTTTTTAAATGGTTAAAAATTTCCCGAACATCCTCAATGATCTTATTATCCTTAGGTAGAAACCTACTCAATCTGCATGGATCATGGAAAGTAAAAGGAATGGTCTTATTGTCAGTATTAGGATTCTTAAATTCAATCTTACCTAACTTCCAATTATCATAAACATAATCTATGATGTGTTTTACATCATATTTTTCTTCAAAACCTTCAATCAATTTAGGATAGTCAACTTTAAAAGTTCTATAACATTCAGCGCAAGCCGTTATTATTGTAGAAATTCCTGCTTTTTCAAAACGACTTATATTTTTTTTAGCTAAATTTAAAAACTCTTCAAATTTGCCTTGGCCCCAATATATATCATGGCCGCAACACATTTCATCCTTAAGAATTACAATCGGTTCTTCTTCAATTTGGCATATTATTCTTAAGGTGCTTGGAGCGATTAAATCAATATTTTCAAATTCATAACCAAAATAGGGTAAACATCCTACATAATATAATATCTCTCCCTTATCAGAAGTTTTACAAGTTTTTGGGATCCAATCTGATGGGCGATCGATTTTAATATTATCCTGACTCATTAATTCGGAGATCGTATGATATATTCCCTTATGTGCAATACATCTTTCAAGATTGTGGATCCCACGCTCACGCATAGTAGTTCTAATAATTCGTACAATATCAACAAAATTTATATCTTTAGGACAATTTTGAAGGCAACTATTGCACGTAATACAATCCCACAATATCCCACTCTCAATTATTTCTTCTCCAAAACCTTCTAATATCATTTGGATGATTCTACTGGGGGTAAATTTTTGAACTTTACTTACCTGACACACACCACTACAACGTCCGCACTGATAACATTTTTTTAATAGATCGTAGAGGTCTATATCATGAACGTCACTTAATTCATTGCTAGTATCAGTTGTTTTTTTTTCTGATTTAATTTTATTATTAATTACGGTAATTTTTTTTTCACCATTAGTTTATATTTTTCATGAAAGCTTCTCTACGGTTTATTTTTGATTGAGAAAATTGAGTGATTTTCTCTAACATTTTTTTTCTTTTTTGGGCGTCAAGGTCTAAACATTTGATTATTTTTTCATTTCGTACCTCATTTAACACCTTTTGTCCTTTTTCAGTTCGGGTTATTACGGTAGTATATTTGTCTGGAGATCCTAACCCTCCAAAGGAAATATCAGCATAAATATTTGTAAAATCGCTACATGCATTACAAGCAGAGCGCATATAATCATTTAATTGGTTAAAAGGGATACGAATTATTCTTTCTCCAGTATTTTCCTTTTTTAATTTTAAGATTACATCTTCTTTGATATTTATTTTCTCAATATCTGAAAATTTAATATTAAAGTCTTTTTCAAACTTCTCAACTTGGAGTTTTTCAAAGAAAAAGTTCTCATAACAAAACAATCCTAAACAGATTTCGATATTCTCTGAGGGGGTTACACCTAAGTCTTGCATACATCGAATTGTATAGAGCTGACACGGTGTTCCAACGACAGCTAGTTTTTTGACTTTGAAATAATTTAATTTTTGAATAGAGTGAGTATATGTACAATATTTCTGAATTTCACCCAATTGAGGTGAAATATCAAGTTTAGCTCCTGATGACTTTAATAATTCATCTCTACTATCAGCGAAGTTAGCCTCTCTAGAAAACGGAGCTTCAGTTCTTGAAACAATAGCTCCATCAATTCGTTTTTTCTTTATTAAATAATTTATAATTGAATTCACAACTCCACCATCAGTACCAAAAGCTAAAAATTCATCATCAGTTGCTTGACAGGAATAAATTTCTTTATAACTACCCATAGGCATAGAAGAAAAATCTGAGAAATTAAATGTCTTATTAAGGTCCCCATCTAATATATGAGTCTGGGGACATATATAATAGCAGATTCCGCATTCAAGACATTGATCTTTATTTACATATTCCGGAGGTTTATAAGGGTCTGTTTGCCCTATTACGTCATATTCAGCGGAACTGCAGAAACTCACACATCCGCCACATTCTTGACATATACCTTTATTATGAACTTCCTCAATCAAATCTTCGAAAGTTTTAGGACTCATGAATTTTAATCATTATCAGTGTTTTTTTTTACTTCTTCAAAAGGATCTTTACACTTATTTCTTTTTATCCCAGCAATCCTTTCAACCAGGAATTGCCCCGGTTTAACATCTTTTAAATTTTGGGCTTCAATAAGACCATCGTCTACAGCGTCTTTAAAAACTTTATCAGCTTCTTTTGATCTAGTAATTACTGAAGACCATCCCCCTTGTGAACCTATTGATCCCACTGATATATCAGCATATTCGGATGTTAAATCATCACAAAAATGACATGTGTGACGAGCATAAGATTGAACTTCCTTCAAATCTATATCCAATTCTTCACCAGAATTAAGATTTATTATAAACTTACCTTTATCGATGTTCATTTTAGTTAAATCATGAATATCTTTATCGAATTTGTCCTTAACTAAATTTTTTATTTCAGCATAGGAGAATGACTCCATACAAAAAAGCCCTATTTTATACTTAATATTTTTAAAAAATGGCAAGCCACTTGGAAATAATGTTGCTTTTTCAAGAGCCTTCATCATACATGGAACACCTACAACAGCTATTCGATCATATTTTTTTGCCTTATCAATAATTGTTAGCGATGGTGAATTTGCATATTTAGTACCTCCCGTCTTATATAAGTCTTCTACATTTTCTACTATTACAGGTTCAGGTCTCCATAGATCCTCAGAATGTTGTACTGCTACAATAGCATCAACTAACTTATTTTCTAATAAATATTCAAGTAAAGAAGTAACAACTCCACCATCTTGACGGACTTTCTTAATCTTATCCTTTGTAGTTGCTCCAGAATATGTATTTACGTAGGGACCAATCTTCTCAGAAAATTTTAATGATTTATCTAATTTTTTAATGGACTTATAAGCTTGTTCAATTGAAAATGAACGCGGGCAAATAGAATAACATAACCCACATTTCATACAAACATTATCATCAATTTCTAATGAATCCGCTGTAACTGTAATGGCATCGACAGGACATACTGAGGAACACCATCCACAAGTACAACAAACATCATTAGCAAAAACAATTGAAACTGGTTCAAAATGATGTTCTACAAAATCATCTGGCAAATCTCTAACTTGATACCTATAAAAATATTCTTTTACTTCAACCTCTTTTTCTTCTCCCTTAATTTTCTTTATTACTTTCTTAGTTATGACTTCAATATGTTCATCAATGTAGCCTTGTTCTTTCAAATAATTGACATCTCGGATAACATTCTCAGGAGGAAATTCAGTGATAATCTTAGCAATCTCCTCTAAAAAAAGAGGTTCTTTTCCCTGTAGTTCAGTTAATACTAGTTTACGCTCGGTTTCAGCGTCAATCATAGCATCTAAAATTTCATAAAACTCTTCTTCTGAATATTTTCCTTTTGTTAGAATCTCTTCTTTTGCTTCAAAAAAAGCTCTAATCTGGAAATTTTCTGAAGCATCTGAAGTAGCTTCTATTAAATTTTTAGGAGATATATTATCAAAGTTGAAATTATTTATAGCTTGAACCATATTTCCATCAATTCTTTTTTAATTTCTTTTAAATTTTTTTTAAAAAATTCTTACTAAAAAATACCCCTCCATTGCAAGGCCAGTTATCTTGTAACTAACATTTTTTTACAAGAATCATTCTGCTGGGGTAAGTATGACTTTTTTTGCCTTAACTTCAGGCTCAGGATCCATTAACTTTAATGGATTTGGTCCTGCTCTCTTAACTTTCTCACACGCATCTTCAACGCTTTTTACTAATTTATCAGCTTCAGCACCGCTTATCCAATATTGGTTTATTCTTTGACTTCCAAAGCCTCTACGTTCTAATATTCTATTTGCTAAATCTACGTGGGTTTGAGCTTTAAAATTGCCCTTTTTGAATTGACATTCATTGGGACGTCAGCCAACCACCATTACTCCATCTGCTCCAGATTTGATAGTAAAAAGTAGGTGTTTTACGTCGATTCGTCCGGTGCATCTTAACTTAATAATCTTTACAGAAGGAGTATATTTCATTCGTGAAACTCCAGCTAAATCAGCGGCACTATACCCTCATTTTATACAGGCAAACATTATAATTTGATAATCATTATCCATACTTGTTTAACCTCCTTCTAAAATACCTTCAATTTCAGCATATAATTGGCTATCTCTATAGTATTTAATATCAATCGCTTCAGTAGGACAACATGTAGCACAAATACCGCACCCATCACAGTTAATCTCATCTACAACAGCTACTCCTTCATCAGTTATTGTTATTGCCTCCTTTGGACATTCTCGCTCGCATCTCCTACAAGAAATACAAAAGTCCTTATCAACTTCTGCTACTATAAGTTCCAATTCAATTTCTCCTGGAGCAGTTATTTCCGCTACTTTACTTGCAGCTGCCCGGGCTTGAGAGACCGAATACGATATGTTTTTCGGTCCTTGAGCAAATCCTGCAATAAAGATACCTTTTGATTTGGTTTCTTGAGGCATTAATCCAAAGTGTGATTCCGTTAAAAAACCGTATTTATTGACATCTAAATTAAGAACCTTAGTAATTTGTTCCGTCCCTTTTGAAGGTAATGCTGCTGAAGATAGAATAACTAAATCAGCATCAATATTGATGATTTGGTCTGTTAGAGACGAATATACTCGAACTTTAACATTTTTTGTTTCAGGATTCTCAGAAACTTCACCAACCTTTCCTCGTATTAATTTAATACCGTAATCTTTAGCTCGCTCGTAATATTCTTCAAAGCCTTTTTCATTAGTTCTGATATCAATATAGCATATGGTAATGTTCGCATCAGGAATTTCTTCTTTAATTAGTCTAGCATTTTTAAAACCTAACATACAGCATACACCGCTACAATATGTTCTTTCAGTTTCCCGACTTCCAACACATTGAATGAACACTATTTCTTTAGGTTCTTTATGATCTGAGATTCTATGAAGATGACCTTCCAGAGGACCATTAGGTGCCAACATTCTTTCTAATTGAGCTTGAGTAACAACATTCTCAAATTCGCCATAGCCATATTCACCAAAGGGCTCATGTATGTCCCAACCGGTTGCAACTATGATTGTACCAACATCAACTTCTCTATCCACGGGTTGTTGACTAAAATCAATAGCATCTAACTCGCAAGCATCAACACAGGCAAAGCATTCTACACAAGTATCTCTATTGATATCATATAGAAAAGGTACTGCTTGCCCAAAGGCAATATCAATTGTGTTCCGCGCACCTAAATATTGATCAAAATAATTCGTAGTAAAGGTTGGACACACTTCAGCACAAGCACCACATCCATTACATTCTTCAGCTATGATGAATCTGGGTTTATTTTCGATTGTAACATGATAATTACCAACATAACCCGTAACCTCTTTGACTTCTGCATAGCTTAAAATTTCTATATTCTCGTGTCTGCTAACTTCAAGCATTTTTGGACCGCAAATTCATATCGCACAATCGTCTGTAGGAAATGTACGGTCTAACTGTGCCATCCTTCCGCCTATAGTTGTTGATTTTTCTACAAGAAACACTTTTATTCCTTGATTGGCTAAGTCAAGTGCTGCATTCATACCAGCAATCCCTCCACCGACAACAAGAGTAGCCTTTTTAACAGGAACCTTTAATGTTGGAACAACTTCTAATTCCCTTGCTCTCTCAATTCCACCTTTAACTAAGGATTTGGCTTTTTCTAAAGCCTCATCTTTATCTTCTGTGACCCAAGAGCAATGTTCCCTAACATTTACCATTTGAAAATAATAAGGGCTTACTCCTGCTTTACCAATAGTTTCTCTATATATTGGCTCATGTGTTCTAGGAGTTCAAGCTGAAGCAACAATTCGATTCAGTCCTTTTTCTTCAATATCTGCCATTATTTCATTTTGGCCTGATTCGGTTCATAGAAACGCATTGGTCTTCGAAATTACTACGCCATCGAGACTATTTGCAAATTCTACTAATTTATCGCAATCGACTTTTCCTTTAATATTGATACCTCAGTGACATGCATAATAGCCAATTTTTAAGTCTTCAGTGTCTAAGTTATTATTTGATTCTTTTCCTTGCATGTTATTTTTTTCCATCCTTCTTCTCACTCATCCTCCTCAAATTTTATTTTCAATAATCCTATTTATTTTGAATTTTTTCCAAAATCTCTTTTATATTAATTTCCAACAAATCAATCTCGATAATGATGATGTCTATTTCTTATTCGTTTCTATTGTTCAGTGTTTTGAATATATTGGTTTCTGACAATTTTGTCTGTATAGATATCGAAATTTTTATGTTGTTAAATAAATATTTATGGTATTAAATAAATAATTTTGTTCCAAATAAATAAAAAGTTTACGTATTATATAGAGATCCAATAATTTCTATATGGAGAGTGATCGAAGTTGATAGTGATCAAAGAGAAAATTTGACCAAGTCGATAATTTTTTACCATATGGACAATGATCCATCTCATTATAGTGGAATCCGAAAACTTTTTTAGGGTGGGTGATCATTTTCGATAATAACGAAAGTGTTAAATGATCGATTCTAATAATTAAAAATTCTTACATTATGGTCAAAACAATTATCCCTCCAGTTGAAATATATGAGAAACGGGAGCAGTTAGGAATTAATAATTCAATTTCCATGTTAACTGAGATTATAGATACTTATAAAGAGGATAAGATACGATCTGAGGCGATTATTTACTTAGGAAAACTAAGCACTAATTCAGAAGTATTAAAGGAACAATGTTATGAAATTTTAGAAAATCTTCTGATTTCAGAGGATAATAGTGAAATACAGTGTTCGGCCTCAAAAGCATTAGGGAAGATACGTCATGAAAAAGCCTTAAAACCATTAAAATGGGTATTAGAGCAAGAATCGATCAATGATAAAGTCAAAGAAGCCGCCTTAAGAGCCATTGCAAAAATTCGATTTAATGAGTCAGAAATCAAGTTATTTATAAAAGAATTAAACAATAATGTTCAGTCTATAAGAGAATTCGTAAAGCATCAGCTCACAAACTTAAATCCAGAGGAGATAATAAAATATTTAGTAAAAGCCTTAAATAAGAAGAGTTTTTCTGAAGAACTTAAAGCAGAAATAATAAGTCTAATTGGATTTGAGTTATCAGGTATTAATGTTTCATTTGAAGATTCTAGCTATTTGAAAATAAAATATCCTGGAATTTTTGAAAATTTAATCCTAAATAAAAAAGTTTTATTGGATAATATTACAACCATTCCAGTTTCAGATAATTCTGAATTGATGAAGAATATTTTAGCAATATTGGAAACGTTAGGAGAGGATATAAAGCAGGACTTGATTAAGTTACTGTTGATTGATGATTTTATTACTAAAAAAAACATTACTAAGTTAGTTGGGAAATTAAAATATGCCGAAGCAGTAGATTTTCTAGTCACTAATTTAGATAATATGTATAATGAAGTTAGTATTGCTTCAATTGAGGCTTTAGGAGAGATTGGAGATACTTCAGCGGTTCCTGAACTTCTAAGTGTTTTGAATATTGAGGATATTAGTTTTGAGTATCTTGATATAGATATGAAATTTTATATTCTTGATGCTGTAAAGAATATTTACTTGAATAATGGTAAGCGCAATTTTGATCTATTATATTCGTATTTAGAAATGGATAATGACATGATAAAAGAAAGTATTGCGTTTATCCTCGGAGAGATTGGCGATAAAGATTTTGTTAACTCATTAATAAATCTCTTAAATGAAAAGAACATAGATGTTAAAAAGAATTCTATTATCGCTTTAGGAAAAATTGGACATATAAATGCTTTAAGTCCTCTAATATCAGTATTAGATGATGACCAATCATATTGGCTTATCAAAAAAGTAGCTATTGATGCTATTTATAATATTTATCATAAAAACTGGTATTTAATGCAAGATGGAAAAAAAGAGGCTGGGAGGGAGTTAGTTAAACATACCGCATTTTTAGTAGATTATCTAGGTCATAAAGATAATGAAAATTTTAAAGTTAAGCTAAGCATAATAAAATTTTTGGAAGAGTATGGAGATAAACCAGCTTTAAGTGCCTTATTGAAAAGGATTAACGATTTTCATAGAGTAGTGAGAATTCATGCTTCCAACGCAATTAGGAGGATTGAAAAAAAACTCGAGTTAGAGGAGTAATCAATTTGTCGTTAGGACCATTATTAACCTTATTTTCGATTTTAATCTTTTTTAAGAAATTCTAAAATATCTTTTTGAACCTGTTCCATGTTATCTAGTACTAGATTGTGACCATAACCTTCATAAAAGATTAAACTAATTAATATTGATATTACAATTACTACGAATCCTTATTATATCAGAGAGAAATTTTTCAAAGGATATCAAAACAAACATAGGTTTTTAATTATTGTTTTGTTATCTTATGAAAAAGCAAATTCTGATTTCTGGAGCTTAGTTAAAGATTCTTTTAGAAATATTACAGTTCCTTATGCAGAGAATATAAAAATTCTTACGAGTACCCAATTTTCAAATTTATTTAGTTATTCTGGAAATTTTCTAAAAAATTACAAAGATTACAACCAATTATATAGAGATGCATTAAGCTCTGATAGCTCTTTTGAACAATTAAAAACTTTAGCAATACGAAAAAAGAAAATCTTGAAGAGGTTTCAAAAAGAATTAATGGACAAATGGAATTTAGACGTTTTCCCAGCCTCTCAAGAAGAATTTGAAAAATATAGAAACTGAACTTAAATAGGAAATGGAATTCAAACTTAGTAATCTTTTTTACAAGTTATCCATATTATTTTCATAATTATAAAAATAAATAAGTTTACATGAGTGTAGAATTTTTACCATGACAGAAAATGAAGTAAATCATGAACAAGCCGATACTAAATACAAGTATTCTTTTGATTTTATTCAAAAGAAGCTTGAAGGGAAAAAAGATAGTTAACTAATAACATCTTTCTTAAAAAGACAGTTACGGCATGTTAATGAAGGAGATTGTTAGAACTGGGATATGTACAGAGTGTGGTACTTGTGCAGCAGTTTGTCCAGTCTTAGAATGGGATCATTTAATCGCACAGCCTAAGCTTATAGGTAATTGAATAAGCAGTTAGCTATTCAGCCGAAATGCACGGGTTGTGGAATATGTTATAATCAATGTCCACGTACGATTACAGATCCAATACAGCTTATGGGAGAGTTTGACAGAGGTTATGTAGCGAATACAAATATTCCTGAAGTAATTGGAGGTCAAGATGGGGGAACAGTTACAACTCTTTTATGCTATTTATTTGATGAACATCTTATCGATGCTGCAATCGTTACTATGAAAGATCCAGATAATCCATGGCATCCAACAGCTCAGATAATTACCAGCAAAGATGAAGCCATTAACGCTTCGGGTTCAATATATGCTCACAGTCAAACAATTGACGCATTAATGGATGCAATACGAGCCGATTATAGATCTATTGCATTTGTTGGTACTCCATGTAATATTGATGCGGTAAATAAAATGTTTAATTCTCCTGCAGGTATGCTTAAATATTTCATGCGAGCAAATATATTAACAATTGGGCTTTTCTGTATGGATAGTTTCTCTCCTGAGACTTTATATCCAATGTTTGAGAATGATGGTATAGATATGTCGAAAGTTGTTAAAATGGATATTAATAAAGGTAAATTTAAGATATATTATGAAAACCAAGATGACCCTGTAAAAGCTTACACTATTAGATCATTACATAGATACAAAAGCTCGTCTTGCAGCTTTTGTACGGATTTGACTGCTGAGAATGCTGATATTTCTGTAGGTTCTGTAGGTTCTGGAGCGAAAAGAAATACTGTATTCGCAAGAACTGTTATCGGTGCAGAGATAATTGAAGATGCTGCTTCGAAAGGATATTTAACAATAGAACCATATACAAGTATAAATCTGAATGCGGTATTGTTTTTAGCAAAACTAAAAAAAGTTAGTCAATATACCATACAAAAAAGAAAAGTCTTTATAGTTAAGGACATGGTTGAAGAAGTAGAACCAAGAATTAAAACTCAAGAAGTTGATAAACAGACCGATTCTACGCTTGGCACTAGACGTGCAATATCTGTTGCAAAAGATTTAATTGAAAAGGATAAGAAATTAAGTTTATCAATAACGAATACAGTAGGTTTTACGTTAGAAAATATTCAGATTAGGATAGCTACTGTTGATGATGTTTTCGAAAGCAAACCATGGCTAACTTCGATAAAAGAAATGTTTCCATATGAAGCAATAGAAATAGGATATCCTGTTAAAGTTTTAGAAGGAGCCGTACTCGTGGAAGTCAGTTCAGATCTATATGGCAAGATTTTCTCAAGAGTGATAAAGTATGGACCAAAGAAAGAAGAATCAAAATAAAAAACTACTTTTATTAACAAAGTTAAAATGAATTAGAAGAGTTAAAAAATTAAATGTCATGAATTATTAATAAAAAACATAAAATAATAGGAAGATAAAAATATGAAAATTTCACTAGTGGGATTAAGTGGATGTGGAAAAACTTCTCTTTATTCAGTAGCATTTGCAGAAAAAACTCCTGAAGATACTAAAAATTTAGCCCCAACAATATTATACGAAACTCGAAGGCATCCATTTCTCGGTCTACAAGTTGGTATATTTGATTTTGGTGGGCAAGAAGATTATCGACGTGAATATATGGAAAAACCTGATATTTTTAAAGGTACAGATATTTTAATTCCCATAGTAGACCTCCATGATCCGAATAATTTTGATCAAGCAAAAGAATATTTTGAGGGCTTATTAAATATCTATCGTAAAAACAACGAGAAACCCAAAATATTTCTATTTCTCCATAAGTATGATACCGAGAATTACCAGAAGGAACTTTTAGATACTAATGTAAAGAACGCTAAAGAACTCTATTTAGATATGTTTAAGGATTATGATTTTAATTATATGCTCACAAGTATATATGAACATGATAAATTAGCGAAGACTTTTCGAGATATTTTAATCGCATCTTATGCGGATTTAAAATCGCATGTAGAAAAGGCCGAAGGACTACTTCAAGATATCAAAGCAAAAATAATAGTCTCTGACATATCGGGAAATGTAATTGTACACAATGTTCAAGGAGTTAGTAGCGGGTTAACATTGAGGAGTGATTTAAGAGATTTTATTAATGCATGCAATACTGTACGAGAAAACATGTTTATGAACGATTCTGCTACTTTTAAAGGTATGAGTGAAGACGGAAAAGAAATTGAGCTATATATTATTAAGTATATATTGTCAGTGCTCGTGATGAAAAGTGGTGACATTGATATGGAATCTCAGGATAAGATTAGTATATTGCTTAAAGATATGAAATTGTTTGCCGATTTAGTAATAAGTGCTCATACAGAATAGTATTAACAAAGTTCTTAATTTTTTATTTCTTTCTTTTTTTTAAAATTAAATATAATAAGTTGAAGAATTCAATAATTATTTAGTTTAAGAGAAAAAAGGGATCCAAAATATGGTAAATAGGTGCAAATGGGCCAATCACCATGAACTATTAAAAGTATATCACGATGAAGAATGGGGTTTACCAATTCATGATGATAAAGCTCTTTATGAATGTTTAGTTCTTCAAGGTACCCAAGCGGGATTAAGTTGGATGACTATTTTAAAAAAAAGAGATAACTATAGAAAAGCTTTTGATAATTTCGATTATACAAAGATTGCTAAATATGATTCAGAGAAAATTGAAGAATTGATGAATAATAGTGGTATTATAAGAAACAGATTGAAGATTAATGCTGCGATTTCTAATGCGAAGGCATTATTAGAAGTTCAAAAGGAATTTGGTTCCTTTGAAAAATATATTTGGAAATTTACAAATCATAAATCATTAATCAATGGTTTTAAAGCATATTCAGAAATACCAGCGTCAACGGAAGTGTCTGAGATAATGAGTAAAGAATTAAAAAAACGAGGTTTTAAATTTATCGGCCCTACAATTTGCTATGCGTTCATGCAAGCAGCAGGGATGGTAAATGATCATGTAACCTCTTGCTTTAGATTTAAAGGGGTAAATCAACTTACAAAGAAATAATAGTATATAATGAAAGAAAGATCTATAATAAATGTTCCAAATCTGCTAGTGTGCCTCGATAATTAGGTTCAGGAATTTCAGGAGTCTTTTCCGTATTGTCACTTTGTATGAGATACGTTTTAATCCCTAAATTTGCTGCAATCATGTCTTTAGCTTCATCGCCTACCATTAAACACTTTTCAGCGGGGACATCAATATATTCAAGGATTGACTGATAATATGAGAGGTTAGGTTTATTACTATTAGAGTTCTCTATTGTAGTTATCAAATCATATGTAAAATCTCCTACTCCTGCCCATTGTAGTCGCTGTCGCATCGCAGTTTCGGGAAGAAGGGGGGTTGTAGCAATAACCACAATATATCCTTTCTTAAAAACATACTCCATTACTCTTCGAGCAGCAGGTTTTTTCTGTGTGTATTGACGGAGCTTTGAAAAATCTTCTTCATAAAATTTATCGAATAATGGGTTGATTTCTTCTCGTGTATATCCAATTAAAGGAAAAAACGTATTTTCAAAAACTTCCTCATTTGTAATGCTCCCATCGTTTTTGTTAACAGCTTCTGAGGCAATTAAAAGTTTTGATATAAATTTGCTTTGTCTTATAAGATGGGAGACAGTGGAAGCCAATAATTTTAAGTATTCGGGTACAAATCGCTTTAAATCAACATTTATTAGAGTACCATCAAGATCAAATAAAATAGCTTTAAGATCATCAGCAAAACTTTTCTTCATATTACATCCAAGATTTTTTTAATATTTTTGTTTATGAAATTAATTATTTTCATTAACTCATGTCTAATTAATAAAACGATTTATTAAATCTTATATTTTTAGAATTAACAATAAAAATTAATAAAACTTTAACCTTATAATAAATTAATTTAAAAAATTTGATTAAATCTTTTAGAAAAGATATGAAGTTGGAGCTTTCAGACTTAAACAGAGGATCAGTGTTTATTGGAGATAAATTAAATATCAGAACTAAATTTATTTTTGATGAACCTACTTCAATATTGTGGAGTGGATTACGCCTAATTACTAATCCTCCATGTACTAAAGAACTTCAAATAACTAAAGAAGAGATCTTTTCAAAAGGCAATTTTGAAGCTGGTGAATATCTCCGAGATAAATCGCTACTTATAAAAGGCAACGTAGTCCCTACTATTAGAAAAAGAAATTTGGCGTATACGGTTCAAATGATTATGAGAAAAGAAAATCCAATTAATCCTGAGCGTCACATAGAAGTTAAAAGAGACCATGAAATAGAAATAAAATCGAAACGAGACTTACAATCTCAACCTCTCAAACAAAATCCAATAGCTTTTTCAATCTCAGGATTAAATATTGATCTCTCTAAGGATATCTATAAACCAGGAGAGACTATTAAAATTAATTACCTCTCGCAAGATTTAAAACAGCTAGAAATACGACTGCTACAATCTGCTAATATTGTATGTTATTGTGAAGCTTATGGCCATAACTGTCGACAAGTTGAAGAACTACCTCCTGCAATCGCAGGAGATGTAAGGACATTTAATACCGATGAAGGTTTTTTGCTGTTAAAAATCCCTGAAATTGCAGAACCAAGTCACAATTTTCTTTGGGAACCAACTGAAAAAGAGTATTGGGGTTTTCGATACGGTGATTACACCAAATGGTCTTTATTAGTATTAGGAAAACAAAAAGTTGGACGCGATATTATCAAGTTTGAAGTGCCAATTACAATAGTAGCAAAACCGATCGCAGAAGAAAAGGAATCAGTTGATTTATTTGCAGGTGGAGGCTCACCTTCTTTATTTGAGGGAGTAACCTCTAGATTTCAGAAGGTGTTTAAAGTTATATCTATAGATTCTGATTTAGAAAAGTTTATACTGAGAATTAAAAATACTTCAAATGAAGATCTTAACGGCGTAACAATTAAAGTTTCAGGTTTGCAAGCTGGATTATTCGAATCAGCCCCAACCTTGACGGGATTCAGTTTATGGAAGAAAGGAGAAGAAAAGGAAATTTTCTATGAAACAAAGCAAGATATTACAGCCTTAGTATCATTAATGGAAGATAACCAGCAAAAATCTATTAGAATACAATCTCCAGTATCCACAGATTTTTTTTAATTTAATTTTTAATGTCAAATTTATCTGCTTCTTATTAAATGATCTTTGATGTTAGGTACTAAAACAGATCCATAAAGTGCTTTAAAAACTAAAGCTAACAATTCTTCAAATGAATCAAGGATACCCTCACCATTTAATGCAATGGTGTACTTTATATCTATGTTCTCATAGATGTTATATTTAATTTCATTCAAAAACGTGAGAGTATTAAATTTTTCCGTTAAATCCTGCTTATTGAATGCTACAATTTTAGGCATGTGGATAAATTCCTCATTAAAATAAGTATGCACCTCATTCCATGATGCTATATTTCTCTCATAAACGCTTTTTTGAGAATCAGCTACAAAAATAAGCCCATCAATTCCTCTTAATGTAACAGGACGAGTTACAAGGTAAAAATCTTGACCTGTGGTTGAATAGGTATGAATTTTTAATTTCCACTCACTATTCTGAAAGGAGATTATGCCATAATCGAAAAACAAGGTCCTACCTATTGTATTCTCAATACTAAATACTTCATCTTTTTTTCCAAAATGGTTGAAGAGAGCCTTTAACGAAGTAGTTTTCCCCGATAAAGCCGGTCCGAAGTATACTATCTTGATTTGGACGGTTTTATCTAAAGCATTGATTATCATAATTTACATCTTATTTCTAGAAATTTTAAAAATAAATATAAAAAGTAATCGATAATACAACTAGAAGTGGTAATTTTAAAAGTAGAATTCATAAAAAAAGATTAAAATATGATTTTATCTCCCTCTTTTTTGCAGGGTAATAAGTCTCTTAATATTAGTAGCTCAATTTCTTTTCCCAATATAGATTCCTCAATTTTGAAATCATTTTCATTTAAGAACTTCTGTAATTCATGAATAGTTATTGAATTTTGTTTAATAGATATCTTTTTTATATGCTCAAGTATGATTTCCTGATTATAAAGAGAGTTAGAATTTGAAATTAACTGATATAATTTGTGACTGAGGCTATACTCAAAATCTTCGTTCTTTTTCTCAATTTCTCTAAGCTTTTCAAGTAAAATAACTGCTTCCTTATATTTTTCGTTTTTCATTAAATCTTGAGCTTCATTTAATTTTCCAATAAAAGTCTGTTTATCCATTAGTTAAGTCACTTACCAAAAGTGTTGTTTAATCTAATTTATGTTTACTATAAAAATTATGGTAATGTTTTAAAATATTAGTGTTATAATAAAAAATATACGTAAAGTTAAATGAAGTAGTATGGTATATTCTAAAATATAAAGATAAATATAATAAATTTAAAAAATTAATTCATATTAAGAAACTATAATTAAATTATACTTGATGTGATAAACACATGGAAGAAGAACGAAAATTGAAAATAAAGGAAGTTCTGGAAAAAATTCGACCTCAACTCCAAATGGATGGGGGCGACGTTGAGCTGGTTAGTATTGAAGATGATGGAACAGTAAAAGTTAGATTGCAAGGTCACTGCGCAGGTTGTGCTCACGCCCAAGAAACTCTAAAAATGGGGATAGAACGTGCTATTATGCAATTTGTTCCTGAAGTAAAGCAAGTAATAAATGTTCCCTACTAAAATTAAAAACCAGTATTTTTTTTTATACTTATCTCTTTTTTTTAACATATATCATAATACGAATTACTTCTATTAGTTCATTCAAAATTCTTTAATTTGAATATGTAATGTTTAGTAAAATTGTTAGATTTTTAAAAAGATTAATTACTTTAAGTTAATTTTTACTTGTATACAAAAATTTATTTAATTTTGATTAGAATGAACGATATGGAAAACGAAAAAAGTACAGAAACTGAGAATTCGGAAGCAGAAAAGAAAGATCGCCACGAATCTGTAAAACGTAAAGCAAAATCAGAGACTCAAATACTCCAAGAAGCATTAGGACTTGGGCGTGATGATACAAAGGATATTGAACAAAAATTATATCTTGCACGTTTTTTTGATTATTTTACAGAAGACACTTTTGATTTTTGTTTTAAAGAGCGTTCTATTGGGACTTATAAAAATGATATAGGCTATTTTCTTGAAGATATAGAAACCGAAGAAGGGAGACGTGAAGAGGACAAACTATTAAAGAAAAGTTTTGAAAATAAAGAGGTAGTTGAAGTTATTTCACGGTTAAAAGACAAAGCTGAAGAGCTCGCAATTAATAATGGTTTTGAGAAAGCCGTTGATAAACGTTTAAAAGTTATAACATTAGCGGTTTCATTACCTATATTTGGAGTATTGATCATTATTATGCTCTTAAATTTATTACCCTTATGGTATATTTTTCCGATATTGTGCGTGGGCTGTATGGCTCCTCAATTAATTAGAGGAAATATTATGAGGAAATGGTATAACTTCAAAGAAGCCCATAAAACTCAATTTTTTACAGAAAATCGAGACGATATTATGGTATTGAAGACCTGCACTCAAGAACTCATAGATAATATGCGTATAAAACTATTAGATATGGAAGTTCCTATACAACTAATAAAATTTGTGCTTCATAGCAGAGATTATGAAAACTTAGATTTAGTTGGTGAAAAAAGAGCTAAGGGAGGAACTAATCAATATTTCTTTTCATTTGCTTATCCTGAAGGAATGGAACCATTCCCTATGCCTGATATTCTTCTTCAGCAGAATCCTGACTTAATGAAGGGAGATAAACCAGAGAAAAATTTTATCATATTGACGGAAATGAAAGGTAAAAATGGTGTTATCTCAAATTTCATACCTGCGCTAAAAGCCGAACTTTCTGATAAAATTAATGGGACTTTAAACGAATGTGAATTTACCATAACCCCCAAAAACGTCAAAGAAATTATTCCGAGATATTCTGAAACAAAAATTGAAGTGACTGAGGAAATGACGGAGGAGGAAATTCCATTAGCAATTTACTGTACATGTGGAGAAATTGCCAAAGTGGTACGAACTCAAATCTGTAATTATAAAACCCAATTGAAATTTTACTTATTTGAAGCCGAAGAATGTCCATGCGGAGAAAAAATATTTGCTCTTTCCTTAATGGATGAAAGTGACCCAGTTCCAGAGGAATTGCGGGAGATCTTCTTAATATAAACTTATTTTTTATTTCTTTTTTATTTTTGAATGAAATTCTAGAAGTAATTTATAACCTCTTACTGCACGTTCAACTTCATTTTCGAATACGGGGATTTTAAGTTCTGAAGCGCTATCTACGACCCTTTTTGCCCCTTCTCGTTCTGCTTGAATCAATATTGCGATAATTGGTTTATCAGGATATGATTTAAGGAGGTTCTCAAAAATTTTAAAATCAAATTCAATTTCAATAAAAAATTCTAGAGCAAGAATTAATCCATCAACATTTTTATCCTTCATTAATGTATCTGCAGAAGTAGTATAAATTTCACAAATTTTTGTACCTATAAACCTTTCTGGTGGCCAATAATCTACAGGATTCCCATATTCACATGTAGAACCGCCAATCTTATCTAAAATTAGTTCTTGAGATTTTTTATTAGGTTTTGCTAACGATAACTGTTGATTTCTCATTTCTTTAATGATTAAGTAAATTGCTCCTGAAGAAGGTCCAATAATTCCTAAGTTAGGACCTTTTGGTTCAGGGCACCATAACAGAACTTTTGCGAGGTCAAACAGTTCGATATAATTTAAAACAGGTAATGCTCCAGCTTTTTTTAATTTATTTTCCTTTACTTCATCTTTATCAACATAGAAATAAAGAATTGGCTTATACGGAGCAACCTCTTCAACAGCTTTTATTAATTCATCTGTGATTTCTCGTAAATATAAAGAAATTACTTTAGTTGTAGGATCATTTAAAAAATAACGAAGAACATCCGCTTCATTTATGTTATGTCCTTCTCCTACATGTATAACTTTCGAAATTGGCAAATTTTGAGATGGTGTCCACCAACCTAAAGCACCAGCTAAACCACCAGATTGAGCTATAAAACTAACACCCTCTTTAATATTTTTATTAACTCGCATAATATATTGGCGGACAGGAATGATTGATGTTGTAAAGTTGGATACAAAATTAATAATACCTAGCATAGAGGGGCCCATATAAGTGATCCCATATTGTTCACTTATTTGGTTCAATTTTATAATTAAATCTTTATCATTTACTCCCGTCTTTAATTCAGATTGAATTGCGATATATTTAACACCAAATTTTCCAAGTTTTTCTACTATTTCAACAACTTGTTTCCCTAAAACAATTACTGCCAATTCAGGGATTTCGGGTAATTCCTCTAAAGCATTATAGGACTTAACTCCCAAAATTTCAGAGGCATTTGGATTTACGATATATATTTTACCTCTATAAAAAATTTCAAGCAGATTTTTTAATATAGTTGAATTAAAAGTAAATTCCTTTCTAGAGGCACCGATAATTAGGATACTTTTAGGATTAAAGAAATGTTCTAGCTCTTTCAAAATTGGGTCAAATTATTTGTTTAATTTTGAAAATATTAAGAATATAAAATCAATGATTGTATTTTAATTAGTCTTATTTATAGTAGGTTATAAATAATAAATTATGCATGAGCAATCTTATACAAAGGAATTTCTTTACGTTTCTTATCATCATATAACGGTAGACTTGCTCTTTTTAATATTTCAGGGGTTTTGTAGGACAATATAACAACTTGACAACTACAACAGATTTTCATACTCGCAACTCTGAGTCTATCTCTCACTACATTTAGATCCTTTAATGATATACCTACATCGCAAACAACTGATCCTGCTCTTACTCGAGCGCAAACCCCAGTAGAACGCCCAAACGAATTACGCATTCCTGATTGTACTCTATCTGCTCCTGCAAACGCAAGCATACGATTTTCCCTGTATTTTTGAAAGGGTTTTGGTCTTACTCGAAATCTAAAGTTAGTTCTCCCTAAACTTTTTTGGAGAGCACTATTAATAGTAACACGGACAGCTTCTAACGCATTTGAGGAAATTTGGATTTGTTTATCTACTTTTAGACCTACGACTAATTCCCAATTTTCCCATGGAATAGATTTGTCTCCTCCCCAGAAGCGAACAATCTTAGATTGAGCACCACCCCGAGCATATTCTCTCCGCCTATTTGAACTTCGTTTATATTGGAACGGTCTGCGCGACCATTTAGCATAACAGTGCCACGGACGTCTACTAGCTATGAGCACTCACCTTACTAATTATTAGTTTTTATTAAAAATCAGAATAATTTAATTAATTCCTTAAAATACTATATTTCTAATAAATTTTCTTCTTTTTAAAAATTTAATTCGTTAATCGAATAATTTTGTAATTATTAACAATAATGATGAGAGTTCTGAGGCTAAAAAGGAATCTTTTTTTCGTAAATATACAATATGTAATGTATATGAGGAACTAAAAAAAAAATAATAGTCGGATTTTGTATCTTAAAACTAATTTTGTATCTTAAAACTAATAATTTGAATATTAGATTTACCTTCTTTTTAAGAAAAATTTATTTTGTTAAGAATTAACGAGCCTAAAAGATTTTGGATCAAAATTGTTACCATGAACAGATAAATCTATAAGATTAGGAAGGGTTAAGAGAGTATCAGGAACAGTCTCTAATTGGTTGTTTCTAACATCTAACTGTTTTAATGAAGTTAGACCCCCGATTGATTTTGGAAGCTGTTGAATTTCATTAGAGTAAAGGTCTAAGGTTATTAAATTTTTTAAATTACCTATGGAGTCTGGGATCGATTTTAACTTATTATTCTGAGCATATAGGTTTGTAACTGATTTGAGTTGACCGATTGATTTGGGTAAAAAAGTTATTTGATTCTCACTTAAATCGAAATACCACAAAATCTTTAAGTTGCCTATAGATTCGGGAAGTTCTTGTAATTGATTAGTACTAATAGTTAGACTATAGAGTTCTTTCAAATTCCCGATTGTATCAGGGAGTGATTTTATAGAATTGTCAAACAGATCTAAATAACCGAGACTATTAAGAGAACCGAAAGACTTAGGTAATGCTTCTAATTTGTTATGTATTAAAGATAAAGACTCTAACGATTCTAATTTACATATAGAATCCGGTAAAGCTTTTATATTATTGCAATCCAATTTTAATTCTTTTAGTAGCATCAAGTTTCCGATAGAACTAGGAAGCTCTGTTAATTGATTACCATATAATCTTAATACTTGTAGCCAGCGAAGCCCGTCGATAGATTCGGGAAGGCCTTCTAAATTTGCCTTAAAACAATCTAGACCAGAAACATGATTGTCTTTTGTCGTAAATACGGGCTGAATCTTAGGGGAAAATTCATTAACATGGGCTAACTGCCATTGTTGATTATCTTCTAACTCTTGAAGAACTTGCGCTTCGACTCCGGATATTTCAGCTCTTCTAAACATTACCATAATGTCAACCTCATAGTCTACAAATCAGTACGACTATTTAAATTTTGTGAGAGTGTTAATTTTCTGCCTCTTATCATTTATCCCCTAAAAAATTATTCATAGTGGGCTGCTCGGGATCTTTCTTATCATAAGGATAGGGATTTTCTTTCACTACTTCTAATAACTTTAACATATCAAGATATTCTAACCAACCCTTAGTAGTACCAGATTGCTCACCAAAATATTTAATAAACTTATACTTAAGAATTTCTTGATTTTCATCACTTAGCTGTTCTAGCTTCTTTTCTTCAGCAGGATCAAGATATCCCTCGTTATATAGGACACTTCCCTCAATAAATTTATCGTAATAGGAATCTCCGTCTTTTGATTTGATATTTTTCTTTAATCCTATGAATCGTGCAAATTCTTCTGTATTCAGTACAAATATATTATTTTTGTATTCAAGCCCTTTAACGTCATCGTGTTTGAGAAGTTGGTCTCTATAAATGTGTCCTGACTCGCTTGTTCCGGTAAGGACTATTATTAGAAGTTTGTTTTTTCCTTGATATCTTCTTAGAGCTTTTTCCACCAAAAATTTCATCGATACACCACATTGAGCTGGTAAATATTCTCC
>SDBS01000163.1_pt1 | contig 56141 bp, 35 predicted proteins | sample 2277091 | NCBI WGS metagenome assembly SDBS01 (sample SAMN10404972, study PRJNA504765) | marine sediment metagenome | isolation source: marine sediment core GS10_PC15, 163 cmbsf | place: Arctic Ocean: Southern Knipovich Ridge | collected 2010 | reverse complement strand
GGACCTCTCCCGACGGCGATTTAAGAAGAGTCTCTGTGCACTTCTATCGGAATATCGGCGACGATAACAACGGTATTCCGGAGCTGGCAGAACCGGTACTTGTAAAAACCAGGGACGGTAAGCCGTTTGTCAGTCCCGTAAGCGCTCATGTTGTATCATTCGGTGATGTGAACGGTGATGAAAAAATTGATATCATCTTCAACAATACAAATCTCGATCCACCGGAGACATACTGGTGCGAAAACACAGGTGGCTCCCCACCGGTATTCGATCAAAGGAGATTGTTGCAAGGTCTGCCTTTTGACCGAAGAGGATACAGGTGGGTACGCTGGAATGGAAATGAAGGCCTGATGAGCAATGAAAAGGCAGATCTTTTTATCCGGACCCTGAAAAATGGAAACCCAGTTTTTGTTCCCGCCGGTGGTCTTCGTGAAACATACGCTCCACTTGTCGGCGGTTCCCAGGAAAAACCCGAATGGATTGACTGGGATGACGATGGCGACATTGATCTACTCACTGGCGAGGCGCGTGGACGGATACACCTTTATGAAAATATTGGTACATGTGAATTTCCGAAGTTCAAATCTCCTGAATGGATCCAGGCAAACGGGGAACAGATCAGAATTTACCGTGACGGTGTATTTGGCGGAAAACACTGGCACGGGGCCATGGGATACCCCTCGGTAGCCTGCATAGACTGGGATATCGATGGTCTTTTTGACATGATCGTTCCTAATGAAACGAACCGGGTGTACTGGTTCAGGAATATCGGGAAAAAAGGAAAGCCTGAATTTGACAAGCGCCGCCAGATTCTGCCGGACGGTTTCACCGATTCGCCTGAGAGGCTTGAACGAACACGTCAAGCTGCACTGGACCCCAAACGAGAGAACCATCCCTACCCGTACGAAAAGGACATCCCGTTCTTCTGGCGGACGCGGCTGGCGATCGCTGATTATACCGGCGATGGACTGGCTGACATCATAGCATTGAACGGAATGAAAAATCTCGTGTTATATGAACGTTACCGGGACTCAAAGGGTGAACCCAGGCTGAGGCACGGTAAGCAGCTATACTATGATACCGGTGAACCGGTTAAAAGGCCTAATTTTTTCAAATTCAGGAATATTGATTGGAACGGTGATGGTCTGATGGATATTGTTGTTTCACAGAATCTATTTTCCAGCGATAAACGCAGCGTTCTACTACTGAAAAATACCGGCACGCCGGAAATGCCCGTTTTTGAACGTCCAAGGGCATTCAGGATGTGGGACAGTGTCATAACGTATTCTTCACACGGACTTCAGCCCAGCTTCACCGATTGGGACGGTGACGGCTCACTTGATTTTGTCGGTTGTAATGAATCCGGATTCTTTGTATTATTCAGAAATGCTGTGCTCACAGCTGAAAAACCACGGGTATCTGTAGGTATGCCTGTCAAATAGTAAATTTTAATTAATGGACAAGACTACACTGACTAGTTTTGATTGGATAATAATAATCGCTTATGGCGTTGGCATGTTGCTTGCCGGCTTCTATTTTTCTTACAAGAATAAAAGCTCAGATGATTATATGTTTGGCGGGCGAAAGATGAAATTCTGGAAAGTCGGGCTATCGTTATTTGCTACATTGTTTAGTGCGGTGACCTACCTGTCCATGCCGGGAGAAATGATCAAACACGGTCCGATGATCTGGTCAATGGTAGCAGCCTTGCCATTTGTTTACATCGTTGTCGCTTATTTTTTTATTCCTTTTATAATGAAACTTAAAATTACAAGCGCTTATGAGTTACTGGAGACCAAGCTAGATATTCGAAATCGATTACTTGCGGCTACCTTTTTTGTAATTATGCGCTTTGTCTGGATGGCCGTGATTATATACATGGTCTCGGAAAAAGTCATAGTGCCCATCATGGGATGGCCCGAGGATACAGCTTTGACAGTAAGTATTATTATGGGAATTATTACTGTAATTTATACCTCTTTTGGGGGATTGCGAAGCGTGGTTTTTACAGATGTTGCGCAAACTTTTATTTTATTCGCCGGTACCATTTTGGCCATCATAATGATCATGAAACAGGTGGGTGGTGTTTCCGCTATTTTCCCCTCTGAATGGCCCGAACAATGGGCCGGATGGGTCTTTTTTGATACGAAAGTTCGTGTGAGTTTTTTAACTGCCTTCATTGCTACCTTTAGTTGGTATATCTGTACCGCTGGATCTGATCAAATGGCCATACAACGCTATATGGCCACACAGGATGCTAAGGCAGCACGTAAAATGTATCTTAGTTCCATTATTTCCAATCTTCTGGTCTTTTTTCTTCTGGCTTTTCTGGGGCTTGCGCTCTATGCCTATTTTAAGATGTACCCTCAATCATTAAATGCTGGAGTGTCTATTATTGAAGGAGCAGATCTCTTGTTCCCCCGGTTTATCGTCATTGGTTTGCCCGCGGGTTTTTCCGGTCTGGTGCTGGCCGGTTTGCTTGCTGCATCAATGTCAAGCCTCTCTTCTGGTATCAACTCTTCTGCGCTGACGATTATTAATGATTTCATTCTTCGTTTTCGAAAAAATCCAATTTCTGATATAGATCAGGTCAAACTGGCTAAGATCATTTCTATTGTTATCGGGATTATTATTGTTTTGTTAAGTTTTTTTATTGGTAATGTTAAAGGCAACCTGCTGGAACTGACCTACAAAACGATCAATTTGCTTGTGGCACCACTTTTTGTACCCTTTTTTATGGCGATGTTTGTGCGTTGGGCAAAACCGACTGCCACTTTCATAGGCACACTTACAAGTGCTGCAGCAGCGACTCTGATCAGTTATTCGCAAGAGATGTTTTCAGCAGATATCTCTTTTCTCTGGATCATGCCGGTATCTTTTATTGTCGGGGTTGTTATTAGTGTAGTTTTGAGTTGGCTGCCTTTTGAACAAGGCTCTATGAGAACCGGGAAATCAGAAATCCCGAAATAAATATCAAGTGGGAATTGAAAAAACAACATTGAACAGTTGCTGAAATGTCCTCTACGGCAAGCAGGTTTTAGCAGATTGACCTGAGTTGCCATCTTGTCAGATGCTTATATAACAATATGAATCAAAGATTGCTAGGTAAAACCGGGATTAAGGTATCCGAAATCGCCTTTGGCGGTGTTGAAATCGGTATACCGTATGGCATAGGGGTAAAGAGCAAAACTGATATGATATCTGAGTCACAGGCGATTTACCTGCTGCATGAAGCCATCGACAGAGGTATTAATTTTTTCGATACGGCGCGAATGTACGGAGCCAGTGAATCGATCATGGGACAAGCTTTTAAAGACAGGAGAGATCAAGTTGTTATCTGCACAAAATGCCAGCATTTTCGTGACCGTGACGGGCATTTGCCACCTTCTGACAAATTAAAGAGAATCATTAAAAACTCCTTACAGGATAGTCTTAATGAACTAAAGACAGGATTTATTGACGTTTATATGCTACATCAATCTGATGTTGAGATTCTTGAAAATGAGATGATTGCAGGATTCTTTGTAAGCCTGAAAAAAAAAGGAGTCATACGGGCGACAGGTGTGTCCACCTATACTTTGGATGAGACAAAAAAGGCTATTTACAGTGGCGTATGGGATGTCATTCAATTACCATTCAACCTGATGGATCAATCCCAGGAAGCTCTTTTTTCACGGGCAGCAGAAAAGGGAATTGGCATCATGGTACGCTCGGTTCTGTTCAAGGGTATATTGAGTGAAAAAGGAAAGAATCTGCATCCGGCTTTAAAGGATGTTGAAACACATCTACAGCTTTATGAGGAGTTGTTGAATGATTCCACGCCAGACTTGGTTACGCTGGCCATCAAATTTGCACTCTCGTTTACAAAAGTCTCTTCCGTGCTTGTCGGAATTGACAGGATGGATTATTTGCATAAATCTCTTTCGGCGGCCGATAATCTTTATCTAAAGGAAAAAACTTTAGCGAGAGCAATGAAGTTACGATATCCCAGTCCGAAATTTTTAGACTTGACCAAGTGGGACAGAATGGGATGGTTAACCTAAACTAAAGTAAACAGCCAATGAAAAATCAGCGTGAAAAATATATACAATGTTTTTAAAGTCACGTTTATCGCAATGATAATATTGTTTACTGCAATTCAGAATAAATTATGCTAAAACTAGGTATTATCGGTATGAGTGAGGGGAATGGCCATCCCTATTCATGGTCAGCTATTGTCAATGGAGATTTTGATAGAACAGAAATGGATAAATGCGGCTTTGCGGGTATCCCGCTCTATCTCGAAGCAAATAGCGATACCCTGGGTATTGATGGCGCACAAGTTACCCACATCTGGACTCAGGACAGGAAAATTTCAGAACATATTGCTGTGGCTTCCGGGATCGAAAAAGTTGTTGACAAGGCAGAGGAAATGATCGGCCAGGTTAATGCGATTTTACTGGCACGGGATGATCCTGAAAACCATGTCGCTATGGCAAAACCCTTTTTGGATACTGAAATTCCCATTTTTATTGATAAACCGCTGGCCATCACTTCTGATGATTTGGCCTATTTTACCGGACAAAATGAAAAGGGGAAATTTATCATGTCAAGTTCTTCCATGCGCTACTCCTTTGAATGCCGGACTGTGAGAACGGAATTAGCATCATTGGGAAAAATCGAATTGGCCACTGTAATCGGGACAAAAGACTGGGTAAAATATGGGGTTCATATGCTGGAAGCACTGTTTGCCCTGCTGGGTGATCCGAAAGCTGTATCCGTTCAACATGTCACCGAATCAGGAAAAGATATTGTGCTCATTAAATTTGAAAATGGCCTGCTGGCGACGGTGCATTTATTCATGGATATTGCCGCAACTTTCCAACTATCTCTTTTTGGTCGCAATGGATGGCGGCTGGTTGAGATTAAAGATTCATATTCGATGTTTAAAGAAAATATTAGCGAATTCATCCGGTCGGTACGTGAGGGTCAGTCCCGCCTTCCATTTGAAAAAACTGAGAATATTATTCGCGCATTAATCGGGGCAAAAGATAGCCTTGAACGTGGCGGGAAAACAATACATTTGATTTAATACCAAAAAACTTTAAATGAGCAACAATGCATGTAAATGAACTTCTAAGCTTAAAAGGTAAAATTATATTGGTTACAGGAGGAGCCGGAAATTATGGCAGGTGCATTGTCGAAGGTCTGGCAGAAGCCGATGGCACTGTGATTACTGCTTCAAGAAGTCTTGAGGCAGGACAAAAGCTTGCTGATGAATTCAAGGCCAGCGATCTGGATGTATATGCCATGCGTGTTGACCAGGCAGATCATGATTCGGTCATGATGCTGAAGGAGCAAATTCAGGAAGATTTCGGGAAGTTGGATGTTTTTGTCAATAATGCCGTCAGTCGCCCTATGGAAGGGTACAATGAGCCAATCGAACATTTCGCAGAGTCAATGCGCGTAAATGCTACGGGCATGATGGACATCCTGCGTGAAATGGCTGACTTAATTACTGAGACCGGAGGAGGAAGCGTCATTAACATCAGCTCCATGATGGGTATGTTTGGCCCTGACTTGTCAAACTACGAAGGTACAGACATGGGAGATATGGCCCCGGATTATTTTTTTCACCGGGCCGGAATTATAAATATAACGCGCTTTTTGGCGCGAATGTTAGCAGATAAAAACGTTCGAGTCAATTGCATCAGTCCAGGTGGACTTTTCAATAATCAACCCCGGCAGTTTCTGGAAAACTATAACAAAAAAGTTCCTGTGGGCAGAATGGCCAACAATGATGATATTAAAGGTTTGGTTGTCCTGTTAGCATCGGATGCATCGGCTTATATCAATGGTGAGAATATTTTAATGGATGGTGGTATGCATGCCTGATGAATACCAAACATTTATTACTAAATAAAAGGATATTATGAAAGAACTGTTTTATGCAATGCCTTTGCTGTTAATATCATTTGGCAGCATTTGGGCCCAGGAAGGCATATGGGACGGGCCGGTTCCTGAAATTGCACCGGCCCTGGTTTATGCAGCAGAGCATTTCAATGACTATGATGTGGTGCTGGAGCCGGACAAAGATGCTCCGGAATACTGGGCAGGTGCACCCTCTGTTGTGCGCGATGATAACGGAACTTTCTGGATGGCATGCCGGATGCGTTCACCTGAGCACCCACGGGGTTTAAGGGGGTATGAAATTCGTATTTTGAAAAGTGAAGATGGGATACATTTTGAAAAATACCACAGCATCCTCAGGCAGGAGGTCCCTATTCCCGGATTTGAACGCCCGGCTTTACTGATCGATCCCGATACAAAAGAATTTAAACTATATGTCTGCGGTCCATGGAAGGATGGCCCCTGGTCCATCGTTAAGTTTGATGACACAAAGGATCTGAAGAAGATTGATTATGCAACTGCAAGAGTGGTAATAGCCGCACCGGAACGATCCTACACCAGGGATGTTTCGGTGAAGGAATATAAAGATCCCGTGATCATATATGCTCAGGGCAAGTATCATTGCTATGTGATCGGATATGTACGCAGTAATGAGCGGATCTTTCATTTTGAAAGTGTTGACGGTGAAATCTGGGGACCTGTGGGAGATGTCAATCAGCCTGTGATGGATCTGGGTAGCTGGCATAACTTTTTCATCCGGCCTTCCGGTATCCTTCCTCTGGGCATTGGATATTTGTTTGTTTATGAGGGATCAAGCACGCAATGGTATGATCCGGTTTACAATATTGGTATCGGGCTGGGCTTTACATTTGATTTGCATCAAATCATCGATTTAACAATAGAATCACCAGTTGCCATATCAACCACACCAGGAAATTTTCATACTTTTCGTTATTCCCACTGGATGTGGGTGGATAGTGAGATTTGGGTATATGCCGAAGTTTCCAGACCCAATAATTCGCATGAAGTTCGTCTTTTCAGAATAAAAATGAAATAACGCATGAAGACCATTGATAGTAGATCTTTTAATTTCAGGGTATCAGTTACTGTTTTTTTAATTCTTAATTCAACATCTTTTTTTGGCCAGACATGGGAGTGCCAGATCCTGCCATCTGAGAGGCAGGTTGTAACTGACAATGCCAGTGGGGCAATGATTACTTTTGTTACCACCAATAAATCAGATGATAGAAATCTATATTTCCATGATCGGTGCTGGCTGTTGGATCAAGAAGTCATGCTGTTTAATTCAGACAGAACAGGGAGAAATGAGATCTATGGCTATATTTCAGATACCGGTGAATTGATTCGTTTTAACAGGGATGACGATCCTCCGGCATCGAATCCTGTGGCATCGAAAAAGGGCGATAAGTTTTATGTTGTAAAAGGCTATTCCATTTATAAGTGGGATCTGAATTTAGAACGCTTTCCTAAAACCCGGGCAACAATTACGGAAATAAAAATTTGTGATTTTCCACAGGACGCTGCACCAATTCACTCATTAAATGAAAATGCCGATGGAACGCTTATAAGTTATGGCTATACCTTAAATGATCAGTTTTACATTGCCGTGGCTGAAATAGCTACTGGTAAAACCTCTCTTATTGCAAGTCCTGACTTCCCGATCCAGCATATACAATTTAGTTGGACACGGCCGGACCTGCTCTCCTTTGCAAGGAGTTATGACAAGGATACAGCGCCTCTGGATCCGCATGAACCACTACATGCAAGGATATGGTTTGTAAGTGTGAATACCAGAACGCCTGTCCCGGCTTTTTATCAGAAACCCGGGGAACTGGTCACCCACGAAAGCTGGTGGGTAAATGACCAGATCCTATTTATTGGCGGACACCGCCTTGAAGGGGCTCATGTAAAAGTAATGAATTCAGAAACCGGTGACATTTGCATTGTAGGTGCAGGTGCCTGGATGGAAGGTATTGAAGCGCGTGAACTATCTAAAGTTAACTGGTGGCATGCTTCCGGAAGCCGGGACGGACGCTGGGTGGCAGCTGATAACTGGCATGGCATCATTGCAATATTTGATGCAAAAACCACCCAGATGAGAATTTTGACCACAGGTCACCGGACTTATGGCAGCGGTGCGCATCCACATGTGGGTTGGGACCTGTACAGTAAAAGTGTTGAGTTTACCTCAAATAAATTCGGTAATCCTGATGTATGTATCGGAAAGTTGCCTGAAAGCTGGTTAAAGTAATTAATAATCATTCAACAAGAATATGCGGACTTTTCTAAAAATTGGGGGGGCATTAATAGTTATTATTCTAATCATTCTCTTCTGGGCCCTGGAGAGGGTGGATTATTCACCCTATTTCAATAGTAACTATTACAGTGAGACCAGATCGAGGCTCGATAGCATATCAAGCCGTTTATCCCTGGCAAAGGGTGAAGTTCAGGTAGGATTTGGCAAGACAAGCATTACACCTGGTTTAGGTGCTGAAGAAGATGATCCCGGAGCGGGTGTGTTTAAAGAGGTCCCTCTGGCAGGTTTTGGGAGTAGAAAGGGAAAACATGCAGAGGGAATCCATGACAGTCTTTTTGTTAAGGCAGTAGCCATCCGGGTCAGGGAACAATTATTGGTAATGGTTGGTTCCGATATGCTGATTGTTCCACCAAATATCAGTGAACAGGTAAGCATGATTGTAAGGAAGAATCTTGGAATAGACCGGGACCAACTTTTTTTCTCTGCAACTCATACGCACTCGGGTGTAGGAGCCTGGTCTGGAGGATATGTTGGAAAAGCGTTCGCCGGAGAGTCAAATCCAAATGTAGTACATTGGCTGGTTAAGCAATTTAGCAAGGCAATTGAAAATGCCGTTAAAGACCTGAAGCCGGGACAGGCCGGATCAGGCAGCTTCGAGGCTGCTGACTTTATCTCGAACCGGCTTATCGGAGAAAAAGGTGAAAAAAATTCTGAATTTGTTTTTATGGTAGTAAAGCAGAACGCTGGCAAAAGGGCTGTTCTTGGTTCATTTGATGCGCATGCAACCACCCTGGGCGGATGGAATATGCATTTCAGTGGAGATTACCCGGGTTACTGGCAACGAAAACTGGAAAGTGAAGGTATTGATATGGCGGTATTTTTTGCCGGAAGCATGGGAAGTCACAGTCCGCGTAGCGATGGAGACAAATTTGAAAAGCCAAAATATATTGGAGAAGCACTTGCCGACAGTGTACTTAAATACGTAGTAATGGCTGAGTTGAGAGATAGCATCGGATTGGCTGCAATAAGTTTAAGAATGGATCTGCCGGAATATCATATCCGGGTATCAGACGGATTAAGATTAAACCCAGTCATTGGCGGAAAGTTATTTCCACCTGCCGGTGATGTATATATCCAGGCAGCGAGGATTGGTGACCTGATATGGGCCACGACTCCCTGTGATTTCAGCGGCGAAATGGCAATTAATTACAAGAATGCAATGAACAAAGAGGGATACAGGGCCCTTGTGACCAGTTTTAATGGCGCTTATGTCGGCTATATCATTCCGGGAAAATATTACCACCTGGATGAATATGAATCCAGGCTGATGTCATGGTATGGCCCCAACATGGGACCTTATACCAATGAGATGATCAGGAGAATGCTGCAGAAACTAACCTCATATTAAGAATTGTATGAAAAAAATCATTTTACAGCTTACAACCCTATTGATCGCCGGCACGCTTTTTTGTCAGAATCCGATACAGGATCCCGTCCTGAATGATCGTACAAAGAATTTCCCAAAACAACAAATCAAGGTTAGTAAAATGCCCGCCAGGCACAATCTGTGGGTATTTTTTCTTGCCGGACAATCCAATATGGCCGGACGGGGCTTTGTTAAACTCCGTGACACTTTACAGGATACACGTATATTGACGATAACGAAAAATAATCAATGGATCCTCGCCAAAGAACCGCTGCATTTTTATGAACCCAGCCTTACAGGTTTGGATTGCGGGTTGTCATTTGGCAAGGAACTGATCAAACATATTCCGGATTCGGTCAGTATTGCATTGATACCTTGTGCGGTGGGAGGAAGCTCTATTCAGCAATGGCTTGGTGATTCGCTTTACAGGAAGGTGAAATTATTAAGCAATTTCAGAAACAACGTTGATTTTGTGGAACAATACGGCACTGTTAAAGGCATGCTCTGGCACCAGGGGGAAAGCGATGCATCAACCGGATTGATCCCAGGGTACAGGCAGAATCTGGAGAAATTAATTTCAAAATTCAGGCGTACCGTGCGCAATAATGATTTGCCGTTTCTTATTGGTGAACTGGGTTCTTTCGCCGAACCTGAAAGGCAGAGCATGTGGGATTCCATTAATAACATCATTCATAAAGTTGCAAATAGTGATGAAAACACCTTTATAATCGGAACGGGTGATCTGGAAACCAAAGGAGATAGCATACATTTCAACTCAGAAGGTCAACGCAGTATAGGCTGGCGTTTTGCAAGGATGTTTGCCGGATACTATGTAGATGGCAGATACACCTATAAGCACAAGACTAATGGCAGGATTTGTACCGTTGAAAAATATCTGCACATCCCATCGCCAAACCCAAACACGGCAACTACGGCCAGGATACAATACATCGGCAAGGGCTTAAAACGCCGCGAGCGTAGGGCCAACATCTCTTCCAGCGATTGGACAGATACACATCGCATGCGTTATTCTTCTGATAATGGCCTGACCTGGTCACCCTGGCAGGTTATATTTGATAAAGCGCCGGAACAAAACGGATTTGTCCAGAGTGGCGGACCCTCACAGGAAGGCAGCGGGCCTATGGATCCCGCCTCCGGAATGCTGATTAAACCGGTGTTCCAACGGATTATCCGGGGAGACCCGGAAGAAGCCATGAGCGCTGTCTGGTCTGGAGACCGGAGATTTTCCGATCATGGATTTTACCAGCTCTCCATTGATAATGGGGCAAGCTGGGACCAGGGCCATCTGCTAAAATACGAGGAAGGACCTGATTTTGACACGGAAGATTGGGGCGATCCCAAATATTTTCGTACCAATGAAATGTACATCGGCGACATCTGCGTGCATTCAAATGGAACCGTAATAATAGCTTCCACCGTTCCTGTTCCTTACAGGGATCAGGAAGATGAAAAAGTGCCTGTAGTCTTTCCCAACACTTACCGTGAGGGTTGCGTAGCCGGAGCAATGAGTTTTGTAGGAAAGTGGGATCCTGTACTCAAAGACTACAGCTGGCGTACCTCCAACCGCATCTTTCTCCCCAGGAAGATCTCCACCCGGGGCTTGGTCGAACTGGATCTCAGTGAACTCAAAGATGGAAGGCTCCTGCTCATTATGCGGGGCTCTAATACAGGCATGGATTCGCTGGAATGTCCTGGACGTAAATGGATCAGTGTCAGTAGCGACGGAGGCATTACGTGGAGCAAAATAACAGATCTGCGTTATGATACAGGTGAGCAATTCTACTCACCGGCCACCTTTGCAGAAACCATCCGGTCTAAAACCACCGGAAAACTATATTGCTTTTTGAATATTAATGCAGATCCACCGGTAGGCAACGGTCCGCGATATCCCCTGCAGGTGGCAGAAATTGACGAAGAGAATATATGCTTGAAAAAAGAAACAGTTACCATCATCGATGACCGTAATCCGGAGCTGGATTCTAAACACCTGCAGCTTTCCAACTTTGGCCTGCTTGAGGATCGCGAAAGCCAGCTGATAGAACTCTATCTTACGCGCATAGGTGAACGAGGTGGAGGAATTAAAGTCTGGGATGCGGATACCTACCGCTATATCATCAGATTTTTTAATGAGTAGAAATAAGTCAGGATGATCTGAAGAATGATGCAAAAGCTGGCTTTACTCTATTGATCTCCTTCCAATATCCACTCCTCATTTATCCTTGCATATTTGATCGTTTCATTTGGCTTGCCATTCATATCTCTCCTGTGGTAGCTGTAGATTACATGAATAATACCTTCTTTACCTTCAATGATGGATGGATACGAGCTCTGAGTAGCAATATGAAGGTCCCGCTTATCCAGTTCAAGGTGCCGTGTATGGGACCAGATTTTGCCTTCATCCGTTGACAGAGAAACCGCCAGACTGTGCCTTCCCTCCTCGGTATCGTTATAAGCCAGGACCCAGTGGCCGTTTTCCAGGGTGACAATGTCGGCACCTGAACCTTCATTAGGCAGCTGTGAATCCCGGACCATACTCCATGTCAGTCCCCGGTCTTTTGACTCACTGATCATCAGGCGTTTGGGTGGAGGGCCGTTATCACGCATGTAAGATACCAGTGTACCATCCCTTTTAATGGCTATGGAAGGTTGAATATTTCCCGGGGCTACCAGGGGCTCCGAGAACTGCCAGTGAGCACCGCCATCATCGGTTATAGCCATGAGTGAGAAACTGAATCCATCAGAATAAAGGGGCAATATCATTCGTACATTATCAATGAAAACTGCTTTGTTTTTCGTTTGCCAGCCCATACGCCTGAAATACGGGTACCCTAATTTTCCTTCTACTCTTTCGCCCTCGCGGTTAATGTAATATCCGTCTTGTTTCATATCCTCACCACGAGCTTTGCTCATCAAATCTGATTTCCACCATTCCCATTGTTTTTGCAGTTGCTCATTTTCGCCCAAGGAATCCCTGATGTATTTACCATATGCATCTACCTGGCGTTCTACTGATTTTATAAATTTATCATCAGGATGAATTCCCCGTTCGGTATTATCTCCCGGTTTGACAAATAATACCTGCTGCCATTCCCATTCAGGGGCACCGGTCTTTTGCAAGTAATTTTTGCTGATCCGGTAAGTGGGAAGAGAGGTGGACCATTGGTTGGCAATGACTGTGTACCAGACCAGCCAGAGCTGTTCCTCCTTATCCAGGAACAATACAGGATTGATATCCGGAAAATCCGGGATATCGGCCATAATGAAAGCTTGACTCCATGAATCACTTCCACGGGTCAGGCGTGCACCCATAACTTGTACATCATCTGCCCAGCGTTCTCCCGAGCCCTGAAACCAGGCAGCAAGCAGATCACCATTTGATAATTCAACAATGCTTGATCCATGGGCATGATCCTTTGTAAGCGGAAATATTTCGCTTTGAACAAATCCCATATTTCCATTATCAGAACAAGCATTTATCGAAAAGACAAGCGCTGATAATGATAATTTAAAGAGTAATTTATTCACCTTCTTTTGTTTTACCATTACAGGATGAGGGTTTCATGAGTATATAGCAGGAGATAAATCTCCGGGACCCGTAAAATTAAAAAATATTTGTATTGTGCACCTGGAATTGAAAAAAGGGTATTTTTAATCGTAATAATAATATGGAAATGAAAAAGTCCGCCAAAAGCTTTCAAAGAAGGATATTTCCTGCAGCATTCAACGCTGTAGTCATCCTGGTTTTTTGCAGCTGTTCAAACAGTAATTTTCTTATCCGGAACGGGATGAGTGATTACAACATTTTTGTTTCGGTGCAGGCGAGCCGGCCTGAGAAACATGCTGCCTCTGAATTGCAGAACTACCTGCAGGAGATCAGTGGCTGCGAACTGCCTGTTAAGCATTCAGATGATCCTGATGCAAAAATGATCTATGTGGGTTTTGACGGGGCGCCGGAATCGCTTCTCTCCGGCCTTAATATATCTGAATTTGGGAAAGAGGAATATATTATCCGAACAAGGGGAGAGGATATCCTGATTGCCGGAGGTAAACCCCGTGGCACCCTGTACGGTGTGCTTGGATTCCTTTCGGATCATATGGGCTGCCGCTGGTACACCCGGGAAGTAGTGAAAATACCCCGAAAAACAACAATTGCCTTGCAGGAGATCGAAGACAGGCAAAAGCCGGCTTTCGAATACAGGGAAGCGTGGTATAAAGAAGCATATGATACTCAGTGGGCGGTTCATAATCGTTTGAACCCCAGTATAGTTCCTGTCCCGGATTCTCTGGGTGGCAGCTATATCACCTATCCTTTTGTGCATACTTTTTATCAGCTTGTGCCGCCTGATGTATATTTCTCAACGCATCCTGAATATTTTTCCATGATAAAGGGTGTTAGGCAGGGACATGAAGCCCAATTGTGCCTTACTAATCCAGAGGTTGTAGATATTGCTACCGAAACTGTTTTTCGTTGGATTCAGCAGCACCCTGAAGCCAGTGTATTCTCCATTGACCAGAACGATGGATACGGTTATTGCGAGTGCCCATCATGCAGTGCCCTTGATGAAGCCGAGGGCAGTCATTCTGCCACTGTGATCAATTTTGTAAACCAGATCGCAGACACCGTGGTAAAAGTATATCCGGAAATCAAATTACAAACGCTGGCTTATGTATATTCGGAAGTTCCTCCCAAAACCATTCGGCCGGCAGGTAATGTTACCATCCGTATGTGTCATTACAATTATTGTTCTGCCCACCCGCTGGAAGGCTGTGAAAGCCATAAGCCGTTTATCGAACGCCTGGAGGCCTGGCATAAGATCACTAAGCGTATAACCATCTGGGATTATTTTACAAATTATTCCCGTTACCTGATGCCGTATCCAAATTTTGAGAGGATGAAGAACGATGTCCGCTATTATGCAGACTTTGGCTGTGTCGGCCTCTTTGCACAGGGAAGCAATGTGCCTGAAAATGGCGGGGGTGAGTTTTCCGCATTACGTGCCTGGGTGTTTGCCCGGTTAATGTGGGATCCCTGGCAGGACGGACAGGCTTTGATAGACGAGTTTGTGCTTAACGTATATGGCAGGGCCGCACCTTACATCAGCCAATACATCAAACTATTACATGATAAAGTTAAACCGGATAGTGTTTATTTCAGTATTTATGCCGAACCGACCGATGGGGGATACCTGACACCGGAACTGGTTAATAAAGCTGAAGAATTATTTGCAAAAGCCGAAGAAAAAGCCTCAGTTGACCCCGCCCTGCTGAAGCGGGTAGAGCTGGCACATCTGCCTGTTATTTATACACGCTTGTATTTTTATTCAACTGGAGGCCACGCTTTTCTGAGTAAAGAAGAAATGCCGGAAGTACTTCAAAAATTTGAGCGGATCATTGCCGAACATAATATCACCCGGATGGCCGAGAGGGAGGATGTTGGCAACATCCGGAATTTTATTGAGCGTGTTAAAGCAGCGAATACATTTATTACGGACTGGTGGCTCATAGGGCCATTTGATAACACCAATGAAGATGGATTGCAGATAATTTATCCGCCTGAACAGGAATTTGATATATCCGGAACCTATACCGGGAGTGGTGGCCGTACAGTGAAATGGGAGCATATTAATAATGAGATTTCCGGCTATATTGATTTTACCGGAATTTACCATCCCTCTGATAAGGGCGTGGCATATGCTGGGAGAACTATTTATATGGATGAAGATAAAGATGTCCAGATCGGTGTTGGAAGCAATGATGGCGTTCGCATGTGGATCAATGGCAAACTTGTTCTTGATCATAAAATTGGCCGTAAAGCAGAACCAAACCAGGAAATCCTCACCGTACGTTTTCGAAAAGGAGAAAATACTGTTTTATTAAAAATTGATCAGCTTGGCGGCGGCTGGGGGTTTTATTTTTCGATCTTATGAAAAGAAAATCAGCATTTATATTTTTTGTGCTTTTTGCAACGCAATTAATTGCGCAAAAATCTCTGGATCATCTTAGGGATAGATTCCAGGATCCTCCCCTGGATTGCTGGCCCCATACAAGATGGTGGTGGCCCGGGAATGCAGTGAGCAAAGAAGAGATCACCTGGGAACTGGAACAAATGCGCCGTCAGGGAATTCGTGGAGTGGAACAGATCACAATGGCTCCTTTTTACGAGAAAGGCAACATACCCTATTTATCGGATGAATTTTTTGTTATGGTAAAGCATACCGTTAAAGAGGCAAAACGGCTGGGTATGGAAGTATCATTTAATTTTGGCGGACCATTCTGGATATTCGGAGGCTCCTGGGTGGATGAAGAAGACAGGTCCAAAGATATGATCCCAACATTTATTGATCTTAAAGGACCACAACTTTTTAAGGGATCGTTACCCGATGAACTTATTAAAACAAACCGGTCATGGGAAGTGTATAAACCGGTTTTATCCGGCGAAGAGAAACTGCTTGCTGTGGTGGGCGGAAGGGTTGAAAATAATATTATTGATGAGGGTACCCTGGTTGTTCTTAGCAGTAAAGTAAAAGGGGGAGATCTGGAATGGGAAGTCCCGGAAGCAAACTGGCGCCTTATGGCCTTCTGGCTGGCAAAGAATGAGGCAAACAATGCCGTGGATCATTTTAATAAAGAATCCATGATGCGCTATTGCAGTTATATCGGAGAAAGATTCAAAAAGGCAGTCGGCAATGAATTCGGGAAAACAGTGGATTCCTTTTTTGGCGACAGCTTTGAATTACCGTACCTGGCCAGTGGCATCAAATGGTCAACCGGACTTATTGAAGAATTTGAAAAACGAAAGGGCTATGATATTACACAATATCTGCCAGCCATATGGTGGCAGCTTGGAGATATCTCCCCAAGGATCCGTTATGATGTAAATGATTTTCTTAATGAAATCGGCAGGGAAGCTTTTTTTGAAACCTTTTTAGGCTGGTGCGAAGAAAATGGGGTTAAAGGCCGCATCCAGCCTTACGGGTTTGAAACCGATATTCTGCAGGCTGCCGGCATGATCCATATCCCTGAGATGGAAATAACCCCCGGCGAAAAGGACCAGCATCCCTGGTTTGATACGCGCATAGGTCCTAAGAAATACGTTGCTTCCGGAGCTCATATCTATGGCCGTGACATTATATCCGTTGAAGCCTTTACCTTCTTACACTGGGAAAGGTACCGGGCCACACTTGAAGAGATTAAAATAGCTTCCGACGGGTTTTTACGCTCAGGGGCAACCAAATTTTATAATCATGGCTACAGTTTTCTGCCTGAACGTGATCTGGCTCCCTCACGCCGGATGCCCTGGGCACCACAGATCAATCCCAGTAATGTGTGGTGGAAATATTATCCAAAGCTGACTGAATACATTGCGCGTTGTTCCTATCTGTTACGGCAGGGAAGTTTTGCTCCTGACATAGCCATTTACTCCCCGCTGGCAAACCAGTGGTCAAAAAATACCCTGGATGCACGCAGGTGGACGCGAAGTTTCGACTGGGGTGGACTGGGGGACCTTCTCATATCTCACGGATATGATTTTGACCTTCTGAACGATGATGCTTTACAGAACATAGCCATTTTTGAAAAGGGATTGATCAGGATCAGAGATATGGAATACAAGATCCTGCTGATTCCAAATATAGAATTCATGCCTCTGAAAACATTAAAAGCCATTGAGAATTATGTCAGGGGTGGAGGAGTTGTTATCGCACTCGACCGGCTTCCACAGTATTCCACGGGATTGATTGGATATGAAAGTAACGATGAACAATTACAGAAGATCGTCAGCTTAATGTTCCAGGATCTGGATGGTAAGGATTTCAGGGCAGTAAGTTATGGCGATGGCCGGGTGCATTTCCTGAATAAGGTGATACACAGGGAAATATGGTGGGATCAATACAGTGCATCTTTAGATCCCTTCCTTAAGACCATAAATAAATATGTACGACCGGATTTCGGGATTGATTTTGCCCATGAAGGGATGCGGAAAAACAATGGTCTGACCTTTTTGCATCGTAAGTTAAATGATGCGGATATATATTTTGTGTCCAATATCCAGGATAGACCGAGTAATATCCCGGTCACATTCAGGGTCAGTAACCGCACTGTATGGAAATGGAACCCTTATTCAGGGGAAACTTCACAATTATTTCTTTATAAGGAAAATGAAACAGGCATAATCGTGCCGTTAAAATTAAGTCCCTGGGAATCAATCATACTGGTCTTTGAGAAGGGATATGATGTTACACATGTAGAAGAAACAGATTTTTCTGAGGTTCTTGCTGTTTCAGACAGCAGCATTCTGGCGGTGGCATCAGAAAATGGGGTGTATAATACAAAGATCATAAAAGACGGTGTCGTCACCCGTATTTCGAACAGGGTTCATGGCCTTCCATCGCCACTGCATATTACCGGCACCTGGCAACTTACCCTGGAAAGCGGACATTTTAAAAGAGTAGATAGGGAGCTGTTCCAGTTAAAGTCATGGACAGACGATCCTGACACCCGTCATTTCAGCGGTACAGGCAGGTATGAAATGACATTTGAAATACCCGGTAATTATATCCGGGAAGATATTTCCCTGCACCTTGATCCCGGCAGGGTGGGGAATATAGCCGATGTCAGGATAAACGGAAAAGAAGCCGGTATTGTCTGGATGACCGGGCAGACTCATGATATAACAGGTCTGGTCCATGAAGGAGAAAATTCCATGGTTATCCATGTGACGAATACAAGCATTAATCGTGTTTCGGCATTTAAGGAACCCTTACCGGTTCCCCCGGAATTGCAACAGAAATATGGGAAAAGAAAAACCGGGGAATCAACAAGACTACCCCGTGAGTTTGGCTTTGAACCGCTTCCTGCGTCAGGCTTATTGGGGCCGGTAAAAATCATTCCCGGGAAGAAAGTAAAAATTAGCCTGGAATAGTACATTACAGCAGGCGGCTTCATAAAAATTAATTTATCATGGTTAAGGCATATAAAAAAATCAAGTTTTTACCTGTTGTGATTTTTCTATTATCACTGATATGTAGTGCAAATTTACTTTTTGCCATTGAAGAAAATTCTGAAGAATGGCTGATTGTTGTATCTGATTCCCTTCTGCAGGATGAGGCTGTGAAAGTTGCTATAAACGATTTACAGAAAACAGGCTACTCCCTGGGGATAGAATTTAAAATTATCAGTGTTGGTTCTATGCCAAACATACCTGCCATTCTTGTTGGGGATGCATCAAAAAATAAGCTTACGGCAAGGATAATCAAAAAGGGTGACCTTCATTTGTCAGGGATTGATGATGAGCAGGGATATGAGATCCGTACGGTCAACGTGAATGGTAACAGAGTTATGGCTATCGCAGGAGGTTCTGTGATCGGTGATGTATATGGTCTTTACCGGGTGCGGGATCGTTTATTGGTACACCACGGGATACCGGATATCAATATTGTCAGAATTCCTGAATTAAAAATCCGGACAGCGATCACAGAACTAACAAAGGAAAATTTGCGTAAAGCCCTGCAGTCCGGGATCAACTGGGTAGGTGGTGGAAGATTGAATGATCTTATGCACTGGGGAGTTGAGCCTGAAGACAGCAATAGCAAACGAAACCGGGAAGAGTTTAATGAACTCATCGATTATGCGCATGCCCTGCATTTAACCATATTCATTTATACTGACGAATTCACCTACCATCCTAATTTGCTGAAAGAATTTGCTGCCAGTTTATCACCTGAGGATCCGCTCTTCTGGTACGCTTTTCAGGCCAAGTTCAGAAGAATTCTCAAGGCATTGCCTGAAATTGATGGAATTATGTTCAGGACCGGTGAGTTTACCCTTGCGGGTGAAAGTAAAATTATGGCCTATGACCTGATGCATGGAGAAGAAGATGATTCTGACTGGAGCCTTGAAAAACGCTATCGGACATTCATTCAAAAAGCTCATGAAGTGATCGTGGGTGAATTTGATAAAATTTATTTTCATCGTACCTGGGTCACGAATTCTTATGAACAACATTCAAAAGGACAGGTATATAAGAAAATCTTCACAGATAAGGTGCCCTTAAAGAACCTCTATCTTTCACCTTACATCAATGCACACGACCGATGGTTTTTTACTGCTTATAATCCAACTTTTAACATTACTCCCCATAATATGATCGCCCTTCTGGCACGAATGGATTATCATGCAAATTCCAACGTGCATATCTTTCCAACTTTTTCAGGACAATATTTTCAGGCAGCATTAAAAGGTATCCAGTATCATCCAAATCATAACCTGAAAGGAGTTCAATTGGGTATGCCAGGTGGCAGAGCTTCGTCAACAACAGCCATTATGCACTATACTTCCTGCCGCCTGGCCTGGAACCACCTCGAAGACCTGAAGACCATTGTTGCTGATTATGCGTCTATCCACTATGGGAGGAAAGCGGCGGAACAGATGGCGGAATTGTTTCAACTCTCTGCATCGGCCTATAAATACGGTATGTATATTGAACCTGCCACCTATAGTATATTTAATACTCTGCCGCATATCCGGCTGACTACATTTCCTGTTTTTGGATCCCCGGCTATTGATAAAGGCAAACAGCATATTGATTTTTTATATGACATTTATCTAAAGTGCAAGCCTTGGAAAAGAGAAACTATAATGTATCTGGACCATGGCTTGTCTATTGCCGATGAGATGCTGGCAAAGTATCAGAATATTAAGGCAAACATTAATTCGAAAGAGAATATGATCGAATTGGAAAATTCGCTACTGTTGATGCGCAATTTGATTAAGACAAATAATCTGTATGTGAAGAGCTTTATTGCATATTTTGATTATCGGGCAGACCCAATCCAGGAGCATAAAACAAAATTGGCTGATCTTATAGATGGCCTGAAAAGCGCGATAGAAGAATTTCAAATTACGCCGGGATATGTTTACCATCTTTTTGGAATCAATCAGCTCTTAATGAATGCCGGACAAGCACTCTCTGATCTGGATAATGCAGAAACTATTCTTGCTAATGCACCACGGCCATCCGATATCAGAAAAACGGTAACCGAGCAGCAGCAAAAATATCAGGAAATATTGCAAGTTCATAGATCTGAAGCGATTAAGGTTTTACACTGGGAAGGTAAAGTAGATGGCAGGGACATTGTAGAAATTAAAGGAGACCAGATGAATATTAAGCATCTTAGATGGGATCCGGTACAACACTTGAGTTATGAAGTTTTCGAAGCGCTCCCTGCAAAGTCATTCACAGTTATTCCTGATGATCTGTATTCGCGTTCCATGCATCCCTTTGTTCTGGAGCAGCCAAGTGAGGAAAATAATTACACAGCAAAAATATATTTATTTGATGAGCCGGGTGGAGGCGATTGGGTTAAGTTTGATCTTTATTACATTCCTGAAAGCCCAAAAGATATGGAGTTAGAAATTCCATGGAATAAATTACACAAGGCCGATTAAATAACTAAAATATTTTTTTGTGAAACGCCCCCCCGATTTGTCGAGGGTAAGTTTCACGAGACCAATTAGTTAATTAAATTATTTTCGAGTGAAATCAGTCAAACAATTTTTTATTCTTATGAGCATCCTGCTGATAACGGGATGCCGTTTTTTTTCGACGGAAAAAGAAGCAGTGGATTATGTTGATCCTTTTCTTGGAACCTCCAGTTGCAGATGGATGCTTTTTCCCGGACCGGCCATGCCGTTTGGAATGGTAAAGCTCAGTCCGGATAATACAGACGATTGGACAATGGATGCCGGGTATGAATATGAAATTAAAAGCATTTCAGGATTTGGCCATGTGCATTCCTGGATGATGGGCAGCTTTCTGTGTATGCCCACAACCGGCGATATTAAGATTGTACCCGGTACCAAGGACAACCCCGATGCAGGATACCGTTCTAGGTTCAGTCATGACAATGAGAAAGCTTCTCCGGGTTATTATTCTGTAATTCTTGAGGATTATGGCATTAAGGCTGAATTAACGGCTACCACAAGGGGTGGATTCCAGCGCTATACATTTCCGGAAACAGATGCTGCGCATATTATTTTTGATCTGCAGGTACCGGAAGAGGGTCAACCGGAAATCATCAATGCATCTGTTAAAAAAATCTCCAGTACTGAAATTGCAGGTACTATTTACAGGATTGCCGGCTGGAACGAATACAAGCTTCATTTTGTGGCCCGTTTTAACAGGCCATTTCAATCAATGGATGGTTGGACGGGTGACGTAATCAAACATGACATTGAAGACATTTCCGTTAATGAAAATATGGATATCGGGGCCCTTGTCAACTTTTCAACCAAAAAAGAGCAGGTTGTTATGATGAAAACGGGGATTTCATATGTTAGCATTGATCAGGCCCGCTTAAATATGGAAATAGAAATGGATGAATTCGGGTGGGAATTTGATGCAGTTCACAAAAATGCAAGAACAACCTGGAGTCATCTTTTGAATAAAATTAAGATAGAAGGCGGGACTGAGTCAGAAAAGATCAAGTTTTACACAAATTTGTATCGTGCTTACAGTGCCCGTACTATTTTTAGTGATGTTGATGGTAAATACGTGGATATGTGTGAGAATGTACAACAATTGGATGATCCTGACTCTCCCGTATACGGTTGTGATGCATTTTGGAATACATTCTGGAACCTGAATCAGCTTTGGTCACTTGTAAATCCTGACATAGCCGAGAAATGGGTTAATTCCCTGCTGGAAATTTATGACCGGGGTAGCTGGCTGTCCAAGGGGCCGGGTGGTATTGAGTATTCGAGCATTATGGTGGCATCGCATGAAATTCCACTTATTGTCAATGCCTGGCAAAAAGGATTAAGGAACTTTGATGAGGAAAAGGCTTTCCAGGCTATGAAGGAGATACAAATGACACCTGGCCAGTCACATCAGTGCGGTGGATACACCGGAAACCGAAATCTCCTGTCTTATATGAAAATGGGATTTGTTCCTGCCCATGAAGGTCCTGTTTCCAATACTTTAGAATATGCTTATGACGACTGGTGTGTTGCACAAATGGCGAAATCGCTCGGGAAGGAGAATGATTATTTATATTTCATGAATAGGTCACAGTACTACAGGAATGTTTTTGACAGAGGAAGCGGTTATATGCGGCCCAAAGAGGCTGGCGGTCCATGGACTCAGGAATTTGAGCCTGTTGTCAAAGCGATTGGCAAGGAGGACAGTTTCGGGGGTAAGGATTATGTTGAGGGCAATGCATGGCAGTTCTCCTGGTTTGTTCCCCATGATGTACCCGGACTGATCGAACTAATGGGAGTGGAAGAATTTAACAAACGCCTGGATGCAGGTTTTGAAGATTCAAAACCCCTGTTCGTGAGCCAGTTTGTTAATCACAGCAATCAGCCTAACATGCAGGCAGCCTGGCTTTTTAATTATTCCGGGAAACCCTGGCTGACTCAAAAATGGGTCCGTGAAATTCTGGAACACTACTATGGTACGGGCCCTGTTAATGGGTACCCCGGAGATGAAGATCAGGGCCAAATGGGTTCATGGTATGTGATGAGTGCCATTGGCCTTTTTGAGATGGATGGCGGTGCGTCCATTGATCCTGTATATGAAATTGCTGGTCCTATTTTTAAAAAGATCACCATCCAACTGGATCAATATTATTATGAGGGAAAGGAATTTATCATTGAGGCAAAAAATACATCAGCGGCAAATAAATACATACAATCGGCAACACTGAACGGTACGCCCCTGGATTGCTACTGGTTTTATCATTCGGAACTTGTGAAAGGTGGAAGATTGGTTCTGGAAATGGGGCCTGAACCGAATTTCGAATGGGCTGCCAATGCAAAACCTCCTCATTCATATGGATTAGATCCATTGATCACTCCACCCTATGTAAGCACAGCAGAAAAATTGTTCCTGGAAAAAGCTGTGGTTTCGATGAAATGTGATACGAAAGGGACAGATATTCATTTTACATTGGATGGAAAACAGCCTGATAAACATGCCAGGATGTATACTGAACCCTTTACTATTAATAAAAATACCAGTATAAAAATGATCGCCTTTAAGGGCGATAAAGCCAGTCTACCCGCAACGGCAGTTTTCAAGAAAACCCTTTTTAGACAATCAGTAGAACCGGGTCCGGTTGAACCTGGTCTTTATTATAATTATTATTCAGGAACGTTTCGCATGGTAAATGATTTTGTTGAGACAGAGCCTGCAAAAACAGGTATAATCTCAAATTTTACAATCGAACCCAGAGAGAGCGAAACTTTTTTTGGTTTTGATTTTAAGGGTTATATTAAAATCCCGGCGGACGGGCTGTATACCTTCTATCTGAAAACGAATGACGGGAGTAAAATGTATCTTGCAGAAGAGCTGATCATCGATAATGACGGTTTGCACCCAGCAGTGGAAAGAACCGGAATACTGGCGCTGAAAAAAGGCTCTTACCCTGTTATTGTGAAATACTTTCAGGAAGGTGGCACCAATATGTTAAAAGTCAGCTGGACGGGACCTGGTATAGAGAAGCAGGAAATTCCCGGATCAGTTTTGTTCCATTAATATTTTTCAGGCCTGTTTCAGGGGGAATTGCAGCAAAATCGAAGAGGTTTACTCCAGCAAATGGCCGGGGTAAACCTCTTCGATTAGGTCTGAATAATTCCTATTATGAAGCCTTTATTGCTTCGGGATAAATGTCATTCTCAACATGTGTGAAGGATAATTCAATTTGCTTTGGTCTGTACCGGACATAAACATCTCTATCTGAAGATGATCGACAGAAATATCGGTAATAATATATTCTCTGGTGAAATCCTGGACCCCCACAAATTCTGTTCCTCCTTCAATTTCAAGAACCGTCACATCACTCCAGGTAACATCCCAGATATTGTCCGGGTCATCATCACTTGTCATTTCAAGAGTAAGGTCTGTATTCTCGGTATAGGTAAAAGTAGCAGCTGCAGGCGTAAAGGCGGTAAGTACAACAGCGTCCTCTGCCGATGGTCTGAACGGCAATTGATTCAGTAACGCAAAGATAGTGTTGGTTACCACGCTGTCATTTTTAGCGTCATGGGTATAGCTAAGGTTATGCTTGAAAGTGAATTCATCTTCATATTCGGTTGGGAAACCTATAAGACCTAACATTCCATCAACAAGGGGCTGGTCCACTACCCAGTCCGGATGGTCCTTATAAATAGCGTCGCCTTCTCCCATAGTCGGACTGAACACCCAGGTCTTGCCGTTGGCCATTGCCGGACCGCCGGTCAGCATTTCCAGTTCGGAAGCTGCAATGGTAATATCGGCCGTTGCAGTGGCGGTACCACCCGGACCTGTTACGGTTAGTGTGGCCGTATAGCTTCCGGATTGCGCATAGGTGTGGACCGGATTCTGTTCCGTACTCGTTTCTCCATCATCAAAATCCCATGCGTAGGTGTCGGAGTCTGTAACTGTTGCGGTAAACGCTACCTGGTATCCATCCACACTGAAGAAAACACTTACTGTTGGCTCCGGAGCCGGTTCCTCCTTCTTGCATGAAGATACAGTAACAGCCAGACCTAATACTGAAAAACTTAATAGAAATAATGTCGCTCTTTTCATAATAATAATTTTAAGTTAAACAAAGTTAGTTATTTGTAAATTAATTCAATTTAATTGTTTTTTTAAAATTGACTCACAAATATTTCTTAAAAAAGGCATCCATATAAAACTGGCAATAATCATTTACTTTTTTTGAAAGGTCCATCGTGTGCGGCCAACCTTTCAGTTTGTGATATTCATTGGGAACTCCTGCCAGATCCAACCATCTGTGTAAAGAATCGGACTGGCTGACCGGAACAAGTGAGTCTATTGTTCCATGAAAGATAAGTGTTGGAGGATCATCCGGGGATATGTATGTTCGCGGTGAGGCGGCCAGGTAAATTTCCGGGGATTCCTGGTAGCTTTTTCCTAAAAATTGCAGACATTCACCACGGTTACGGGCATATTCTGTTGTCAGATCTGTGGGACCGTAAATATTAACAACAGCCTGAACCTTATGGCTTTTGCTGTCAGGACATTCACCGGCGAACTCGTTTTTAACAGAATAAGCCAGCATCATAGCCAGATGACCGCCAGCAGAACCACCGATCACAGCAATCTTATCAGGGTTAATCATATATTCCTTGGAATGAGACCGTATCCATTGCACTGCACATTTAACATCCTGGACGGCTGCAGGGAAAGGGGCAAACCCGGCTAACCTGTATGAAACAGTAACCGTAACGTATCCCTTATTCGCATAATCAATCAGATAGGGCAAATAATCGGATTTATTGCCTTTGGACCAGCCTCCCCCATGAATAAAAATGAGTGCAGGTGTTGCTGCTTTGAGGTTTTTCGGTTTGTATATATCCAGTTTGAGGGATATACTGTCCACCTCATTATAAACAATATCCTGTACGACCTCTATACTCTCCGGAACAGCAGGTTTGGTTTCAACAAGATCAACAAAACCAAGCGCATAAGCTACTTTCAAAAAGGTTTCGTTCATGTATCCACGGGGAGCTTCAGGAGGGAGTCCATCATTGTTACATTCCTGTGCACAACTGTAAAGAATAAATTGTGAAAGAATAATGAGTGAAACTAAGGTTCTGTTCATCTTGTATTCTTATTTAACCAATGGTTTGGCTGTATCCAGCATAGCTTTTACCATTACATTTCCCAGTTCCTTTCCGTAAAAACTTACGCTGGCTTCATATCCGCCTTTATCATATTCTTCCTCGCTGAGGATATAACTTATCCACTGGTTGGCCAACCCGCCAATTACCGGATATTTAATTCCATGTTCTTTCAGTTTGTCTTTTATCCCCAGGCCCAGTTCAGCAATCATTTCCCCGGGTGCACCAATAATCAATAACTCTCCAAGTCTGCATGCACCGACAGATGTTTGTTCAGGGAATACCTGGTCAAGCAAGGCCTGTATTTTTTGTTCATCCAGCCCGTATTCCCTGCCGCCTGTTTTCATAAAATCAGGATGCGCTTTTCGCTCCGGCAATTGAATGACCCGGTAATTATACTCAAACTCTGCATCTTCCAGTGGCTGGATATCCTGATATATATTCTTGACCTCAATGGCAATTTCCCTTCCATATATCTCAGCTTTTTCATAATGGCTTCCGGCTCCACTCGCTATCACTGACTGATCCCCTTCGGCCCCGTTGTAATACATGGCCACAACATCCTGGCCAATCCAGGCTTCCAGTTCACGCTGCAGATATCCGGGCCATCCGCCCGATACCAGCATATCGTGTTCATCCATTATGGTAGGATGAGCTGTCCAGTTTACCATTACTGAAAGCGGCTGACCGTTGAGATGGTCTATACGGGTAACCGTTAAATAATTATCAACATGCGGGTTCCCTCTCCTGTTGCGGTTCAGTCCAGAAACAGGTTTACCGGATGTACCTATTTTCACCGGTTGGAGATCTTGATCGGCTGAATTAATCAGATCGGCAAGCGACTCGACCACATAATCCAGTAACAGGGGTTGATATATGCCAATAGGTGCCATATCAAAAATGTTTTTATCATTCAATGCAAACATTTCAAGACTGGTATGTGAATGGCTGGGAAGAAAGAGGATGTTTTCTTCTGTCCATTCTTTTTTGTTGAGCATCTCAATTACCCGGGGTTTTACGTTGGGAGGCAAGCCCAGAATATCCAGTGTTACTATCGCATATTTTTTATTTCCGTCGTCCAGCACGAGGGCTTTTGCCCTGATGTCATCGTGGATCCCTTCGGCAGGTTTGCTCATACGTGCGCCATACCCTCCGAGAGTATAACCCATTTCAAGAGGCGGGGTTAGTTGTATAACAGCTACATTGGCTTTAACAGTACCGGCAAAAACAACATTTGCCTGGAAAATGTAAATGAATACATAAAGCAGAAACTTTCGTATTAAATTCATGTTATAAGTTTCTAACGGCTCAGATCACGATAATAAAGCTCCTTTGCTTCAATGGTCATGCCTGGGTTATGGCATTGAATGGCAAAATAACCTTTCTTATACTCGTCATCTTCATAGGTCATTACCAGCTTATCATTCACCCAGATTTGAAGCAGGCTGCCCTGTGCTTTTACCCGCATGGAAAACCATTCATCATCTTTGCTTAATAATGCACTGGCCTCTCCGGTGGGTGTTCCCGGTTTCCAGAGCCAGCCCGTATAGGCATCCTGATTATGACAGATCTGTGCTTCATATCCCCGCGGAAATCCGTCCGGGTTATCACCGTCCGGGTTTGCCCTGAAATACAGTCCGCTGTTTCCACCGCCACCCTGATCACTCAGCCGGAACTTTCCCTTAACCTCCAGGTCGGTTAGTTCCGGGGCCGCATATATATGTCCGTGTCCATCGTCGGATTTCCCGATCATTAATCCATCCTTTACGATCCAGTTTGCTTTGCCCCGGACAGACCAGCCATCGAGATTTTCACCGTTGAACATAGATACCCATTCAGAGGTCACGGATTTATCCCTGGCAGATTGGCAAGAAATCATATTAATGACTAATAATCCGGTAATTAAAAAAACCTGATTTGCTCTCATATTGTTTATAATTAGTTGGTTTTGTTAAACCTTTTCATAATTTCCTTCCAGTTTGTAAAAATGATACCTTCATCTTCGAAGAATTTGATCAAATCAGGATCAGAAAACATTTCTGCTTCCCATACGCGCTGCTGCCATGAATTGGTAATGGTTTTCAGATTCTCCGTTTCCACCGAGGGATGAAAAATAATTTCTGTAAGGCCCGGGGGCAATGACCTGATAAGGACTTTAAAGTTTTCAATTTTCTCCTCATAAGTGGGTCCACCGGGAACACTGGTAAAGTTATCAAGTTTTGGTAAAGTATATTCAGCTACCATTCCGATAACATTATCGTCTATCGGATAACCCTCTTTTCTGAATCTGTCGGCAACAAGAGAATCTGAAAGATCGATCACGTTTGCAGGGATGCCATACTCTTCGGCAACTTTGTAGAAAACTTCTACATAACCTGGATGACCGTACAGCGTGCCCATGTGAGTGTCGATATGATCTGGCTGATATCCCATGGTAATTGCCCTTTCGATCTGAGCCCTTATTTCTTTTTCAACTTCATCGGCTGAAGCATGCATAACAACATCAGGAACTTCATGCCAGAACATGCCGTCGGGATCAACCAGTCCGGGAACCTCACTCGGATCTGCTACCGGTCCCCAGCGATAAGTTTTCCATTCACTCGTATGTGTGAGATGCAGACCCACATCTTTTTCAGGATGATCCATTGCCCACTGGATAAATTCATCAGCATTGGGGCAGGGGATCATAACAGCGGCCGATTGTATAAAATTATTTTCAAGGTAATGTGCCGTGGCAATGTTCGCTTCTTCACACATCCCGGCGTCATCGGCATGAAGAATAATTACTTTCTTCCCGGCAGGAAATCCGAGTTCCTCTGCCCAGGTTGCAGGTTCATCTTTCTGGGGCTTTTCAGCGCAACCTGCGCACAACAGGGCAATGAAGGAGATAAATAATAAACCGGTAACCGAATTTTTTTGCCTGGTTTTTTTCATGATTTAATTTATTTGGTTATAGAAATATCTGAACGGACATACCTGTGATTTATTACTTTAAAATGATATATTCTCCAATGGAACAGTCATTTGTTTTAATAATCAGTTTATTACTTTCCCTGTCAAAATGATAATCCAGTGAATCGGATAACATACTATTATCCAAAACTACTTTTTGTGGTTTTGATGATATGTGTACGCGCAGTATATGTGCTTTCTTCAAACCCTGTAAATTAATTTTCAGAGATTCATTCGTTTCTTCCACGCTTACAATTGTAGTTCTTTCATTATCAGGATGATATATGGTAAAATTGCTTTGGCCGTCCGGATATATCAATAAAGTTAAATATCCTCTGGAATTTTCATCACCAATACCGGTATATGCCCTTTCAATATTCATTGGTATGATGGCTCCCTCCCGAATGTAAACCGGATATTCATTAATGGGAAATTCCCTGATGAAGGTTAATGGGCCCTCGATCAATTCTTTATCATTGAACCAATATCTCCATTTCCCCCCGGGCAGATTTATTTCATTTATTAATTCATCCTTATAAATCGGGGCAACCAGTAAATTATCTCCAAACAGGTAATGATATTTTCCCCTGACGGGACGCTGCAGTACATTTCCTCCATTGTGTGCCTGTACTACATAACTGTACATATATGGAACCAGCTCGGTATGCAACCATGAGTATTCACGTATTATTTCCAGTTCCTGTTCGCTTCTCTTCCATAGGGCCCTTTCTCCATGCCCGCCATTAAGAAATAAGCCACAGAAAGCAGAAAATTGTGCCCAGCGGATATAGAGGCGAGAAGGGATCGTTCTTCCGGAGAATCCTGCAACATCAGATCCGATTATGTTATACCCTGTTTCAGCACTTTTAAGTATGTTTTCAATAGCGGATTCAAATCCCTGAATGCCTTTCAGGGCAATGTCCGTTTTCTCCTCATATCCGGTACCGGTATAATCGTCAGATTCCCAGAAATGTTCCTGATCGCCAACCCAGGTGACCGGGGCTGCATCAACCGGTGCAAAACCTTCGGGATGATATCCCCTGTCCATTGCACGGGCCAGTGTAACAAAATCGGGATTTTGTTTCAAGCCATGAATATATTCATCGCGATAATAGTGGTCCATGTAATTTCGTGTTGTCATCAATCCGTCATGGGTTCTCTTATAGAAAAAAGGAATGGGACCGATTTTTTTCCAGAACAGGGTGGCGGTCCCGTCAAGTTTCCAGCCATCGACACCGTAATCGAATACCTTCTGCTGCATTCCATGCCACCAGTTCATGGCCGGGGGATTGGTATAATCGATGAAGCCTCCTTTCCCTTTCCACCATCTGATCTGATCACCTCTGGCAACGAGGTATCCCCTTTCCCTGGCCATGTTGTACCATGGTCCGGATTCACTGATCTTCGTATCTTTGCTGTAACTGTTTACCATGGAGGTCATCCAGAGTACTACCCGGTAACCCTTATCCTGAAGTTTATTAAACCATATTTCCGGTTCGGGATACCGGCTTGTGTCAACCTCAAAGTCATTATATCTCAGACTCCAGGGACTGTCCAGCAGGATTGTCCGCACAGGAATGTCATACCTGGCATATCCATCAAGTAATTCATCAACTCTTTGGGTGGTATTGACATCATCTTCCCATAACCAGCATTCCAATGCCCAGGCAGGTGTAAGAGGTGGGTTCCCATGACGTTGAGAATTAAAAGGAACTCCCCAGAAGGGTAAAGCAAGATAGAAGTAAAAAATTAAAAGCAACAACCCAATGGGTATTACCAGGAATGTAATCAACCTCTTAGATCTCTTGTTTCTTGACATTTGTCTATTCAAATACATATATTGGATTGGTTATAACCCATGTAGTCCATTCTTTATCAAACAACAGGCTGGCAACGATCCGGTAATTTCCTGATATTGAATTGATGTTATATTCATATGCATATGCGTTATTCAAAATATCAATTACCTTTCCGTTTTTGAGAAGCTTAAATTGAACGGGGTAGGGAGAAGTAGCTTGCAATTTTGAAATTGAACCGGTGAATACAGAATCCCCGAGAATACCGCTGACCTTGTTCTCATTATCGGTAGAGTAAAATTGGAATCCCGTTGCTTCTGCCAGGTTTTCAAAAGCAATAAAAGCATGACCTTCCACCAGGTGATTTTTAATAGATGTATTGCTAAGTGTGTCACTGAATATGTGAGTATTCACATAATTGAAAGAGGCAAAATAAGTATCTACCTCAAAATTAAAAATCCAGCCTGCCGCGTCAGGTTGACCGCAAAGCAGTTTTTCCCTGAGCCCAGGCTCTTTTATTACAATAGAATTGGCATTTGGACCTACCCATTCTACAAGGCCATTATCCAGATAGCGTGCACGAATGTTCTGATTGTTATGTGCATCAGGAGCAGCCATTCCAACAATTTTCCTTTTCATATTTAAGGAATCCCAGTTGGCCAGGATATCTGTCTGGTCATCGTAAAGTTCCCTGAATGCCCAGTGGCGGTTTTTTTTCCCGTTGACAACAAAATTGATAATAAGAGGAGTTAATCTCTCCTCATCCAGCATGTCGGTATGAATGTTGTATATTTCCATGGCCTGGTAATCCGGATTGTCCCAATCGTGAGGCTTTTCGGTATGTACATACAGTGCCAGACCTCCGGCATCAACTACCTTCTTTATGATAGCATCCTGACCTTGTCCCCAGTCCAATACAACACTGTCCATAGAACAAACCATCAAACCATCGCTACTTTCTGTCCCGGGTTCAATAATAATTCCATCATAGGTGCCATGGTAGCTTCTTGGAAAGGTATCCAGATCCCCATGCGGATGGTCTGAAAAAAAGAGGAAATCTAATTTAGCCCGTTTTGCTGCCGGTAATATCTCTTCAATGGAGCCCCTGCTGTCATGAGACCAGTATGTATGTGCATGTAATATGCCTTTGTATTCTTTGAGTTCAATAATTTTTTCCGGTTCCTGATATTTCGACCATATCTCAGCCCTTTGTTTTTCTAGCCGGGGGTATGTGATCCAGTGATTTTTCCAGGAAGAACCGGTAAATATCAGGAATACAACAAACAGTAAAATAAACAGGCCTATTATAATTCTAAGGATAATCCGTATGATTTTTTTTATTAACGTCATTTTAAATATTCATTGAACCAATGAATCCCGTCCGGATAAGCTTTATCAACGGGTAAATCGTGATGTTTGGTTGGGTACCAGATGATTTCTCTGGGCTCCTTTGAAGCTTTGAAAAGAAGTTTGCTGGTAACAGGCGGAACGACATCGTCATTGCTGGCATTAATCATAAGCAGCGGCCTGGGAGAAATCATGTCAACAAAATTAATGGGGTCTATAATGCTCAGATAATCCTTTGTATCATCCGAAAAGGCATCCATCCCGAACATCAGATTCAGGTTTCCTCCCGCCAGCACGATTACAGGAACTTTGACCCTATCTTCTACACTGCAGAAAATTGTACCGATAATCCCTCCAAGGCTTATTCCGAAGTACCCTATTCGTTCATGATCGAGATCATCACGCGAATAGATGAAATCAACAGCCCTCCTCAGATCAAAAACAGTTTGAGAGATTATATCTCTTGTCCAGTACCTGTATCCTGTTGTAAGATCAAAATCATAATCATATTTGAAACGGTCGCCGTGATTACTGATATCCAGCCTCAGTACAGCATAGCCGGCATCAAGCAGGTATTTGTTACCGGCCTCAACATAGTCAACTGTTTTCCTGTCCCCAAGACCGTGCATTAAAATAACGATGGGAAAAGGTGCTTTCCCTTCTCCCGGCAGAGTCAATAATCCCGTTACTTCAGCATCATGCACACTACGGTATGTCAGATAAAACATGGTGTAATCAGTTGTGTCCTTTACAAGGCGGACAGAATCCATAAGTGGCAGATCCTGATCGTAATCATAGTATCTGGCTACGGGCAGTTCCTTCCTGCCCCCGCAGGATATTAAACTGATAAATAAGGTCGCCAGGAAAGTGGCTTTAGCTAATTCTGACATGTTGATCATATTACCATTCAAGGAGTTTCAATAATTCAGTAAGGGAATAATGTGTATAGGGTTCATTACAGGCCGGGCTGTCCGGACCTGCATTTGCCACCCAGAACTCCAGTGTTTGCGGTGCGAACAGTACAGTATGTAAAGCACTCTCCATGGCCACCGGCCGGTCCATTAACCGGATGGCCTTTTCAGCGTCTATCTTTCCATGCTGCGCCTTCACCCTTTCTGCAAGTTTTTTATAACGGTTGCCTGCTGACATCAGCACAGCATCAATAACCGGTTCATCGAGCAATTCGTGAAATTCATTCGGTCTGACCACTTCGAACATATCAGGAGTAGTGGCCAGTCCCCTTGCATCGGGCAATTTCCCGTCTGAGATCACGTAGTAATACTCACAGGTTCGCGGTGTATCGCGAAAAATTGAAAGGGCTTCATCCAGTGTTTTTGCCCGTTCCAATCCTTCACGCATCAGAAAAGCCATGGGCATACCATCCCAGTCGCCTTCACCTCCTCCTCCCATTTCACCAAAAGCCACCTGATGTTCATTCATTCCCGTGACAGAGCCAATAAATCCGGCATAACCTATATTGGCAAAAGCAAAACTTCCATCCGGTTTAAGTATCTGCACTAAAGGATAGTATTGAAGTCCAAGTTCTGTGATATAATCCAGTATCCTGCCATGGTACAGTTTGCCATCAACGGTGGCCGAATCAAAAAGGGCAAAACCTGAACAATGGAAGAGTGCCGGAAAAACATTTGTTAATCTGATTTCTTCAATGCTGATCCCGGAAGTTTCAGACAGTCCCTCCATTTCTTCCTGGTATTTTTCCGGGATAAATGGGGATTCCCTTTTATACGCATCTCTTAAATCATCGAGAAACCAGCTGCCTTTTTCAATGGTATACACCCAGTTAACGGTATACAATGTAGCATCGACAAGTTTCCTCACTTCATTTTTCAATAAAGCGCCATGTGCCTGGCCAATTTCACGATGGGTGCCTCTGGCTATGAGAACCCTGTTGTTGCCAATGTATGTCAACAGGCCTTTTCCCCATTTGCGTTCCACTGCATCGGGTTGAGGAGGCTCCATGTTTTCAAGCAGGATACCACCCGCCCGCAATGCGCCCCTGTATATGGCCCTGTTGAGTTCATCGCCTTCAACATTAATTTTCTTTGTGGTTTTTCGGAAGGGCACCCGCCCATTGGTTTGGATGTCATATTCGTTGATATTGAGGATAATATGCTGGTTGTTGTTTGTTGCTTCAAGGAAATAATCATGTTGTTCATTATTCAGCCATAATTTTGCATCATTCAGGAGTTTATCCTCAGGCAGAACTATAACACGGTATTCCCTGTCGGCCTTAAGTTGATTATCAAAACTGCAATTAAAAAATACCCAGGTTGAAATACCGATTCTTTTTGACAGGGACATGGAGGGAATAAATGATGTATTCGGATGGCCACCCAGCACATCTCCCAGTAACTTAACGACATCGAACCTGCCATTGTCAACACCCTTACCTGAGATTAAAAGTCCGGGATCACTGATAAACACATTTGTCGAATCCTGATCATGGAAGATCGAATATTTATTTTGATTATAAGCCACATCAGCCTTGAAATGCGAGTCTTTCTTATATGATATGAATGCATTTAAGGTATCAACATGGTCATCAGTTCTTATACCGGCAGCAATATGCAGGTTATAGTTATCGCTTCCATCACTGATTGAGCGGGTGACCTCCGTGATGAGGCGGTACAGTTCATAAGTACCGGTAATCCTATTCTGGAAAATAATTATTAAACCTATAAACAGGAAGACAAAAACAGAGATGATATATTTCAGTGACTTTTTCATAATTAAAGAAGTTCATCATTGTTTGTAACAAACATTCGTGTGCTTTTAGTATAATTTAGGCCATTGAGACCGGTATATTCAAGGTCTATATAAAAAGCCCGGAAGCCTGTTTCCGGGTAATTAACCGTGATATTGACCATTGAATTATTTATGGCATCAAGATCGGTTGAGCTCCATACTTCATCTCTGAAATCCCTGTCCTGAGAGTTGGCAGTCCACAGACAGGCCGCTTTGATGAAATTTGCAGTACCCGTGACGTTCAGTGTGATCCCTGTTCCGGTTTCTGATACATCCCAGGAACATTCAGGATAGGGTATCTGGGAAAAAGTATAGCCAAAGAATGCACTCAAACACCTTCGTGCCTTCTGTCCGCCGTTCAGATCATGTCCTGCATTAGCAGTGTAATGGATGTAATTCTCACCCCGAAGGTCCTTAAAATAATGTTTGACGGCATCTACCGGCCAATAGGGATCGTTAGTTCCAATAAAAATCATTTTTGGCATGGTAAGCTGATCACGGTAGGAGTATGGATCTACCATTGTTGTGATATCTTCTCCCTGCCCGGTAATCACAGCCTGGGGAATACCCAGGTCTACATAATCCTGTATTTGAACACTGTAGTCGCCCCAGACTTCAACCTGGTAATCCAGATTTACAGGCATATTAAGTACATCTATTACTTCAGGAGCTATGGCTCTCACGCGGGGATCACTTGCACCGGTCAGCCAGGTGGTCCACCCGCGCTTAGAGGCCCCGGAAACAACGAAGCCTGTAATTTCCAGGTTTGTTGTTTTCCTGTAAAACTCCTGGACAGCATCCATGGCGCGTACTGCACTTTTTACCATGGGGAAAAGCAGTGGCCAGGTATAATCTCCATCATTTTTGAAATTATGTAAAGTATAGGAAATCAAAGCATCCTCCTTAAGGCCATCATATAATGGCTGGTTTGGTGTTTGTCTTAAAATGGCAACCACAGCCTGATTATTCGCAGCCAGTATTCCAAAAACCCAGGTTTCTTCGTCATTTTCGGAAGCCCATTTCGGGAGTCCTTCCCGTAAACTACCGCCGGTAATCCACAGTAAAGCTCCTTCGTGCTGGATTTCAGGTGGAATGAGAACAGTTAATTGATGCTTCCAAGTATATTCACGCCACTGTTGTGAGGTTAAAAGCAGGTCATAGGCAGTTACATCAAGGATATTATATGTTTTTTGGATCTCCCAGTGGAATGTGGTATCTGCATTGTTCAGATACCTGCCCAGAGCGTTCCCGGGGGTTATGATGTCCGGTCCGGGATCTTCATGAAAGATTGAACAGCTGCTGAATAGCTGCCCTGCCATGAGTATTATCAGGAATACCCGGGATGCTTTGTTAATTTTCTCAATGATTGTCATGAACATTTGAGTCTGTGCCAACAAATCCTGTTATTGCCCTGGCTCCGGACTGTTATCAATCAGATTCAGGGCACTCTCTATATAGATATCTCCGGTCATCTCTCCGAGACTGGTACGTGTGATGTAATCATACCGTTCGAAACTGTTAAAGTCCACCCTGGTCAGAAGATAACCGAAGGCATCATTGGTAAGTCCAAACAGAAATGGATGATCTGTAGGCATTTTGCGTTTCAAGTAATATCCGATATTGGGCAGGGCTTCCCCAGGAATGGTCAATGCCTGTGCCGTTCCGATATTCACGAGATTTATGCGCGTCGTGATCGTATGTTTGCCGGAAGTTTTTATACCCAGGGGAGAGTTGTTCAAAATAAAACGCATCATTTCTGAGTCAACCGGAAAATCGATTGTCCCGGAGGTGCAAAAAAGATCAGGGTTATCCTGTACTTCGGCCTGGTCAATGATCCGAAGTGCTTCATCTGCCATTAAATGTCCGATCCTGACACATTCTTCCCAGTCATTGGCCTCCTTCCCGTTTTCACGCCTGTTGTCGGCGGTGACCATGCCTCCCTGTGCACTATTCATGAAAAGGGCTATACCACCGGCTTTTTGTTCAATACGGTCGTATAGGGGGCCACACAGGTCAGGACTCAGTATATCGCGTTCTGAACCGATAATCTCGGGATGGGTAGCGTAATTCACCAATGTAGCGATCGGTTTCCCTTTCTTTTGACCCTCATGGACTATCGCCTGTATCACCCCGCAGCGTGGATCATATAATTGTGGCGCATAATAATTATAAGCGATTTTGCCCCTGGCTTCGTCCACATTGATTTTCAGGTCAGCCGGTACAAGGTTTTTGACTGCTTCGTTTACGGCATCAGCAATTTGTCCAACACACCATTCCAGGTATTCAAGATCAGCCCCAACCTGGCCTTTTTCATCAGGGAAACCGTAGGCATCAGGAGCACTGTGTGTATGAGTAGCACCAATCATTATATTCTCCGGAGGGATCCCTTTTATCAGTTCCCTGGATTTATCTCCCAGAACGGCTGGCCATCCAAGGTTATCAACACTTACAATTGCCAGGCGGGTTGCTCCTTTTTCGAAAACTACGGCCCGGGCATACAGTTCTCCCTCTTTTTTTGTAACAGGATTTGGCTGCCCGACACCCCCTGAAACCGGTAACAAGGGATCTGGTGTAATTACCCTTAAGGCTGCACCAGCCTTAAAGGACTGACCGCAGACCGATGATATGGAGAAAGAGAAAATGCATATGTAAAGAAGAGTTTTCATTGCTGGAATTTTAACAATTTATAATAGAAATTTAACCCTTAATTAAAATTTACTTCTAAATAATCATAATACAGGGTTAATAATAGATGTAAAAATAACAAATATATGATTGTTTTTGTGTTGTATTTGTGATATTATTGTATATAAGTTATTTATTAGTCCCCCAAAATATGACTGTAAAGTCCAGTTATACTTAACCTAACCTACTAATTATGAAACACGAATGTTTATACAGCAAATCAGTGAGAAACCTGATGGGCGTTTTTCTATTCGCCGCAATATTTGTTGGAATTGCTTGGACAGATGCAGTTGCTGCGGATAAGGAAAATTCAGAAAGTACTTTTACGGTACAGCAACCCATCCAGGTCTCGGGAAGCGTTATCTCCGCGGCAGACGGGCAGGGGCTGCCGGGAGTAAATGTTGTAGTACAGGGTACACGGACCGGTACTATAACAGATATTAATGGTAATTATAATATTGAAGTACCCGGAGAAAACAGTGTACTGTTGTTCTCTTATGTTGGATATGAAACCCAGGAAGTACCTGTTGGGAGCAGGAGGGTCATTGATATAAAACTTCAGGAAAGCATGCAGGCATTGGAGGAAGTAGTTGTAACGGCCCTGGGGATTACCCGCGAAGAGAAGTCGCTTGGTTTTTCTGTCGGGAATGTTGACGGGGAAGAGTTGACCAGAGTAGTCCAGGAAAATGTGATCAATTCCATGGCCGGAAAAATTCCCGGGGTCACCATCAGTTCTACGGGAGGGACCGGATCATCTGTGAGTATGGTGATCAGGGGGGCTACTTCATTGAGCAGCGACAACCAGCCTCTTTTTGTGGTAGATGGAGTCCCCATGATCAACACACTTAACAACACAACCCAGTTTGGAGACCGGAATATTGTGGATTATGGGAATGCCATTTCTGATATTAGCCCGGAAGATATCGAGAATATATCTGTCCTGAAGGGACCGAGCGCCGCTGCATTGTATGGGTCAAGAGCCGGAAACGGCGTGGTGCTGATAACTACAAAATCAGGAAAAAGCGGCAGGGGCGTTACCGTAAACATAAGCTCCAATACAGTTTTTGACAGACCGTATAAATATTTTGGAATCCAGAAACATTTTGCTACAGGTTATTTTTCATGGACACCTGATAATTATCCGGGGTCCACTATGAAAATCGATCCGGCCCAGGGTGCAGGTGCAGGGATAGAATGCGACAGGGGATACACGGCTATTCAGTGGCAGAGCCCTGAAGATGCCAACGGGGTAAAAATCCCCATACCGGTCGTATCCTATCCGGATAATGTTGCCAACTTTGTACAGACAGGTATCACCACTACCAATGGTGTTTCAGTTACAAATAACAGTGAGATAATGAACTACAGGCTGGGTTTTACAAACATGAGCAGCAGGGGAATCGTTCCTAACTCGGACCTGTTCAGGAATAACCTGTCACTGGCAGGTTCGGTCAAAGCACACGAAAAATTCACTATTAGTACAAATCTCAATATCAGCAGGTCATGGTCAAATAACCGGCCTTCCAGTAACCGGGGGACAAATCCCCTCGAGTGGGCATACAAAGTACCTTTAAATATTAATATACTGGATCTGAAAGATTACTGGGAGCCCGGCCAGGAGGGAGTTCAACAGAAGACTCCCTCAACTGGGCTTTATGACAATCCATACTTTCTGGCCAATGAGGTTAATAACAGTTTTGTCAGAGACAGAGTTTTTGGCAACCTGAAAGCAGAGTGGCAGATTCTTCCTGAGCTCAGCCTGATGGGACGTTATTCCATCGACAGATACAGTGAAAAACGTGAAACCAAGATTGCACCCAGTTACACCAGGGAACCAAATAACGGGGCATATGGTATTGTTGATATAGCGAACTATGAGAGTAATGCTGATTTCCTGGCTACTTTCACCAAACACATCAATAAGTTTGGCTTCTCAGTCTCTGCCGGAGGGAATTGGTTATACAGGAAAGGTTCTTCCATGAGTAATTCCTCAAAATCAAAAGCAGGGCTAATTGTTCCGGAAGTTTATTCTGTAAGTAATATCAAATCCGGCTCACTGGCTTATAGCAGCAGCTGGTACCAGAAGGCCATCTACAGTGTTTATGGAATGGCCAATCTGTCTTATAACGATATGATTTACCTGGATCTTACAGCCAGAAATGACTGGTCCAGTACGCTGCCGAAAGAGAATCAATCTTATTTTTACCCGTCTGCATCTTTAAGTCTTCTGATCAATGAAATGGTTGATTTGGGCAGCAGCGTGAACATGTTTAAACTGAGAGGTGGCTTGGCAAAGGTTGGTAACGATGCGGCCCCCTATCAGCTTTATCCGGTTTACGGGAACTTGGGACAATGGGGTGATGCAACCATGTGGAGTAAGCCCAGTACCTTATTAACACCGGACCTTAAGCCCGAAGAAGCTACTTCATGGGAAGTTGGTTCTGATCTTCGGATGATGAATGACAGGATCAGATTTGAAGGAACCTATTATGAAGTGGATAACCGCAACCAGATTATCAGGAATATCCCGATTGCAACATCTTCCGGTTACCACAGGATTAATGTCAATGCCGGTTTAATAGAGAGCAAGGGATGGGAGTTCCTGGTCGGAGGTACGCCAATCAGAAATAGCAGTATTATCTGGGATCTCAGTGTGAATTTTTCCCGTAACCGGACAAGGCTGTCCAAGATCTCTGAAGGGGTTGAATTCATTAAATTCTGGAGTGATGCAAAAGGAGGAGCATGGACCTATGAGGGTGATGAAATCGGTGATATTTATGATGCTGAGATCGTGACGGTTACAGATGAAAATTCCCCCTATTATGGTTACCCCATTTTAAGCTGGTTAGAATGGGAATGGCAGGAAATAAAGAGTGAAGACACCAAGAATAAGATCGGGAATTATAATCCCGATTTTCTGCTTGGCCTGCAGACATCACTTACATTTAAAGGGTTTACCCTGAATATGACCTTTGACTGGAGAAAAGGAGGCCAGTTTGTTTCCCAGACATACAGGTATATGGCAGAAGATGCTAACTCACAGCACTGGCTTGATAACCTGATCCATCCCGGAGACCGTACAGGGAAGGAACTTCGTGACTGGCTTGTTGCAAATGAAGACATCTACATCAAGAACGGGTTCCATGTTGTTGGCGGACCTACCGTTGAATACGGAGGGTTTCCTGAGAACTATACAGGAATAACAGTATATGACGGAACATTTGTTCCTGGTGTACTCGCCGTAGAGGATGAGGAAGGAGTAGTTACCTATGTTGAACACCTTGGAGAGGATCCTCAAATACCTTTTATGCCTTATGTTGCAAGCTATCCCTGGGGTTTCACGAAGGCATCGACCTTTGACTCGGATTTCATCAAATTAAGAGAGGTATCGCTGAGTTACCAGATTCCGCGAACAATTACTCAAAAGATTGGCCTGTATGACATTTTCGTATCAGTTTACAGCCGTAATATTATTCTGTGGACAAAAGCCAAAATTGGCATTGATCCAGAAAGGGCATTCCAGGCTGAAGCCAGCGGATTCAAGCAGGGTATCGAAAGGTATAATGTTGAACCCTGGGTATTGCCTCTCGGATTTAAGCTGAACCTTACTTTTTAAAACTTTTTAAACCATATACATCATGTACTCATACAGTAACAAAATAAAATTTTTCCTGATTTTGTTTACAGCTTCACTTTTTTCCTGCCAGGATCTGGAAGAGATAAACATCAATCCTAATGGAGTGACTCCTGAAATTGCGCATCCGGACTTGCTGCTGGCTACAGTTATAACTTCAACGGGGAAGACAGTTGTAAATCTTGGATACGGGAATATAGCCGGCGTCATGCAACATACACAGAAGGATGGCTGGTCCGGGGGCCACAACTCTTATGACTGGACAGCGTCTAGTTTTGATTGGGGAGGTTATTACAGTATTCTTACGAATATCGATGAAATGTATGATAAGGCAGGGGAAATGGATCTGGAGTTTCACCAGGGGGTGGCACTGGTATTGAAGTCTTATGTTTTTGGCATGATTACTGATATCTGGGGGGATGCTCCCTATACACATGCTCTGAAAGGGGAACTCGGTGGCGAAGAAAATATAAGGCCTGCCTATGACAGCCAGGAAATAATTTATGCCGGCATTCTTGCAGACCTTGATAGCGCCAATGCCAAACTATCGAAGAAGCAAAGTGAATATATTCTTGGCAGTATAACAAATGTACAGGATGTGCTGTATGGGGGCGATGCCGACAGTTGGAGGAAGTTTGCAAATTCCCTTGCACTGAGATATTACATGAGATTGTCTGAGAAAGATCCCGCTGTTGCGCAGGCGGGCATTGAAAAAATTGTTGGCGATCCAGAAGGTTTTCCACTGATCCTGGATGCAAACGAGGACGCCAATATGGATTACGAGGGCAACAGTGAAGCGGATTCATGGCCCGCAAATCTGGTTTATGACGGTACGGGAGGAAGCAATTTCAGAAGGCTTAAAATGTGTGCCACATTTGTAGATACCCTGCAGAGCCTGAACGACCCGAGATTGGGATTATGGGCGCAAAAGATTGATATTCCTCTTGTTGCGGTTGCCTCACCGGCTGACAGGGACGAGATCGTTGATGGTATACGTTATGTGGGACCGGATATTACTGATCATTATGATAGTATAAATGGTATTTCGATAGATGAAGATCCGGATTACGTTGGGCTTCCTCCTGCCTGGTCGAACGTACCACAGGCATACAATCTGAATCCAAATCTTGAACAGGCCCCCCACAATCCTCATGCTTCCCATCTCAATGACAGGTATAAAGAAGCTTCCGGGTCACTGTTAAAATCACGGATGCTGACCGCTGCCGAGGTGCATTTTATCATTGCCGAAGCAGCCCTGAAAGGATGGACAACGGAAAACGCCCAGACACATTATGAGGCCGGGGTGAATGCCTCTTTTGATGCCTGGGGGATCAGTGCAGATTATAATGCATATATTGCAGGCACCGGTGTTGCATGGGAAGGGACCGTGGAACAGATCATGGAGCAGAAATGGATCGCAAGCTGGACGGCAGCCGTAGAAGCATGGTTTGATTACAGGAGGACCGGATTCCCGGCCTTTCAGGCAGGTAAGTATGTCAAAAGGGCTGCATTGCCCCTTAGGTTCTATTATTCGGTGGAAGAGATTGACCTGAATCCTGATAATGTCAAAGAGGCTATTGAAAATCTTGAAATAACCGATCACTCCGGGCCTGATGACAAAAACAGTGCCTGGTCTAAGATGTGGGTCCTTCAGGGTACGGGTAAACCGTATTAGCTACTGTTTCATATAATTCCCGACAATAAACCAGCTTGAGAAGGTCAGGAGATGCAGAACCTATTGGTTTTGTGGTCTGTAGTATTAATGTAATCTTTATTTAAATGAACAATCGACAAATTGCAGGATTATGCATAATTCTAATTTTAAGTTTTACACGGTGTGTACAGGACAAACCGGATGATTCACCTGAAATCATCGGACCTTATTTACAAAGCATGTCGGAAGGGGAAGTTACGGTTTGCTGGTCCACGCTGGAAGGAACAACACAAATCAGGGTCGGTGACAGCATGGTTCAGAGTGTGAATCAATATAGTAATCACAAATCAATAATTACCCGCCTGGAGCCCAATACTACTTATTCTTATGATGTGCTCAACGACGGCACGGACAAAGGAAAGGGGACCTTCACTACATTCCCGGATGGCAGCGTACCTTTCCACTTCACTGTATTAGGAGATACAAGAACACGCCACGATTTTCACCAGAAAATAGTGAACAAAATTATTGATGAGGATCCCTTATTTGTAGTGAATACAGGTGACCTGGTAAGCAGGGGGAACAGCATGGATGACTGGGAGCATTTTTTCAGGATCAATGATAAATTGATTCGCCATGTGCCTTATTTTCCGGTTTTGGGGAATCATGAGCAGGATTCAGAAAATTACTATAATTTCTTTTCTCTGCCCGGGAATGAGCGATATTACTTTTTCTCGGTTGGAGATGCCCTGTTTATCTTTCTCGATATGGAAGGGACTAATTACAGGGCTCCGGGATATTTGGAAGGGGTAAATGTGGATGCTTTCTGGATAAATATAAGCAAGAAATATTTTGAAGAGGAAAAGGAGTGGCTTGAAAAAATATTGACATTAAACAATGATGCGGGGTACATATTTGTATTTTTTCACCCTACATTTTACAGTATCAAGGCAAGCCGTGTTGAAGATGCAGAGCTGAGAAGGGCATTCTGGGGAGATATCTTTGAACGTCATCGTGTGACGGCTGTATTAAACGGCCACGACCATTATTACCACCATGCTGAACATGGGGGGACACATTACATCGTAACGGCAGGTGGGGGCGCTCCACTGTATGATACAGACGCCATACAACCGGAAACGGTTAAATACAAAAAGATAGAACATTTCATGAGAATAGATGTGGGTTTTGAGAAAACAACCATGAAGGCGATTGATATCAATGGTGATCTTATTGAAGAAATTATTACAGACAGAAGAAAATAGGATCAACGCTACTCTCCGTATACCTGGATCCATGTCCCCTTATTGAAGAGAGGGCAAATTATTTAAAGTTTCGCTTTCAATATCTTTGAAATATTTGACCGTACCCACTTTCAATTCCCATGTTGCATCATCATCACAACAAATCATGCCACGTTGATGTAATTGCAACATGGATACAGTCCACATATGGTTAACACCCTCCTCAACTACCATCTGTAGAGCCCGGGCCTTGTTGTATCCGCTGATAATGATAACGAGTTCACTGGCATTCATCACCGTACCAACGCCAACGGTGAGAGCAGTCTTGGGCACTTTGTCAATATCATTATCAAAGAAACGGGAATTAGCCACAATAGTATCGTAGGTAAGCGTTTTGATCCTGGTGAGTGAAGAAAGCGATGAACCCGGTTCGTTAAAAGCGATATGTCCGTCCGGGCCGATACCACCTAAAAATAAGTCTATGCCATTCGCAGCTTTGATTTTTTCTTCATATTGTTCACATTCCTTTTCAAGATCAACTGCATTTCCGTTAAGGATATTTATATTTTCTCTGGGAATATCAATATGATTAAATAGATTTTCCTGCATAAAAAAGTGATAACTCTGGGGATGATCTTCAGGTATACCGACATATTCATCCATATTAAAGGTAATTACATTTTTAAAGGATACTTTTTTTTCCTTATACAGATTAACTAATTCCCTATATATTCCAGCAGGCGATGAACCTGTTGGTAAACCGAGTACAAAAGGATTATCCGGCGATGGTCTGGCCTGGTTAATTTTACCGGCTATATAATGGGCCACCCATTTACTGAGTGCTGGATAGTTATCATGAATCAGTATTCGCATCTAAACTAGTTTTTTTATAAGTATTTCAATCAGGACTGATACGTCAACTCTACATTTGATTCACTTGTTTCAGGCCACGTTAATGCTTATTTCTTGTCCGAATTTTAAAATCTCGCTAACAATCGGATTAGATAATTCAAAATCTTTTTCTCTAAATGGATGTGGTTCAATACGGCTATCGATTTTCCGCCTTAATCTCATTAATTCCAGTTGCATATCAATCAAATTGTTATAATCCTTAAAAATCACAGCAATGTCAATATCGCTATCTTCGTTGAAAGTACCTTTTGCGTATGAACCAAAAAGAATTACTTTAGAATAATTGTATTTCTTTTTTATTGCATTAGCATATTTAGTCGCAATATTTAAAGCATCTGTTTTATCCATATCCTGATAGTATTTATTTTATCTATCCAATCACTTGTAAATTCTGGTGTGCATAGTGAGTAAAACTCTCTTTTATAATCATCATATCTGGCATGAAGATTGAATGAAGTAATCTCGTCAAGCCAGTCTGCATACTCATCTGTTAATTCCAGCCCAATTAATTCAGCCAATCTGTACAAGTTATGAGTAAAAGGTGCATGTTTCTTAAATTTATTTACATAACAGGCTTTAAGAAGTTTCTCAGTTGAAATATGTCCGAGAAAAAGAGCCCATCCATATGATTTTGAATCATATAAACTTAACATTGTTTTATAATCTTCATCTGATGTGTTTATCCAGTATTTAACTATTTTTTCAACCTCAATATCTGGATTTTCGTGATTCATTGAAAATAGACTTTATTCAAAGTTAATATCTTCTGGTTAATGTTATTCCTCGCTCTTGGATTTTACGTTTCGGGTACAATGGATTTTTTCTGGTAGAAGGTGTGATTGGGTTAATTAGTGTTCTAAAATAAGTTTATATTGCAAATGTAAATCATAATTTAATAAATATGAGAGCAGCCTAAACTGTTTTATTGTTTTTCAACACTTTAATTAACTGAAAAACTTTAGGTATTCTTAACAGATCATGAGAAATTATATCTTAGTTATCCTACTGATAATAAGCATTATAACCTCCTATTGTCACAGATCCGAAAGTAACAGTGATTCCGTAAAGGAGGTGATGGATGATATGGTTACCCGCTTGTATCTAAACCTGTCTTCAGAACAACTGGATACTATTGGCAGTGCCTATATCCTCGCCTACTTAACCGCGAGGGAAAAGCTGGTCCTGGCTACAAAGTACTGGTACTTTAATGTCAATTTTCCTGTAACTGTATCACTTATGAGGGATATGGGCCAGAAGAATGCACCTTTCTGGTTAAAAACCAGCGGTTTTAAGAAAACCGGGATGGTGGTAAGAAACATGCATAATACTTATGAGGTCTGGCAGAAAGATTTTGATGCCGGACGGGTTGAACTTGGTATCAATGGTTTTGACAAACACCGTCCGGTGTATTTTATAAGTGTAGGACCACAGGATCCTGAAAACAGGCTGGAAATTACCGGTATTTTTCCTGAAGGCCAGCATCTTGATACCATGAAAACCGGAGCTTTTACCTATCATGACTGGGACGAACTTATACTGGAAGAAGTACCTGATGGACTGGCAGGGCAGATTCTCTTTACTACCATCAGGGGCAGGGCCCGTGAAGCACATTTAACAGGAGCTTTTCGCACAACACCTTATCCCTCGGGAGTTAAACCGGATCAGGTCATGTTAACCTGGAGCGGTGATCCTGTTACAAGCATCGATATTCAATGGCGTACCAATACCTCCGTACCTGATGGCAGTATAAAATACTGGTTAAACGGCAGCTACGATACATTGATCAGTGTGGCTAACCTGGAACTCATGGAAGATCGTCTTTTACAAAACGACCGGTATGTACATCGTTTTACAGCTCATCTTGATCATCTTCAATCGGGAGCCAGCTATTCTTACCAGGTTGGATCAGATCCTGGAACCTGGTCTGATATCGCATCATTCAATACAGAAGCAGACAGTGGTGACAGCTTTTCTTTTATCTGGTTTGGCGATACCCATAGATCACAGAAATGGGGGGAATTGATACAGGAGTCATACAGGGAATATCCCGATGTGGCATTTTATTCCATAGCAGGTGATCTTGTAAGTACCGGATTGTACCGGGATGACTGGGATCAGCTATTTCATTTTTCAGGCCATGTTTTTAATGATAAACCATTAATGCCTGTACCTGGTAATCATGATAATCAGGATGGACTGGGAGCATGGATGTATCAGGATATATTCAGTTTGCCGGAAAATGGCCCTGATAAAGTATTGCCTGAGCTAACCTATTCATTCATGTACAGGAATGCCCTTTTCCTGATGATCGATGCTACATCGCCAATAGGTGCACAAAGTTCATGGATTGAACAGCAGCTGCAAAATTCAGATGCGATGTGGAAATTTGCCATGTTTCATTTTCCGCCTTATAATTATGAAGAAGATTATTCTGATATACGTCATGAGTGGTGTGTCCTGTTTGATAAATATCATGTTGATATGGTCATGAGCGGACATACGCATTATTATATGCGCTCAAAACCCATTTATAATGAACAGGTGGTTGAACATCCCTCCCGGGGTACTATTTATGTTATATCTGTAGGGATCCCGGGCAATCATGAAAATATGCCTGTTGAGGATTATGCCGAAATTCGTGATGAGGATGGCTGGTTATACCAGTATATTGAGATTAATGGTAATGTACTCATCTATAAAAGCCTGGATATAAACGGGAACATCAGGGATACATTTATTATTAAGAAATAAATCATGTATAAACTTATTTTCGTTGTTTCGTTTCTGTTTGCCGGATGTTATGTATTGGCACAAGACCATAAACTTTTTGAGTCCGAAATTGAAACTCACAAAAAGCCCTGGACTCATCTGGATTTCTATAATGACCCTGATAATTTCCAGTTTGCTATCGTGACCGATCGTAACGGAAGCAATCGCCCGGGGATCTTTGAGGATGCAGTTAAAAAGATCAATATACTTTATCCGGAATTTGTATTAAGCGTTGGTGACCTTATTAATGGCTATACCAAGGATACAGCCCAGATAAGATATGAATGGAATGAGGTGAACCATATCATTGATGCTTTAAAAATGCCTTTTTTCTACCTCCCCGGTAATCATGATATAACCAACCAGGTTATGGCTAAAGAATGGGGAAAAAGGTATGGAAAGAGGTATTATTATTTTATTTATAAAAACACTTTATTCATAATACTCGACAGTAATGACGATGATGAACACAGTCTGACCAGGGAGCAAACAGATTTTACAATTGAAACAATCAGGAAGAATCCTGATGTACGGTGGACATTTTTATTAATGCATCATCCTGTCTGGACCTATAATACCAATGGAAGATTTGAAGAGTTGGAAACGGCCCTGTCAGGCCGGAAGTATTCGGTACTGGCAGGCCATACCCATCATTATTTTTATGAAAACAGGAAGGGTCAGAATTATTATGTCCTCGGAACCACAGGTGGAGGGAGCAGGTTAAGAGGTAATTATTTTGGAGAATTTGATCATATCACCTGGGTGACCATGACAGATGCCGGACCTTCTCTGGCCAATCTGCGTCTCGATGGTATTTTACCGCATGATATAGCCAATAATGAGACAGAGCTTCTGGCCGGTGCACTTGCAAACAATGCCTCGTTTAATCATGTTCTGCTGTGTAACCAGGGAGATAAATTTACCGATGGAACCCTTTATTTTTATTTCGAGAACACAGGAGAAAAACCTATGACCATTAATCTTCAGTTTTACCATCAGCATCAGTTGATTATTCCAGAACCCCTTAGGAAAGTCACTTTGTTACCGAATGGGGAAAGGATTGTTGAAATTTCATTCAATTCACCTGCACCTGTCGCGTATAATGAAGCAGAGGCTATTCAAATCGACTGGCAAATGGAGTATGATATACCTGAATACCCCAATTTTCAGTTATCCGGCAGATATAATCTTGAAGTTACACCTACAAAAACCTCATTTATTACACCACAAATACCAAAGTTCATAAACAACCTGAATGTCAGTGCAGTACATCCATATAAAAGTCTTAAAACGGTTTTTGAATATAATCATATGAATGTGCCTGATGCTGATGTCATTACAGAAAATGAAATCAAAATTAAAGAAAGCGGTGATGTGAGTATAAAACTTATAAATGATCAGGGACAAAGTACTTCTTTGGAATCCAGATACTTTGAGAAAATCACCAAACTCCGTAAATCACTTAAAGTAAAAAATCCAAAAGAGGGACTGAAATACAGTTATTATGAGGGAACCTGGGATAAATTGCCAGATTTCAATAAATTGAAAGAACATTCATCCGGTATTGTAAAAAATTTCTGGGTGTCTGATTATGCTCTTCGTGAAGATCATTTCGGAATGGTATTTACCGGATACATACTGGTTCAGGAGGATGGATTGTATATTTTCAACTCAAGATCTGATGATGCCTGTAGGCTTTTTATTCATGATGAACCGGTGGTAAATCAGGATAAAGTCAAAGAAGATTTCAAAGATATCGGAGCCATTGCCCTGAAAAAGGGATTTCATCCTGTCACTATTTATTTTATGGAAGGAACCGGGCGTGAAAGATTGAGGCTTTATGTTAAGAAAACTTATGATAAGGTATGGGAACAGTTGGAGATTAAAGGAAGATTTTATCATTAAGCATTGCAAAACATAATTGGAACACTGCTTCGCAAATTTATCCTGTGATGTATTGCTGCGACCATCCGGGATGCAAACATAACAAAAAATTTTAAGTGCAAACTATGGATGCTACACTATCCAGGAAAAATGATTTTTATGGCATGATGCCCATCCTTCCAACGGCGATTACACCTGATCGTAAAATAGATGAAAAAAGCATGCGGCGGCTTGTTCAGTACTGCCTGAAATTTAACGCTGCGGCAATCGGCCATTTTGGGTTTGCGTCAGAATTTCATAAAGTATGTGACACTGACCGTCGTTTGCTGACAGAAATAATCGTCGATGAAACTGCCGGACGTGCGCCTGTTTTTATTGGCATAAACGGCCAGGGATTTGATATTGCTCTGAACTATGCCGAAGAAGCGGAAAAACTAGGCGCTGACATTATCATGGCTGCGCTGCCGCTTATCAATCTGCCAACACAGGAAGAAGCTTACAACTTTTATAAAGATATTTCAGATACATCGGCGCTGCCCATTATCATTCAGGATATTCCGGAGTCAGCCAATGTTCTTTCGCCCGATTTGGTGTGGAAAATGTATCAGGAAATTAAAAATGTAAAATATGTTAAGGCTGAAGGCGATGGTTTCATTCCTAAAATACAGGAGATAATCGAGTTATCCAATGGTAAGATGGAAGTGATCGGTGGCGCTGGCGGCAGGAGTATGATACATCTTTTAAGAATGGGTATCACTTCATTTATGACCGGAACAGAAGCACTTGATTTTCATGGAGGTTCGGTTCAGGCTTTTCTTGATGGCGATGAAGAGAAAGCGGCTGATATTTACTACAACAAAATAATTCCGTATTTCGCCTTCTATGATGCTTACAGTGAAGAGTTATTAAAGCAGATGCTGTATATGAGAGGAATCATCGATCATCCTGATATTTACAAACCGATGGCCGGAAAACCCCTCAGCGAAATTGAATGGCGGGAATTTAACTGGACTTTAGATCGAATTGGCTTTAGAAAAAAATGGCCGGATTTATAGCCGGGATCTTTGACCGGCATTATTCAAAAACAAGAGATTTAAAACAATTACAGGTTATTTAAAATGAGAAAACTGATTGCAGGGCTAGTCTTCATTGCCATAATCGTGTTGGCTTATATTGGCATAAGTAATACGAAAAATGATAATTTGATATTTGTCTGCAACAAAGACAACGATCTATACAAGGCCATAGTGGAATCAGAGGGGAAATATCAGAGAATCACATCTGTCGATGAAGCCATTGAAATGGCTGCACCTGGTTCGGGAATCCTTATTTTAGCTGATTATTACCCTGATAAGAAAGTTGTTTTGCCTGAAGATTTTTTCGACAAGGTGAAAAACAAGAAGTTAAGAGTATATATTGAGTATCCTGATAGCCTGCCGGGCATGAAAACCGGAGACATTCAGAAAATAAAATGGGAAAGAGGCGTTGTCACTTCCGATGTGTTTGGAGAGTCTTTAAAGAAAATGCGCATTGTGATGATTCATGATTGTCATTATGTGCAAGTTGACGTTCAATATCCATATCTGGTTCTGGCGAAAGTCGCCGGCTTTGATACAGCGTTATATGGCCTTGACAGTACAGAGACGCACCCGATACTTTTTGAATTGCCAGATGCAAATATCCTGGTTTCAACGACAAAGCTCAGTCATTTTATAAGCGGCCGTTATTCACCGAATGATGCCTGGAAACCGATCTGGGGATTTATTTTTAACTGGTTACAACCGGAAGATAAAGTTCCCGGATTAAATTGGACCCAAACTGTTCGACCTGTTTTTGAAGAAAACGAAAAAATAACAAAGAAGAAACGTTTGCAGGCGGTTCTTCGCGGCGTTGATTGGTACTATAGCGCGATGTTGCCGACATCTTCTGACACAAATGAAAAGCAAACTGAAGGTGCAGACTCAGAGAGCATTTTGGATCAAAATGTTTATGGAAACAATGGTATTTATGAGTGTTTTCTTTCAACGATAAATTATGACGGGTCGCAGCCAATAGGCAAAAACACACGTGCTGATTGTGCCAGCGAGGCAGCAATGGCACTCGCAGTGCATAGTTTCCTTACTGAAAATCTACGTGACAAAAATACAGCAGGTAATTTACAGGATTTTGTTTATTTTAACTCATCAGTGCAACAGGGACCCCGTGCTCGCGCTGAAAGTCCTTCTTTTGGATTTATTGACTGGTACACCCGTGATGATAATAAAGGGGTTTACTATAGCGATGATAATGCCCGCGTTATTTTAGGAACGCTCACCGCTTCAGCTGCCTTGAAAACCAACCGTTGGGATGAAGGGGTGCTCAAAGCCATCCTTGCTAATTTCCGTACTACCGGTCCTGCCGGTTTTAAACCCAGGAGACTTGAAGAACCGGACCTGCAGTTATTGGGCTGGGAATACTACCGGAATGATGAATACTACCATTATGCCCCGCATTATCAATCGTGGATATGGGCTACCTATTTGTGGCTGTATGACAAAACAAAATATAAACCCCTGATTGAATTGTCTAAAACCGGGATAAAAAATATGATGACAGCCTATCCCGGTGAATGGCACTGGACAAATGGTTTACAGCAGGAAAGAGCCAGGATGGTTTTACCCTTAGCCTGGTTGGTTCGCGTAGATGACACTCCGGAACATCGAAAATGGCTTTATCAAATCGTAGATGATTTATTATCATTTCAGGACGAAAGCGGCGCTATTCGCGAGGATCTTGGAGATGTGGGACATGGGAAATATGCGCCACCAAAATCAAATGCAGCCTATGGCACAAACGAGGCGCCGCTTATCCAGGAAAATGGCGATCCTGTTGCGGATATGCTGTATACCTCAAACTTTGCTTTTTTTAGCCTGACAGAGGCGGCTGCCGTTACTGGTGATGAAAGACTAAAAGAAGCAGTGCAAAAACTAGCGGATTTTATGGTGAGAATACAGGTTCGTTCTGAAACGCATCCGGAATTGGACGGCGCATGGTACCGTGCCTTTGATTTTATTCGCTGGGAATACTGGGCCTCCAATGCAGACGCAGGTTGGGGCGCCTGGAGTACAGAAACTGGGTGGACACAGGGATGGATAACCACCATGTTAATGTTTAATGAACTAAACACAAATCTCTGGGATTTCACTGCGGAAAGTAAAATAGCCGATCAGTTTGACGAGGTCAGAAAGAGGATGCTGCCGGACAGGCTCAGTCCTCAAAAGATTAAAAAAGCCATGGGCCTCCCTGCCATAAAAAAACTGGGCACAATTGATTGTGATCTTGTTGAGACGACCCCGGTTGTATTTAAGAACAGAGTCTATCGCTATGAATACGTCCGCAAAGGATATAAAGCAAATTTAACCGGTGATTCTTACTCTCGTTTTATCGATCATGAAAGCGGGGAATCCACTCCTGCGTTCGCTGAAGGTTACCATTTGGGGAGCGCATTTGTTGATGGAGATTCGGTTTATGTAACCGCAGTGGATATTTGGGATGGTGAACATATTGTTATGTTTGTTTCTGCAGATTTAAAGAACTGGCAATCCCGTCCAATGCTGCATCTCCCTGGATTTGGACTATTTAATACATCTCTGTGCCAGGCAGAAAATCGTTATGTCCTCATGTATGAAATCGGCAAACCGCCGGAGGAGGCAGGTAAGAGGTTTACTGCCAGATTTGCCTCATCAGAGGATCTGGTAATCTGGAAGCCTATGCCAAAGGAGTGCACTTATTCCAAAGATCGTTACACAGCGCCTCATGCTCTAAGATATTTGGATGGCTATTTCTACAATTTTTATCTTGAAGCATTTGAAGGATACGAAATGCGAGTCGTACGATCAACCGATTTGATCAACTGGGAGGCCAGTCCGTTTAATCCGGTTTTAAAAGCTTCTGAAGAAGACAAGAAAATTGCCAATTCAAAGCTTACAAGCGCTCAAAGAACAGCGATTGCAGAAGCAAGGAACATAAATAACTCTGATATCGATTTTTGCGAGTATAATGGAAAACTAATCATCAACTATTCCTGGGGCAATCAGCAGGGGTCAGAGTTTTTAGCAGAAGCTGTGTTTGATGGAAGTTTGGAAGAGTTTTTAAAAGGATTATTTAAGAATTATTAAAAAATTAATTGTTAAGCATATGAAACGGTTAATATTATTGGCAATCATCGGTGTTTTAATCTTTTCATGTAAAAGAATACCGGAAGAAGTTTTTGATTTTTCAACCATGAGGCTGGTATGGAATGATGATCCGTCCACAACAATGGCTATCATCTGGGACGGGATGAGCGGCAGGAATGCTGCCGTTTATTATGACACCCTCGATCATGACAGGAAATACTGGAAATACTCTCACCGTCAGACACCTTACCGCAAACTCGATTATTACGGGATGAATACCCGCTATGTAAAACTTAAGGATTTGCAACCTGACAAAGCATATTATTTTGTTGTAAAAGACGATCATGGCCTCAGTGCAGAATACTGGTTCAGAACAGCACCGGATAATCCACAGCCTTTTACATTTATTGCAGGCGGTGATACTAAAAGTGAGGATGAAGTGCTTGAGGCGGGCCGTGTCGCAAACCGGGTGGTTTCAAAATTAAGACCTCTTTTTGTCCTGTTTAACGGTGATTTTACAAGTGGAAACGGGACAGATCCCGATAAATGGAAACAGTGGCTGACAGACTGGAATTCAATGACCACAACCGGGGACGGAAGAATGATCCCTGTTGTTCCAGTACATGGGAATCATGAAAATGGAAATATGGGCAACCTTAATATTATTTTTGATGCACCCTATCAATTTAATGACAGTTCAAATATTTATTATTCGCTGTCATTTGGGGGTGATATGTTTCATCTGATTGCTCTGAATTCTCAAATTGAACAGGGTGGAGAGCAAAAAAAATGGCTGGAGGATGATCTGAAAAAGCATGAGCCATTTACATTTAAAGTGGCTGGATACCATAAACCTATCTGGCCCCATCATTCAGGCAAAGGGGAAAACTCATATCAATATAAACAGTGGGCTTTCTTATTTTATCAATTTGGATTGAATATCTCTTTTGATGCAGATTCTCATATGCATAAGATTACCTTTCCGCTTAAACCGGATACAATATCCCAAAACAGTTTCATGGGTTATGTACGTGATGACCTGAATGGTACTATGTTCATAGGCGAAGGCAGTTGGGGAGCCTATCCACGGCAAAATGATGACGATAAACCATGGACAATGGCAAGCGGATCTTTTAACCAGGTAAAATGGCTGCACGTTTTCCCACAAGATAAAGATGAGGGAGCTCACATTAACATCTATACGGTCATAACTGCCGATTATGATGAAAATGAAAAATTGCAGGTGTTTAATGATGAAGTGGAACCATTAAAGGAAAATAACAGATTTACTGTTCCCGTGGGATTAAAACTGTTCATGAATGAAGAAGGAAAGGACTTTGTGACTTATCCTTATAATTGAAATACGTACCATGAGATCATTAATACCACTCTTTCTGTCAATGCTTCTGCTGGGTTTGCCAGTTAGCTTTGCCTCTGCCGGAGATTATCATGGTGTGATTATCAGGATAGGAGAATTGGCCGGCACGGTAGAAAAAAACGTTGCACGGCTTTTTGCAGAAAGGTTAAATGAATCAGGAGTTGTTAATACACGCATCGAACCAGAGAGTAAACCGGGTGAAGTTGCTCCTGATGAACTGCTGGTCCTGCTGGGTATTCCCGGACATCATAATGCGATAGGCCGTTTATTTGATTCATACCGTATTCCCGGATTTACAGAACTTTCACCGGGACCGGAAGGATTCCTCCTCAGGATGTTTTCCGACGAACAGAATGATGTGCTCCTTGCGGCGGGTACAGATGATCGTGGATGTTTGTATGCTGTGGGTGAGATACTTCGCCGGTTTAATTGCCTTAACGGGGTTATTGAAATACCTGAGGATATTGAAATACGCACTGCCCCGGCATTTGAGATCAGGGGCACCCAGTATGGACAGAGCCATGTGGCCAGAAGACTGGCACATGTGCGTAACTGGACCGAAGAGGAGACCCAACGAGTCATATTGGATTATGCCCTGGCTGGCGCTAATATTTTCAGTACCGGTCCAGGGCCAATGTTCGATTTTATCAGGTCATTTGGACTGATGACCCGGGGTGGTTTCGGAGCCAACACTGCAGGCGGTGACATCCCTCCTGAATGGGA
>SDBS01000162.1_pt1 | contig 56213 bp, 57 predicted proteins | sample 2277091 | NCBI WGS metagenome assembly SDBS01 (sample SAMN10404972, study PRJNA504765) | marine sediment metagenome | isolation source: marine sediment core GS10_PC15, 163 cmbsf | place: Arctic Ocean: Southern Knipovich Ridge | collected 2010 | reverse complement strand
AACGCAATAACCGCAATATTGTAAACGAAATGACTCTAAATTCATTGGTACAGGATCACATCTTTGGATAAAATTTGCTATCCAAGTTTAATGAGACCTAAATTATACCTATTTAACCTAGATGATGGAAACATAAACCTATTGACCTTCCGTTCAAGCCAGATTATCCTACGCGCTGTTCCCCGATAGCTCAGTTGGTAGAGCAAGTGGCTGTAGACAGGGCATGTAAGGAGTGAACATTGGTTAGAAAGGATCGCAGGACTTATCAGGACAGAAAGGAATATTTAATTCGAGCTGTTCAGATAAAACGGAAGAAAATACGTGAAAATGCGATCGAATATAAAGGTGGTAAGTGCGAAGTTTGTGGATATAACACCACAATTGAAGCACTTGAATTTCACCATTCTGACCCAACGAAAAAAGATTTTGGTATCTCTTGTAAAGGCTATACCAGAAGTTGGGAAAAGGTGAGAAATGAACTTGATAAGTGCCATCTGCTTTGTGCCAATTGTCATCGCGAAGTACATGCTAAAAAATTGCAGCTTCCACAAGAAATTGTGGTTGAAACAGTGGGTGAATTCAGAGAAAGCTAAGCCAAATTATTTTTGGTATGCTAACCCTGAGCCAAGCCAGATGAAGCCTTGAAAACGTAATCTGGAAGGTGCAGAGACTATGAGTTGAGGAAGGTAACCAATAATACTCAGATAGCGCCCACTACCTTAGCTCGGTATTTTATATATCGAAAAGGTAATGATATAGTCCAGCCCTTGGTGAAAACCTTGGATAACTGTAACCACTGGGTCGGCGGTTCGAGTCCGTCTCGGGGAGCCAATTTTCTGACCTTCTCGGTTGGCTTGTTTGAATTCATGATTGTTAGCAAAAAATACAGCATTAGAAAACTTATTTGAAAGTTCTACGCGATTAAGTTGTTTTTCAATACGTTGACGTAACCCAAGATAGCCTCGCAGTGGCAAATCAGAAAAAAACAACGCTAAGCATTACAAAGTTCAAATATCATTTTGAGCGCTATTTGCACATTATTTAACAAATAACTTTGGTGAAGAAGTCGCCGATGAATGAGGAGACGATGGTAAATTTTCTTTCAGTTTATGTGAAAAAACTTGTTGCCTTGCAAGTGTAGACATAGAGTTTAATCCTTCTTGCATTGCACTTAATAGAATATGCTCTATCATATCGTCTCTTAAGCCATCACTTAAACGATCTAGCGCATGCAGAGCTTTGATGGCATCTATCAGGTTTCCTGTTAATGCAATATGTTTTTCATCCAAATGTAATTCATATTCAAATTGTACAGGAGTCCCACCATCAAGCGGAGCTTCTCTAGTGTATGCATTTAACAGTCTTCTATTTCCTTCCAGTTGTCTTACATCATCATTAATCATCATAAGTTTACAAAAAGATATGCTCACTATCTCAATTTTTATATTACGATCTGTGTCTGTAAATATCATAATAATTTTCTCCTATTATTTTTTCAAACTCAAATGAGTAGTTGATTCAGCTTGTAATCGAATACTAATACCCGTAAATGGATCTGTCCGACCAAGTGGATTATACCGTTTTTCTTTAGGTAATTCCTTAACTACTTTTGAATCCAGAACACTTTTAGAATCTTCAGTTAAATCATTACGATAAGAAATATATCTGCTATTAATAATAGGTCTATCCGTTGGGCTAAATCGCTTTTTCATATCCGGATGAACTGGCTTTATATCTGCCTGAAATAATTGATTATCAATCTCATTAAGAATTCTATCCCAATCTCGTTGAGGTGCTGGATTAAAATAATAATAAATCGTGATTTGCTTACCTTTTTGTGTTGTGTCTTTAGCAAGCGAAATGTCAGGTTTAATAACTTTTGACACTGCCATTCGATATTCAATTAAGATGTCTTTTACAATATCCCACGCTCTTGAGAGATTTTCTGGGTTCGTATCATCAACAGCAATATGTAATTTCCATCCGCCTGGTGGAAACCTTTTTTGTCCTGGCAGTAGCTTTGGTGTATATGAAGTATCTTCACCAATATAAGAAAACTTTATAAATATCGTACTTAGCTCAATACGAGAATAAAAAATAAAAGCCTCATCATTTAATTCCTTAGATGTAGATATATTTTGATAGGTAAATAACGCTTTTAATGAAGTTAAGCTGTCAGTCTCATCAGGTAATAATGCCACGGGTTTTCCTCAGTGATTTTTATATCAGTGTTAACAATCGTATAAACAATCTGTGCCTGTGCCTGTGCCTGTACCTGTACCTGTACCTGTACCTGTACCTGTACCTGTACCTGTACCTGTACAAATTATAGTCGGCCGATCGTATAAAGTCAAGAAATAATGATATTATCAAGGCAAAAACTCATCGTATCATGTAGTTTGAAGAAAAATTAAATCGCTTAGTGTTGTTTTTTCTGAGTTGCTACTACGAGGCTATTTTTAATTACAAACAGATAATACCATTCCTCATCGATGAGAATATCGATCAGGCAACCCTCATAAGATTTTGAGCTTCTGATACAAACGCATCGGGAAAAGAAGAAGTTCTAAAATAGTCTATTAAGGGGAGCCATTTTTATTCACAAATAACAAAAATATTGAGAAAAATAAAATGAAAAAAGTATCTGGTTTATTTCATAATCGCCCTAAAGGGACAACTGAGATTAAAGATAATAAAACTGATAAAAACGGCACAGGGCTATTCAAAAAACCCTCTGATCAGAAACCAAATGATCCAGACGCAAGAGATGCAAACGGAAAATTACTGAGTTATGGAACGATGGATGTTCAGCCAAAATCACCCAGACAAAAATAGCTATCACAACCTTGCACAAAGTGATTGTGGGTGAAAAAAAATCCCACCCACAGTTTTCAATAATTCCTTTATTTATTTGGAATACTCTTCTGAAGTAGCTGTATAAGTGCTTGGCTTAGTAAGCTTGACGCCGGCTTGTTCCCGAATTATTTGCCGCGCCTGAAAGAAACGTCCGTGTGCCATTGCATTACCTAATGTAGCAATGCTTAGATAGTCTTGTTTTTTTAAAAGCTGTTCTGATGCTCTTTGAATATTATCTTCAACTTGTTTTTTGATGGGTGGCAAATATTCTTTTCTCACCAAAAAGCCTCGAACATAAGCTTGCGCTAGCACAATCTGTTTCTCAGCAAATCGTCCAAGCAAATCAACTTGAGCTTGTAAGCTGTCATTTTCTTTTCTTAAATTATCCATCTCTTCATTTGGATCTTGAGCAATTGAATTGTTTTTTATTTTTTTTGCTTTTTCAAGCTCCTCATGAAGCTGAGCATTTTCTAATTCTAACTGTTGATTTTCATACTTCAGACTATCATTATCAGTTGTCAAATCATCTAGCATGCTCTGATCAGTTACGCCTTCACATTCACTTTCAACTTCATCTATAGCAATTTTATAATGCTTACCAAACTCCCCAAATGCAGCATATGGGGACTCATTAATTCCATCAGGATTAGTCACCTCTTCATCTTCGGGCAAATTTGGATCAATGAATTCTGCAGGTGCTGTTGGATAATCATCTTCTACATGCGTAACATTATCATTATCAACGAACGCTGGGTTTTCAGAAGTTGTGGGAAGTTTCGGAGTTAAAATATCCTCAAGTGCCTTATAATTAAGAAAAATAGCTTGATTATCTGAGCTAATCTTATCGAGTAACGCTTTAATCTCAAGATGATTGGTTAAATCTTCTGTGCTTGGTTCTTTTTCTGTTTCAATATTATCAAAGCCTTCTCTAATGAGCTGAAGATAAGCATTAATTGGCAAGTCTTGGAACCCCAAAGCACTAACTTCCTTAAACAAACAATAAATTTGTTGTGCAAACCTTTGATCTTGACAAAAGAAAGTTGGTAAGAATAACGAAGTTAAATCGTCTTGAGCAATAAAGCCTTGCTTTTTAAGAAGCCCTATAGCTTTATTCATATATTTTTTTCTATTTGAGCCGAAAAAAGAACCGGCATCTATCAAACTCAATATTACATTTGCTACAATATTATTCTCTGCTGATAATTTTAGCTCACTGATGACAGTTTTTTTATATTCCTTTAAAAACTCTTCAAGTTCAGGTTTTATTTTACCTTTTGAGTCATAACAGAGATTTATTATTAAGTATAATGACAAAATTCTTTTATTCTCCACCTGTGTTGTTTCTTCGCCAGCATTATTTGTAGCTTGAATTAATTTTTCAAAATAACACTTAACTTCACGAGATAGGCATACCAAATCCCAACTATTTCCATAAAAAGCTAAAATTGACTGTAACAATAAATCAGCAATCATATCTTTAGTGAAACCGTTAATTGGTTTCGCAATCATCGAACTTCCTAAACTCTTCGAATTATCGAAATAAGCTTTCTTTACACTAACATCTTCTGGATATTGTAGTAATGCTTTTTTACAAACCAACAAAGCATCATATAAACGATCTGTTTTCGCATAGCAGGTTGCAAGGTGTAAAGAAGCTGCCGGATGTTGGAAATTTTCTACCATCTCCTCAAGCTTCTGCATTGCATATTGACAGCTTTCTTTTTTGTTGCCCTCACGATTAAATTTCAAATAATAGATTGCGTAAAGTTCAGATGATTCTTTATAATTTTTCTTCTCATAAAGAGAATCGGCATATTTTATACCATAAACTGATAATACCGTTAAATTAGTGTTGTTTATGTAATTTAAATGATCGATTGCAAACACAGATGGTTTCATCATTAACGAACAATAATATATTATTTTTTGTTCATCTTCTTTCTTTGCATAATAATGTGTAAGCGCAATCAACTTTTCTGCCGAAAGATCTAGTTTCTTAACTCTTTCTTCTAAATTTTCAGAATCCAAATCCCCCAGACTTGTCTCGTTGATAATGCGCATTATCAAGTTAACGAATCTATAGTTTTCGCGACTCATTATTAAATATTTAATCACAGTAACCATGTTGTTGTCGAATTTAAAACTCTCGTGATTGAACAATTCATTGAAAATATCTATTATGCTTTGTTTCCACAAATCAGGCAGATCTAAATAAATTGTAAAAGATATTGCGCTTTCCTTTAAGTCTTCATTATAACTATTTACGTTTGCGCCATATTGTAACAATAATTTAACTGCTTCGTGATTTTTATGGTAAATAGCATAAAACAATATATTAGTATTATAATTATCACCATGAAGACATACTTCACACGCCTCTGCCAATAAAATATTCTGTAAACGTTCTGAATCAATTTGAGACGCTTTTTGTAGCAATGACTCCAGCTTATTATTATCATTTTTTGATATTGCAGATTCGATAGCCTCAAAAAAGATCGCTTTTGGATGACGATAAAGCGTTTCAAAACAATCGGTTTTTGCACTTTCAAGCGCTAAATCCAGGGGAGTTTTATTGTTTTTGTTTGTTATATTTGTATTGATATCCAGCTCTAATAATTCCTTAATCAATTCAGGATTTCCATGACGAACGGCAAAATGGAGCACATGATCTCCTGCAGGATTGTATTTAGAATAAATACAGCGATTCGCTATATCTACAGTAGACCAACTTGATTCAAGCTGCAAAGCAACTCTTAATACTTCGATATTATCTGATTTTATTGCTTGAAGAATTGAGTTAAATTTTTCAAACCTGTCAAGTTTAGATTGTCCTTGATGCATGTCATGACTCCTATAAAACTATCTTATAGCTGGATTATAGATGACAAACCTTAAGGAAAACTTAAAAGATTCTTGGTGAACTGATTTTTAAAACAACCTATTGATTCTAATGTGTTTTTTTCTAAAAAAACAATGATTTATTTTATCACAATCAAAGGTTAATCTTAATTAATTTGAACGACAACCTTCTTGCTATAAATCGGCGGTTTATCTTTTTCCCATGAGCGCTGATAGGTGAAATAGATCGTGGTTGTAAGGCCGGATGATTGTAACGCCTTAGGTGTTGCAGTAATTGTCCATACTACAACCCCACCAGAGCCCATCATTTCAGGTTTGGCGCGAACATATTTACGGGCTAATGTTAGCAAAGACTTGTTATATTTCGCCTGCCAAGTATAACCCGTTGTGGGATTAGAAATGATTTGATACGTTGCTGCAGGCTGAGCTGTACTGACAGTAATCTCAGGCGGAAAAGAAGGCATATCTTCCATTGAACCGCCAGATTTGCTGACAGCTAAAGTACATATCGTCCCTTTTGGATTACATTTTTGAAAATGAGGCTGCGGAAAACTTGAAGCAAATGCTGCAACGGAAAAAAATAGTAATGCTGGAATTAAATATTTAAATTTCATTTTTTGTCCTCATCTTTTAAGGCTTTTATCCGGGAAACTTCACTCAGAAATTGTTGATCAAATTCAGCAGGTAATTCTGCTTCGACTGGCACAAAGAAATGCCGACTATCAGCAAAATCACGACACTTAACAGCATCTTTTTCCGTCATAATAACTTTGCTTTCAGGGGCAAAATCAATATCCTTTTTGGTAAATCGATAATGATCAGGAAAAGGATGTTCAATAATTTGCAAACCAAGTTCGCGCAACTCATTAAAAAATCGTTTAGGGTTTCCAATACCAGCAACTGCATGGACTTTATCTTCTTGCAGTTGATTGACGTCGATACATTGATTAGAGTCACCCACTGAACAAATTCGTTTTGGTATTAATTCCATCGTAACAGATTGATCAGAGAATCTTGATGTTTTTGGAAAAGATTTTCCATTACTCACAATCCACTTGACTTTGTTCAATCGAAATAATGGTTCGCGTAAAGGGCCAGCTGGCAAACAAAGCCCATTGCCAAAAAGTCTCACACCATCGACAACAACTATTTCAAGATCTCTCGCCATCGCATAATGCTGCATACCATCATCACTTAAAACAATATTACACTGATATTTTTCTATGAGATGTTTTACAGCTTCCGGCCGATTGACCGAAATAACAACGGGACAATCTGTTCTGGAGGCAATTAAAACAGGCTCATCGCCAACGTCCGATGGAGAATCTGTTGACAAAACAAGCCTTGGATTAGAAACTCGATTAGCGCCATAGCCTCTACTCACAATGCCTGGGTTAAAACCTTTTTCTTTAAGCAATCGTGCCAAATAAATCACGAGTGGCGTTTTTCCTGTTCCGCCAACAACAATGTTTCCAACAATAATAATTGGCACATTAAAAGTCGTCGTTTTTTTTATACCCAAGCGCTAAAACCAACGCCGTATCACCACGATAGCCAAAAACAAAATAGACCATGGTATAAGCAAATAACTAACCACTGACGTATGCTTTGACCACCAGCTATCTATAAACGATAGAATAAAGCGAGATTTTTTCATCATCCTATATCCTTATGATCCCGAAATTGCAAATGATACAAATGCGAATAGGCACCATTTTTTGCTAACAATTCATCATGCTTACCAACTTCCAGCATTTTTCCTTCATTCATCACGACAATTAAATCAGCATTTTCAATTGTAGAAAGTCGATGAGCAATAATCAATGTTGTTCTTGACTTCATTAATTTATCGAGCGCCTCTTGAATTTGTCGCTCAGATTCAGTATCCAATGAAGAAGTCGCTTCATCTAAAATTAAAATAGGTGCGTTTTTTAAGATTGCTCGCGCTATGGCAATTCGCTGGCGTTGCCCGCCTGAAAGCAACACACCATTTTCACCAATCAATGTATTCAAACCTTTCGGCATGTCTTTGATAAATTCCCAAGCATTAGCCGCTTGAGCCGCTTCGATAATTTGTTCTTCGGTGACTTCTGAAAAACTACCATACGTAACATTATGAGCAACAGTATCATTAAATAATGTAACTTGTTGTGAAACGGTCGAAAATTGTTGTCTAAATTCGGCTAGAACGTAATTCTCAATAGGCTGATTATCTAGCATGAGATTACCGCTCCAACCAAGATAAAAACGCTGAAGAATGTTGATCAAGGTTGATTTTCCACTGCCTGAACGTCCAACCAATGCAATAGATTGCCCTGGCGCGACAGAAAAAGAAATATTGTTTAAGACTTGTTTTTCAGTGCCCGGATAAGTAAAGGAAATATCTTTATATTCAATTTCACCTCTTGCTCTTTTGAGATGAACAGTACCTGTATCTTGTTCAGCATCCCTATCAAGCAATTCAAAAATACTTTGTGCACCAGCTAACCCTTGCTGAATTTTTGTATTCACCTTTGTAAAGTTTTTTAAAGGCTTTAAAATCGCCAACATCGCAGCAAGCATTGCAACAAAACCACCTGCAGATAACACTGTTGGTGAGTGATGAGAAGTCGCTAAATAAATAATGACAGACAAAACAATCGCCGCGAGAACCTGAACAAGTGAAACACTGATATTATTTGTGACAACAACTTTTAATTGCCGCATATAATTTCGATACGTCACTTTATTAAACTTTTTAGTTTCATATTCTTGTCCGCCAAATGCACGAACAACTTTGTATCCTTCAATTCCCTCTTCTGCAATACTCGTCACATCCCCCATCTGTTCTTGCAATTTCAAACTAATTTTTCTTAAGCGACGACTGCTAAAATGAACAATGACAGCAATCATCGGCATGGTGGTTATAAATATCAAACTAAGTTGCCAGCTGATTGTAAACATCACAACCAATAAACCAATAACCAAGCAAAAAGACTGGACCAATGTTGTGAGCGCATCAGAACCCGCATTAGTCACCTGTCCAACATTATAAATGATAACGGCAAGGATCTGTCCGGAACTTGCATTGTCAAAAAAAGAGGCTGGCAATTTCATTAAATGCGAAAATATTTGCTGACGAAAATCCATGACAACGCCATTTGATACTCGCGCCATAAAATAACTCGACATAATATTCATTATGGCGCGCACAAGAAATGCGCCCATCACCAAAAAGGGCAGATAATGAACAAAATGCATATCTCGCGCAATAAACCCTTTGTTTAGAATGGGCTTCAACATATATGTAACGCTAGAATCAATGCCTGAATAAGCAATATTGCCAATCATGGCAATGACAAATGCTGGCCAATAGCGGAAAATGTACTTAATGAGGCGACGATAAATCTGAAAGCCGTTCGTGTGAGAATAATTCTTGGACATACGCTTAATTTGGTTCCACAAAAAAGGCTCATTTTAGCATGATCCCGTCAATTTTGAACCGATTAAAACGGCAAATTCGCGTTTAAAACACAAAGTGTGTTATATTCGTATATGAAAAAATTCTTATTAAAACCAACATATTGGCCATTAATCATTGTATATCCTGTCGCACGGTTAATCGCCCTGCTTCCCTATTCTTTGTTAATGTCCTGCGGCGCCTTGCTTGGCCATATTGGATACTACCTTATAAAAGAACGCAAACAAATCATAGCAACCAACATCAAACTATGTTTTCCAAACTTATCAGCCTCAGAACAAAAAAAACTGGTTAAGGCAAACATCGTTTCAACCTCTCAAAGTTTATTTGAAACAATACTCGCCTATTTTGCCTCTGATAAAAAATTAAAAAATTTAATTGAAATCGAAGGATTAGAACATTTAGAAAAAGCGCTATCCGAAAAACAGGGCGTCATTCTCTTAACCGCACATTTTACGATGTTAGATTTAACGTTTAGATTGCTGAATATGACATTAAAAACGCCCGTCGCAATGATGTATCGCCAACACAATCATCCAGTATTTGAAGATATTATTCGAAAGAACCGATTGAAACATTGCAAAAAGCTCATTCGAAAAAAAGAAATCGGAAAATTGTATCAAGCGCTTTCTTGTAATGTTGCTGTTTGGTATGCGCCTGATCAAAACTTTAGTTACCACAACGTATTTGCGCCATTCTTTGGTGTCAAAGCAGCAACTGTGACTGGCACGTCTAGAATTGCTCGCGAAAGTGGCGCGAAAGTTGTTCCATTTTTTGTTTATCGTAAAGCAAATAACAAAGGTTATTATTTACAACTGCAGCCTGCTCTTGAAAATTTTCCTTCTGGCAATGATTATGAAGATACAGCACGAATTAATTTGCTGATTGAAAACGCAATCAGAGAACATCCCGAACAATATCTGTGGTCACACAGACGCTTTAAAACACGACCTCCCGGCGAACCATTGATATATCCGAAGAAGAAAAAGCGTGTCTGATATTAGATAACCTATATAACTTGAATTTCCATTGACTATGATTTATGAGATAGCTTTCATTCAAGTTATATAGGTTATCTAATGTCTGACACCTTTTGCATTTTAGAAATCTTGGTTACCTAATATCAGACACACTACTCTTCATTCCACAAATGTCGATGGTCGATACGATACAATGTCGGCGCTTTAATTGCGGCATTCGAAATTTCAAATATTATTGCTCCATCTTTTGAGCTTTCATATTGTTTCACTCCTAATGATTTATAACGATTCATAACATTTGTATTTGGAAAATGAAAGCGATTGCGATACCCCACTCCATATAAAACAAAGCTTGGGTTAACAACATTAAGAAAAGGCAAACTTGATGATGTTTTGCTGCCATGATGTGGCGCAACAAGTATTGATGATTGCAACTTTGTTTTGTATTGTTTGATTAACTTTAATTCGACGGGCTTTTCAATATCACCCGTAAATAAAACACTATTTTTTCCATTCGATACTTTTAAAACACAGGAGCTATTATTCTTTTTAGAATATTCTCCCTTTGGTGGCCACAACACATTAAAACTAATACCATCCCATTGCCACTGCTGTCCAGCATAGCAATAACTTGCTTTATTAATATAACGATCAGGCACAATTGTTAATATTTTTCTAACATCTAAATTATTGATAAGCGCAAAGGAACCACCAATATGGTCATTATCACCATGACTAATCATCATCAAATTAATATGATCAACATTATTAACTTGAAGATAAGGAATAATAACCGCATCACCCATATTAAAATTATCGCTAAAACTTGGTCCCGTATCATAAATCAACGCGTGAGATTTAGTTTGCAAGACAAGTGAAAGTCCTTGACCTACATCTAGCATTGTTATCCAAAACTCACCATATTTCGGTGTTTTTTGATGACCGAACAAAAGAGGTAAAAAAAATATGACGCACAATTTTCGGCTATAAAAACCTTTTGGCGCTAATAATAGCAAAACTCCAATGCTTGCAGAGCATAATGCGAAAATTGAAAGATGAGTCGGATGCCATGCTGAAAAAGGTTGGCTTGCTAAAAATGTGAGTATTTTCCATAAAAAATCTAAATTTTTCAGCACCAACCAAAGAAAAAGAAAAGCAAGCTTCTGACTAAACAACATTGTCAAAAGTGACAGCACACATAGCGGCATCACAATAAAAGCAAACCAAGGCACGGCAATGATATTTGCAATAAAGCCAATAAGCGAAGTTGAATGATAAATATAGATTGTTATCGGAAACAGTCCAACCATTATAACAAGCTGTACTCTACCCCAACTCCACCAAAACCCATGACTCTTTAAACGACCTTGCATTGCATAAATAATTATAGCGACAGCAATAAATGACATCCAAAATCCTGACATCAACACATTAAGCGGATTGATAATTAGCACAAGAAACAATGCATAAAAATAAGTTTGCCAAGGAAGAATATGTCGCTTAAAAAAAACAACTGCTAGCAACACAAATAACATAATCATTGCTCGTTGCGTTTGAATCGGAAAACCAGCTAACAGACTGTAAAAAAGCGCGCCTAAGACGCTAAAATTTGCGGCAACTTGCTTAGCCGGAATTAACAAAGTAAGTTTATAACTAAGTCGCCATAAAAAATTAACCAAGAAAAATATAAAACCTGCGACTAAACCAATATGTAGTCCTGCGATGGCAATTAAATGATTCGTGCCCGTTAATCTCAAAATTTGCCATTGTGGTTGCGTGATAAATTGTCGCGACCCAACCAATAAGGCCGGCAAAAACCCAACCAAACTATCATTTGAAAAATGATTTGTAACATTTTCCTGAATGTCTTGTCTAAGCTTTGTGACGAGATAAGAATATTTTGATACGGTTATTAATTCATTATTTTGTCTATTAACAATATAGCCAGTTGCTGAAATATCTTTAACAAACAACCAAGCTTCATAATCAAAGCCACCTGGATTCATGAATCCATGCGGTCGTTTTAATCGAACTGATAAACGCCATTTTTCACCAACATGTAAACTAGTTTTTATCTTATACCAATTGAGCTTTAAGTTTAATTTACGCTTATGATTATTAAAATAAATTGTTTTAAAATTAAATGAAATGCTGTTCTGATATGAAACTGGCATCGAAGAAATCGTTCCAACAATTGAGATTGTTTTTCCTTCGATATTTTTATCTATGCGGCGATTCAGATGCCAACCTGCAAATAGCATCACCCAAAAGATCCCTAAAAGCAGACCTGTGACGCAAATCAATACCTTATATTTAACTAATATGCTCAAAACAATAAAAATAGAGGCAACAGATGCAACCAATATTAAATTTGGAATTTGTGAAAATAAAACGACACTTAAATTGCCGACTATAAATGATAAAATAAATAGGTACATGACTGAACAAATTAGAATTGGTAAGATTAATAAAATTCGAAAACTGTCCGCGAAATGAGAAAGCTTTCATTCGCTGAAGTTGATGTTTGTGAAAAATATTAAAGGATGAGATTTATGATCTTTCTGGATTGTAACGAATAATAATGAGATTTGAAAGAAAATTATATTTATTGAGAGAACGTTAATTTACTATCATCAACAAACTAAAGCTATGTAAATCATCAATTAACTGGCATAATAGTTCGCGCTATCGACCCCAATAAATAAAATAAATATCAGCATAAGGAGAATAATAAATGCTTAGAGCAGCCGAAGAAGGTCAAATAAGTCATAATAATGAAAAAACACCATTACTAGAAGGAGCTACTACACTTTATTCAAGCTCTGAAGCGATTGAAGCGATTCTTAGCCCAGTTATTTCAGATGCTAGATCTGGCAATTTAAGCCTCAAAAGTAGAGATAAGATTGCCTCAACATTTGCCTGTGCGATATGTTTATATGGAGTTTTATTGTTTCTAGGCCCTAATTATTACGATAATACTGATGATACTGAGTTTCTACGAATTTGGTACTCAACATGGTCTTTAGTTTATAACTTTTCTTTAAACTCGTATTTTTCGGTTGCTCCTTTACAAGAAATCTATGATACATTAAAAAGCATAGGCAAAAATTTATTTTCAATAAAGTGTTCAGGCCTTGCAAGCGCACTAGTTGACTCGACAGATTTACTGCATAAAGTATTTTGGGCGTGTTGTGCATCATATATTTATGTCGATTTAATTACTCACATTCCTTGGATTCCAACAAATAAAGTTTTGTACAACCTAATGTATGTAGCATTTTTTGCATCATACTTACCGATGAACTTGTCTGGCATTAATGCATTATTTGATATTTATTTAAAACCTTTAATTAAAGATTTTTTTCGGCAATTTGTTTTAATGATATCTGATTCCCCTTCTTCTCTTCGAAGATTAAAGAAAAATTATTTAATCAATCAATTTCAAAAAAACTTTCGAGAAACACTCTTAGGCTTAATAAAACAAAAAAGCAAGTCTATCAAAAACGCCGATCCGTCACTTGCTGATTTCTTGAATAAGCACGGTGATTTTCAAGAACATACATTAATGAAAACGCTAGCTGACGCTTTACAAAACACAAGTACCGCAAGAAATTCTAGATTTGCTGCTAATGCTATTCTCGCATCAACCGGATTTTTAACTATTGTTGTGATCACAGGATTCTTCGGATACTTTCGCGATACTATTCCCTCTCAAAATGCCTCTGAAAGTATCAATGATTCCATCATCTTTGCCTATCTGATTGCAATGGCTTCTATCATAGCAAATATCGGCCTATCGTTAATCATGTCACAAGAAACAAGTCAAGACATCATCGAATCGCTGTATAATATCTTTATCAATCGTAATGTTCCGTTATATTTAAAAAGCTTCCTGAGTAAATCTTTTTTTGTCATCTTTCAACTTGTTACGTTTGGTTTTGCATCTCAAACAATCAAAGGGTCATTAGTGCTAAATGAAGCGTTTCAAAATGAAGTTTCCCCTGTTGTCTATAGGATTATTACAGGAGCCACGGCAAGCGGGTCAACTTTTTTTAATGGCTTTGCGTTATCGAATTTTGTGATGTCTTTACAGCAATATTTATATATGCGGTTTGCACTTAAACGCTCAACACCTCTTAACCCAAGCAAAGAAAGTTATTTCTACCAAAAATTACACGATAAGTTAAATGACTCAAAAAAGAATGATCTGGTTTTACTTTTTGCCTCTGAATTAGCAGGCGCTTGTCGTAACAAAGAAGATTTCTTTGATCAAAATCCTGATTATAAAAAGCTAGCAAATAATTACAACCTCTTACCTGAGGATTTTAAAAATCTCGTCCGACATTTAATATCGAATAATTTTGACGCCGCAGGAGAGTTGCTTCTCAAAAACAATCCTCAATTTTCTGCAGGAGCATATCGCCGCAAATTTGTTAACAACTATGTTATTAATGGCGCCATCCCCTCTTTTGCAACTTGGCTAATGAATGAATTATTGTTATCTTTTTATGTTATAAGCAAAAGTGAAACTGCGGCACAATTTTTTATGCCTGCTTTATCCTATCTACCTTTTTCAATGATGAAACTAGCAAGTCATGCTGTGAAATCCGCCTATAATCTCTGTTGTAGCTCAAACAATGAAACAAGTATCATTCCAGCAGAGAAAAAATCTTGTTGCGCGAGTTTTTGGTCAAAAGCTTCATGGGCCACGTTATCAACGCTTGCGCCTCTTGTAGCAGGTTATGGTACGGAATTAATTGTATCTTCAAGCGCAGGCCCTATTGCGGGATGTGATGACGAGATAAGTGCTTACATCGGGAAATCGTGTGGTACGTTAGCTGCTGCTGTAACAGCTGCTAATTGTCCCTAATCACAGACTCAATGAATTGATGGTTTTAATCGTCAATTGTAGTTTTTAGAATAACAACATCATCTTTTGGCACATCATCATAACCACTTGTTGATGTCGTTTTAACTTGGGCAATTTTATCGACGATATCCATGCCTTCAGTGACTGTACCAAATGCACAATAACCCCAACCATCAATTGATTTTGATGAATGATCAAGAAAAGTATTATCGACCAAATTAATAAAGAATTGTGCAGTAGCAGAATGTGGATCTGATGTACGCGCCATAGCTACTGTACCACGTTTGTTTTTACCCGTTTTGTCTGCTTCATTTTCGATAGGTCGATGCGCTGCTTTCTGAGACAAGCCAGACTCAAATCCTCCGCCTTGTACCATAAAGTTTTTGATGATCCGATGAAAAATAGTACCATCATAAAAACCTTCTTCAACATAACGAATAAAATTATCAGTTGTTTTAGGTGCGTTTTTTGTATCAAGCTCGATTGATATTTTTCCGTGGTTTGTTTCTATTGTGATCATGGGTGCTCTCCTAAAATAAAGCTTATGCGTTCTCTGAGTCAATCTCTAAAATTATCAAACTGTAAGGGCACTCCTAACTTTTCTTCTTTCAAAAAAGCGATGGCTTCTTGTAAATCATCCCTTTTCTTACCCGTTACTCTCACCTGATCGCCTTGAATAGAAGCCTGTACTTTTAATTTCGAACTTTTTATGAGCTTGGAAATTTTCTTGGCCGTATCCTGGTCGATACCTTGCTTAACTTCTATCATTTGTCGCGCTTCGTGTAAACTGATTTCTGGTTTTTTGGAATCCAACGAACGGATATCCAAATTTCGCTTACCCATCTTGTTGTGCAGAATATCGACAACCTGGTTAAGCTGAAAATCGGAAGGCGCAGTAATTGTAATTTTGTTTTCAGCTAATTCTAGCTTTGCATTACTCCCTTTGAAATCAAAACGGTTGCTCACTTCGCGATTAGCCTGATCAACTGCATTTTGTAATTCATGTTCATCAGTCTTTGAAACAATATCAAATGTTGGCATTAATATATCTCCTTTTTCAATTACCAGTAATCTTAAATATGCCTGTAGCATAATTCGTCTTAGCCCGATTCTTCAGCCAGATTTTAAAAATCCCCATATCTTTACGATAAAAACTCAATTGCATAATCATCCTTGTTTTAGAAAACATTCCGCTTGTATTGTTTAGCATCAGTGTCGCTCTTCTCTTTGCTGCATTCAGTTTGTAATTGAAAGTACCTGAAGACCTCAAAGCATGGTCTGCAAATCGAAAATAATTAAACCGAACAGGGGAATAAAAATCAAACGTATAATTTTCCATTGTAAACTTTGAAAATATTCCTTTAGATTTAGCAATTGTGATGTCCATTTTTTGATTGTTAAGATGAGAAAATCCTGTAAATTTCTTATCCATATGAAACGATCCAGGATCACCAGGGCTATGATCATATAAAAAACAAGCATTCAAAGAAAGTATAAAAAATATGATAAAAAAATATGGCGTAATGTTGCGAAAAATATTAAATGCTTTTCTCATAATGCCTCTCTCCTTGTTAATATACCTCGCTCCAAAGAATACGACGATTGTAATTTTTTTGCTAATGACAAATCATGGGTCACAATAATAAAACTTGTATTTGAATGTTCTTGCAATGATAACATTGCATCAAGCACTTCAGCAGCTGTTTGATTATCCAAATTACCCGTCGGCTCATCCGCTAAAACACATTTAGGTTTTGTAACAATGGCTCGAGCGATTGCTGTGCGTTGTCGCTCACCACCTGATAATTCTGATATTTTATGATGAGTGCGCGCTGCCAATCCAAGCTTAGCCAAACACTTATGTGCTTCACTCAAAGCTTTTTTAGATGAAACGCCACCAATTAATAATGGCATAGCGACATTCTCAAGTGCTGTAAACTCTGATAACAAATGATGAAACTGATAAACAAATCCCAAATGCTTATTACGCATTTTACATTTTTTTGATTCAGAGAAAGATGAAATATCTTGATCATCCCAAAACACTTCACCGCAAGAAGGATGATCGAGCCCGCCTAATAAATGTAGTAACGTACTTTTACCAGAGCCTGAGACACCCAAAACAGCGATCGTCTCTCGTTCATTAACACAAAAATCAACGCCTTTCAAAACTTCAATACGATTTTTAGCTTCAAAATAAGTTTTTTCCAAATTGCGGCATGATAAAACTGGATTACTCATAACGTAATGCCTCCACAGGTTCAGTACGTGCGGCACGCCAAGCAGGATAAATTGTCGCAACCAAACTCATTATTACTGCTGCTACAGAAATATGAAAAACATCAGAAAATTGCAATTGGGATGGCAAGTAATTAACAAAATAGACACCCGAAGTAAGCAATTGAACATGAAAAACTTGCTGAATTAAATTAACTAATCGCGTGACGTTCAATGATAAAATAATACCACCAAACAGTCCTAATAGGGTTCCAAATAAGCCCAACGCAAAACCCTGTATCACAAAGATTGATAAAATCATTTTTGGTGTGGCACCAAACGTCCTCAATATAGCAATGTCTGATTGCTTGTCATTGACTAACATCACCAATCCAGACACTAAATTAAATGCCGCAATTGCCACCAACAACAATAAAATAAAAAACATCATCGTCTTTTCCATTTGAACTGCATGATAAAATGCACCGAAACGACTTGTCCAATCAGAGACTTGATATTCAAAACCCAATTTTTTTTGAAGTTGTGATGCAAGCAATGGAGCTGAAAATAAATTCGTTGTTTTGATGTGAAGCTCAGTGATCTTTTTTCCCAATGAAAATAGCGCTTGAGCATCTTTCAAATTAATATAAGCCATGCTCGAGTCAAATCCAAAACCCGTTCCAACACTAAAAATACCGACTATTTTAAACTGTCTAAATCGCGGCAAAATACCAATTGGAGAAAGATTAATTTGAGGCGTCACTAAATTCACAACATCACCAACGCCAACACCTAATGAATCAGCTAATACTTCTCCTAAAACAATCCCATATTTGCCCGGCGTTAAATTGTTTAATTGTCCAGAAACCATCTTTTGATTAATCACTGAAACAGTTTTTTCAAGGTTTGGATTGACACCCATCACAGCAACTGGATGAACATCATTGTCTTTTGTCAACATGCCCTGCCCAGTGACATTTGGCGCAACTGCAAGAACATTCGGGACTTTTTTAAGTTTGTTATCAAGCGACTGCCAATTAGATAAAGTGCCATTCATGCTTGTAATTGTCACATGAGGCACCATTGTAAAAATGCGTTCTTTAATTTGCTGATCAAAGCCATTCATGACAGACAATACCGTGATCAAGACACAAACACCAAGCGCAATACCCAGCACTGAAACAAGTGAAATAAAGGAAATGAAGCGATTATGTCGTTTTGCGCGTGTGTAGCGCAAACCTATGTAGAGAGCTAATGGTTTAATCATAATTAATTGTGATTATATCTAATAATCTGCCTTCTTAGAAGGAAAGTTTTTTGACTGCGTGTAGGGACATTCCTACAATTTTCCAAATAGACGATAAAAATTTTCAGTCGTTTTCGCAGCAAACTCATCAAAGCGCATTTCTCGTAAATCTGCGACGAATTCGGCTATGTATTTTACAAAAGCAGGCTCATTTTGTTTGCCACGCTTTGGTACCGGTGCCAAATAAGGTGCATCTGTTTCCACCAAGATTCTATCAATGGGCACATTTTTTGCAACTTCGCGCAACTGTTCTGCATTTTTAAACGTCACAATTCCAGAAATCCCAATATAAAAACCGAGATCTAACGCTTTTTTTGCTGTTTCCCAGTCTTCCGTAAAACAGTGAATGACTCCGCCTACTTCAGACGCACCCTCTTCTTTCAAAATATTCAATAAATCATCTTTCGCGTCACGATTGTGAATAATTAAGGGTTTATTGAGTTTTTTTGCCGCATGGATGTGTGTTATAAAACGAGTTTGCTGCACAGTTTTTGATACATCATCATAATGATAATCCAAACCTGTTTCACCGATAGCAACAACTTTCGGATGACTCGCGAGCTTAACAATATCTTCAAGTGAAGGTTCTTTTTCTACTTTTTCTGAAGGATGCAAACCAACTGAACAGGTGATTTTTTCGGAATATTCATTGGCTATCTCTAGAACTTGTGGAAAAGTTTCGAGAGTGACACTCACATTAAGAATATGTTCGATACCTTCATCCCAAGCTGACTGCAAAATATTTTTAAATTCATCAACGCCATTTTCCAATAATAAATAATCTAAATGGCAATGTGAGTCAATTAGCATGGTTAAACTGCCCCTCAATCCTCATCCCTAACAACAATCCTTCAATCAACAATTGTGAATTTAATGCGATATGTTTTGAGATAATACGTTGTGACTTTATTAATTCATCATAAGAATTATAGAGATCGACAATCGAATACCTCAGCGCTATCGATTTCAACTCAGAAGAAAAATCAAGGTTTGTTATATCAGTGAAATCAGATGCTTGATTTAAACAAATCAAATCATTGACCCAACTTAATAAGTAATTGAGCACAGAAAAAATATCATACTTTGCCCATTTTTTTGAGACATCAAGTAATACTTCATTAGCATTGAGAAATTGACACCAATCATCAAACAATGTTTTTCGAAATGACAATTCATCGCCTTCATTCAGCTCCAAAACTTTCAATGGCGCACCTTGAGCCAAATGAAGAAGCAATGTGGATTGATCATTTTGAATGTTGTGAGAAGACAACCAATTTTTAGCAACTGAAACTTCGGGAACACGAAAAGGTATAATCTGGCAGCGACTTCGAATAGTTGCTGGCAATGATAAGAAATGTTCTGTGATTAAAATAATGATTGTACTTGGCGTTGGCTCCTCAAGTGTTTTTAACAAGGCATTTGCCGCATTAATATTCATAACATCTGCAGGCTGAATGATAATGACCTTATGATTAGCTAATTGTGCCGTTTTATTAGAACGTGTAATGAGCTCTCGGATTTGATCAATTTTAATTGATTTGCCAATAGATTCAGGCTCGATAATAATACGATCAGGATGATTCCCTGCTTCAATCAATAAACAGTGTCGACATTGCCCACAGGCAATACCATTTTCGCTGGGTTGTGAACACAATAGAAATCGAGAAAATTGGCTCGCAAAAATTCGCTTCCCTAGTCCTGACATGCCAGCAAATAAAAACGCATGAGGAAGTTGATTCTCACGTTTTTGCCGGATAATGACATCCCAATTCGACTTGTGCCACGGAAGTAAGTTTTTACTGATATTCATTCAATATATACCTTTCGTATTTCAAGATGAGAATATTATAACAAATAGTTTTGTGACAGGCAGGGCTTTTTTTAATAAGGAATAGCTCTTTCTATTTCGCGTTAAAAAAGGCCCTGCCTGTCACAAAAATAGAAGTTAGAAATTTTCATCTTGAGGTAGGAGAGGTATTACATCATCCAATACTTTTTTTATTGAACCTTGAACCTCTTCTAAGCTTTCTCCAGCATCAATTGTGCGATATTGATCAGCATATCGCAGAGAACGATCTAGATAACTTTGTCGCACTCGTTCAAAAAAATCAAGCTCTTCCTGTTCTATTCTATCAGGCGCATCTTGACGCTTTTGAATACGACTCAATCCAATCTTCGCTGAAACATCAAGCAAGAGAGTAATGTCTGGCCTTAATTCTCCCTGAACCCAACTCTCTAAAATTGCAATTCTTTTTTCTGGAATACCTCGACCCCCTCCTTGGTATGCAAAGCTCGCATCAGTAAAACGGTCCGATAATACAAATTGACCTGAAGCAATAGAGGGCTTAATCACTTGAGTAATATGTTGTGCCCGACTCGCAAACATAAGCAATAATTCTGTATCTTCGGCCATCGACTCTTCATAATAATCCAGCAATACAAATCTAATGGCTTCTGCAATTTGCGTCCCACCTGGTTCACGGGTCACAACAAGCTCAATGTTTTTTGATTCAAAATATGATTGAATAAATGAAATGGCCGTTGACTTTCCTGCGCCTTCAATTCCTTCTATTGTAATAAATAAGCCTCGCTTTTTTGCCATATTTATTTATTTCCTTCCTTTATTAATTTGATATTTTCTAACCTGCTTATCATGCTGGTTTAAAGTTGCTGAAAAAATATGAGTACCGTCTCCTTTAGAAACAAAATACAAAGCATCTGTTTTTGCAGGATGCAAAGCTGCTTCAATGGATGCTTGCCCAGGCATCGAAATTGGTGTTGGCGGCAGACCATAGCTTGTGTAAGTATTATACCGGGTTTTATGCCGTAAATCCTTAATCGAGATCTTACCATCAAACTCTCGCCCTAATCCGTATATAACTGTAGCATCGATTTGCAAATGCATCCACTTTTGAAGTCGTTTCAAAATAACCGCTGCAATCAACGGTTTTTCTGATGTAAAACTAGACTCTTTTTCTATCATTGACGCAACGATGAGCGCTTGATATTGATTTTTATACCAAAGATCTTTTGCTCGATGTGCCCAAGCAACTTTAATTTTATTGAGCATTAATTGATGAGCTTTTATTAAAATATCTAAATCTTTAGCTCCCTTAGCATATCGATAGGTGTCGGGAAATAACAAACCTTCAGGTGAGTTATGTCGAATCTTTAATTTTTTAGCTACTTCCTTTAAAGTTAAATTCGTCAGCGTATGTTTAACATAAGGCTGCTTATTTAAACTATCCATAACACGCCAAATATTCCATCCATTCACAATAGTAAAATCATAGGAAACGACTTGGCCGTTCGCAAGCTGATTAATAATATTATAAATACTGCTGTCCTTTGGAAAAATATATTCACCCGCTTGTAATTTATGATCAACTCCTTTTAATCGAGATATGAGACGAAAAATTATTGGATGAGTAAGGTTGGTCGTTCGACGCAAATCATTTGCTATATCTCGAGATGACGTACCTGCTTTTAAAATATAGTGAAAATTAGAATTTGAAACAATTGGGATATGAATAATGTATTCAATGGCAAGGAAAAAAATCAATGCGCAAACTAAGAAAAGAAATACAATCTTACGTAACAATTTCATTGCGCCACTCGGTTTTAGATCTATTTTATAGAGCCATGCTTGAAGCAGCTATAGCAACTTGAATGAAAAGGTCGATGCGATGTACTGCTTTACAACACGGCGACCTTTCAAGTAACAATTAAAATTTAAAACCTGTATCAAGACAGCATCATGCAATCAATTAAAATTATTCTTCCATATGGCCTTGAATATAATCAACAGCTTGCTTGATTGTTTTAATTTTTTCAGCTTCATCATCTGGAATTTCTGTACCAAATTCTTCTTCAAAAGCCATGACCAATTCAACGGTATCTAATGAATCAGCACCAAGATCTTCGACGAACGAAGAATCAAGATTAACTTCACCATCTTTAACACCAAGCTGCTCGACAACTATGTGCTTTACTCTTTCTTCAATATTACTCATTTGAGTTTATCCTCTTGTTGACTATCCAATCACAAAAAAGCCTAAGCCATTTCATGAATTCACAAACGCTGTAGTTTAGTCAAACTACAGCAACTTTCAAGTCTTGCATGCATTTTTTTGATTATTTGCAAGAAAAAAATACAAGTTCTACACTTTGTGAAGAACTTGTATTTTTATACCATAAACATACCTCCATTCACATGAAGGGTTTGACCTGTTATATAGCTCGAATTAGGCGAAGCTAAAAAAGCGACAGCTAATGCTATATCTTCTGGTGTCCCCATGCGATTGATTGGCACTCTTTGTAATAATAACGTTCGTTGTTCATCAGTTAATTTTTGGGTCATTACCGTATCGATAAATCCAGGTGCAACAGCATTAGCCGTGATTCCACGTGAAGCAACTTCTTGCGCAATCGATTTAGTAAAGCCTAAAAGTCCAGCTTTAGCAGCAGAATAATTTGCTTGACCTGCATTACCAATCACTCCAACAACGGAACTGATGCTAATAATTCTTCCCCAACGCTCTTTTACCATATCGCGCAAACACAATTTTGTCATATGAAAAATCGAATTTAAATTTGTGTTAATCACAGCATCCCATTCTTCTTCCTTCATACGTAACATTAAATTATCTTTAGTAATACCAGCATTGTTTATTAAAATATGTACCGGACCAAATTTTTCTTTGATAGTGGCAATCAAATCTTCTCGAGATTGCTTATCTGTGACATTCAAAGGAAGGCCCGTAATATTAAGATTGTTCTCTTTTGCATGTTGCGTAATATTATCGACTTCTCCTTCAGAAAATCCTGTCGATATCACCGTCGCACCTTCATTTGCAAGCGCAATTGCTGTGGCTCTTCCTATGCCACGGCCTGCACCAGTTACAAGAGCAACTCGATTTTCTAAACTCATATTATCCTCCAAATTTCAATATCATATTTTAGTCCGCTAACTTTAATCCACTTGTATTGCTCAATGCAAACAATTTCATACTTGAATTAATCCGTTTATTTAATCCCGTCAAAACTTTTCCTGGACCACACTCAACCACAGTGTTGACCCCATTCTCCGATATCAATTGAATGGTTTTAATCCATTGAACTGGACAAAATAATTGTTGATGTAAGCTCGCCCTAATTTCTTCAGGATCATTGTGTGGTAATGCATCAACATTTTGTATGACAGGTATTGTAGGCGCTTCAATGGGTATGTTTTGTAAAACACCAGACAATTTATCAGCAGCGCCCTTCATCAAAAAACAATGAGAAGGCACACTCATTGGTAATTTTTTCACAAGCTTTGCACCCATTTCTTTTGCTAATTTCATCATTCGTTCAACCGCATTGTTTGTGCCAGCAATAACAATTTGACCAGGCGCGTTAAAATTCGCTGGCGTGACTCGATCTTCTTCTGTAGATACCTGATCACAAACATCAATGATTTGTTCATCAGACAAGCCTAAAGCAACAGCCATTGCGCCATTCCCTTCAGGAACAGCTTCTTGCATGAACTTTGCTCGAGCCGAAACGACTTTAACAGCATCATGAAAACTTATGGCACCACTAGCAACTAATGCAGGGTATTCACCCAAACTATGACCCGCCAATAATACAGGAGATAATTCATTCACTTCTCGAAAAATATCCCACATCGCTAAGTCGGCAATTAACATCGCAGGTTGTGTGTAAATCGTTTGATTTAAAACTTCAGCTGGACCTTGTTCGACGATCTGCCACAAATCATAATTTAAAATGTCATTCGCTTGTTGAAAATAGTGAGAAACAATTGAAAAAGTTTTGGCAAGTTCTGATAACATCCCAACTGTTTGAGATCCTTGGCCAGGAAATACTACTGCAATCTTGTCATTCATATACATTTCTCACTCAATTTCTAGACAGATTTTTTTAGCATCCGCGCAACTTCATGCTCAATTAGTTTTGGCACATTATGCTCAACTTCTTCCATGGCATGCTCAATGGCAACTTGAAAACCTTTTGGTGTCGTATTTCCGTGGCTTTTCACAACAATACCACGCAAACCTAAAAAACTTGCGCCATTAAATAATGCGGGATCCATTGTTTTCATTAAGGGCTTCAAAACAAACATGGCACAAACAGCCGCAAGCTTTGTAAAAAAGTTTTTTCGAAATGACTCTTTAATCGTTCGCCCTATGAATTTTGACAAACCTTCTATCGTTTTTAAAGCAACATTCCCCACAAATCCATCACAAACAACAACATCAGCTATATCTTTAAAAATATCATCCCCTTCAACATAGCCAATGTAATTAATTTCACTACTCTCGGATAGTAATTTTGCGGCATTCTTTACTTTATCATTTCCTTTAACGTCTTCAGAGCCCACATTCAACAAACCAACTTTAGGAGATTCAATATCTTCGAGCGCTGAAGCAACGACAGAAGCCATAACGGCAAATTGAAATAAAATTTCTGGTGATGCATCAACATTTGCACCGATATCTAATAGCCTAACATGACCTGATTCGGATCGGGCTGGCATCAAACCAATAATGGCAGATCGAGAAATACCTGGTAAGATTTTTAAAGCAAAGTGCGCAGTCACCATACATGCTCCGGTGTTTCCAGCACTGACACACGCTTGTGCTTCACCTGATTTGACAAGATTGATCGCAACACGCATTGAGGAATCTTTTTTATATCGTAACGCTTGAGTAGGCTTTTCATCCATCGTAACCACTTCAGAAGCGTGATGAATCGTCAGACGTTCATTTTCCGATGAATGACGTTTGCGTAGTTGTTTTTCTAGAGTTTCGCGATCGCCAACTAGGATAAGATGCAAATTTGAATTCTGATTAACAGCAGACACAGCAGCCGGCACAACAACTGTGCAACCATGGTCACCGCTCATTGCGTCCACTGCAATTTTGACGTTTGTCATTTACTCTTCTTCCGTTTCTTCTTTCTGCTCAATCACCTGTTTGCCACGATAAAATCCATCAGGCGTTACATGGTGACGTCTGTGCGTTTCACCTGTTTCAGCATCAATGGATAAGGTTGGACTTTTTAGCGCATCATGTGCACGACGTGTGCCTCTTTTAGCACGAGATTTTTTACTTTTTTGAACAGCCATTTTATTGCTTCCTCTTTAATTTGTTTAATTTCTCAGCCAAATCTTCAAATGGCCTAGATTTTGTTGTCTTAGGTGTTTCTTTCACCTTCTCAATTTTAACTTGGCAATCTTTTCCCAAATGTTTTGCAACCAGTGGTAATGCCAGTATTAACTCATCCTCGATAATATTTTGTAATTTAACTTCTTGTGCGGTTAAATACAAGCTTTCATATTGTCCAATTAATGCGCTAGCCTCTTCCTCATTAAAAACTGGCATTAAATAAAACTCGCTAGCTATGTGTTGTATCATTTTTTGCAAGCACCGGTGACAAATCAACGGTACATCAGCTTCAACTGAGCCATGCAAATATTTGAGCCCCTGCTCATCAATACCGCCTTCTAACCAAATACTTGCACTGCCATCAAGTTCATTTCCAGCAAAACAAAGCGCTTGTAGGCGATGCATATCAGCTAAAGGTACTAACCCCTTCAAAAGTTGGCGTTTTTCAGCGAACCTGATTGGATTAATAAACTTAGGTAAGCGACCCTTTATCATAGTGCGGGAATGGTAGCATATGGCAATTTGGTGTCAAATAAAAACTCACGCTACAATTATCAGGATAAATAGAACTCTTAGCCAAGTTTACGGGCACTGCTGCGATCATGGAGGTGAACAAGCGCACCATCATCATTTGCTAAAGCTAGAGGTGCTGGCTTATAATCTGGAGATTTCCTTTGATTCTTGGCAAATCGTTCCATTAATTTCACGACACCTGATCCTTTAAAGTTATTACTCGACCTGCCCTGAAACAACCCTGTTGTCACTCCAATAGATGCCAAACATCCACCCAGTGTCGCCGACATAATACTCAAACCCACCCCAGAAAGAAGCGTACTCGAACCCATTGAAAAAGGAATTCCAACGACTCCAGCAATAACTAACATTAATCCAAGCACACACAAAATACCCGCAATAACTTTTGCAAAAGTACTGCCCTTACCCTTCATTTTCTTTGTCAAATGCTCAAGGTCCTGTATATTTTCTTCAGTTGGCTTTTCTGCTGTTATTTTAATTCGTCGTAATGTTTCAGCTAACAGATTAGTATCCGCTGACTTTGCCTTTCTGAATTGTTTATCCGAAATTTTTAAAATTTTCTCAAGGTGAGGCCTAAGTAACATATTTTCATCGCATATCAACTCTAACTCTTGACGCGCTATTAAATATTCTTCTTTCGCAACACGGTTCACAGTAAAGTAGCTCGGCAAATCTGAAAAAGGTGTTTTTTTGAGTTTATTGGCAACCTTTCGAAAAATTAATTTGTCATTTGTTTTACGAAAAAAACTTTCTCTCCCACAAACACCATATTCACTTGGCCTAGCCATTGGCTTTAAACCTGTGTGACCTGGAGGTAAATTCACATTACCTACGACGAGAACCGTAAGTGACTGAATATATTGATCGTCAAACTCGCGCATTTGATCATCGCTCCAATCAGGTCTCCAGTCTTGCACCTGCTTTGAAGTAAGTACGAGAGCTACTTTTCCTGTGCGCTCTTTTGCACTCGCGCAGGAAATAATTAACATCTCATCATTTTCAGAATTTACTATTTGCAATGCAGCTTCGCCCGCTGCCTCTAAACGAACAAAACCTCGAGGCCTAATGGTACAAAAACTTTCTCCAGGTAATTTTTTATAATTCAGTGCATATTGACCAAGACTCGTAATCGGAAAAATGCGTCCAAGAATATTCTGAGGGATTTGAGTCATTGTCATTGTCAACTCTGAATTTTCATCGAGGACTACTGCTTTGAGCGTCTCACTCATAAAATGCTCGCCATTATCATCATGAATTTTGGCAATTGTCTTTCCAGGATCTGTCAGCAACACTAAGAAATGAAAACCATCTAATCCGTCGACGCATGCTTCAAGCTGATCGACATTATTCTTCGTAAAAGCAATGATCGCTTCTTTTGTTTCACCTTTACCAATAAAACCAGGCATAGAACAACGAACATATTCAAATTTTCTCGCATCATCTCCAGACATATTAAAAGAAATAACATAAGCATTCCTATTTCCGATAGGAATCATTTTCCGTGACTGAGGTCCTAGCATGCGATCATCCATCATCATTAAATCACGAAAAATATAATTTACTTCTTGTTCGGCGCCCGAACCAATAGCGTGAAAATTCTTCTTTGTCGACAAATCGACACCAGATATCGTTTCTTTTAATTGCTGTTTTTGTTCGTCTGTGTTCACTGTGATTGGCGTGGCTGTTTCTTCAAACTCTTCACCATTTGCCGCAAAAGTCGTCCTCATTCCAAGCGCTGGATCTAAAACACTAGCATATGTTCGATAACGAAATAGTAGCTTTTCAAAATCACACTCACTCTTAACACCTTCATCCAAATTTGCCGCATTTAATAATAGCGCGAGATTTGTATTAAAAGCCCTTTCTGCTTTTTCAATTTTCTTTTTAGACGTAAGATTATCGCTAGAAATTGCAGATTCATATTTTTTAATGAGCGTTGATTGTAAAACACAATAATGCTTAAATATTTTTTCTAAGTGCTTTTGGATAGTGATGTCAGAAGCATCATCATAACGTTCTGCAATTTGCTGCTTCTTGATAGTCATAGCATAATGAATCGCTCGCATTAACATTAGCGAACGAAGTTTAAAATCAATTGCAAGAACTTCGGGAGATTCAGGGTTATGCGTATTCGGATTAAAATGATGAGATTGATGACGAGCATCACGAACAAGCACTCGAGCAGATATGATTTGATCACTTTGCTCATAGCTTTCAGTTTCAATTGTGGAAGTGATACTATAAATCGCATCATATGCGATAAGCAAATTTTCTTTTTCTTGTCGATATCTATTCTGATTAACAAGATCAGCCCAAAAAAATTCACTTATAGAATTGAAAAATGGACGAGGATATTTTCTTTCAAATTGAACAATTCTTTCGAGAGTTAAATGGCGAAAAACATATTCAAGCTTGGAAGGTTCGAGCTCACGAAGGAAATGAATGAATATATCATCACTTAATTCATTAAGACATTTAGTGCGACCCTGAAAATCCATCGCCTCTAATTCTTTAATAGACAAACTATGTACTGCAGAAAGAGAAAGAGGTTCAAACATGGCTGATCTCATTCTTAATTAATAATTCTTAATTAATAATTCTTAATTGTTAATCCAATCCGGTAATTGCCGAATATCCGATAAGCAACCTTTGATACGATATTTTAATAATTCAGCTTCATCATGTGCACCATAATTTACCGCTAACGCGTCAACAGATGCATTTTCAGCAAGCTCAATATCAAAAACTGTATCACCGACCATTAGAGTTTCATCCGTTGTTTTTCCTAATTCATCCATGATTTCCAATAGCATTTGAGGATGTGGCTTAGATTGAGTCTCACATGCACATCGGGTTGACATAAAAAATTGTTTCAATCCTAATTCATCAAGCTCACGATTCAAACCTTGCCGACTCTTACCTGTCGCAATTGCCAACCAATAACCTTCATGTGATAAAGTTTTCAACACATCATAAGTACCATCAAACAAAACAGATTTACCAACGTCTTCTGAATAAATATGATGCCTAAAGCTTTCTGCAAATTTTGGAATCTGATCTTCTGCGATATCAGGAAAATTACGTTCTGTTGCTTTCTCAAAACTCAATCCAATCACTTGTCGCAACTGGGCAACATCAGGTGATTTTACATTAAATTCCTCAGCTGTTTTTTGCATACAGCTAATAATGTGGGCGGTGGAATCATACAATGTTCCATCCCAATCGAAGATGATAAGTTGATATTTTTTCATGAGCAAATTATACCGTGTGTTTAACTTTTGCATAGTTGATTAATTCGATAAATTCAATTCTTATCCGAAAGTCGCGTCAATACTTTTTGGAGCGAAGGTTCAATTTCCGCACAAATAGTAATCTTTCTTGTGCTTGATGGCAATATAAAAGTTAGCTGCTCAGCATGTAGAAACAATCGCTTTAAATCAAAGGATTGCTTCATTAATCGGTTAAATGCACGGTCTCCATACTTAGAATCACCGCCGACTGAGTGCCCTGACAGCTGTGCATGCACACGAATTTGGTGCATTCGACCCGTGTGAAGCGTTATTTCAACTAATTCACAGTGCGAAAAACGTTGTTTTACACGAAAGTCAGTTAAAGCAATTTTCCCTTCTTCATCTGCCTTCATCTTTCGTTCACCAGAAGACATAACATTTTTTCGCAGATTAATTGAAACTCTATTCTGTTGTTTAGGCCAGTGACCTAAAGTTAATGCCAAGTATTGCTTCTTAATTTTATCTTCACGCAGCAATTGGTGCATCTCACGCAAAATTTGTGGCTTTTTTGCAATGAGAATACATCCTGACGTATCTCGATCCAGCCGATGTACAAGCTCCAAATATCGAGCATGTGGACGCATTTCACGCAATGCTTCAATTAATCCACAGTTAACACCACTTCCGCCATGAACTGCTAAACCAGACGGCTTATTGATGGCTAATAACTGCTCATCTTCATATAAAACGGAACGATCCAATAATTGCCTTAATGCCTGACCTGGTTTTGCGATTTTTTCTTCGTTAGACATAGCAATCGGTGCAACTCGAATTTCATCATCATTTTTAAGCTTGTAATCCGGCTTAATGCGCTTTTTATTAACACGAATTTCACCTTTTCTTATCAATCGATATAATAAGCTTTTTGGCACTCCCTTAAGATAATTCAGCAAATAATTGTCAATTCGACGACCAGAATGATCTGAATCAATGGTAATAAATTGGACTTTTGGACGTATCATGCTATGTAAACTCAATAATAAAAGTCAGGATGATATCATATTAGGAGCTAGACGCTAGGAGCTTCCTTCTCCTAATTACCCTTTGCAATTTTTCAAAATACTGATATATTGTTTGCTTGATGGTGACCTTAATACATAAAAAGGGCGAACAACCATACATCATAGCTCAATTATATAGAGCTATTAACATATTATTTTTATATATTTTTTAAATTACGCGCTTCATTGAATATAAAAAGCGCAGGTGTAATAAACAGAATTCTTAGGAAATTTGAGGTTTTAACGAAAACATAGATTAGAGTAAAGTTTCTCAAAATGCTTTCTTGAAACCGACAAAAAGTTTTTATAAAACAAACAGTTATGCAAATTATCTCTGATAAAACATTAAGTTGTCTTGTCTGCCTAAGATTATATGGGAGGCATGCTTTTTGCTATCCTTACCCTGCCGATGTTAGAACTTTTCTAACAGCATTGTTCGATAAGCGCCCTATCAAATAGGTGACGACAATGAGTAGAATTCTGATTAATAAATCAAACGACATGCTTCGTGTGGCTCGAACATCCGGGCAAAAATTATACGATCTCGAAATCGAAGACGCAACGATTAATCGCGTTAGCGATAGTATCTGCAATGCTGAAGTGGTCAGCATTGAACCAAGCCTGAATGCCGCCTTTGCAAACTTTGGCGCAAAACGCAATGGCTTCTTACCTCTAAAAGAGATCGCTCCTGAATATTATTCAGATAAAGCAAAAAACTCTGATCGCAGGCCAAACATTAAAGATATTCTTTTTGAAGGCCAAAAAATTCTTATCCAAGTTAACAAGGAAGAACGCGGAACAAAAGGCGCAGCCCTATCGACTTTCATCACTCTAGCCGGCTGCTACCTAGTCTTAATGCCGAACAATCCAAGCGCTGGTGGTATTTCACGTCGAATAGAGGGAGAAGAACGCGATGAATTGAAACGCGTCATGAATGCGTTAACCATTCCAAAGGATATGGGCGTCATTGTTCGAACTGCGGGCATCGGAAAATCGACCGAAGAGTTACAGTGGGACCTAGATGTTTTACTAAAACTATGGGATTCCATTCAAAACGCCAGCAAGCAACACGGGGCACCTGTACTCATCCATCAAGAAAGCGACATTGCAATTCGCGCTGTACGCGATCATTTACGTCCAGAAATTACTGAAATCCTTGTTGATGACGAAGAAATTTACAAAAAAGTTTATAGCTATATCGAACGCGTCAGACCTGACTTTCTCGATCGTGTAAAATTTTACTCGGACAAAAATCCACTTTTCAGCCGATTCCAACTTGAAAAACAAATCGAATCGGCTTATCAACGAAAAGTACGCTTACCTTCGGGCGGTGAAATTGTGATTGACCCATCTGAAGCACTTATCTCAATTGATGTTAACTCGGCGCAATCAACTAAAGGCGGAAACATCGAAGAGACAGCACTGAATACCAATTTAGAAGCTGCTGATGAAATTGCCAAACAATTGCGTATTCGAGATCTTGCTGGCCTTATCGTCATTGATTTTATTGATATGGATAGAGATGACAACAACCATAAAGTCGAAGATCGTATGCGAGAAGCACTCAGATCTGATAGAGCGAGAGTTCAAACCGCAAGATTATCACGTTTTGGACTTTTAGAAATGTCACGACAACGTTTGCGTCCCATGCTTAATGAGGCATCACTTATCGTGTGTCCTCGATGTCATGGACAAGGCAGCATACGTAACGTTTTATCACAAGCACAGTCGATACTACACTTGATAGAAGAAAATGCTCAAAAGAAAAATATTAATCAAGTGCGCGTTCAACTCCCTATCGATCTTGCTACTTACCTATTAAATGAAAAAAGACAATCGATTAGCAAAATCGAAGCAGCGAATTGCATTGCTATTATCATCATTGCAAACCCATACTTACAGACGCCACAATACGAAATTGAATGGCTAAACAGAGCAAAAGCATCAAACCAAAAATCATTAAGCTACGAAATGGTTTCCACACCATCTGTTGAATATTCACCTGGAGAAGATAAAACAAACGGAACAACAAAACGAGAAGCTGCTGTTGGCGATGTTTTACCTGATACGTCAGTTCCACAACCTACGCAAATTAAAAACCCCGGCTTTTTTGCCAAGCTCATCAAACAATTATTTGGTAAGAAGAAAAAATCAGCAAAACGCCGTCAGACTAGAAGCACAAAAAGCCCTCAGCGACGACAATCAAATCCTCGTTATAATAATAAAAATCAGCGAACACAACGTAGTTCACGTGATCAATATCGTGGTGGAAGAACTCGACGAACGAATGCTGGCGGAACAACACGAACCAATCGCCGCGATGACAATGATCGTACTGATAATCGAACAAATCAGCGCGATGAAAATGATCGTACTGATATGCGAACCAATCGCCGTGATGATAGTGATCGTACAGACAAGCGAACGGATAGCCGTGATGAAAATGCTGGACGAACAGATAATAGAAGAACAGAAAGAAAAACACCTAATAGATCTAGACAACGTTCAGACTCTCAAACATCCAGAACACCGCGCCAACGACAAACACAAAGAAGAACAACATCAAGCAACACGAATCGTGAAGCAAGACCAGCGCCAGAAAAAAATCCTGTGACAACAAAAACTTCTGAAGTAACTACTGCGCCAGAGAAAAAACCTGTAACAACACAAACACCTAAAACAACTCAGGCACCACAAACAAAGCAAGCACCTCGACATGCTCATTCAGCAAGCACGAGAAAAGAAACAAGCAATGAATTTAAGCAAGTTGAAACTGCACATAAGCCAATGGATGCGTCTTCGAACAAAACTGAAGAAAGAAGCGCTGAAAAACCACAGCGAAAACGCCCTCAACGCGCTAAAAAGCCTATTGATAAAACAAGCTCTGAAGAATTTGAAATGATTGAAACAAAAAACTAAGGAAAATAAACCTTCTAATGATTCATCATTATCATATGCCCAGCGTCAACTTAATGGGCGCTGGTGCAATCTCAAAAGTTGGCGACAGAGCAAAAATTCTTGGCTGTCATAAAGCACTAGTTGTAACCGATAAAACTTTAATTGAAGTTGGCATTGTCGGTAGTGTGCTATCGTATTTAGATCAAGATGAAATTGAATATGTCATCTACGATAAAGTAATGCCAAACCCAACCGTTATAGATGTTGAAGCAGGATTATCAATTTATCAAAAACATCAATGTAACTTAATCATTGCCATTGGTGGTGGCAGCCCAATTGATTGTGCAAAAGCGATTGGCATCCTCGCGACAAACGGCGGCTCAATCAATGATTACGAAGGCTTTAACAAAACATGGGCGCCCTTACCTAGTCTTATCGCGATAAACACTACCGCTGGCACTGCAAGCGAGATGACCCGGTTTACCATTATCACCGATCAAAAACGTCAAATTAAAATGGATATTGTTGATTGGCGAATCACGCCAACCCTTTCAATTAATGATCCAAATCTGATGGTAAAGATGCCGCCAAAAATAACAGCATCAACCGGCATGGATGCTTTAACACATGCAATTGAAGCATATGTTTCAACTCTCGCAAGCCCCATTACAAACGCCACCGCGATTAAAGCCGTCACACTGATCACACAAAATTTACCGAAAGCATTTGCACAAGGCAATGATATTGCCGCAAGAGAAAACATGATCTATGGTGAATTCATGGCAGGCATGGCGTTTAACAATTCAGGATTAGGACTTGTACATGCCATGGCGCATCAATTAGGTGGCATGTATAATTTACCTCATGGTCTTTGTAATGCAGTGTTATTGTCATTCGTTTCAAAATTTAACTCAGAAACATGTCCAGAATGTTATCTTGATATTGGTATCGCGATGGGTTTAGACATGACAGGTGTCCCTCGACGACTCGCTGCAAAAAAAGCTTGTGATGCCATGAAAAAATTAGCAAACTCAGTTGGCATTCCAACTAATTTAAAAAGTCTTGGCGTTAAAGACAGTGACATTCCATTGCTCGCAGAACACACATTACAAGATCTTTGCAGCACAACCAATCCACGACAAGCAACTCATGCCGACGTGATGCAAATATTTAAAGACGCGATGTAGCAAAAGGTGTCAGCTCCGAAGGAGCGACATATGATAGCCCAGGCCGCGAGGCCTGGGAGAACCGTTAAAAGTAGAGATTGGAGGTCTGAAAGACCGACATAAAAGAGATCAAAATATCATGTTTTATGTCGGTCTTTCAGACCTTAATTTATCTGGGATCAATTATTCCCAGGCCTCGCGGCCTGGGCTATCATATGTCGCTCCTTCGGCGCTTTTAAATGCAAAATGTCAGTCAATATTTAAAAAATTGTCGTGTACAGAGCTCTCGAAATTGTTTTGTTCTGCATTGTCATCCCGCGGGATGACTGTAATGAAAAAATCTAATTGTAAGAGATTTCTGATAAACTACAAATCGCCCAGCGTTGCGACCATGATGGCTTTAATCGTATGTAATCGATTTTCGGCTTCGTCAAAAACAACGGAATGTTTGCTTCGAAAAACTTCATCCGTTACTTCAAGCTCAGCTAATCCATATTTTTCATGAATTTCTTGGCCGACTATCGTATTTAAATCATGAAATGCCGGCAGACAGTGCATAAAGATAATATGTTCATTGCCAGATTTTTTGAGCATATCCATATTCACTTGATAGTGTTTCAATAATTTAATGCGCTCTTCGTATTTATCTTCTTCTCCCATCGATACCCAAACATCGGTATAAATCACATCGGCATCTTTGACAGCATGATCAATTTTATCGGTTAACTCAATCGTCGCACCCGTTTCTTTCGCAACTTCGCGCATTTCATCAACCAATGCTTCATCAGGAAAAAGTGATTTTGGTGCAAGACCTACAAAATGCATACCCATTTTAGCGGCACCGATCATCAGCGAATTACCCATATTGTTTCTGGCATCACCTACAAAAACAAACTTTACTTTTCGAAGTGGTTTATCAACATGTTCAGTAATTGTCAAAAAGTCGGCTAAGATTTGCGTTGGATGATATAAATCAGTTAAACCATTCCAAATTGGCACGCCCGCGTGTTTCGCTAATGTATCGACTGTTTCTTGCTTAAAGCCTCTAAATTCAATACCGTCATAAAAACGACCCAACACTCTCGCGGTATCTTCGATCGATTCTTTCTTCCCCATTTGACTTTGTGATAAAAAAGTTACATTTGCGCCTTCATCATAGCCGCCAACTTCAAACGCACAACGAGTTCTTGTTGATGATTTTTCAAAAATAAGACAAATGTTTTTACCTTTTAATAATTCGCCTTTAATCCCTGCTCGCTTTTTTGCTTTAAGATCTTTAGAAAGATTAAGCATGTAAATAATTTCTTCTGGTGTAAAATCCTTTAATGTTAAAAAATGACGTCCACGTAAATTAACTGGCATAACTTTTCCTCCAATATTACAATATTCTATAACGCTTCTCTTTCAAGCGGACAAGACATGCATCTTGCGCCACCACGACCACGACCTAATTCAGAACCAGGAATCGCAATCACTTCAATACCGGCATCTTGTAAATTTTTATTTGTGTTAACGTTACAATCATAACCAACAACTTGTCCCGGTGCTATAGCCAAAAGATTGCTTGCATCAGTCCATTGCTCTCGCTCCTGAGATAATTGATTTCCTCCTAAAGAAACCAATCGTAACTTTTTAACACCGAGCTCGCGAGCGATTGCATCAAACACATTTTTCTCTTCAATAACGACTAACTTCTCATCTGAATCACCTGACTCTAATGACCAACATTTAATTTCATCAATATCAGGAAAACCAATACAAAAAGCATCATGATCGATCATTGTCATGACAGTATCCAAATGCATCGAAGCTCGGGTTTTTGGAATCTTAATTGCGATCACTTTCTTTTTATCACCGTTTATAAAAAGTGCTTTGGCAATCGTTTCAATCGCTTGGGGAGATGTACGCTCACTAATACCAATTAAGACACAGTCTTTACTAACAACCAAAACATCGCCGCCTTCAATAGGGTGAAATTCTTGTTTCATTTCACTACCATCGTACCAAGTTTCGAATTTTTCAGAAGTAAACTTAGGATGAAATTTATAAACAACAGCAACATTGAGTGTTTCATGTCGACGTGCAGGCCAAAACATTGGATTGATCGAGACACCGCCACCTATCCAACACGAAGTATCACGTGTAAAATAATGATTAGGTAACGGTGGTAAAGCAAAATCTTCAGGCAATAAAATTTTTCCAACAAGCCCCGTCGGTTTCATCCCAAGCTCTTTCCATGTTGTTCCAGCCATCACATAATCTGTCAGCAAATCCACATCTATTTCCAACAACAAACTTAAGAGATCATCACCCAGAATTGTGTCTCGATGTAATCTTCTCACAATACGCTTCAGCATCCACATTTTCGCTTCAGGATTTTCTAATGTTTCAGCAAGCAATTTTTTTAACAATAATACCTCAACGCCATGTTCACGAAGTTTGTTTTCAAAATATTGATGTTCTTCTTCTGCTTTTTCTGGATTTAAAACATCATCAAACAAAAAGCCATGACAATTCGAAGGCGTTAATTGTTTCAATACTTTATAAGGACGATGCAATAAAACTTTTTTTAAAACCCCTATTTCTGAGTTAATGTTCATTTACTTTCCCCTTTTTTCCTTTGCCACTTGATCAAAGTATAGAGCGGCAAACTCGTAAACACTAGAATGGAACCATAAAACACCACTTCTTCACCCGAACCAAATATAGCCCAAAATGAATATAATCCGGCAAGTAAAGCAATCACAATGGCCAACTTCTTCCTGGGGATATCACGATCTTTAAGCAAAATAATTTCAGCCATGGCCGTATATAGATAAGGAATGAGAGAAGTAATCGCAGCCATTAAAATAATAATTCTAAATTGTTTTACCAAATCTGGATTTGTGGTCAGGAGCAATAATAAACTAATAAGCACTGATGTAATCACAATCCCCCACGCAGGAACTCCTGCTTTATTTCTTAAAGCGAAGATTTTTGGAAATAAACGATCATCTGCAGCTGCCATTGCAATTTGCCCTTGCAATAAAATCCAACCATTCAAACAACCAAAACAAGAAATCACAGCACCTGCAGCAATAATCCATTTACCCCAAGAACCAAAAATAATACCTGCAGCAGCGGCAAAAGGTGAAAATGAATGCGCAAGCTCACTCGCTGGAATCATCCCCATAATTGCTGTTGAACTCAAAATATAAGCAAGCGCTGCAATTAAAGTTCCCAGTAAAGTTGCTAAAGGAATATTTCGTTTTGGGTTATCAACATCACCTGATGGAATTGTTGCTGACTCTAAACCAATAAAAGCCCAAAGTGTTAAAGTTGCGCCAGTTGATAACGCCCCAAAGTCACTCATCTTTGAAACATTAAAACTATCAAGAATATAACTTGGATGAAAATAAAACCATCCCATAGAAGCAATCAATAAAATAGGAATAAATTTTAGAATCGTTGTGACTAATTGCATTTGACCGGCAGATTTCACACCTCTGATATTAACAAAAGTTAAAACCCAAACCGTCGCAATGGCGACGAGAGATGCATAAATGGGGTGTTTTAAAAAAGGGAAAAAGACAACAAGATAACCCACCATTGCAATAACAATAGCAGCATTACCGATCCAAATAGCAATCCAATAATTATAGGCAGTTTGAAAACCAATAAACTCGCCAAATCCTGCTTGCGCATAAGCATATGGACCACCAATTTTCGGGACTAATATGCTCATTTTAGAAAAGACAATAGCAAGAAAAAATGCACCTGTTGCTGTTAAAAGCCAAGACAACAAGCTGATACTACCAATCGACGCTAAATTCGAAGGCAACAAAAAGATACCCGAACCAATCATATTACCAGAGACTAAAGCAGTCAGGGCCCATAAACCTAGTTTATTCGATTTTGTCGCCATAAGCAAGCCTTACATTTTTATTCAATGCAACAATCAATAACTTTTTGTACAAGCGAACCGAGCGCACCCATAACAGTGCCTTTTCTTTTAGTTGGTGCAGTTTCTTTTGTCGATTCATTCAAAACAACAGAATCATCAGGTGATTTTTCAGCATCAAAACCACCCTTCATCAACTCTTCTTCGGGTATTTTTTTGAAATGAGAAGTATCAATAATATTCATATTAATACCCCAAAACAAGGAATAAAGTTGATATGCCTTATCAAATAAATCATAGGCATCTTGATTACGCCCCATACTTAATTGCTTGGCACCTACTTCAATTAAGCGCATTGATGCGGCAAGTAAATGTTTGCAAATACACCATTCCTCACCTTCATATTGCTTAATAATTTTTTGCATTAATTCTTTTCGCATTTCTCGCACATCAAGAATAAGATCATAATATTTCGTTTTCTTTGTTTTTCCGCCCGAAAAAGCGAAATGCTCTTCAATCGAAATAAGATTCATGATTGCAATTGATAAATCCTGATCACTTGACAAATCTTTTTTGTTAACGCGTTTTTCAAAATCGAACTCCTCAACCGCTTTGATGAAGTCGTCAGATTTTTTAAATGGATTTCGGGAATTATCCTTACTCATAATGTAATCCTTTAATGTATGACAAGTCGCGACTTGTCACCACAATGATTTTTATTTCGTAATAAAATAAAAAACAACGCTCATAATAATTAATGGTGCAACCGGCATAACAACCTTTTGAAAAGGAAAATATGCGTGACCGTCGTGATTCTTTTTTATATGAAAGTACCAAACTGCACCGACAAAAAAGAAAATACTGCCAAGTGATATACCTAGAAACAATTTATCCACGCCCCATAAAATATTGAGCGGATGACCCAACACATCATAATAATATAAGGGCACAACAATCATTAAATAATAAGCAAGTGTCGTTAAAATATTTCGACCAATAAATCGGAAATTCTTTCGATTAAACCAATCTATCGTCCACCAAATCATTGATATAGTCAGCCCACCAATCCAAAGACCAGTAATTGTATCATCAATACCTAGCCATCGAGAAAGGCCCACGCCTGCTGCGACAGCAATTGTACATAATGGACAAATAGCAAAGCTCTGAATCGAATAAAATAATCCTAAAAAACAGGTCGCAATAATAATTGAAACTTTCTTCATATTACTTTCCACTCATTTGTTGCTTAAAATAATCGATCACCGGCTTATCACCAATAATACATGCCTTTCCTGTCCAAAGCAGCGGTATTGCTAATCGTTGTGGATTAAGTTTACATATTTTGGCAACTGCCATCACTTCTTTGATATGTGTATTAACTTGTTTTTGAATCAACTTTAGTTTGCTCATCACTTGATTTGAATCGATGAATCTTTCAACGTTCATACAATGAGGACAAATCTTACTGTAAAACAAAACCATTCCATTAGCAGCTGGTGGCTTTTGACCTCGGTGGATTGAGCGAATGAAAAAAACCAGCAACGCAAGAATTGCCAAAATAAGAACCACATAAACAATGACACGTTTTAGCATTATCCCTCCTCTTTAATATTAATCATTTTCTCAAGACCTGAAATCTTAATCAAATTCAATAATTGTTCCGGCAAGTTATAAAATGAAATGTTTTTTTTATTTTTCTTGGCAAATCGCATCCATTCGAGCAACAGTGCCAGTGCAGCGCTATCTGCATGAGTAACTTTTGAAAAATCAATATTTATCTCTGAGTGATCCTTCCAAAGTGTTTTACTATCGCCTAACAATATAGAAACCGTTGAAAAAGTCAACTCCCCATCAATTAAGCAGGCTCCATTTGAATTTAATGTTAAGTTAGATTGCTTCATCGCTTCCTTGAATTACGTTGTCGTAAATTAGCTGTGATTTGTGACACTGACAATCCTCTTGATAATTGAGAAGCAAATTGTGATCTAAAACTTCGCAGCATACTGATTCCTTCTACATTCAAATCGTATAACAACCACCTTCCTCTTTTCAAAACAACTCGATAATTAAGTGAAACTGGCGGTCCATCCTGTCGAACCACCCGGCTTTGCACTTGAAGCATAGTCTTACCCTGATAACCTCCACGTAGCGGCCTAAATTTAATAGTTTCATTCGTGTAAGCATTTAAGGCAGACTCATAAGTGTTAATGACAACATCTTTAAAAGCTCTCTGAAAAGCCCTTCGTTGTGATGAAGAAGATTTGTTCCAAGCGTTACGACCAAGAACTGCTCGAGACATTCCAGCAATATCTGCATGCGGCACAATAATATTATTCACCAAACGATGAACAAGCCTTGAGTTTCCTTTTAATCTTGCGCGATTTTTGTGTAATGACTGCACCATTTGATTTGAAATCTTTTGTAACATCACCATTGGATTTGGCGTTGCTGCAAATGCATTTCCTACAAAAAAACAACATAACAATACAATGACTCTCGATACTTTCATCATTTCTCCTTACTTTTATCACCTTTTAAACTAAACATCAGCTGACCAATTAGGTTTTGTAAAATTAATGCCTGATTGGTATTTGTTATATTACTACCAGCTTTCAAAAACGTTTCATCAAACCCGGGTTCTATGCTGATGTAATTTGCACCTAAAAGTCCCGCTGTTAAAATACTTGCTGTTGAATCAGTTGGAATGTTACCTTCTTTTTTATCGATTTGCATTGTAACAATCGCTTTAAAAGATTGAGGATCCAAAGTAATTGAGGTAATGCGGCCAATATTTACACCGGCAACTGTGACTGGCGCTCTTACTTTTAAATCACCAATATTTGTGAATTCAGCAGTAATAGAATAAGTGTTTGCGCTTGTGTATGTCGTCAATCCGCTAACCCTAAAAGCCAACACTGCAAATGCTATGACCCCGGCTATTATAAAACAACCAACAACAAAATTAATATTCTTTTGCCCATTCATTTACCATCCCCCCATCATCATTGCGGTTAAAATAAAGTCTAAACCAAGTACAAGCAATGAAGAGTATACGACGGTCTTCGTTGTTGCACGGCCAATTCCTTCAGCAGTAGGCACACAATCGTATCCTTGAAACACTGCAACCCAAGTTATTGCAAAACCAAACACAATACTTTTGATGATACCATTGATCACATCAATTCGAAAACCGACACTAGATTGCATCCCAGACCAAAATGCACCATTATCAACACCTAACCATTTTACACCCACTAAATATCCACCATAAATAGCCATTGCACTAAAAATTGTTGCGAGAATAGGTAATGATATAAAGCCTCCCCAAAAACGAGGAGAAATAACACGTTTTAAAGGATCAACTGCCATCATTTCCATGCTCGACAATTGATCTGTTGCTTTCATTAATCCTATTTCTGCAGTCAATGCAGAGCCTGCGCGCCCAGCAAATAACAGTCCTGCAACAACTGGACCCAATTCGCGAGTGATACTTAATGCAAGTAATTGTCCCAGTGCAGATGTTGTACCAAACTTCACTAAAACATTATATCCTTGCAAACTAACGACCATGCCAATAAACATCGCTGATACAATAATAATGATGAGAGACAAAACACCTTCATTGTAAATTTGCCCCACAAGCTCTTTGAATCCATGTTTAAAATCAGGCTTACGGACGATAGATCGCATGAGCAACCAACCAGAACGACCAATTGCTTGCGTGTAATTATTACCATAAGCACCCAAAGAACGAATTTTATCGGCAATCATTCTTGTTCCTCCGAAAATAAATCTTCTTCTAAACTTTTTGCAGGATAGTCAAAAGGAACTGGGCCGTCAGGCAAACCATTCATAAACTGATTAACCGTTGGCGAATCAACATCCCTTAGTTCTTGAGGCGAACCATGTCCAACAATTTTTCCATCCGAAATAAGGTATATATAATCTGCAATACTTGCGGTTTCAGGCACATCATGAGAGACAATAACACTGGTAAGCCCTAAAATATCATGAACCATTTTGATGAGTTTAACTAAAATGCCCATCGAAATAGGATCTTGTCCTGTGAAGGGCTCATCATATAACATTAACTTTGGATCTAATGCCATCGCGCGGGCTAAAGCTACCCTTCTCGCCATTCCGCCTGATAATTCACTCGGCATCAAATGTCGCGCACCTCGCAAACCAACAGATTCGAGTTTTAATAAAACAAGATCACGAATCATAGGCTCACTCAAATTCGTATGCTCACGAAGGGGGAATGCAACATTATCAAAAACTGAAATATTTGTAAAAAGCGCACCGCTTTGAAATAAAACACCCATTTTTCTACGAGTTAGATAAAGTTTTTTACGTGATAGTTTATGTATGTTTTCGCCGTCGACATCGACTTGCCCTGATTTTGGATACAATTGACCACCAATCAAACGCAGCAAAGTCGTTTTACCTGTACCACTTGGGCCCATAATTGCCGTGATTTTGCCTCGCTTAATCTCAAAGTCAACATCATCGAAAATAACATGATTTGGTCTACGAAACGTTAAATTGTTAATTGTAACAAAATTATCATCCATAAAATTCTTAGCTATTGTCCATAATTACCGCAATGATCAGCAATTGATCAGAGCTTATATTAATATCTCAATTAATAGTACCATGTAGCATGCTAATCGCACGAAAAATTCATCAGAAAAGACTCTTTTAAATCAATAATGCTTATCTCGAATTCGTGTTTGTGGTAAATTGGCATTATTAATATATTGAGTATTTATATGAAAAAGAATGAACCATTCAACTTTCAAGCCGTTGGCAAATCAGTCATTGCGGCAGAAAGTAAAGCAATCACTGAATTGATTAACCGTGTTGACGTTAAATTCGATCATGCATGCCAAATATTATTGGACTGCAAAGGTAGAGTTGTTGTGACCGGCATGGGCAAATCTGGCCATATTGCTAGAAAAATTGCCTCTACACTTGCGAGCACTGGTACGCCAGCTTTTTTTCTGCACCCTGCTGAAGCATCTCACGGTGATTTAGGCATGCTAACCGAGAAGGATGTCTTGCTCATTATTTCTAATTCAGGAACTACGGATGAAATCCTTTCCATTTTGCCCACAATTAAGCGTCTCGGCATTCCAATAATTAGTCTCACGGGTGTTCCAACCTCTCTTATTGCAACTTCTGCTGACGTTAATTTAAATATCAATGTGGAAAAAGAAGCATGTCCATTAAATTTAGCACCGACCTCAAGCACCACTGTAACGCTAGTGATGGGTGATGCTCTTTCAATCGCCCTTCTAAAAGCGCGTGGCTTTACTGAAGAGGATTTTGCCTTATCTCATCCAAATGGCCGCCTTGGCAAAAGATTATTGATACGAGTTTCAGATATCATGCATTCAGGCGATGCAATTCCGTGCGTTTATGAATCCGCACCACTAAAAGATACGTTGGTTGAAATGTCTAGAAAAAGCCTTGGAATGACTGCAATTTTGAACGATCAAAATAAATTGATTGGTATTTTTACTGACGGCGATGTGAGACGAACACTTGATAAAGAATATGACATCAATAAAACGCCTGTCAGCCAAGTTATGACAACCAAATGCACCACTGTTAAACCAACGCTTCTTGTCGCTGAAGCTTTAAAACTAATGGAAGAAAAAACTATTAATGGTTTGCTTGTGTTGGATGATGATGGCAATTTAGTCGGCGCTTTCAATCTACTTGATATCTTACGATCTGGGGTAATGTAAATGAGAAAACAATTTAATACAAACGCACTTGAACTCGCCAAATCGATTAAGCTTGTCATCTTTGATGTCGATGGCGTATTAACTGATGGCTCCCTATATTTCACCGGCAAAGGTGACGCAATGAAAACCTTCGATGTACATGATGGTCTGGGGATGACATTTTTAAGAGACGCGGGCATTGAACTTGCCATTATTACTGGCAGAAAATCAAAAATAGTTGTTCAGCGCGCAGCAGGTCTCGGGATTCAACATGTTTATCAAAATGCGATGAAAAAAATAGCGCCTTACGAAAAATTGTTGGCAAAATTAAATTTAACAGATGGCGATGTTGCATACGTTGGAGATGACTTACTTGATCTTCCCGTCATCCGCAGAGTAAAGCTCGGTATTGCCGTTGCAAATGCCGTACCCTATGTTAAAGAGCATGCCGATTATGTGACTGAACACTCGGGTGGTCACGGTGCTGCTCGTGAAGTTTGTGATTTAATTTTGACTGCGCAAAATAAATTTGAGGCACTCGTAAATAAATACTTATGATCATGAAATTTAAGCTCAAAACACTCATTGTTACGATCTCAATTATTTTAATGATTGCTTTGGTGTGGTTTCTGATTGGCACTGATTTTTCATTATTACATAAATCTAAACCTGGACACTATGATAGCTTTATGACGAACGTTCACGGTATTAAGCTCGACAAGCTTGGCAACCCTCACAGTGAACTTTACAGCCCAAACATGAAACATTATCTAAAAAATGATACCACCATAGCTGTAAAACCAAAATTTATATTTTATAGTAAAGATGGCCCTCCTTGGCACGTTAAAGCGGATCATGGAAAAGCAACTAATGGAGACAAGCTTATCTATCTCTGGGGCAACGTTTATATGCGTCAACTGCCAGGTCCTGGCAGTCATGATGCAACCATCACAACGACCTCAGCCACTTTATATCCCGATCGATCATACGCTGAAACTGATCAACCTGTCACAGTAAGACAACCAGGCTCCATCATGCACGGTGTTGGAATGCAGGCGAATTTAAAAAAGGGAACGATCAAGATTTTATCAAAAACAAAAGGAATGTATGGTGATATCCCTAAAACATCAAAATAATAATTTCGTTTAATCTGTGAGATAATACGATATAATCTGTGATGAAATAGAAAATTTAATATACGAGATAATATGAGCATACTCAAAGCTATAGATCTACAAAAAAGCTATAAATCCCGTCAAGTGGTTAATAAAGTTTCTTTAGAAGTTAACAGTAGTGAAGTGGTCGGACTATTAGGCCCAAATGGCGCAGGAAAAACGACCGCATTTTACATGATTGTTGGATTAATCAAAGCTGAAGGCGGCCAAATTAATTTTGACGGCAAAAGCATTGTCCATCTACCCATGCATGATCGTGCACGAATGGGTATAGGTTATTTACCTCAAGAAGCATCCATTTTCCGCAAACTAACCGTTGCTGACAACATTATGGCAATTCTAGAATTACGCAGTGATTTGAATATAAACCAACGACACGAGATGCTTGAAAAATTATTAGCTGAACTTCATATTGACCATATTCGTAATGGTGTTGGATATAGTCTATCTGGTGGCGAACGACGACGAGTTGAAATTGCTAGAGCACTTGCCATTGAACCAAAATTTATCTTACTTGATGAGCCTTTTGCAGGTGTCGACCCTATTTCTGTTATTGATATTAAACACATTGTGGCTCATTTACGAGATAGAAACATTGGTGTTTTAATTACTGATCATAATGTTCGAGAAACACTGGATATATGTGATCGAGCCTACATAATGAATGCTGGCGAAATTATTTGTGCAGGCAAGCCGAAAATCATTTTAGAAAACAAACAAGTTCGGGATGTTTATTTAGGCGAAGATTTTGAGTTATAGAATTTTGAATTTTAAATAGGAGAATCAACAGATGCAAATTAGTTTTACAGGCCATGAGATGGAAATTACTTCCGCCCTAAAAAATTTAATTACCAAAAAATACGAGAGGATAGCGAGTCATTTTAATCATCCTATCACAAGCGTTAATGTCATTTTAAGCGCACAAAAACTTAACCACACCGCGGAAATAACTATCAACATAAAAGGCATGCAAATAAATGCCAAAGCATCTTGTGAAGATATGTATAAAGCTATCGATCAAATGATTGAAAAACTAGACCGACAGCTAATTAAGCAAAAAGAGAAAATAACCAATCATCAAGAGTAGGAAACCTCAAGTAAGGTATATTTCATGAATTTAATCATTGTCAGTGGAAGATCAGGATCGGGCAAAACAGTTGCTTTAAATATCCTAGAAGATTTAGGATATTATTGTATTGATAATTTACCGATAGAGTTACTACCTGAACTTGCTGAAAAAATTCACAACGATTATAAAAAAATTGCAGTGGGCATTGACGCACGAAATTTGGTTCACTCGGGCGACACGTTTAATCTTATTTTTAATTCAATCAAAAAAGACTTTGAGCGTTGCGAAATTATTTTTATTGATGCTGATAATAATACTTTAATAAAGCGGTTTAGTGAAACTCGCAGGAAGCACCCATTAACAAATACAAACACAAGCCTTCAAGAAGCACTTAAAACTGAAACGGCACTACTACAACCTATCCTAGATGATGCGGATCTGCGCATTGATACAAGCCATCTCAATGCACATGACTTACGTCGAATAATATCAGATCGCATTGATCAACCAAACGAAGGCTTGTCTATCTTAATTCAATCATTTGGGCACAAATTTGGCGTACCAACTGACACTGATTTTACTTTTGATGTTCGATGCCTCCCAAATCCTTACTGGGAAAATCAATTACGTGACAAAACCGGGCTTGATGAAGAAGTTATACGTTTTTTAGAAACCTTTCTAGAAACAGAAAAAATGCACTCAATGATTCTTCATTTTTTCGAAACCTGGCTTCCTGCTTTCGAAAAGGAAAATCGTCGTTATTTGACTATTTCAATCGGTTGCACAGGCGGCCGACATCGCTCAGTTTACTTTGCAGAAAAACTCGGCAAAGTACTTAAGTCCAAAAATAAAAATATTACCATCAGACACAGAGATATTTCTTAGTCATATCATATCTAACCACTCTTTGCAGGATGCAAAAATTGAATTTCTATATAAAAATAGGATGTTTGTTGGTTTGTTGTAGGGGACGCATATCATGCGTCCCGGTTACGCCAGAGGCGTAACTTAAAATAAATTTTTAAATTTTAATGCTTATCTTAAGCCAGAGAATTAATGTATTAATTCTCTAGCAAGACCTACGGGCTTGCCGGGTCACGCCAAAGGCAATTAATAAATTATCAAAATAATTTTTTGTACCCTGCAAAGCTAACCACTACTTCCCAGCTATCATCATTTCTTCAATAAGCAGTGAGCCTATTTGAATATTACCATTGTGATCAGTGTCATTACTGATTGCTAGAATATTTAAAAACATATCACGAAGATTTCCAGCGATCGTAATTTCAGAAACGGGATATTGTACTTTTCCATTTTCAACCCAAAATCCAACCGCTCCTCGCGAATAATCGCCGGTGACAAGATTAACACCCTGACCAAATAATTCCGTGACCAACAATCCCGAACCCATTTGAGATAACAGTTCAGGAAAAGTAGTTTCATCCATCGTAACAAAACAATTATGCAATCCACCTGAATTTGCTGATGTCTTCATGCCAAGCTGCCTTGCGGAATAACTATTTAAAACATAATTTTCTAAAATACCTTCTTTAATAAAATGTTGATTACGCGTAGCAACACCTTCAGTATCAAATGAAGAGCTGCCGAGCCCCTTATGCAAAAAAGGTCTTTCATAAAGATTAATCTTTGATGAAAAAACTTGCTTACCAAGATGATCAAGCAAAAAAGAAGACTTGCGATATAAATTATTACCATTAATAGCCTTAAGAAAAGTGCCTACCAAGCCGCGCGCAACTTCTGCTGAAAAAATCACTGGGGTTTTGCGAGTCGAGATCGACTTAGCACCAAGTCGAGTTACCGTTTTCGAAACAGCTAATTCAGCAAGCGCATCATCCGCTAAAAGATCATGATGATCTCGCGCCAAAGTATAAGCATAATCACGCTCCATCGATCCACCCTGTTCTGCAATCAGAACACAGGATAAACTGTGTCGCGATACAGCTTCCAACACATTAAAACCATGACTATTTGCATAGACATGTTGGCTTTGTTGCGTATGAAGTGAAACGCCTTCAGAATTTGTAATACGTTTATCAAGTGACCGGGCTTCATGTTCGCAACTTAAAGATTTGTCAATCGCTTCAGGAACTGTAATATCCCAAGGGTGACATAAGCTCAAATCCGGCAAATCTGTTGCCATGAGATCTGCATCAGCCAATCCTGAACAAGGATCAGGTTCAGTAAATTTTGCAATATTACACGCTGTGTTGACAGCAGTAGAAAGGGCCTCGTCCGACAGATCCGAAGTTGTGACGGATGCAGTCCTTTTATTAAAATAAACTGAAAGACCGATAGCATTGCTCTGGTGATATTCGACTGTCTCCACTTCACCCATTCGAACATTGACCGAAAATCCATTCTCAACTGCACCGCTGATCTCTGCTTGATCTGCGCCGTGCTTTTTCGCTAATGCTAAAACTTTATCAGCCACGCTGTTTAATAATTGCTCTTCACTGTTCGTCTTTTTCATTTTGCAATTGTACTCTGGCTCATGTGTGAAATACTAGCCTGTCGTAATATATTTTCAGCCAACTTTTTCCATGTTTGACTTATAAACAGACAGGCTGAATAACCACCCCACAAAAAAATACAACCTATTGATTCTTAGAATAAATTTAAGAAATATTTCCACCAAAAGAAAGCGAAACTGTTAGCAACAAATTAAAATGTCCGGTTTTGTAGTAAATGAATTGTCCGGTTTATGTGAGGTTCCAGAATTGCCTGCAGGACCCCAAAAGTCCGAAAGGCAATTCTGTAACGATAGCCGCGCCGGACACATTACGCTGCATTCTCCTGTTTAAATAATTTCCCTTTCGCATTGTATGACGCCAACAATCGGGGCCCATGATAAATGCTCAGGCTTTTATCCCAATAACATCGGACCTCAACTTTGACTTTAACATAGTTCATTCGATGTTGGTTTGCCGGAATCTGCAACACCAGGCTGTCGAATTGCACACAGTTATCTTTACCAACTCTCCGTTCATGGCGCTCACATAAGGCTTCTAATAAATCGGCCCCTTGGTATTGAATAAAAGCAGAGCCTTCTTCAAGCGACGGTACTATAAACTCCTGGTTATAAGCAGGCAGATAATAAGATTGAATATATTGATTGGCTTCTTTCATAGTAGTGATTCCGGCCTTGGCTAACTCCTTCGGCAATCGCTCTTGGTGTGTCCTAAACGGTCGCTCACTTCGTCCTCTCGCCTCTGGCGAATAGGCTGCAATCATGTTGATATTCAGCTGTTTCAGCGCACTACCGAATTGCGTTAAATTCACCTTGTCCACTTTTCCTCCCGCTGTTGGAGTGCTCCAGTAATGGCTCCCGCGATCGCTGTAAAAAGAACAAAACAGCCCTCGTTTTTCAATAACCTCAGCAACCCCCATGAAGCTTGATAGAGTCCCTTCCTGATCAACAAAAAACATCGAATAGTGCTTATTCGTTGCGTCATCCATTGTCACAATTAAATCCCAATAGCTCCCTGGAACCCACTGGTGTGTGCTGCCATCTTGGTGAATCATCATGCCTGGCAGCGGTGAACGTGAGCGCTTCTTCCGATGCTTGCCTTTACCTTTTGCCTTCTTTACAAGCCCCGATTTCTGCAAACCGCTTTTTACCCAGCTGTAGCTTCGAGTCCCACCTTCCTTGCGATACCAGCTGTGGAAATGTTTAACATTCCAGCCCATAAATCCGCTCTGATACTGCTCTGTTAGCCTCATGACTTCGTCTACTGGGGCGCATCGCGCCGATGCTTGCTCGAACCTTCGATCTAATAATCCGGGCAATCCAAACTCTTCATATCTTCTGATATGTCGCCGAAATGTCCTATCACTAACATTTAACAGCCTCGCGGCTTCTTCCTGTGTTAAGCACTTTTTCTTCCAATCCGCATACGTCGATTCAAATTTCATCTTCCTAAGTTCCTGTAATAAACGTGTCTGTTTCATCTCAAAATACCTCCTTCGAGGCATCTTACAAACCGGACAATTCATTTGCTACTGCTTAGGACATTCTATTTGCTCTTAACACAAAAGAAAGCGAAACTTGACACCATGATCTGAGTATGGTGTCATTAACGTGTTAAAAATTCAGGAGAAAAAAACATGACTCATCAAATCTCAGAAACGTGCATTGCTTGTGGCGCATGCTTACCAGCCTGCCCAGTTGAAGCTATTTCAGAAGGTGAAATTTATAAAATTGATCCAGAAAAATGCACCGATTGCACAGCCTGTGTTGAACAATGCCCTGTGGAAGCAATTTCAGCTGGATAAATAACACAAAAGGTGTCAGGCATAACCATACCAACCTTTCTTAGTAGAAAGGTTGGTATGGTTATGCCTGACACCTTTTACTCGGTTCCACCAACTGTTAATTGATCTACTTTCAAAGTCGGCTGCCCGACACCAACTGGAACAGATTGTCCTTCCTTACCACAAACACCAACGCCAAGATCAAATTTTAAATCGTTTCCTACCATAGATACTTTATTTAAAACTTCAGCACCGCTTCCGATCAGCGTCACACCCTTTACCGGCGTGGTAATTTTTCCATTTTCAATAAGATACGCCTCACTGGTTGAAAAAACAAAATTTCCAGAAGTAATATCAACTTGTCCTCCAGAAAAATTAACAGCATATAAACCTTTATCGACACTTTCAATAATTTCTTCTGGCGCATGCTCTCCTGCCATCATATAAGTATTAGTCATCCGAGGAATAGGCAAATATGCATAGGATGATCGACGACCATTTCCAGTCGTTTGTGTTTTCATAAGACGCGCATTAAGCTTATCTTGCATGTAACCTTTCAAAATACCTTTTTCGATTAACATGGTTTCTTGGGTAGGCACACCTTCATCATCAATATTCAGCGACCCCCTCAAATTAGGCAAAGTACCATTATCAACAATAGTACATAGTGGTGAAGCAACTTGCTGCCCCATCTTATTTGCAAAAACTGAAGTGCTTTTGCGATTAAAATCTCCCTCTAAACCATGACCGACTGCCTCATGTAGCAAAACGGCTGGCCAACCAGAACCTAAAATAACCGGCATTTGACCTGCTGGTGCTGGGGACGCATTTAAATTAACTAATGCTTGCCTCACGGCTTCTTTTACATAGAAATTTCCTATGTCATCTGAAAACAAATCTGTATATGAATTTCTTCCACCGCCACCGCAGCTTCCCTGTTCAAGCCGACCTTTTTCTTCTGCAATGACGTGTACATTCAGACGAACCAAAGGGCGAATATCACATGCAAAAGTTCCATCACTTGCCATAATAAGAATGGTTTCATGTGAGCCTGCTAAACTAACATTAACCTGAGAAATGCGTGGATCTTCCTTTCGTGCCACGGCTTCGATTCGCTTTAATAAATCAACTTTTTCACGCTCAGAAAAAGAATCTAAGGGGTTTCTTATAGAATAAAGATCTAATCCAGCTATCTTTTTCGCAGCGCAAACTTTAAGGTTATTGCCTTGTTTAGCGATAGATTTTGCCGCTTTGGCGGCTTTATTTAATGCATCAAGAGAGATATCATCAGAATAAGCAAATCCGGTTTTTTCTCCACTCACCGCTCTAACACCAACACCACGCTCAATATCATAACTAGCATCTTTGACAATACCTTGCTCCAAAACCCAGACTTCTGCTGACAAGGCTTGAAAATATAAATCAGCATAATCAACTTTATGAGACAAAATATCGCCCAATGCATGTGACAAATCACTTTCTGACAAACCTGATGGGTCTAAAAGGGCCGAAGTAGCAATTTTAAATTTTTCGATCATAAGAAAACATCTAATTTTCGGAATGTAGTTGGATTTTATCTTATTTAGATTGCTAAAACTATCATTATCATGAGGCTAGCAGGCTTCATTTCCACTCAATATCTCACTAATAAATAAAAATCCGCCTTGAAATGGTGCAAATAAAGCCTACATATTGAAAGGTAGATACTTGCTATAAGAACAAAACTCAAATACGATTAAATGGACGGATTCTTGATGAGTTGATTGAAGGAAACAATCTATATGAAATCATTTAAAATATTATCCATGGCTTGCCTGATTTTCATTGTTTTTCTAGGAATGGAAGCCATAGGATCGACCCCTAAAAACCTGAAGCAAGAAATCTTTGCTATGTCCAATCCACAAGATGTACTTTTGATAAAAAATAAAACCACTAGTGAAAAAAATAAAGTCATTGGATCCGTAAAAATTGCAACTTATAATTCTGTTGGTATTAAACGTCAAGAAGCCGTTATTAATGAACTACTCCAATCAAACGCTGCTAAACTTGGCGGTAATGCAGTCATTGACATTCACCAGGCTAATAATCATGTTTATGGCAAAGTGGTGAAGCTGTAAGTTTATTTCGCATGAATAACAACAAAGCTAATCCAGGCACACCGACAAAAAAGCTTAATAAATAGAAATGAATCCATCCCAAATGATAAACTAACTCTCCAGCTACAGGCCCAACAAAAACTCGACCAATAGCAGACACTGCCGTTAACAACGCAAACTGTGTTGCTGTGTATTTGTGATTACATAATATCATGATGAATGCGACAAATGCGACTGAGCTCATGCCAGTGAAAAAATTTTCACTTACAACCGCAACCACCATTAAAAAATACTGTTTTCCAATAATGGCAAGCCACATATACAGCAGACTTGAGAACATTTGCAAAAAACCAAAGATAAACAAAGACCAAAATATCTTTAGCCGAGGCAATAATAGCCCTCCCAAGACGCTACCGACTATCGTTGCAATGAGCGCACCAAATTTATTAACTGTAGCGACATCGATAAGATTAAAATGGACTCCTCGAAGTAAAAAGGTTGTCGACAACGAGACTGTAAATGCGTCTCCTAGCTTGTACAAAACAATAAATACCAAAATCCAAATTGCCCCACTTCGAAAAATAAATTCTGTAAGTGGTTCAATCACAGCGGCATACAATGTGACGGGGTGATTTTCAAATGCAGGCTCTGGCGCAAAAAAAGTTGCAAAAATACAAATCAACATAATTGCAGACATAATGAGATAGGTATCACGCCAACCAATATAGCTTGCAATGACAAGCGCAATCGCCCCCGAAAAAAGTATCGCAATTCGCCAACCCGTGACAGTCATCGCCGCGCCAATACCACGTTCATTTTTCTCTAAAATATCGGTCGTATAAGCATTAATAACAATGTCTTGTGAAGACGAAAAAAATGCCGTTAATAACGCAAGTACGGCCATCAACATCGGATTAATGTTTGGCTTGATATAAGCCATAGTTGCAATACTGCAGACAAGCGCAAATTGTAAAACCAAAATCCAGCCACGCCTTCGCCCTAAAAATGGTGGAATATATCTGTCAAATAAAGGCGCCCAGATAAATTTATAAACATAAGGCTGGCCAACCAAACTAAATAAACCAATAGAAACAATCCCAACACCTGAAACGGTTAGCCAAGCTTGTAAGGTACTTGCTGTGAGCGCAAATGGCAGACCTGAAGAAAAACCAAAAAATAAAACGGTTAAAATTCGTCGATTACAATATTGTTTACAAAAGGATAGAACTTCATTCACAACATTATTTCCATCTTCATTTCTCAACGATTTTTAATTTTCGCTTTTTTCTGAGCTTAAGAAGAAAGAAAGATGGCCCAGAAAGAAGATATAGAAAAAACACACCAAACAACACTTCTGATGGATCTAACGCTATCATCACAATAAATGCGATAATGATTAATAAGACAATAAACGGCACCTTACCCCTCATATCAACATCTTTTAAACTATAATATTTAACATTGGAAACCATTAAAATACCTGTAAGTATTGTCATCGTCGCAGCAATGATTTTGATCGAAAAACCATGTAAATGATACCCTTCAATAACCCAAACCATACCCGTCACGACCGCTGCGGCTGCTGGGCAAGGCAAGCCAATAAAGAACTCTTTACATTCTTCAGCAACATTAAATCTCGCCAAACGTAAAGCAGTCATTGCCGCATAAAAAAAGGCAATCAACCATCCAACCTTCCCGAAAGTACTTAATGCCCAAGTATAGACGAGTAAAGCAGGCGCAATACCAAAAGCCACCATATCAGAAAGACTATCAAACTCAGCGCCAAATTCACTTTGTGTGTTTGTCAATCGAGCAACACGGCCATCAAGAGAGTCGGCTAACATCGCAATAAAAATCGCGATGGCTGCAACAACATACATTCCCTTCATTGATGCAACAATGGCGTAAAACCCAGCAAATAATCCTGCTGTTGTAAACAAGTTTGGCAATAAATAAATCCCCTTTCTTATGCCACCCTCATTTTCCTCATTATCACTAAATTGTTTCATATATGTCTCACTTTAAGTTACTTTAAATTGTTATAAACCATAAAAACAAGCCTGTCACGATTTGTTTGTCATAAAATTTCTTTTCGTTTCAAACAAAAAAACAATGCTATTTCAATCATCTCGTCAGACATTAGCTCATGTTAATATAATTCAAAGCTTATTTCATTGTAATATTTTAGATGGGTTTTATTTAACCACACATCTAAAAGTAGCTTAACCCATTGAAAATTACGACAAAATCATTAAATCGATTTTAAATATTATTATTCTCATTAAAAATCATATATTTATATTAATTTCATTAAAAAACATAGTATACTTTCAAACACTTAGGATAGGAAGTCCTGAGTGTGTTATGGATAATGAAAGTCGTTAGGATGCGGAAGTATGGATATAACTGATTAAATGGAGTTACTTCGGCGGCATGGATGCCGCCTTTTTCTCATTTTGGCCTGAAGGCTTTCATTTTTTCCAACAATTCAATCATTTCTTTAAACATTTTGGCCCTCCATAAATTTATCATTATTATTCATTCGGCATTATTAAGAATGCTGCTGCATTTTATCAAAATGCTCTAAGCGTGCAACCTTAGTGCGTAATAAATTTAACTCATCCACCAAATCTAACACAAGTCCCACGGCTTCAATATGGACGTTTAAATCATGTTGAAGTCGCCGCGCACGCTTTAAACGATCTAATTCATAAAGAGAAAAATGCCAATGTTCAGGCACTTCGCCTTTTGGCTCCACAACACCAAACTCAACAAGCTTAATCACTATTTCCGACTTCACATCACAAACTTCACAAATTTCATTAAACGTTAAAACGCCTTTTTCATTCAACGAAATAACTGTCAAATCTGATCGTGTGTTTTGCATAATTATTTCCTAAAATTCTCACGAGGATTAAACTGAAACTCTTGTGACATTTTCTCATAAAATGTTTCTTGATCTTTATTAGTAGCTTTCGGTGTTTGAATTAAAAACGTAACATATTGATCGCCAGACGCAGCTTTGCTTTTCAATCCTCTTCCTTTCAATCTCATCTTTTGTCCTGAAGTCGCACCTTTTGGCACCATCATTTCAACCATTCCTGCCAAAGTTGGCGCTTTAATTTTAGTGCCCAAAGCTGCTTCCCATGGCGTAATCGGCAAATTAACATAAACATCATGACCTTCAACGGCAAAAAATCGATGTGGCTTAATGTGAATTTCAATATACAAATCACCTTTTGGCGCACCATGAGCTCCTTCGCCACCTTGACCTACCAATCGCATTTGTTGGCCATCTATCACGCCAGATGGAATTTTGATACGCAAAGATTTTAGAGTTGTAATAATTTGTCCCAGCTTATTTGCTGCGGGAACATTTAAAG
>SDBS01000161.1_pt1 | contig 56329 bp, 41 predicted proteins | sample 2277091 | NCBI WGS metagenome assembly SDBS01 (sample SAMN10404972, study PRJNA504765) | marine sediment metagenome | isolation source: marine sediment core GS10_PC15, 163 cmbsf | place: Arctic Ocean: Southern Knipovich Ridge | collected 2010 | reverse complement strand
CACCACTTTATAGCCTTCTCTCATGAGGAGAAGGGCTGTGACAGATGAATCCACACCCCCGCTCATTGCAACCAGAACTGTTTTCTTCATTATATTTTACCCATCATGTTTCGCTGTTACGCGCCATTGAGGTTGATCTGAGCCGTTTAACAATCCCGGGCAGTATATTCAGCACTGCATCAATATCCCTGTTTTCAGTGTATTTACCAAGAGATAAACGAATAGATTCATGAGCGTTAAAATGGCTTTTCCCCAGGGCCAGGAGAACATGGGAGGGTTCCAGTGCGGAAGAGCTGCATGCCGGGCCGGCAGAGCAGGAGATCCCAGCGAGGTCCATACTCAAAAGCATAGATTCCCCCTCTACATATCTTATTGAAATATTTATATTGTTCGGCAGCCTTCTAAAAGGGTGGCCGTTAAGTTCGGAGTTTTCAACAGAGTTTAGAATTCCTTCAATCAATTTATCCCGAAGGCGTGTCATTCTCTTAATTTTTTCATCCATTCCTTCTTGAGCGAGCACCACCGCCCTGCCGAGTCCAACAATGCCTGCAACGTTATGTGTGGAAGCCCTGCGGGCGTTCTCCTGTTCACCGCCGTGCATAAAGGAGGTAATTTCTGTTCCCTTTCGTATATAAATAAAGCCCACTCCTTTAGGGCCATAGAATTTATGTGCGGATGCGCTGAGAAGATCGACGCCCAGTTTATCAACGTTTACAGGTATATGCCCGAACGTCTGGACAGCATCTGTGTGAAAACAAATATTCCTCTCTTTTGCAATTTTACCAATTTCTGATACCGGCTCAATTGTACCGATTTCATTATTGGCATGCATGATAGAGATGAGAATTGTGTTATTTGTAATAGCTTTTTTTATGCTGTTTGGATCAACCGTTCCATATCTATCAACCGGAATGACGGTAACACTAAATCCCTGTTTTTCAAGAAATTTACAGGAGTTTAAAACTGAATGGTGCTCAATGGCAGAGGTAATGATATGATTCCCCAGCGGCATGTTTTTAAATGCTGTACCTTTAACAGCAAAATTGTTGCTCTCGGTTCCCCCGCCTGTAAATATTATTTCGTCAGGGGTTGCCCCAAGCATAAGTGCTACCTTTCTTCGTGAGTCTTCAATTGCTTTCCCTGCCTCCTGTCCGTGGCTGTGAAAACTCGATGGATTACCGAACCTTTCAAAAAAGTAAGGCAGCATCTCTTTTATAACTAACTGATCCGTTGGAGTTGTGGCTGCATAATCCAGGTATATTCTCCTCATACTTCCTGATTCCCTTTCGAGCCTCATTAAAAGAGCCTTTCTATTAAGGTTTTTTTTATCGGGCAGGCGAATGTCAGAAGTTTGAGAAAGAGCATTCCCTCTCAAATTTCATATTCAAGATTGTATTTGTTTTTCTTATTGTGTTTTTTGACCAAAGATTCAAGAGTAATTGTTTTTAAGGTTTGAGCAAGCTGTGAACCGAGAGTGTCCCATATATCCCGGGTCACACAGGTGTCAGCCCTGTGGCAGACTTCTGGTTTATCGACACATTCTACAAGATTTATTCTCCCTTCCAGAGAATTCAGAATATCAAGCATTGTGATTTCTGAGGGAATTTTTGCGAGTGTATATCCTCCGTGTCCTACCCGGTTTGAATGTATTAGGCCAGACCCCTTCAGAGCATCAACGATATGTTGAAGATACCCCTCTGATAATTCCTGCCTTTTTGCAATCTCCTTCAATAACATGGGACCCTGATCGTAATTCACTGCAAGCTCCAGCATGAAGCGTGCTCCGTAGCGCCCTTTTGTGGATATTCGTATCATCCGTTACCTCCTTAATTGAAAGTCCGGAAAAATTACCTTACCAAAATTACAAAATAAGTACTTTTATATTAATAAAATAGCTGGTATTTGTCAACCGGCTTTTTGTTTTAATTAACTGAACGATGTTTAAGCATCTTTCTCATTTTAACAAGTGCAAGAGCGGTGAGAGATGTGTCTGTCAGTGACCTGTGTCTCGTCTCTTTATCATAGTGTATTCCAAGCCTTTTTAAAACTGCGTCCAGGTTGTGATGTTTTTCATTCATAAACAGCTCCTTTGAGAGCTCCAGGGTATCAATTATTCTATTTTCCATCCTCTTAAGACCTAGCTTATCTATGAAATAACGGAGGAAACCTGTATCAAAGGATGCGTTATGCGCTGCAAGCGGGTAGTTCTGTATATATTTAAGAAAATCAGGCAGTACTGTCTCAATAGTTTCCGCATTTTTAACCATTTCATCTGTAATGTGGTTTATCTTTGTAATGTCAGGCGGGATACTCTTTTCGGGGTTGACAAACTTAACGAATGCTTCATCTGTTTTTATTTCTTCATCTCTGACAGGAAGTGCGGCTATTTCTACAATCATGTCTCCCCTTCCGGGGTAGAGACCGGTTGTCTCGAGATCAATAACAATTATCGTTTCAGACATTTTATTGCTGTTTTTTTCATCAGATGATACGCTGCCCGCAGGCTGGCAGCCCCGGGCAGCAGGGGAGTTTGTTTTTAAACCGGATACAACACATAGAGGTGAGTGAAAAACCTCACTTTATCTCAGCTCCTACTACAATAGCCGCGACCACATCAACAGGCAGGAGAATAATATCAACCCTTCTGTTATTTCCCCTTCCTTTCTCGGAATCATTATCATCGATTGGCCAGAATTCTCCCAGACCCATTGCAACCATTCTTGATGGGCTTATTTTACTTTTCTCCAGGAGATACCTGGTTACTGTAGCGCCCCTTACACTCGCAAGCTCCCAGTTTGTAGAATATTTCTCTTTGAGTGAAGGAGTGATTATTGGCTTGCTGTCGGCATTGCCAAGAACACCGATGAAATACCCGTCCAGCTCATTGAGGAGGATGGCTATTTTGCTTAAAATAATTTTGCTGTGATAGTTTATTTCAACACTGCCCGTTTCAAACATATACTCACTTACTACATCCAGAACGATTCCATATTGACCTTTAAAAACTCGAACTTTACCCGTGCGTATCTCTTCACGGAGCAGTTCATGGATCCTCTTAATGGCAAACTCCATAAGCTGCATACTTTCTTTCTGGATTCCTTCATATACACGTAAAGCCATTTCCAGTTCTTCTTTTTCCTCTGTTATTTGCTGAATCCGGGTGGAGAGCATGGTATTGGTAACCTGTAACGTGTGATTTTCAGATTCAAGGGTATGATTTTCAGACTTCATTGTTTGATTTTCGGATTTCAGGGTATAATTTTCGGATTTTAACCGAGCAATTTCTCTGTTGATCTGCTGGATGCTTTCTTCCAGTTCGCCTTTTTTCATCTTTAATTCAATTATTTCAGCCTCTACTTGCTGAATTTGTTCTTTTGTCACCGAAACTATACTTGGATCCGGTGCTTCTTGTTCAATAGCTTCTATCTGCCCCTCTTTTTCAGCAATCCGGCCTTCAAGTTGAGCAATTTTACTTTCAAGAGCCGCCTTCCGGGCCTCAAGTGATTCTAACTGTGATTTTAAACTTTGATTATCTGCTTCGAGTTGTGAGACCTGTGCTTCAAGTTTATCTTTTTCGTCACTACATTCATCAAGCTTGGCCTGAAGTGCTTTGGATCCGCCAGCATAAGCGATAAGAGAAGGAACAAGTAGAAAGAAAACTAACAATAATACAAAATAAGCTGGTTTTAATCGTTCGTGTTTCATTTTATTTACCTCCGTGGATAGTAATCATCTAATTATACCGTAATTTTTGAAAATGTCAAGAGTGCAAAAAATTAAACTTGAATTCATGTACATTCCGGACTACAATAATTGAGGTTTTCTCACAACCTCATATTAGGCTGTCCCATACATACAGAATTTAATTTTGATACAATATATTACACAGTGCATTGTGACTAAAGAGCTGTTTTATATGTTAAGGAACAGCCTGAATTGAAATTTTTTTGGCAGGAATAACTTAAAGGAAAACAATGTGAAAGTACTGAAAAGATATGTTTTCCCCGTAATGGTGTTCCTGTTAAATATATTAACTCTTTATGGGTATCAGGGCAATAACTATGTGAGGGTAAGAAGCTATTACCGCTCCGGCGGCCCCATAAGCTATAAAAATCTCTATCTTTCCTATGCCTTTCATTATAACGTGTATAATAACATAACTGTCCATCTGGCCTTCTTTAAAGGTTACGGGGAGCCGGGATACTATCCTGTGGGGTATTTTAAAAGCACAGACGGAGGTCTCTATGAAAAAGGGAGTTACTATGTATATTTAAAGGATTATTTCCGGTTTAATAAAATAATAATTGGCAATTACACCCCTCTGTTTGGCCAGGGCCTGTTGTTTGGGAGTGTTTTTCCTCTGTTTCTTTCCAATCCCTACTATGATGTTGCAAGGTACAGGGACGGCATATATCCCAAAGGTACAACATCAAAGGCGGTTCTGCTCGAAGGAGTTGCTCTGGAGTATGAGCGCCGGAATATGTATTTCAGGCCTTTTATATCGTGGAACCGGTTTGACTGTTCGGCAGGGGAGAGTGACTATTACAAATACAAAGACAACGATTTTGATGGAATTCCGAATGAAGATGATGATGATGATTTTACGGGAATAAAAGACCCCTTCCCGGAAAGTTATTCCAGCAAAACAAGGCTTTTGTCTTCGATCAGGAATGAGCCTGACTATGAGAGTGTTAGTGCCAGGTTGAAGAGGAACAATCTTTCCGAGTACATGGCAGGGGTAAATGTTTCTGTCAGGTGGGATCGATTTAAGGCGGGGGCTACGGCTGCATACACGCATTTCAACAGGCTTATAGATCCCTACTACAATTTTGATTCTAATGAAGGTGATAAGACCGGACATTACTACAGGGGAAAGGATCTGCTTTCATCCAATATATACTTTAAATTATACAGGAATGTTGAGCTTTTTGGAGAAATCGCCGGAACTTTTTACAGGAAGCTTTCATACTACCCGGAGTTTAACGGCGGTTATTCATCTGCTTTCGGTTTCTCAGGTGGTGTGCGGGAAAAGGTTGGAAATGTCGGATTAATTCTATGGGGGGCTTATCTGCCGCCGAATCTCATTAATCCCCATGCTCTCGAGTTTCCGGACGGGTCGAATAATTTTGCCTGCGGATTGTTCGGTGTTAACTTCACAAAGAGCTCCAAAAGGTTCAGTAGCTATATATATGTTTATCATGAAATCTATGAGGAAGACAATCCCGGGTATGAAGAGACCGGGTTATCCTACAGTTACAGGCTTGAGTATCCCTTCGGTAAAACCATGACCCTGAAACTGAAACAGAGTTTTGAGGCTATTGATAACCACTATTATGCCCCTAAAGCGATGTCTTACAGGATTCCATCGAAGGCCTCCCTTAAGCACCTGTTCACTGAAGATGATTATATCACGCTGACTTTAGAGAGCAGGCTTGGCAGCCCTGACGGAGAGAGGCTTAAATCCGGAACCGGGCTTTCGGCGACGGTCTTTTTTAATAACGCTGAATATGATGCATCATTTCGGCTTATGTATTACAGCACCGATGACGACAGATTTGCGTACCTGTATCCCTATGAGCGCACGCTCTACAACTGGCATTTTATGCCGCCCTCTTTGAAGGGGAATGGTTTAGCGGGTTCATTTATATTTGTAAAAGACGTTATGAAAAAACTTACCCTTGGGACAAAATTCAGGTTTAATATTGATTTTTATGAAAAATTACATAATGATTTAAGTATATACTTCATGACAGAATATTCTTTTTAAAAGATGCCGGGTTCATTTTCAGACTTGTCGTCTGTTGTTTTATGGGGTCATTTTCAGACTTATCGTCTGGTGTTTTAAACGGTCTCTGCCGTTTTGTATTTAAACCATAATTTATGGAGTAGAGGATGCCGCTGGTATCGAGTAAAGAACTTCTCCTGAAAGCGCACAGGGGACACTTTGGAATAGGGGCCTTCAATGCGAACAACATGGAAATGGTCCAGGCGATTATCGAGGCTGCGGAAGAGGAAAATGCCCCTGTCATTCTTCAGGTAAGTCAGGGGACTCTGAAGTATGCCGGTCTCGAGTTCGCCGCAAACCTGGTAAAGACAGGAGCAGAACTTGCGAGTGTGCCGGTGGTGCTCCACCTGGACCATGGTACTGATTTCCATCAGAATGTGCGCTGTTTGCGCGCAGGTTTCACGTCGCTCATGTATGACGGGACAGAGGGGATGCTTGATGCCTGTAAAAAGATGTCGGGCGATAATAAACCGTCATTTGAAGTGATTTACAAAAATGTTCAATCGCAGGAGGCCTTCGAGGAAAATGTTCGTATAACAAAGATGATAGTAGATATGGCACATGCATGTGATGTTCCGGTAGAGGCGGAACTGGGAAAAATACCAAGAATCGATGATTTTTGGGAAATAATAGGAAAAGAATTTGATTACTCCGCGCGGCTGCCGGAAATTGTACAGAAAATGGTTGAAAAGTTGTTTGCAGATCCTAAGAATGCGGAAGAGTTTGTGCAACTGACCGGATGCGATTCTCTTGCCGTTGCCTGCGGAAGCATCCATGGAATGAAAGCCGGAACACAGCCCCTGAATATTCGACTTCTTGATGAGATTTCTTCAAGGACAAATATTCCTCTTGTTCTTCATGGGTCATCGGGGGTTATTAAAACGATGAAAGATGCGGAGGCCTCAGGTATTAGGCCTGGAAAAAATGAGGGGACCATAGAAGACGCCTTAAGATATGGTATATCCAAAATTAATGTTTCAACCGAGCTGCAGATTACTTTCATTGACATGGTTCGAAAAGAAATGGAGAATAACCCGGGGGAAAAGGATGTCAGAAAGATTTTTCTGCCTGCGAAAACCGCACTGAAAAGCAGGGTTCGCTGCTTGATCAGGCTTTTTGGCTCCTCAGGAAAGGGGCATACAGGTTTTGTATCAAAGCTCGGAAAAAGCGAGATTATGCATCCCGAGTAAAAACTTTAACTAGTTGTTGGTGCAACCTCCCAAACTTTGTTTGGGCTAATTCACCAATTCATGAATTAGTTCTATTTAACTCTTTGAGGCTGTCCCTTAACATGTAAAATGGCTCTTTAGGTATAGAATCTTGTGTAATTTATAGCATCAAATGTATAATCTGTATGTATGGGACAGCCTAATTAGAGGTTGTTGGACAGCCTCCTTTATATTCAGTTAGTTTATAAACTTAAGTAAACTTAAATTAATTGAAAACATTTATTGTTCACCAAGAACTAATTGGTATTACCGGCTGATGATGGCCTTTTGCGGACGATAAACTTTGTCATATAAATGAATGGTGTATCAATAGCTGCAACGATTATTTTAAGTATATATGTGGATAGGATTATCTCTGATATGATTTTTGTTTCATATACACCGGCAAAGGCAAGGGTACAAAAAACAGCGGTATCAATTATCTGGGATACCCATGTAGAGCCGTTGTTCCTTATCCACATATGTTTTGGGAACTTCTTTTTCAGCCAGTCATAACTCACAACATCAAAGTTCTGCGAAAGTATGTAGGCTGCCATTGAGGCCGCTGTTATTCTCCACACAGGTGTAAACAGCTGGTTCATAGCACCGTGAAAGAGATCCCATGGCGCAGGTTTATAGACGAGTATGAATCGACTGGCAATAAGGAAAAAGAGTGAGATATAAAAACCGATAAAAACAGCCTTCCTCGCCTCTTTTTTACCGTAGTATTCAGAAATAATATCAGTGCCCAAAAATATAGATGCGTATAAAACATTACCGCCTGTTGCGTCGAGTCCGAAAAGGACCATGCCTTTTAAGACAAAGATGTTCATCATTACAATGTTTGACGCGATTATGGCAATAATACCATTCTTTCCCCAGAAAGTGAATCCGACCAACAGGAGGCTGAGATCAGCGAAGGTCCAGAGAATATATATGTAGTTATTGTGCATTTACCAGGCCTCTAATTGAGGCTGTCCAACAACCTCATATTAGGCTGTCCCATACGACCAATTATACGTTTAATGACTTATTTTATACAGGATTTTGTGTTCAAATGTCCATTATATACATTAAGGGACAGCCTGAATTGTTTCCAAACACTGATCGGCAACCTGAACGAGAATTACTGGAATATTAGTTCAATACTTCCCTTTTCTTCGGCAATCTTGAAATTTTCAAGATCCTCCTGGTTGAAATCTGATATAAGGCAGTCTTTTTTCATATACCGTGTGTAAAGGTCCACAAAAAGAATCTCCTGTCCCTTCATGTGCACCAGAAGCAATGGAATTCCCTGAAGGTCGCCGAAATCCTTTGGAGACTCGACATAACGGAAAAGCTTCTTTTCAAAACTAATCGGAATGTAAACAATTTTAGGTATGTTATTGAAGTTTCTGTACTGAAGTTTAACACCAGCGCCGGAATAGGCATACCAGTCTACGGGAAGAGTTCTCAGGGTTGCTTTCTCCGTATCTTCCTGAGAGAAGAGAAATGAGACTGTAAATGCGAAAAGGCAAATGGTTATAAATAAATAAGTAATTGTCTTTTTCATCGGTGTCTCCTTAAACTTATATTTTTCTTACTTTAATTTTATTACAAAGTTCTGTGATTTTCAAATAATTCTTGGTGAAAGCGAATAAATATACAAATAAGGTTGATTTTTCTACCAGAATTAGATATCTATTACTTTGTTAGACATGTCTAATTTATGTGAGCTTTTTAAGTTTCAAGAAATTTTACTGTTCGGGTGTTATAGTAAACCATGACTGATGAGAAACATATTTCTGGCCTGGATCAAGTAGAAAAAGGGCATTATATAGTTGTGTCACTTGGCGGTGGAAGAGGGTTTGTAAGGAAACTTACGGATTTGGGAATCTATTCCGGCGCAGGGCTGGAAGTACTTAACTCTGCTACGGGTGGAGGCCCTCTTAGACTCTATATCAAGGGAGGCCATTTTGGACTTGGGAGAGGAGTGGCGTCAAGGATTTACGTGAGGAAAGCAGAGGAAGACTGCATGGAAGAGAAGAAATACTCTTTGAGGGATTACAAAGAAGGTCAGAAGGGGGAAATTATTGATGTTAAAGGAGGGGGCAAGTTTAAGAAGCGCATTCTTGAGATGGGGTTTATCAGAGGGGTGGAGATATTTGTTGAAAAGTACGCCCCGCTTCGAGATCCTATTGAGATCATTATTAAAAGCTACCATGTTAGTCTTAGAAGAAACGAGGCGGAAAACATAATTATGAGTGAGCCCCGGTTTTAAAAAGAGAAATTACATAAATAAGGAAGATACATGCGGGGCAGAAGTGAGAATGACCTGAAAAAGATCGTTGTAGCCATAGGTGGAAATCCCAATTCCGGTAAAACCACTATTTTTAATGAGCTGACCGGGTCGAGGCAGAAGGTCGGGAACTGGGGCGGTGTGACTGTGGAAAAGAAAGAGGGGAGAGTTAAGTACGGGGGATACAGCATCATTTTCGTAGATTTGCCCGGTACATACAGTTTGTCAGCCTATTCTCTCGAGGAGATTATTGCGCGAAACTTTATTGTTAATGAGAAACCTGATGTGATAATAGACATAATTGATGCGGGTAATCTTGAGCGCAACCTGTACCTCGCGGTCCAGATGATTGAAATGAGGGGAAATTTTATATTTGTTCTAAATATGGCCGACATGGCTGAAAAAATGGGCGTGATTATAGAAAGGGATAGACTTGGGAACCTTCTTAGCGGGCCGGTCATCTTCACAGTTGGTAATAAAGGGATAGGGGTTAAGGACATTCTTGACGCGGTAATCCATATTTATGAAGGTGAGGAGACAAAGTCGAGACATATCCATGTCTCCTATGGAAATGAGCTTGAAGAAGAGATTAAAAAGATACAATCAAAAATAAGAGCGGATAAAAACATACCTTTACACTATTCAACAAGATGGCTGGCGGTAAAACTGCTTGAAAATGATCCGGATGTCATAGAAAAACTGGAAAAAGAGTCAAATCAATCATCTTCGATTATAAAGCAGGCGGATAAGTCACGAAATCATTTGGGAAAGATTTTTGATGATGAACCGGAACATCTTATAGCAGATCAGAGATATGGCTTTATCAGCGGGCTGCTCCGGGAGTGTGTAACACTAAAAATTAAGGAAAGAGTCGATATTTCACAAAAAATAGATAAGATACTAACAAATAGGTTTATCGGGATCCCGATTCTTGTCTTTTTTATGTGGGTCATGTTTCAGGTGACCTTTAAAGTCGGTTCCTATCCGATGGGCTGGATTGATTCAGTAATTAATTTCATCAGCATGGGAATATCCTATATCATGCCGGACGGATTTTTTAAGAGCCTCCTCATAGATGGAATCATAAGCGGAGTCGGCGGTGTGGCTATTTTTTTACCGAACATTCTTCTTCTGTTCCTCATGATATCGCTGTTTGAGGATACCGGGTACATGGCCCGGGCCGCCTTTGTTACGGACAGAATAATGCACCTGATTGGCCTGCACGGGAAATCGTTTATATCGATGATTATGGGCTTTGGCTGCAACGTCCCGGCGATAATGTCAACCCGGACCCTGGAAAATGAGAAGGACAGGATTCTTACAATACTGATTAATCCGCTTATGAGCTGCAGCGCAAGGCTTCCGGTTTATGTGCTGGTCGCGGGGGCTTTCTTCGGTACAAATGCCGGAAATATGATATTTTCCTTATATATAATGGGAGTTATACTTGCCATGGTTATCGGAAGGTTATTCAGAAAGACTCTGTTTCGTGGTGAAACTGCGCCTTTCGTTATGGAGCTGCCCCCGTACAGGATTCCCACAATGAAGTCTGTATTAATACATATGTGGGAAAGAGCGGTTATTTTTATCAGAAAAATGGGGACAGTTATCCTGGTCGGTTCTATTGTAATATGGTTTTTAGGCTTTTTTCCTGAAAAGAAAGAGTATTCAACCGATTATGAGCTGGAAAAGAAAAAAATTAGCGAACACTATACATATGAGTTGAAGAACCTTGTGTTAGGTTCTGAGAGGTACGATCAGCAAAAAGAGAAACTTATTAAGGAGAAAGATGCCGGGATCCAGAGCATTGAACGGGCAAAAACTCAGGAGGCAATAGCCTTTTCATTTATCGGAAGAATGGGCAGGGCGGTAGAACCTTTTTTTAAGCCCCTGGGGTTCAGCTGGAGGGAAGGTGTGGCGCTCATTACAGGTTTTTTTGCAAAAGAGGTGATAGTTTCAACCATGGGGGTGCTTTACAGCTCAGGGGGAAATGAGAAAGGACAGGAGCTGAGCTACTTTTTACGGGAGAAATCAGGATTGACACCGGTAACAGCCTATGCTTTTCTTGTATTCGTCCTCATCTATACTCCCTGTCTGGCATCGATAATGGCCGTAAAACAGGAGACAAAATCCTTTAAATGGACATTTTTCAGCATTTTCTACCAGATAACCCTTGCCTGGATTATGGCATTCCTAATTGTCAGAATCGGAGGGTTTTTAACGACGTTCATTACATGAATGAGGGAAATATGATAAAACTGAATTTATCTGAGGGGCACAGCGAAGACATTTCAGGAGATCAATTTGAACTTTCTGAGAGCATGGAGGATTATGTTGAAACAATAAGCCAGCTCGAGGATAGGCTAAAGGCAGTGAGGGTTAAAAACATTGCCAGAGCCCTCAAGGTGAAAATGCCCAGCGTTTCTTCCGCGCTTGGTGTGCTTGCGAAAAAAGGCCTTGTGAAATATGAGAAATACGGCTATGTCGAGCTCACTGAACAGGGACAGGGAGTGGCGCACCAGGTAAGAAAGAGGCATGATATCCTAAAAAAGTTCTTAAAAGATGTACTGGCTGTTGAAGAAAACATCGCGGAAAGAGATTCCTGCAGGATGGAGCATCATATATCAAAAAATACAATTAATAATATCATTAAGTTTATAGAATACATCGACCGGTGCCCCAAAGGGGAAAAAATATACCTGAAACATTTTCACGACTACCTTAAGTCAGGTTAGATAGCTTTGTGCAGGGACGCTGAGGTTTAATCGGGGAATCACAGGTCTAAATTCCTGTGACTTTCTATTCAGCTCTTTTGAGCAAAGTGGTAGAATTCCATTGTAAATGACGCTCTTCCCTGGCTCATTGACCTCAGATCGGTTGTGTAGCCAAACATTTTTGAGAGAGGGAGGATGGCATCGATCTTTTGAACTGCCCTTCTGCTCTCTATGCTGTTAATGCGGCCTCCTCTTGCGTTAAGATCACCGATAATATCACCTACAAAATCCTCAGGGGTTGTGACTTCAATAAACATGTAAGGTTCGAGCAGTATGCCTCCCGCTTTTGAGCACGCGTCATCAAAGGCATGGGAAGCTGCCGCGGTATACCCGATTTCCGATGAGGTAGAAGAGCTGAAAGAGCCCCCTTTAAGTACTGCGAGAACGTCAATAACGGGATAACCGGCGGTGACTCCATTATCCATCGCATAAAGCACACCTTTTTTCACACTCTCAATATATTCCCCGGGTATCAGGGTCTCATCGACCCTGTTTTCGAAGTGATTCCCCTTTCCCCGTTCAAGAGGATGAACGGTGATGATAACATGGCCTGTATGATCTTTTCCAGCGATCTGCCTCTGGAATTTGATCTCAGAACGTGAATCAAGAGTAATCGTTTCCCGATAGGCAACCTGAGGTTTGCCAACATTTGCCTGGACGTGGAACTCTTTCAGAAGTCTTGTGGTAAGTACTTCCAGGTGGAGCTCTCCCATACCGGAGATAATTATTTGACCTGTCTCTTCATCGTTTTTAACAAGAAAGGTAGGGTCTTCACGGGAGAGCCTTTTAAGTGAGTTTTCAAGCTTGTCCATTCCTCCGGAACTCTTTGGTTCTATTGCAATAGAGATTACCGGGTCAGGAAAAATAAGATTCTCAAGAAGGATCTGTTTTCCTTCGTTGCACAGTGTATCACCGGTGGTAGTATTTTTCAAACCGGCGATAACACAGATATCTCCCGCAAAAACTTCATTTTCATTTTCCATTCTGTGAGAATACATCCGTATTATTCTGCTTACCCTTTCACGCTTTTTCTTGCTTGCATTGTACATGACCCCGCCGTTTTTTATCGACCCGGAGTACACCCTGACGTAGGTTAACAGGCCGGCCTGTAAATCGCTTTGAATTTTATATGCAAGTGCGGCAAACGGCTCTCCATCATCACAGATCCTCTCTTCTGTCTTATCAGTTTTTGGGTTCTTTCCCTTGACCGGAGGTATTTCAATTGGAGAAGGCAGGAAATCCACAATCCCGTCCATAACCGGTTGAACACCAATATTTTTAAGTGACGCACCGCAATATACGGGGACATGCTTATATTTTACGGTTGTCATTTTGATTAGTTTCAGTATAGCCTGCTCCTCAAGGTCTCCGCTTTCAAGGTATTCCTCCAGCATCTCATCGTCTTCTTCAGCGATCCTGTCAAGCAGTTCATTTCGGTGTTTAACAGCGTCATCCTTCAAATCGTCAGGGATTTCACCGTATTCAAAGACAGAGCCGAGATCCTCCTTTTTCCACTTTATTGACTGCATTTTAATAAGATCAACGACTCCTTCAAAACTTTCTTCAGAGCCGATCGGTATCTGTAATATAAGGGGGCTTGTCCCAAGCTTTTTCTCCATCATCTTAACACTTCCCCAGAAATCAGCCCCGATCCTGTCCATTTTATTTATATAGGCAAGTCTCGGGACCCTGTACTTATCAGCCTGGTGCCATACAGTTTCACTCTGAGGTTCAACACCATTTACAGCGTCGAAAATTACTATTGCTCCGTCCAGCACCCGGAGAGATCTTTCAACTTCGGCTGTGAAATCAACATGTCCGGGTGTATCGATAATATTTATTGTGTGCGATCTCCACGAACAGGTAATGGAAGCGGCGGTAATTGTGATTCCCCGTTCCTGTTCCTGTTCCATCCAGTCCATGGTCGCCTGCCCGTCATCAACTTCACCAATTTTATGCGACAGGCCGGAGTAATAGAGTATCCTTTCAGTTGTTGTTGTTTTACCCGCGTCGATGTGAGCAATAAGTCCAATGTTTCTTATGCGGTTTTTCGCTGTCCTTGAAGGCATATTAAACCTCTGATGCAATCTTTTTGTAAAGGTCCGTGTACAGGGTCGATCTATTATTGAATATTATCTCTTCTATGACGTTCTCTATTTCAGGATTTATTCCTTTTAAGAAACCAAGCTCTTTATGGTGCACAATGGATTTAAGAGATTCGATTATTCCATTAATCCTGTACGCGGCCCTCCTGTATCGCAGCATCTCTATTTCACGATCCATCAATTCAAAGAGATAAGATATATTAAAAAGGTACTCGCTTACAATCTGTGAATAATAGTTATGCTCAAATGACTTTAAGGTAATCCTTGGAACGCGCAGCGGCAAATTTTCTCTGAGTAGAAGTCTTAATATAAACTTTTTTATTTTTCGGTATTGGGTTTTTAGTATTTTTTGATCAGTATGGATCTCGGCTGTTTTTTTCCAGAGGGGGTTATTTAAAAAAGAGTCTACAGGATTGAACCCTGAAAAAAGAATCCAGTTTGCCCCCATTTTTTTTGATTCATGCACAATGTGAGAAATCGATTCTTCATCGTCATTCACGCAGGGGATGATTGGAGTAATTGCCACTCCACAGGGTATACCCTCCTTTCTCAGAGTTTTTAGTGCGTTTAACCTTTCGGCAGGCAGCGGGGAGCATCCTTCAAGCTTTAAAGAAAGGGCTTCATCCATTGTTAAAAGAGTAAATGTAACGCGCAGGTGATCTCTATCAGACAGGTTTTTAAGAATCTCCAGATCATCGATTATCGCGTCAGATTTTGTAATAATATTAACAGGGTAGTGGTTTTTAGCTAAAAGCTCGAGCATGCTTTTTGTAAATTCATTTTTCCGGCGTTCAGGGTGATAGATGTCACTAAAAAGACCGAGTCCGATTACCTCTTTATTAATGGGAAGCCCCTCCATAAAGTCAAGTCCGCTAAAAGACGATTTTTTCTGAGTATTGCAGTAGCTGCATTTGTAAGGACAGTCCGGGTATATGTCTATAAAATACCGGCTCCAGTACCAGAAATCTATGGTTTGAAGCTTAATAATGTGGGGATTTGTCTTTAATTTTTTTTTCTGCAAAATTTTTCCTCCATAAGTTCTCATAATATCATTTATAATTTTCGATATATAAAGTAGTAACTTGAGAGTAAAAAGCTTGCAGAGAGTGAGGTTTTATAAATGAACACTAAATTATTTTATGGCGTCCCTTTCTATACTATGGATGCTGAAAGAAGCGTTATTGAAGCTGTGGTTATTGAAGGCGGCACAATTAAATATACCGCAGAGAACAGGGAAGAAGCTCATAATTTATTTCCAGGTGCGGAACTGGTTGAGATTAATGGTGGTTGTATTTTGCCCGGTTTTGTTGATGCGCATCTGCACCTGAAAAATTTTTCCCTTCTTTTCAGGGACATGGATCTATCCTCAGTCCGGCATAAAAATGATCTTATGGATAGTGTACAGGAGGTGCTGTCTAAAAAGAAAGAAGGGGAGTGGCTGTCAGCAGGGGGTCTGGAAAGGTCGCTCATGGATAGTCTGACGAGAAGCGACCTTGATTCTGTTTCCCGGGACAATCCTCTTATCCTCTTTACCGTGGATATGAGCTCTGCAATCACCAATTCAATGGCCCTTGAACAGTCCGGTATAGATGGAGCCAGAAAAGACCCTCTTGGAGGCACAATCGAAAAGGATGTGTACAATCAACCGAACGGGATACTTCATGGAAGGGCTGTTGGACTTGTAACGGGGCAAATTCCTCTGGATAATGTAAAAAAGGTTGATACTGCTCTTGAAAGAGGGATGAATAAGATTTTGTCACATGGAATAACCACATTCTGTGATTACTCCCCGGATGCTGCCAGTTCCTCCATGATAAATCTGATGAAGTTGATGAGAAAAAAAAGATTAAAGGGGATGGTTGTTTTTACCATGGGTGACAGAGAGACGGCAAGGCTCGCTGATATAGGTATGACCTCTCTTTTTGGCGGCAAGCATCTAAGACTGGGCGGACTTGCGGTCATTATTGATGGCTCCTTTTCATCACTAACCGGTTATATGAGTAAACCTTACCGGGGAAGTGAAAGCCACGGGATGCTGCTTATGGATGAAAAAGAGCTGTATAGCTTGCTGAAAAGGAACTATTCGCACTATATATGGGCGGCTGTTCATTGTGCCGGGGACATGGCGAATGAGATAGCCCTGAGAGTTTTCGAAAAGATATCGAATGAGGTAGGGATGCCAAAACTGCCCATGAGAATTGAACAGGCACAGTTTTTAAAGGATAAAGACATAGAACAATTTTCTCTGACCGGAGTTATAGCTGTAATGAATACAATACAGATTCCGGTGAATAGAGCGCGCGTAATTAAGCACCTCGGGCCTGATTCGAATCTTTTATCAAGACTCGGCAGCCTTGTTGCTTCAGGAGCTAAAATAGCAATCAGCTCGAACGCGCCTGAATTTACGATTAATCCATTTCACGGGTTGTACTGTGCGGTGGAGAGGAAGGGGTTTGAGGAAGGCCCTGAATTGAGGTTTTATCCAAAGGAAAGTATATCCCTGACTGATGCTGTTTATGCCTATACAATGGGAGGGGCCATGGCATGTGAAATGGAGAAAGATATAGGAAGCATTGAAGCAGGGAAGTCTGCCGATCTTATTCACCTCTCAAAGGACATATTTAAAGAAGGAACCGGGAAGCTCCGGGAAACTGAGGTGCTGGCTACTTTTGTGGGTGGAGAGATGGTTTATGAGAAAAAATTGAGTTAATTAATCATTTAAAGGTCGGAGAATTCTTCAATTGTAATTTTGAAAGTGTTTTTTCCATTCATTTTAATACGCTATGTGCGCATTATTTAGTTGACGATATTGTATATATTCATTATATTGTCGATATATAAGCATATTACGTTTAAAATAGGAGAATATGATGTTGGTACAATTTTCCGTTGAAAATTACAGCTCATTCAAAGATGAAGTGTTGCTTAATATGATTCCGGCAAAAAGCCGGACAATGAAGAGTCATATTATTTCAGATAAAGAAGGTAAATCCATAGATGTTCTTCCAGTTGCGACAATTTACGGAGCTAACGCCAGTGGGAAAACAAATCTTGTCAATGCCATTGATTTTATGCAGCGTCTTGTCATTAAAGGGACGAAGCCTGATGCCATGACAGGTGTGACGCCCCACAGGCTGGATCCTGAAATAGAGAAGAAACCGAGTCGCTTTGAAATAGTGTTTAAGCACAATAATATATTGTATACCTATGGATTTGTTATTTCTACATCAATAGTTCATGAAGAATGGCTTTTTGCTTACTATACATCACAGGAATCAAAGATATTTGAAAGGATTACTTCTGATGATGTAACGGAAGTGAACCCCGGAAACAGGTTTGTTTCTGATGTCAAAAATGCTGATTTTATAAAATTTATCGCACAGGGTACGCGGCCAAACCAGCTTTTCCTGACAGAAGCTTATAATAGAAATGTCGGAATCCTTAAACCTGTTGTTAAATGGTTCAGGGAAAATCTCCATATCATTCGTCCCAATTCACAATATAGTTTTCTGGCTTTACGGGCCCATCGTGAACAGAATTTTATAGAATATCTATCAAGATTTCTTAATATCGTTGATACCGGAATCAATAAAATCACCTGCGAAAGCGAGGAGTTTGATCCCGAAAAACATCTGGCAGGCTTACCAATAGATATTCGAACGCGAATTACTGAAGATCTAAACTTAAAAAATTTTAATCAGTTACTCATTCAATCGGCCCAAAACAGTATTACCATATGCAAGGGCAACGTGAACGGAAATGAACATATAACACATATAAGGCTTCAGACTGAACATACAAGAACTGATGGAAACCCTGAACTTTTCGATCCTTACGAAGAATCAGACGGCACCAGACGGCTCATGGACCTTGTCCCGATGCTGGTAGATATCTGGCAGGGAGACAGAGTTTTTATCATTGATGAACTGGACCGAAGTCTGCACACTCATATAGCCCATCTTTTTATTGAAACAATAATCTCGGGTGTGATTGAAAAAAACGCACGTGGACAGTTCATCATGACCACACACGATACCAATCTCCTGGACAGATCGCTTCTACGCAGAGATGAAATCTGGTTTATTGAAAAGGATAAATCAGGAGCAAGCCACCTGACAAGCCTCGCTGAATATAAAGTAAGTGAGGGATTGAATTATGAGAATGGCTATCTCAACGGTCGTTTTGGAGCCATACCCTTCATCGGGAATACAGAAGAGCTTTTAAAATGAGGTTTCAATGGCGATAACATCACGCAGTAAACGACCGCTTAACAGGGGAATTCCCCATTTACGTGATACTCGATTAATAATAATCGCAACAGAAGGAGAAAAAACAGAAAAACAGTATTTTGAATCGGATTTGTTTCATTCACTTCGTGTTCAGGTAAAAGTTCTTGGAACTGAAGACGGACTTTCGGCGCCAAATCATGTTATAAAAAGATTATGTCAATTCGCTATCGAGACAGATTTACAATCAGATGACCAGCTCTGGCTTATGGTAGACAAAGATCACTGGACCGAACGGATGCTGTCCGATGTTTGTTCTCAAGCTAATAGAAGGAGAGTTCGAAAGTTGCAAACCGCAATCAGCAATCCCTCCTTTGAGCTCTGGCTGTATCTTCATCATGATGACTGGACATCGGGTCAAGTATCAAGTAAAGATATGGAAATTGCGCTTCGTAAAAAGCTCGGTTTCTATAATAAATCGCAGCTTAATATTGACAGATATCGCGGCAGGGATTCATCAGCCGTAGAGCGGGCGCGAGAGCTGGATAAAAATCCTGATAACTGTTGGCCTGATAATCCAGGGACGTATGTGTACCGCGTTGTTGAGGAAATTAGAAAGCTGGAGGGGAATTGAGTAAAGAATGGCAGGATACGATGGATAGCCTGCTTGAAAACCTGCAAGATGTAAGTGTTGATGGAGGATCTTGATAACTTCCGGGTTGTATTTTCCTTTAGGAAGCATTGAAGTCTGCCGATCTTATTCACCTCTCAAAGGACATATTTAAAGAAGAAACCGGGAAGCTCCGGGAAACTGAGGTGCTGGCTACTTTTGTGGGTGGAGAGATGGTTTATGAGAAAAAATTGAGTTAATTGGTCGCTGGGAGTAAAAAATGCTGAAGGTCAAACCACACACCGATTATCCTCCTGAAGAGGGAAGATATGTACGGGGAAATGATTTTTCCCCGGTAATAGTTGTGATAATTTTAAACCGCCCTGACGATAAAATACCCTATGAAATAGAACAACTTGTACGTACAGGCGTAGAAAGCGGTGCCGCTCTGTCAGGGACCGTGCAGACTGAGAATATTGGATTTGAGAAAATCATTTGTAATGTTGTTGCTAACCCGAACATCCGATACGCGGTTTTAAGCGGACCGGAATCCGCAGGGCATTCAACAGGAGAGGCTTTTAAAGCCCTGCTGATGAATGGAGTGGACGAAAAAAAACGCATTATTGGTACCGTAGCTCCACATCCGTTGCTGTACAATCTGCCTATGGAATTTATTGAGCGTTTTAGAAGTCAGCTGTCCCTTATAGACCTCCAGTTCAGGGGGACTCCTGAAACGATTCAAAAGGCTGTCTGGTCGTGCTATCAGGAGGAGCCGGTTATGTTTCAGGATTATGAACTTCATGATATCGGGGCATATCCTGAACCTCCTATGAGCGGGAAGATAACTGAGCGGGTAACACGGCCGTGGGCGATGCCCGAAGATGAAAAAGAGCGTGAAGCGGTAAAAAAAATGAAGGATTTTATTGAGAGGATGAAAAAGAAGAAAAACACCGGTCCCTAGTTAAATCAGGTAAATATCAAATATGTTTATGACCGGCTGGGTTCAACATCAGACATTTTCAGGAAAAAAGCGCCCAGGCCACCAAGAAACGCGACCACGGCTGATAAAAGAAAAGCCCCTGAAAACGAACCGGACATGTCCGCGATGACGCCCGCAAGGCTTGGACCTGCCGCCTGGCCGATCCCGAAAAAAAGTGTTACAAAACCAAGAGCAGCCGGTGCCAGTTTGTGACCAGCGATGTCTCCGCATGCGGCAGCCATGATAGCAGGGATACTCCATGCTGTGAGGCCGAAAAGGACCGAGGACAGCGTGAGACCCGCGGGCCCCCGCCATAACGCAAAGAGGCTCAGGGCCAGAGCCTGGATTGTCTGCACGAGGACAAGTGTTATCCTGCGGCCGATGCGGTCTGAGAGGCCGCCCCAGATAAATCCGCATCCCAAACTAAACCATCCCATCAGCATGAAGAGATTTCCAGCCGCCTGTCGTGTGTAGCCGATCTCGCCTACCAGATAGCGGACGAAAAAGGTAACATAAATGATATATGAGAAACCAAAGGCTGCGTATACCATGCCCAGGTGCCATACTGTAGGAGAGCGGTACACGCTTCCCCACCTGAGTCTGCTTCTATCAGAAGATTGTTGAGAGCTGTTAATCTCAGGGCCGCCCGGACGATTAAATCCCCGTTCTGAGGGTTCGTTTCGCAGTAAAACCATCCCAAGGAGAGTTAGAATCATGGAAATCCCGCTGAATAAATACCAGGTGAAACGCCACCCCTTTTCCGGAAAAGCGGACAGTATGCGCGGAACAAGCGGTCCTGTCACAATAAGGGCAATGCTGGACCCGGAGGCAGCGATTCCAGTCGCGAGACCGCGTAAGCCGGGGCCAAACCAGGCAGACATCAATCCCATAACCGGCACATTTACAGCACCGCTTCCCAGACCTGTAACGGAGCGCCAGAGCACTGCAGACCAGAAAGAGTTTGAGAATCCGGTGAAGAGCATGCCGGCTCCCACAAGCGCCATCCCGGCCGAGACCGTGAAGCGGGGACCGTATCTTGAGGCCATGGCTCCGCCGACCAGTGATAACAGGAGGTAACCGATGAGGTTTGCGGTTGCAAGCCCACCCGCTCTGGTGTTGTCAAGGCCAAGCGCTGCCTGCATCGCAGGAAGGACCAGACTGTAGCCAAAGCGTGCCAGCCCGAGCGCTCCGAAAACCATAAACATTCCCACTATCAGCACAACCCAGGCATAGTGTATGCGGACCGGAGCAGAACCGTATCCATTTTTTTTTGTAATTATTCTTTTCATAGAATCCAACATTGGGCCTATCAAAGATCGGAGAATTCGTCAATTGTAATTTTGAAAGTGTTTTTTCCATTCATTTTAGCGGTATCACCGGCAATATAGAAGAAACATACTGTGCCTTCAGATACACCGCGGATATCCATACGATTTGTTCCACCGTGGCGGGTAGAATAAACCCCTGAATAGGAACCATTTTGAGAATCAAACCATAGCAGGTCGGCATGTTCAGATAAATTATGAACACTGATTCTTATATTAGGTCCATTTTTAACAATAGTCTTATAATAATTAAGGCCGTCATCATTCAGTGTCTGGAAGTATATCTTGCCGGATTTCAGTTCAAAGGCTTTGAAATGGATTTCACCCTGCATCCTTATACCTGTCTTAGACAGTATAAAATCCTCTGTTATGGTTATAGTGTAATTTTCTCCATATGAATTTTCATCCTCCTTTTCAACGATTGTAAAATATAACGTTGTACCTGAATCCACAAAATAGTCCTCAATATTCAATGTTGACCCTTCACTTGAAGTTCTCCATTCTTCAAATGTCAGGTCTTTATCGTAATAAATTAGCTCGGCTTCGTCCGTCAGGCCGGTTGCTTCAATGTAGATATCCGCTCTTCTTTCAACGGTAAACTGGTAATAGCTTGTCTCTGAAGGGCCGACTGAACCATTGTGAGGCTCTCCGATTATGAGCCTGATGGGGACATCCCTGCTTCCCTCTGATGTGGAAATAATTTTAATAAATTCATCTCTCCGGGTTATGTCAGTTTCTTTAATTACGGCTTTATTGTTTTGGCTGATTTTTACAAGCTCGACTATATAATCACCATCCTGTTCAGCACTGCTGTACACGATCTTTACTATATTTCCCGGCACATCCCTTGAAATCCAGTAATCTATATCAATTTTATTTCGTTGTGCTGATATGTCCCGGATATGAAACGCCTTAAATGTTCCGGCTTGTACATCGATTTTTTCCTCTCCGACAATCTCGGGTTTATTAAAAATAATATTAAAATCGTGTTTTATTTCTTCTTTTAACACCGTACTGGACATTTCCTCTAAAGCTTCTTCAATATTTTTTGCAATAGAGGGGACGGTTTCATATTTTTCCCCGGTTACCGGGTCAATATATCTGATTGTTAGGGGTGTGCCTGCCTCCGATATCAAGACCTCATAAAAAATAGCTGTGTTCCTGACAGTCTGCTTGACCTGCCACCATTTTGATCCATCTGAATTTATTTTAATAAGGGCTCTTTCCAGGCTGGAATACACATCACCTTTAACGGTCCGTGAAATTAAGGTTGTGCCTTCGCCCTCATTATAGGGACTGTTTTCGATTCCGAATATTCGGAATATATAGTCCGAGAAGATTAGATCATCATCCTGAACAAATTTACTGAAGTAATCAAGGCTCATTTCGAAATAGTTGAATTGAATAACCGGTATTAACAGCGAATTTTTCCCGTAAAGGTCCTGAGTATCAGGGGTTTCCGGTCTATTATTTTCATTTCCGTTACCGGGGCCGGCTTCCTCTTCAAACGGTTTTTCCCGGTCTTTTAACGTGCTCTTACTTAAGCCTGTACAGCCGGGAAAAATGAACAGGTTAAAAAGAAAGATACTTAACAGGAAAGTTTTTAAAATTATTTTCATTTTATCAACCAGATTTTACCTGATTTCAGAAAAGCTCCTTTCCCGGCAATGATTCTGAATGCAACAAGAACGAAGATCAGATAGCTGATGTAAATACAAACTGTTATCCAGTAGTAGATCGAATTCCCGGTTGAATAGCCGTAGGCAGGAAAGTTCATTGAGAATATAAATGGTATCGCAAAGAAAAAAACGATACCTACCGCGTACATATAATCTGAGGCGGCAGGTGTTTCAAATTCCGGATCGATCACCCTGAGCAAGGCGAGTCCTGTGGGAAGGGTGCCTGTCATGGCACCGAAAATGAGTATCGCTCTATAGAATACATGATCCCTGAACAGACGGGATGATAACCAGAACAGGCTGACGGCCGTGACTGCTACTCCCAGTATCCCCATCACCATAATAGGCAGCCAGTACCTGCCGATTATTACAAGAGATATAGCGCCGATTGAAGCGGCTACCATAAAATCCACGGATGTTCCGGCAATTCTGTTCAGGTGCCGGTTATCTATTGAAAAGTCAATTCTGAGTGCCGAAAAAAGCCTTTTTGCCGCGACCGCTATCATAGCGGCAAATATAAAGGTGATTCCCCATAGACTGGTGGCGAGGTCTGCACCCATGCCTCCGGCAAAGGAAAGAAGGAATGTGAGAAGTTTTAAAAAAAGGAAGGTAATAAGATAAATTCCGAGTACAACGGCCAGGTTATAGGCCATTGGATCGATCGCTCCGAAACCGGCCGCGGTCCCGGAGTCTTCAGTATGGGATATTTCATTATTTTTTATCCCGATGGGTTTGTTACTCTTTTTATCGATCCAGTTTTTTTTCCGTGCCCTGTTTATTATCAATATTCCTGCGAAACAGGCCCAGAGAAACCCCAGGGCCGCGAAAGTAAGCCCTACAGTCCCTCCTCCTATAAAACCGTACTCCTCCCAGCCTTTTCCGATAGCAAAGGCCTGTCCGGGCCCAAGGGCGAATCCGAGGGTAATCAGCAATCCGAAGCTCGGGAAGAGGTCGGGGATTATGGTAGCTATGAACAAAAAGGTGATCCCTATCCCCAGGAGGCTCTGTATTGAATACTGGGAAAGAATGGCTATAGCCATTGAAAAAACACTTTTTCCGGATGCTTTTCTGGGTATTTTTCGCAGGCACATTGAAATAAAAGTAAGACTGAGAAGATGAAACACAAGATTGCCAAGTCCCTCTGTATTGAGGCCTGCCGGGGGGGCAAGAAAGTTGTAAAAGGGCAGCAGAAGGAAACCGGCAGTGACGGAGTTTGGTATGAGATATTTCTGAAAAAAAGGTACCCGCGCTCTTATAAGAGTGGCAGTTAGAAGGGCCAGTGATACTATACCGAGATCTATCAATATCGCCCAGCTGAAAATCATTTTGACTGCCTTTCAGAAATATGACTTCCCGGAAAAAGTAGAGCACATGAACTCAGGTGTAATGTTTTTATAACAATATCTCATAGTACAACAACTGTCAAGTGAGTAGTATAGTTTAAATAGCTGCTATGGACAGGCGGGGAGCTCGGTTTGGATCACAATTGATGGCATGATAAAGAAAAACTGCATTAAGAGGGTGAAGATCATGTCTCTTTTATTTTGAGAAAAAACTTTAAATCTTCCCTGTCACGGTCTCGATTGGCTTCTTGTTTATTTTGAATCAGATGATTCAATCCTATATAGTAAATTGGAAACGAATCATTTTTGCTTTCCAATTGAACTTCTTTTTTTTCGTTCCAGGCATTTGAAAATGGGATATTGTCAATAGAATTCAGCAAGTCCAATCGATTGGGAGGGCGGCCGAATTGAAATATGATTTCAGGCTCGAGAAGATCTTCATGGTTTACTATTCCAGGAATTTGACCATCCCAGAACTCACATAAAGCTTTAAATAATTTTTCCGCATTTTCCTTATAAGGGTCATAGAAAAAACCAATGTCCCCTGTTAATATGAAATATCCGTTCCATTTTAATTATGTCTTTTCAGCAAAAATTTTTTTGATTGAACCTTCTTGATCTATAATATAAAAAGCACAGGTTTTAAAATTGTAGATTATGATAAATCAATATTCTAAATATCCAGATTAAGATAGTCATTTTTAACGGTAAAGTTAAACATTACCGTTTTCCCGGTACATATTATTATTTCAATTGAAATTGGATAAAACTATATGAAATATCTCATGGGGTGCGGCATCAAAATAGTTCAAATTAACATCTTCAAAGACACATGAGGTTAAAATAAGATTAAAAAAGGTCCATCTGTGCATCCTCTTTATGCGGGCTCTTTTTATATCCGCTTTTTAAAAGATCTGTCAGATCATTTTCGATGCTGTTCAGGAAAGGACTTTTCCCGGGATGATATTCCCTCCCGTGAATAAACCGTTTCTTTGCGTGGGAAAGAAACAAATACTTTTTAGCGCGTGTCATCCCGACATAAAAGAGGCGTTTTTCCTCATCAAAATCAGAACTCTGCCCTTCAAAGAGTGAATAGGGGATAAGGTTATTTTCGCAGCCCACTATAAAGACACATTTAAATTCAAGTCCTTTCGCGGCATGAAGAGTCATCAGGGTTACTTTTTCTGAACTTTTTTCCCAGGTATCTATCCCCGCGCCCAGGTCTGAAAATCTCAAAAATTCTTCCAGTTCGTCTCCAAAATCGCCGGTCAGGTTCAGCATTCTTTTGAAGACATTGTCATTTTTTTCCGGCCGGTTGCCGGAATGATCGCTGTTTGAATAGCGTCTGCTGAAATAACTGCTGCTGAGATAGTATTCAATAGCCGCGTTGACAGCCTCCCTGACAGACATGCGGTTTTTAGTCAGGTCCCGTAAATCTACTGTCATTGAGGGGTCTATTATCGTTTTTTCTGATAATTTTTCCTTTAAAAAACTGTTTTCAGGATTTATAGCTAATTTCAGAATGTCAATAACAGATTTTGCAGGTTCCTGCTTTAAAAAGGAGGCACCGCTCACTGCCTGAAATGGAATGCTGTGGTCAATGAAGGCTTTTTCAAGAACTTTCATCTGTTCCTTTATTCTGCACAGGACCGCGAAGTCGGAAAGGCTCTTTATATCAAATTCTTCAGTACCTTCGGCTACCTGACTGTCCAGAGAGAAAAATCTTAAGCCCCCTATCATTTTCTCAATGGTCCTTGCTACAAATTCAGCCTCACTTTTATCAGAGCTGTTTTCAGAAATTTTTATTTTAACACCTTTCTGAATGCCCTGAAGCCTACTGCTGCCTTGCAGCCTAGTGTCTACCGGAACTGGACCCCCCTTTTTGATGACTCCTTTTGAAGCCATGAGTATAAAGTCAGAGCACCGGTAGCTCTTTTTTAATCGATAGATCCCGGCCCCGGGATGATCTTCAACGAATTTTTCTATAAACCTGACATCAGCGCCGCGAAAACCGTAAATGGCCTGATCGGGGTCTCCAACCACATAGAGATTTGATTCCGGATCCGGCATCAGCATCCTGATCAACCGGTACTGGGCGAAGTTTATATCCTGATATTCATCTACCAGGATCCAGTGATATTTTTTTCTGTATAAAGAAAGAATTTCAGGGTATATGCTGAAAAGCAGCGCCGAACGGTATATCAGGTCGTCGAGATCAAAGGCATTGATTTCTTTTAGTATATCTTCATATTTATTGAAGATTAACCTGAATGCCTTATCGTTAATTTTGTCTGCAGGGAGCAGTGCCTGTTTGGCGTCAGTTACAGCGGTAGAAATGTCTTTTAATTGTTTCTTTTCACAGCCGATATTTTTGTGAAGTATATACTCTCTGTCGTCTCTGCCGATTATGTTGAAATGCCGGGAGCGGCCGGTTTTTCCACAATAACCGGTCAATATGGAAAGCCCGAACCCGTGAAAGGTGCAGACCTGGATTTCGGAAGTTACGGATTTATCACTGATAAGTGCATTCAGGCGTTCTTTCATCTCATTTGAGGCTTTGTTTGTAAAAGTCACGGCCAGAATATTTTCCGGTTTTATGCTTTTATTCAGGATGAGGTTTGCTATTCTGGAAGTCAAAACCCGGGTTTTTCCGGTCCCGGGCCCGGCAAGGACCACGGCCGGGCCTTCGAAGTGCACCGCGGATTCTAACTGTGCCTGGTTGAGATTTTTAAGGGGGTTTGCTGTAAAGGTATCTGCCGCTTTCAGTTCTGTTATTTTGACGGTTTTTTCCTTCTGTACCTGATATTGTGTAAGCGTTTTATACTCTTCAATATTAAAATTAATGGGCTTTTTAATTTGAACAGGTAAATCTTTTTTACGGGACATGACACCAAACAGAGTATCCTGTGCCCCGAAACCTTTTTTCTCATCTTCATTAAAAACCTTAACCTGTCCATATTCACCGTCGAATCCTTCTTTTATATAAACCTTCCGCATTCTCATTCTTCTGACAGCCTCAGAAAGTATACCGCTGCCGGATGTTTTTATCTCATCCGGAGACAGGTTTAAGAGCACGTTGAATTCAGATCCTGCTTTCTGAAGTACCGAATTGTAGGCCGCGTTGACCTTTTTTGACATCGGCCCGACTCCTGCAATTTCTGACAGAAGGTTTTTTAAAGGAATTAGAGAATAAAAGGGATGCCTTTTTTTTCTATCATTCGGGTCTTCCCGGTCCGCAAGCTGTGCCACACGGTTCATCACACCGATCGTGACCTTTTTACCGCACACAGGGCATAAGCCGCCCTGTTTCAGTGTTTCCAGGGGATCCAGTCTGACGCCGCATTTTCTGTGGCCGTCGTAGTGGTACTTACCTTCCTGGGGGAAGAATTCTACAGTACCCAGAAAATGTTCGGGATCACCGGTTTTTAATGCCTGAATAATGGCGGTATATGAAAGTTCAGTATTAAAAAGATTTGCCTCCCTTCCCAGTTTTTCGGGAGAATGCGCGTCGGAATTGGAGATGAGGGTATACCTGTCAAGGAAACTGCATATCCAGTTCATCGGAGGGTCGCTGGAGAGGCCTGTTTCCACGGAATGGATATGATCTGTGAGGTCACCGTAACATTCCTCAATTGTGTCAAAGCCTGATTTTGATCCAAGCGCGGAGAACCAGGGAGTCCATATATGTGAAGGGACAAAGAAAGTTTTTTCAGAAGCCTCAAGTGCTATTTCGAGGAGATTCCTGGAATCGAGTCCCAGTATAGGCCTGCCGTCGGAATGGATATTTCCGACTTTTTCAAGCCGGGCCTGAATTTTTTCAACAGTTTCAAAATCAGGGGCAAGTAACAGGTTATGGACCTTGCGGACTTTCCCGTATTTCTTGTAGATGTTGCTTATCTCCGAAGTTAGTAAAAATCTCGCTGTGCCGCCGGATGAAACAGAGATATGCGGGGTTTCAGCCAGCCTGTAGTCGTTTTTCAGCCTAAAAAGTCCCTGTTCAGCTGGCTCAAGTTTTTCTTTTATTTCCTCAAGCCACCCCGGGTGAGTGAAATCCCCTGTTCCGACAACCTGTATTCCCTTAAGCCGGCACCAGTAATCCAGGTATTCTGGCGTGAGATTTTTACTTGTCGCGATAGAGTAATGCGAATGAATATGAAAGTCACAGATAAATTTCATTGCTCTTTTTCATTAATTATACTACTATAAGAAATTTTTACCAGTGGTGGTGTTAAAATAATTAAGAAAGAAAATGACTTTTTTAATAAGTTTTATAGTGTTAAAATATTTATTGACAAAATATAACCGATAGGTTAGATTTTTTATCTTGTTTCAAAGGTGTATATTATTGGTTTGGAGGATTTTTTTAAGATGCCAGAGGGAAAAGTAAAGTGGTTTAATGAGAAGAAGGGTTTTGGTTTTATCAGCACGGATGATGGCGAAGATATATTCGTCCATTATTCCGAGATCGAGTCAGATGGATTCAAAACACTTGCGCAGGATCAGAGGGTTACGTTTGAAATTAAGGAAGGGCCCAAAGGCCTTCAGGCTATTCATGTAAAGCCTCTTTGATGCAGTATGCCCCTGTCCCGTTTGTTCGGGGCTTCTTATTCTCCTCAATTAGTTGTTTTGGTTTTGTTTTCTGTGGCTGGTTCAGGGCGGGTTGCACAGGTCTTTGTATAATTGACGAAATCAATATCAACGGAAATATTTTAATTACCATTTTTTAGAGGATAAAAATGGCCGAAAGAGTATTTAGCGGAATACAGCCTTCCGGTGTAATTCATATCGGGAATTACATCGGGGCTATAAAAAACTGGGTGAGTATAATAGATAGTTATGATTGTATATTTTGTGTTGTGGATTATCACGCGATAACAGTGGGCTATACGGCCTCAGAACTGCGGGAGCGTATTCTGGAAACCGCGAAAACACTTATAGCGTCCGGCATTGACCCTGAAAAATGTACCATTTTTGTTCAGTCCCGGGTACCGGAACACACAGAACTGACATGGATCTTAAATGCGGTAACACCTGTTTCCGATCTTGAACGGATGACCCAGTATAAGGACAAAAAATTACAGAATATGGATAACATAAACACCGGCCTCTTAACCTACCCGATTTTGATGGCCAGTGATATTCTTTTGTACAAAACAAACGCGGTCCCAGTGGGTGATGATCAGGCCCAGCATCTTGAGTTTACACGTGAGATGGCAAGGCGGTTTAACAACAGGTTCGGAGATACTTTTCTTGAGCCAAAAACATTGCTTGGTGAAGCAACGAGAATAAAGGGCCTTGATGGAAACACAAAAATGAGTAAGAGCCTCAACAATTATATTGCGCTGATGGAAGAGAAGGAGGATATATGGAAAAAGCTCAAGGTTGCCGTTACTGACCCGGCAAGAAAGCGGAGAACTGACCCTGGAAACCCTTATATCTGTAATATATTTTCCCTGCACAGGATGTTTTCGTCGGAGGAGGAATTAGGGTTTGTTGAAAAGGGATGTAAAACGGCAGAAATTGGATGTATTGAATGTAAGGAAATCCTTGCAAAGAATATAAATGATACTGTTTCACCGCTCAGAGATAAAATGAGAGAACTTGATAGAAATACGGATTATGTGATGGATGTCCTTGAAGAGGGCAGAAAGACATGCAGCAGACTGGCCGGGGCTACCATGGAAGAGGTGAGAGAAAAGATAGGTGTGATCTATTGATGTTCAGTATTTTATTGCTATTAGTTGCCAATTTTGTTATACTTAAACTACGATGAGCTGGAAAGGAGAGGGGGTGAGGGTACTTGGCAGTTGTTAAGGTCGAAGAAGGAGAAAGCATTGACAGGGCTTTAAAAAGATTTAAGCGGGAATGTGAACGCGATGGTATTCTTCGTGAGTGGAAAAAGAGGGTTTATTATGAAAAGCCCACGACACAGAGGAAAAATAAAAAGAAAGCCGCAGAGAGACGGCGCATGAAAAAGGTGAGGAAGATGCAGTTAAGAATGACCAGAAGACGTTAAATATTGAAAATCAATTGTATATCGATTGCCCCCTCGTTTTTCTGAATGAGGGGGTTTTTTGGTGTTTAAAAATATGTTAAAAAGATATTTTATAAGAGGATATATGTGACACATGAAGGGAAATGATACAGTTTTGATTATGGGACTCGGCCTGCACGGCGGAGGAGTCGGAGCCGCGAATTATTTTTTATCCAGAGGGTCCAGGGTAATCATAACCGATCTAAAATCAGAAAAAGAGCTGAGAAAAAGCATAGAAAAGCTGAAAAGTAGAAAGAATGTCCGTTTTGTCCTTGGCCGGCATGATTTTGAAGATTTTCATAACGTGGATCTTATCATTAAGAATCCGGCTGTTCCTTTGGATTCACCCTATATTAAGCATGCCCTGGATCACGGCGTCCGGGTGGATACAGATATAGGTATTTTTATTGATAACATTTCAGAAAAAACACGAAATATTATCGGTGTAACAGGGACAAAGGGCAAATCCACAACCGCCGCTCTGCTGCACAGGATAATTATACGAAAACATCCCGGCGCGCTTCTTGGAGGGAATATAACCGTTTCAGTTTTTGATATTCTTGATCATGTAAAAAGCGGCTCCTATGTTATACTTGAGCTTTCAAGCTTTCAGTTAGGTGGAATCAGGGAGAGGGGGTACAGTCCCAGGCTTGGAATTATCACAAATTTTATGGAAGACCATTTGGATTATTACAAAAGCATGGAAGATTACTTTCAGGACAAGGCAGTGCTGTACATGTTTCAGAAAGAGGGAGATGTTCTTGTCATAAACAGGGATGATCCTGTATTCAGCCTTGTAAAAATACAGGCGGGTGTAAAATTAACAGGTTTTGGTTTTGAAGGGAGCTTTACTGGCGAAGGCAGCTTCATCAGGGATGGAAAAATATATTTTCGGGGTGATGAAAAAACAGATTTTATTATTGATACGGCTGAAATTAAACTTCCGGGAAAACACAATCTATATAATGTACTTGCTGCCGTGGCTGCCGCGTGCATAGAGGGTGTTAAGCCGCCGGAAATAGAAAGGGCGATCTCTAATTTTCACGGGCTGGAACATAGGCTTGAATATGTGGGAAGCTATAATAATACGGCATTTTATAATGATTCTGCGGCTACCATACCGGCAGCCGCTGTTCAGGCAATTGAGTGCTTTAATGGCAGCCTCACAATGATTGCAGGCGGTTCGGATAAAGGGCTCGACCTGGAGGCATTCATTACTAAAATAAACGGAAGGGTCAACAATCTCTTACTGCTTGAGGGAACCGGCACAGACCGTCTATTACAGGGAGGATTAAAAGGCAAATATAAAGTGTTCAGCAGCCTTAAAGAGGCACTGGGACATGTTTTCAGAATGCGGAAGTCTTCGGACATCGTTCTGCTTTCTCCGGGGTTTGCAAGTTTCGGTATGTTTTTCAATGAGTTTCACAGGGGAGAAGAGTTCAAAAAACTATTTTTTGAATTGACGAGCGGCGGAGAGTATTATGAAAATGGGAAGGAATTATAAAGAGCAGAGGGTTATAGAGAGTATATACAGGAATGAACAGGGGCACCTGCTTCGTTTCTGGAAAGATTTGGATAACGGTGAGAGGGACCTCTTGATCAAAGATATGAGAGGTATAGATTTTGAGGTTCTTAAAAAGGCAAAGACCCTTCTTCTCAAGAAGGAGGCTCTGAAAAAAGTTATTGAACAGCCTGCTGTCATAAGGATTCCTGAATCGAGCCGTCAAACCGAAGAGGAAAAAGAAGCCCGGGAAAAGGGAATCTCCTGTATTTACTCGTCAAAAGCAGCTGTGTTCACCGCTGCCGGGGGTCAGAGCTCCCGGCTCGGACTTGACAGTCCAAAGGGTACCTATCCTGTTACTCCACTTAAGAGGAAAAGCCTTTTTCAGGTCCACGCGGAAAAGATATTTTTTATGCAGAAAAAGTATAAAACAGCTATCCCGTGGATTATCATGGTGAGCGAGACCAATAAAGATCAGACCGCGGGGTTCTTTCAGGACAATAGGTACTTTGGTCTTGACAGGGATTACGTTCGGTTTATTGAACAGGGGATGTTCCCTTCAGTTGATGAGGAGGGAAAAATATTTTTAAGAGAAAGGTACAGGGTTTTTTTGAGCCCTTCAGGTCATGGAGGGACTTTTTCAGCCCTGAAAGAATCGGGCGCTCTCTCCTGGCTCAATGAGTTGGGAGTAAAGGAGATATTTTATTTTCAGGTTGATAATGTGCTGGTGAAAATTCTTGATCCTGTTTTTATCGGCTACCATGTCGAAAAGGGATGCGGAATGTCATCCAAGTGTGTTAGTAAAAAGACCCCGGATGAAAAAGTGGGTGTATTCGCGGTTACGGATGGGAAGATTACCGTTGTCGAATATTCTGATCTCTCGACAGCGCGTACAAAGGACGGTAAGAGCCCGGGGGCAGCGTTTGATACCGGCAGTATTGCTGTCCATATGATAAATGTTGATTTTGCGGAACAGGAGACTTCAGGCGCGAACAGTCTTCCCCTCCATATAGCGCATAAAGCTGTTCCCTTTATTGATTCAGGTGGTAAAAAGGTTGAGCCGGAAGGATCGAACGGGTATAAGATCGAGACATTTATCTTTGACGCTTTAATGGACAGCGCAGAATCAGTCATAATGGAGGTCAGAAGGGAGGATGAATTTTCACCTTTAAAGAACAAAACAGGTAATGATTCGCCTGAGAGTGTGATGCGGGATCAGCTGCTTTTTTTTTCCGGATGGTTCGAAGAAGCGGGGTTTTCTATCCCGCGTGCTTCTGACGGCCGGCCTCGTTATAAATTAGAGGTTTCTCCCATTTTCGCGGTATCTAAAGGCGATTTTATACAGAAAATAAATAGAGATATAGTGGTTGATAGGGACATGTATATTGAATAAGATTATAATAGCGTCTAGAAACAGAGGTAAAATATCTGAAATAAGAAAAATACTTTATCTGGCAAATATTGAGGTCTTAGATCTCCGGGCGCTTGCATTCAATGGAGATATTGATGAATCCGGTTCCGATTTTAAAGAAAATGCTCTTATAAAAGCCGTGGAGGTGTTCTCAAGGTATAGACTTCCTGTGCTGGCGGATGATTCAGGCTTATCCGTGCCATATCTCGGGGGGAAACCCGGGGTCTTTTCAGCGCGTTTCGCGGGTCCTGAAGCAGGTGATGAAGAAAATAATAATTTATTACTTGAAAAACTTCGCGGTACGACTGAAGGGGAAAGAAAGGCATGGTTTACATGCGCTGCTGTTTTTTACTATGATACCGGCAAATATTTTTATTCAGAGGGAAGAATCGATGGAGTGATAACAGATACTCCGGCCGGTATGAATGGCTTCGGTTATGATCCGCTGTTCTTTGTACCTGACCGCGGGAAAACAATGGCCCAGCTTTCAGAAGATGAGAAGAATGAGGTGAGCCACAGGGCACAGGCGTTTAAGAGAATTAATAGATATATTAAAGATTACTTTAGAAGCATTAAATGATTGGACATTTTAAGATCCCTGAATTATCCTTTTTCCTGGTATTTGTCCGATAAATCCATGTAAGGTTCAAATAAACATCTTAAAGGTTTGATTTCCGGGGTATGTTTAGCTTATAATCAAATTAAACTCACAAGGGTGAGATGTGAACATAATCATTGTAGGTGCTGGAACTGTTGGGGTCAGTCTGGCCAGATATTTAATCAAACAGCACCATTACGTATCTATTATAGATCTTGACCCGCTGCTCTGTAATGATATAAATACCAGGCTGGATGTTTTTACAGTGACAGGTTCCGGAACAAGCCTGTCTGTTCTGGAAAATGCCGGCATAAGAAATTCGGACATGATTATCGCGGTTACCCCCTCTGACGATACTAATCTTGTGCTATGCAATTTTGCCAAGCAGTATGGAGTTGAAAAGCGTATAGCACGGATAAAATCATCGGAATATTCCTCTTCTGAATCTCCTGTTATGCTCGCAGAGCTTGGCGTTACGCATCTCATCGAAACAGAAAAAGAAGTCGTTAAAAATATAATGCAGCATATTGAATTTCCCCAGGCAACACAGACCGCAAATTTTCAGTCTGACAGTGTCTATCTTCGCGGGTTTAAGGTCTCGGAAAATATGTATCTGGCGAACAGGACACTGGCTGAAATAAAACAATTTGCCTCAGGATCACCGATGCTTATTGTTGCTATTATACGAGGAAATGAGACGGTTCTACCAACGGGGGATAAGAAATTACTTCCCGGGGATGAAGTCATCGCAATGATGCCAAAAGGATCGTTTAAGAATTTTCGAAAGCTTGTCAATTCGTCGGATGAAAAGGTGAACAGGATTGTCGTATACGGGGATTCTTTGACAGCTGTACACCTTGCCCAGAACCTAAGAGGCCTTGCTGAAAGAATTATATTTGTAGATCCGGACATCGATCATGCAAATGAAGCGGCGTCGTTTCTTAAAGGCGTAGATGTAATAACCGGTAACTGTACAAATGCGGATATTCTTCAGGAAATACGGGTACGGAATGCCGACTTTTTCATTTCTGTGGTCGAAAATGGTGACGATAATATCATGTCCTGTCTTCTTGCCAAAGCGGAAGGGGCACGTAGAGTTATTGCTGTCAGAGACGACCAGCGTCATGTTAATCTTTTCCTGTCTCTGGGGGTCGATCATATTATTAATCCTCAAAATATCAGTACACAAAGAATAATTGAAGATATAAAGGCAGTGCCCATTGAAAACCATCTGAAGCTTAAAAATGGGAATATAGAAGTAATGCGATTCAGGGCCGAAAAAAACAGCCGGATAATTAAAAAGCCCCTGAGAGACCTCCAGGGGTTGTTAAAAAGGTCGATAATCGTAGGCGCCATTTTAAGAGGTAGCGATGTTTTAATTCCCGGGGGAGATACTGTCATCAATGAAGGTGATGAGGTCTTTGTACTGTATAGCAATGAAAACGCTAATTTCGTCAACAAACTTTTCAAATCCAGCAGGTTAATATAATAGAGGCTGTTTCACAACCTCTTATTAGGCTGTCCCATACATACAGATTACACATTTGATGCTGTATATTATACAGGCACGTAGTACCACTTACTGTATCTAAAGAGCTATTTAATATTCAGTGAAGTTTAATAAAAACCGATGTGAATTTCTAAGTATATCCGGGGTTGAAAAAACATTGCACAGCAAACGGAATCTCATTTTAAATCAACGCTTTGTTTTTTATACTATCGGTAAATTGATAATCGTATTGGCATTTATCCTTATTATTCCAACTGTAATAGCTCTTTTTGAAATCAGAAAGTTTCCCCTCCCGCAGCTTCTTTTTCATGAAAAAATCTTTGGATTTATCATCTCCATTGCACTCTCACTTTTATTCGGGGGCATTTTAATTGCTGTAGGGCAAAAGCAGGTAAGGGGAAGCGGAATACGCGAGGGATTTGCAATTGTTACGTTTGGCTGGATAACCTTTACTCTGCTCGGTTCTCTGCCGCTATTTTTCTACTTTATGTCAGAAATTGATAGTAAAAATTTAGGGCAGATATTCCTCTGTTTTATCAATGCTAATTTTGAAGTGATGAGTGGTTTTACTACTACTGGAGCAACGATTCTAAAGGACATAGAAATACTTCCAAAAGGGATCCTGTTCTGGAGGAGTCTCACGCACTGGCTCGGCGGAATGGGCATTGTAACACTGGCTATGTCTATATTTCCTGCTTATGGTGTTGCCGCCTATCAGATGTTTCGCGGGGAAGTCCCGGGCCCGACAACTGAACGGCTAAAACCCCGTCTTGCCCAGACAGCAAAAATACTCTGGGGTGTTTATGCTCTCCTTACTCTGCTTGAAACAGTTATGCTTATGGCAGGGGGAATGAGTTTATATGAGGCGCTATGTCATGCTTTCGGCACGATGGCCACAGGGGGCTTTTCCACAAGAAACGGGTCCATAGGGTCGTATAACAGCAGCTACATAGATGCGGTAGTATGTGTTTTCATGTTCTTTGCCGGTATGAATTTTATAATTCATTATAATATCATGTTTGCCAGGAATTTTGATTCAATTAAAAAAAACAGTGAATTTCATTTTTATACGGGAGTGATAATCACTGCTATTCTGATCGGTTCAATAATTCTTAGTATTAATGGAATTGGCTCCAGGGGGCAGGTAGACCGAAGTTACAGGAATATACCGCTTTCCGAGACAGAGCTTCTAAGTAAATACGAAACAGAGCAGAATAAGTTTAATAACTGGCACAGTACGGTAAGATACACAGCATTTCAGGTTTTATCTCTTACCACAACAACCGGTTATACAACCGCTGACTTTGATGTCTGGCCGGCATTTCTGCGGTTGATGGTTGTAATCCTGATGTTTTTCGGCGGATGCGCGGGGTCAACCGGGGGCGGCATAAAGATGATCCGCATCCTTGTGGTATTAAAAACAATCTGGCGTGAAATAAGAACTATGATTCAGCCGCGACTGGTATCTCCCATAAAAATTGAAGGCAAGGCAATGGAGGAGAAGCAGGTAAGAAATATTGTTGGTTTTTTCACGCTTTATATTTTGATTTTTGTCTTTTTGTCTGCGGTGATGAGTATCTTAATTCCTGATGTTACCACCGCTGTTAGCACTGTTGTCTCCACTATGTGTAATATTGGGCCGGGACTTTCGGGTATAGGCGCAACAGAGAATTATGCATGGATACCCCTCGCGGGAAAATGTGTACTTATCCTGTGCATGCTCCTGGGGCGTCTTGAAGTTTACACTGTGCTTATCGCTCTTTCACCGGTTTGGAGAAAAAGGTTATAGTAAGCATGTTTACAACATTTTCTATGTGTCGTTTTTATTAAAATCCCCGGGAATTATTGTATATTATATAATGTCCATATACACAGGCAGCGATTGAAGAGAGGAAGGTACTGTTTATGCGTCTTGCTGTTGTCGGCTGCGGTATTTTTAAAAATGAGATCGAATTTTTAAATCCCGGGATTACCTCAACACTTGATTTCTACTGGCTACCCCAGAGGCTGCACAATAAGCCGTTAGAATTGAGGAAACTGATTCAGGATGAAATTACAAAGATAGATGAAAAGGGCAGGTCTTACGATGCTATTGTTCTTTTATATGGAATATGCAGTAAGGGCACAATGGGAGTCCTGTCAAAAAAATACAGGATTGTCATTCCAAGGATGCAGGATTGTATTGGAATACTCCTCGGATCCAATGAAGAATACGTAAAACACTTCAGAGAAAAGCCGGGCACCTACTGGTTTACAAGAGGCTGGGTAGAAACTGGATTTGACCCCGGAAGAAGATCAAAATATGAAGGAGTGTTCGATCCTTATAAAGAACGTTATAAGGAGTACAGAAAAAAGTTCACCGAGGAAATATCCAAATACCTTATTAACGAATGGGACCAGCGCTGGATAAAAAATTATACTACCCTGGCATTCATAGACTGGGGAATGAAAAAGTCGGAAGAATTAAAAAGGCGTGCTGAAAAAAGCGCAAAAAGCATGGGCTTGGAGTTTGAGATATTAAAAGGAGATCAAAAACTTTTACTTGATCTTTTAAATGGTGAATGGGATTCAGAAAAGTCCTCCCGGGATGAGCTGATTGATGCCAGGTTTCTTGTGGCCGAGCCCGGATGTAAAATTGTCCCATCCTACACTGATAGTGTGCTTACATGCATTAAGGTCGCGGAATTGGGAGACGAAGCGGATGAAAAGCCTCCATACCGAAATGAGGAATACCCGGGAAAAAGAACAGGAATAGGACTAGGCATTGATGCGGGCGGCACATATACGGATTCAGTGATCTATGACTTTACCCGCGAAGAGGTTATTGCTTCTTCAAAGGCGGTAACAACTCATGATGACTACACCATAGGAATACAAAACTCTTTAACCGGTCTCCTGAAGCAGGTGCCGCAGTCTGTTTGTGAAAAGATCGGTCTCGTATCGCTTTCAACAACCGTAGCAACAAACGCTATTGTCGAGGGAAAGGGCGGTAGAGTTGGACTCATCTTAATCGGGTATGATCACCATTCTTACAATAAAATTGAATTCTATCCAAAAGTTGTTTTAAAGGGAAAACATAATATACTTGGCGAGACAACCGAACCGCTTGATGTGAAGGAAGCGGTAAGAGCTATCAGGAACCTGCTGAAAGAGGGAATAGATGCCTTTGCTGTTTCTTCCGAGGTGGGTGTGAGAAACCCGGAGTTTGAGCTCAGAGTCAAGGCATTGATTCTTAAGGAAACAGAAATGCCTGTGGTATGCGGCAGTGAGCTCACTTCCGAGCTTAATTGTGTGAAACGTGCCAATACATGTTTTTTTAATGCCCGCCTTATCCCGCTTGTGGCAGGCCTCCTTTCATCGGTAAAGGTCGTTTTAGCAGAGAAAAAGATTTCAGCCCCCGTAATGGTAGTAAAAGGCGATGGTACCCTGATGGGCGAGGGTGTCGCTAGGCTTAATCCTATAGATATGGTTCTTTCCGGTCCGGCGGCCAGCGTGATTGGAGGAGTCTATCTTTCTAAAATTCAGGACGGTTATATCATCGATATGGGGGGAACTACCACCGATGTTGCTTACATAAAAAACGGGTTCGTGTCTTTTAAGAATGACGGCATCCGGATCGGTGGATTTAAGACAGCAGTCAGGACCGTGAATGTCCATACCTTTGGACTCGGAGGTGACAGCTATGTTCAATACAATAATAAAAATAAAAAAATAACCATCGGCCCTCAAAGGGTTGTACCGATATGCTATCTTGCTCATTTGTACCCAAATGTTCTTTCAGCTCTCGAAAAAAGACAGGGTTTTTCAAAAGGTGATGAAACACTTGTTCAGCCGTCGGATTTCTTTGTTTTTCAAAAGGATGTAAGGGGCACGAACCTGCACCCACAGGAAATCGCTATCATGAGTGTTTTAAAAGAACACGGCTCTATGAGCCGAACCGAACTGGCAGCAAGGGTAGACGCCTACAGCGTTTCACTTCTCAGAACCGAACGTCTTGAAGCTTTCGGTAATATTCTCCGTTCAGCCCTTACCCCGACAGATGTTCTTCACGCCATAGGAGTTGTTACATTATGGAGCGTGGAAGCTGCAGAGCGGTCTGTCTCGCTCTATGCGGAGAGGGCGCAACAGGAGGAGCAGGCCTTCATTGAAGAAGTGCTGAAACAGTTTTACCGGTCCTTCCTCTTTTACCTGTTTGAATTCTGGTTCAGGGAGGATGGAAGGTTCAGTGGTGAAAAAGCTTTCTCTCATAATCTTTCGTCGCATCTCTTTTTTGCGAAAAAGGATATTCAGCTTTCGGCTGAGATAAATAAACCGATTGTGTTTATTGGTGCCCCGGCACACAAGTATGCCGAGGGCATTAAGGGAGCTATCGGAGCTGAAGTCATTGTTCCGGAATACCACGGTGTTGCCAATGCAGTGGGCGCGATTACAGGGGCAATTCATGAGGATGTAACGATTCTAATAAGGCCCAGTCTGGATGGGGGATATGTCGCGTATACTTCAAAGGAAAAAAAATATTTTGAAACTCTTTCTTCGGCGAAGGAGGAGATGGCGGAACTGGCAAGAGAAATAGCCGTCAGTAGCGCAAAGAGATCAGGGGCACTGCACCTGAATGCTGATGTCAGTATAGAAGACAGGGAGGTTAAGGTATCTGAAGAAGATACCATCTACCTGGAAACCATCGTAAGGGCGTCTATTTCTAGTATCCCGATATTTAAAGAACAGATTGTCTGATTATATTGCTTACCCTTCCATTTCTATCGCAAGAATTGTGATATCATCCTCGTATTCTCCTGTGCCGTTCCACTTCTCAAGTGACATTAGAAGGGCGGAGAGGCTTTCATCGAGCGGCAGGAAAAAGTTTTTGTGCAAAACTTCTATTAGACGTTTTTCACTGAAAAGTTCTTTGCGGATATTCTTTGCTTCAGTTATCCCGTCAGAATACATATACAGCCTGTCACCTGGTTTTAACCTGATGAGGTTTTCATCGTATTCTGCCGTCTCGATAAATCCAATAGGAAACCCGGGATTTTCCAGTAAAGACGGATCGGTATTCCGGGATAACAGGGCTATGCTTGGATGTCCCGCCGAAACATAGCGTAACTCTCCTGTTTTTATATTTAAAATACTGTATAAAATAGTAAAGAACTGTCCTGTACTGGTATCCAGCTTAAACTGCCTGTTCAATTGTTCCGCAACCTGAACAGGAGAAACCAGGCTGAATCCTGCGGAATCCTTCAACTGCTGTTTTACCAGGGTTGATTGATCTGAAGTAGGAGACAGAAGCCTGCTGAGGGTGACAGACAGCAGGGCCGCGGAAACACCATGGCCGCTCACATCCAGAACGTAAAGTCCAACATGCTGATCTTCTAGTGCAAATATATTTAAAGAATCGCCTGCCAGTTCATCGCATGGTTTGAACTTCCATGCGAAGTTGAACCCCGGGATATCTGGTGTTTTTGCCGGAAGCAGAGACCTCTGGATGCTGGATGCTGCTTCAAGATCCTGCTTCATGCGTTCATTTACTGTTTTTAATTCTCTGTTCCGCCGGGCCAGATTTTTTTCCAGTTCAATAATGCGTTCACCGGCTCTTAAACGAACACGCAGTTCATCCTTATCAAAAGGCTTGGTAAGAAAATCGTCCGCGCCGGCTTCCATTGCTTCAAGCAGGTCATTTTTTTGCTGCTTGGCGGTCAGTATCATTATATAAACGTAACCCGAAGTATGCGAAGAGCGGATTCGCTTAAGAAGTTCTACACCGTCCAGTTCCGGCATCATCCAATCGGTGATCACCATTGAAAATTCTTCATCTTTAAAAACATTCCAGGCTTCTGCGCCATCTTTTGTTGTTACAACCTGATGTCCCCATTTCTCTAAACGGGTTTCAAGCACACGGCGGGAAACCGCATCATCCTCAGCAATTAAGATCTTCATCTTTTCTCCTTAACAATAAATATTATAATATATAGGCAGGTAAACTTCAAATCAGCTTTGTGTAAAATGTAAATTTTTCTTATTAAAATGACGGAAGTCTGTTCGATAATAGTTGTGACTGCTTCTTTGCGGTAATCAAGCATTGATGAAAATATACATTTAGTCTTAAATGATTGGTTTAACTTTTAAAAAATATTCTTTTCTCGTATACTTAGCTTATGATAAGGGTTCGATGGATATTCATATTTTTTATCATTACAGCACTCCCGGGGTATTTATTTCCTTTTAACGCTGATGAAGAAGAGCCAGAAAGAAATATCTATGAGATTGTTAGATACGGAACCATTGATGATCTGAAGGCGGAATGCAGAAGGAGAGGTATTATTGATGAAGGGGATGAATTAACACTCAAACGAAGGCTGTTGAAACATGAATTAGAATCAACCGGAGTGCCCTTTGATGACAGGTTGAAAGAAATAACTGAAAGTGATATTATCCTCAATCGATCTGAATTTATCGAGTATTGGGAAGGGGAAAATGGTGAAGACCTTTTATGGCTCCATGGAGACGTTGATGTGGTGTACGCGGGAAAGAAGATACAGGCAGATGAGGTAAAGATAAACTTAAAAGCAGGGATAATCACGGGCAGCGGCAACGTAGTCTTCATCGATGAAAAAGGTCAAAAATATCTGGCTGAAAGCTTTTATTACAACGCGGATACAGATGAGGGTCTTTTCTTTAATGCCAGGACTTCTCTGGATACTTTTATATATTCGGGAGATATCATCAGGCAGTTTCATGATGGTGAAAAGTTTGAAGCGGATAACGTGTCACTTTCGACCTGTAATTTAGAAAATCCGCATTACAGAGTGGATGCTGAAAAACTGTATTACTATGAGGAAGGCCGCATTTTGATAAAAGACGCCTCACTTTACTATGGGAGCGATTCCATCCTGAGGCTCCCCTATTTCTATAAAAGGATGGAAGAACGGCCAATAAAATCTTCACTATATTTCAGAGAAAGGTCCGGGATCGTCGTCCAGAACACCTACACGTCTTTTAAGACAGATGAGACCGAGCTTGTCTTAAAAGGCGATTATTATGAAAGGCTGGGAATTTATACAGGCGCGGATTATTTTTTAGCATACCCCGCAGGTGAAACAACAATTAATGCTTCTGCTGCTCTGGCAAAAGACATATACAGATATGATGATGTTACAGAGGAGTGGAGCCCGCTTGGGCCCCCTGATTCTACTAAATATAGCGTTAACAGGTCTTTGAGGTATAAGGGAAGGGTCTATCAGAAATTTCAGTTCGGGGAAATATTCCGGAATGAGGCTGAGCTCAATCTTGAATGGCCCTCAGATCCCTACTATGACTATGATTTTGAACGGAGAAGTATGAGGTTTGATCCATTTCAGCTTATTGGCCAGGCCGAATATGACTTTCCGAGAAAAGGCAATGGGTTTTCATGGTATTTAAATGACTATATCACGCGTGATTCTCTTTCGATTTCTGTCCAGAATGACGTGCATTTCGAGCCGCAGAGAAATCTTACTGAAAAGTATGTATCACTACCTGATTATTATGAATACAGGCTTTACACGCTCACTGCTCCAAGTGTCGCCCTAACTCATTCACGAACAATATTTAATGACATAGCTCCTGAGATCTTTTCAGATATTCAGTATACCGGCAGAGCGAATTACATGCATACCATTTATTATGATGAAAACGCAGTGTCATCGAGCGAGGTCCACAAGGCAGGGACCTCGGTCGGCCTGAGCAAGGATTATGATTTGGCAGAATATATACGGTTTTCTCCAGGTGTCGAACTGGGCGCGCTGGGTCAGTATCACGTCGACGCTTCGAGCGGCGAATTTTCTGACGATAGAACAAACACACTGGTCTATGGAAGAACAGAAGAAGGCCTGACTTTCGGCAGCTCAAACCTGTATCTTAAACTTAACCACAATCTTAAATACAAGTTATTTGGTCCTGATGACTATTATACATACGGAAGGTTCAGAATACATGAGATCGGGTTAAAAGGGTATGTCCACTGGTGGTACCTGACTGACGCGATTACAACATCCTATGACCTCAGGCAGACTTATGACTGGGACGCGGAACAATACGAGCCGTTAACGTTTGACAAAAGCCGGTTTACACCCCTCGTCAATGATCTTACATTTGCTCCTTTTTCAGCCCTGACATTAAGAGATATACTGGTTTATGATATAGCATCTTCGGAGTTTAAAACAAACAGTTTTAGTTTGAATTTCAGTAACAGCTACTTATTTTCTAATGATCGTGAAATTACGGCAGGCTGGCTCCTGGACTGGGAACACAATTTCATCAACCCGGTACTTGATAATCTCAGTTCTATATTCAGTTTGACCGCCCGGGTTCATCCTTACTGGCTGGTCTATTTTTGGGTCCAGTCCAGGAATGATGATATCTGGCGGTATATTCCAAAATCAGCCCGGGAGAGAGGGCAGGAGCCGGTAAACCCGGTTGTGGATCTTCTTAAATCCTTTAATTTTTTTAATGTTGAGGATAGAAAGGAATCGTACTTCAAGATGAAAAGTCTTTCCCTGGGGCTCATCCATGACCTCCATGATTGGGAACTGAAGTTTGACTATACCGGGAACAGAGAGCTCTCCTATGAAGGCAGCAGGTATCTGTGGAACAACACCTATTCGTTAAGCATAGGGTTAAGGGAAGTCAAGGGTGTGGATATGCATACTGAATATAGCGAGAGAAGGTAGTATTTGTACCGGCCCATTCTCGGTATACACAATCTCGGGCAGGGGTCACTATATGGTATTCCTTCATTTCAATTATGGACATGCAGAGCCACCCACGACAGATGCAAACTCCAGTCTGTTGAACTGCAATGTTTGAAGCTCTGTTTATAAAACAAGACCCTTTATGCGGGAGCGCAATTCCTTATACTGATGATAAGAATCTTCATACTGTTTAAATACGGATTGTTTCGGCTCAAATATTTTTTTTACCTTTGCAATTTCGAGAATATCCTGTGGCGAAGTATATACGCCAATACCCTGGCCGGCAAGAAATGCAGCTCCCAGACATCCTGCCTCGCTGACTTCCGTTACTTCGACAGGTTTCCCCGTAATATCCGCTTTCAGCTGCATCCATCGTTCAGACTTTGAGCCTCCTCCCATTGCCCTGAGTTTCCGTATATTGAAACCTGCCTCACCGAGTGACTCGAGGTTCAATCTGACTTCATAACATATACAATCTAGAATGCCTTTCACAATATCATTTCGATCCGTATCCAGCGACAGGCCAAAGACAGAACCCTTTTGCATCGCATCGAGCCAGGGTGTACCTGCACCTGCAAAGTAGGGCATAACATATACACTGGATGGTTTTTCAGATGTGGACTCAATCATTACATCGTATGGATTGAGGTTGCGGGCATTGGCCGCCGTCACCTCCTGGCTTCCGAGGGTATCCCGATACCAGCGGAGAATCGCGCCTGATGTTGTCACAAATCCGAGTATTATATAGAAACTATCAATTATGTGAAAACTAAGCCCGTAATTGCCTTCCAGAAGCGACGGTTCAAGACGGCACTCATTCGACAGGGCTGTGATCGCCTCCAATGTTCCGACGGAGAGCGCTGCTGTGTCGGGTTCAAGCACTCCTGCACCGAGTGCCGAGCAGCACTGGTCAAATCCCCCTGCACCAACAGCGGTTCCATCGTTTACTCCCAGCTGTGCAGAATACGGGTAATCGATTCTCCCCGCAATACGACTGGAGTTTGATAGGGGAAAAAATTTTTCTACATCTATCTTGCATGTATGGAGTAAGTCATAAATGTATTTTTTTGTATGAATGTTCATGAGCATCGTATGGCTGGCGAGTGAATAGTCCATCACAGCATTAAGTCCGAGCCTCACATGAAATATCTCCTGCCATCCGGTAAACTTCCAGGCCTTCTCGTATATATCCGGCCTGTGTTCGCGAAACCACATAACTTTAGGAAGAGTACAGAATGCGTGTAAAGGCGTACCTGTTTTATCAAAGGCGGCTTTTCTGCCGTAATGCTCTTCAATCCATGAAGCCTGCTCCACGGCTCTCCTGTCTGCTGCGCCAATAACTGTGCGGGCCAGTGCATTACCATTCCTATCGATCGGAGTGACAGAATCTCCCAGGGTGGAAATGCCGATTGCCTGAACAGGATCTTTTTTCCGTACCTTCCGAGCTGTTGAAAGAACAACTTGTTGAACCGCTTTCCATACTTCTTCAGGATCGAGCTCACACTGGCCCTTTTCTGGAATATAGAGAGGATACTCCCTGTAACAGCTCGCGAGTATCTCTCCACTGTGGTTAAAAACAACGGCTTTACTGCCTGTTGTTCCGATATCGATACCAAGTAAGCTCATAATATTTATTCTTCTATATAAGTTGATTCGCCTGACGTTCTATGGCGCTCCCTGATGCAACAACTTAGAGTAATAGTTAAAATACTATATTAACCTATCCTGTCAAACGTTTTTTAAAATATTTTTATCCTATCATCGATATTATTGAATCTATTAAAAAAATATATTAGATTGATGATGTCTTTAATGATATCACTATGGAGACACTCTTTGTAGCAGTTAACATTACGAAAAATACCACTTAATGTCGAAGAAAAATTGAGAGAAATTGCGGAGGCAAGAGGCTTAAGCTTAAATAGGTGGTCTGCTTCATGAAAGCATCGGTAGTAATTCCAACACACAACAGGGAGAAAATACTTAATATAGTTCTTCGTTATTACGGTGGTCAGGGTCTGTCTAAAGATATCTTCGAGGTTATCATAGTAGATGATGGTTCTACGGACCAAACTTTCAGGCTGTTCAACGATTTAAAAGATCTGGATATCGACGGTCCGGGACCCGCGCTCCGGAAGTACCGCGGCAGGATTAAAGGGGCCGGGGAGGGGTGGTACAGGCCTGAAAACGGTGTCGGTTTTTCCAATCAATGTGAACCCCTTAAAATAAAATACATACAGATAGAGAAATCAGGGAGATCGGTATCGCGGAATATCGGCATATGGTTTTCATCTTATCCATTGACCATCTTCGCGGATGACGACATATTTGTGGAACCTGATTTTGTGAAAAAACATATTGAATCACATACGCCGCATGACAGTTGTGTCATAATGGGGAGGGTTATCCATACACGGGATATTAAAAACCCCTTTTCTGCCGGATGGAAGCTAAAAGATATAAATACCGCTTTTCTCGCGACGGGAAATGCCTCTGTTTTTAAAGAGTATTTAATTCAGGCAGGATTGTTTGATGAAGGCTACACTGTGTACGGATGGGAGGATTTTGACCTGGGGATCCACCTGAAAGAAATCGGTGTAAAATCACAGAAGAGAAAAATATACGGGTACCATTACGATCCTCCTCAAAAATATTTGGAACCGGAGAGGATATACGGCAAAGAAAAAGAGCGGGGGTCTACTGCCGTTTATTTTTATAAAAACCACCCGCTCAGATGGGTTGAGCGGTTTACGCTCGTAAACAACAGGATACTTAAAACCCTGTTCCGGTTCCTGGGATTCAGGAACTGGTTTTTATCGAAGAAAAGAATATCTTTTTTAAAGGGGTTTTTCCGGCTGGTAATTCGTTTTAAAGGATACTTTGACGGTATTGATGAGGGAAAAGAAAATTACTCAGGCTGAAGCGGGTTAAAATGGGGCAGTTTAAGAAGAAGGACCTGATCATTTTTTCCAATGGACCGGGTGAGGTATCCACATGGGTGCAGCCTGTAGTTGAAGCGGTACAGAAAAGAGCTGAGCTTTCATCCATGTACAGAATATTGCTGATTGTCCATCCCTGCCCGTTCGGATCAGGCACTGAGGGGTCTGTTGCCCGCGGGTTTGAAGGGATTGAAGAGTTCATCGGGCCCGGAGAGTATCTTAAGATTTTGTTTACAGGACTGGGCAGGAGGAAGTTCAGGTTCAGCCGGGAAGGGGTGATTTTTTCTCTCGGCGGTGACCTGATGCACCCTGTTCTTTTTAGAAGGAGGATCAAGGGGAGGCATACTCTCTATGCCTATACAAAAAATCAGGGATGGGCAAAGTATTATGAAAAAATATTTGTGAGAAGTGATTATGTAAAAAATAAGATGTTAAAACAGGGGGTATCACACCAGAAATTGAAGGTTTCAGGAGATCTTGTTTACAGCTCTCTGAAATTCTTGCGGCCCGGCCTGGATGTCAGAAAAGAGCTTGACATTAAAGATGGTGAAAAGATGGTAGTTTTCCTGCCAGGGAGCAGGGATTTTGAAGTGTGGTACATGCTGCCCATGTTTCTTAAAGTTATAAGTGATATTGCTGACAGGATCAGTGGTGTAAAACCCTTTTTATTGAAATCCCCTTATATATCCTATGATTTTATTGAAAAAGCTCTTGCAAATGGTGGAAACATAAAAGTGGCGGAGAGCATCCCCGGAGAATTGAAGCGGCAGGGGAACAATTTTTTACCATATATTGAATTTTCCGGGGGAAAGAGGGTCAGTGTTCTGGAAAAGGGGCTGAAATACTGGGGTGAAGGAATAGATTTTGCGGTAACAGTTCCCGGTACGAACACCATCCAGCTTGCCTACAGAGAAATCCCTTCTCTTGTTGTCGCTCCTCTGAATAAACCGGAGCTTTATCCCGTTGAAGGCCCTTTAGGGCTCTTGAAATGGATACCCCTGATCGGAAATATGATTTTGAAAAAGGCGGTTTTTAAATATCTCACGAAGTTCCCCTACGCCTCACTCCCGAATATGTACGAAAACGAGGAGATTTTCCCCGAGCTCTTCAAAGTTATTCAGACTGACGAGATAACTGATAAAATAATTGAGATATTTACTAATAAGGAACATGAAAAAATTAAAAAGAAGCTGTCCCGTTTCAAACCTGATGACAGCCCTGCTGATTTAATTATTCAGGAGGCGTTTGGCGATGTTGTTCGGATTTAAACAGCGTTCTCCCTGCCTATCGGTTCCGGTCAAGGGTTTCAACCTGTATATAAAGCCCTGCTCCATCTCAAAAAATGCCTGATTATACTATTTTCTCGGCTTCCTCTCCGGCAATCATGCACCACCTGGCTACATTCTCGGGGTTTTTCCCGATAGTATGGTTGTCTTTCATCATCACTTCAACCACGCATCCTTTTGTCACTTCGAATGCCTTTCTGAGCCCGGCCCGGATTGCCTCTTCGTTAATGACCGGTTCGGCCAGAACAGCAGGGTTTGGTTTCATGGAAAAGATGTACCTGTCCTGCAGGTATTCCGCCATCTTTTCATAATCAGCCCAGGGTGAGCAGGAAATGCGGCGCAGGTTATGGTGGCGTTTTACTATGTCCCAGCGGGAGTCAACCGGCTCGCAGCACCCGTAACATGTCAGGCCGAACCGGTCCATTATCGGTTTTTCGAAGGGAAATATAAACTCCTCATACATTTCCGGCGAGACATTCACGGTTTCCTGACTTTCGGTAAAGCCCCACATGTCACAGCACCGTACCCTGCCGTTGAAATCATTCTGAGGGAGCTCATCAGTGAACCCGTATCCGCCAGAGCCTATATAAGTCCCGTCGTTATTGAGGCTCAACAGGCCGTTCTTTTCCAGGTAATTTAGCTTGTCCATGTGGCCCCTGGATATGATGGATAACAGTTCTTTTATTTCATCAGGGTGATCTATAAAATCCATGAACATGTTTTGCAGACCTCTCAGGCTCGCGCCCGGAAGGGTCAATCCGAGGGACCACCACCATGTTCCTTTAAGGCGGACCGTAAGGATATCCGAAAAAATATCTTGCGCTATTTCAAGGCACCCCTTGGTGGTTACACGGTCAATCTCAAAATCCGGTGAATGCAGTTTCTTCAAATCTGTTTTATAGTCTTTTACAGGGTTGTCCCAAACATATGAGCCCAGGCTGTCTGTCCGATGGTATACTGCTTCAGCCCCCCAGTCATCCGGTGAGACTGTATAGGGTACATCAAAAAAAGGTTCTACCGGGTTATCATCACCCATCTCCTCTCCCCAGAAGATCTCCCTCCTGAGGTCCATCTCCCACCGTCTGGCCAGGTTTCCAGTGCACTTCATCTGTAATTCAGTGATGATTTCGTTCCAGCCGTTTTCCGGATCGCAGAATATTACCGGCCTTGTTTTTTCAAGTATGTTGTGCCTTTTCCATAGAAGGCGTGTTTCCTTCATTTTCTGGCTGGCGGCGATTTCTGCTACCTTTTCAGCAAGTTTTTTTAAAACGATCCTGTCCTCTTTTGATATGAAAAGATCCTCAGGCGTGAACCCTGTGGTGATTTTTCCCAGCGCTGTCTGATCAAGCTCTGTTGAGGCTCCCCCTCCATAGTTATCCATAATTTTGTCCTTCAGTAAAGTGATAACAGTAGATTTTAACAAAAATAGCAATAATAAATTACGGGGAAAAGGGTTTTATTCACTTTTTATTTGACAAAAAAACGAATATATGTTATATAATGGGCTACGAAATATAATCTGATAAAAGGTGCACATGATTAATAAAGTTAATTTCAATAAAAAATGCTGGTGGTGGTGGACTTTTTACCCCTAGGGGTCGGTCCGCCTTCAGGTGAAAACAGGCCGTGGATTTACCCCTCAGGGGTCAGACCCGCGGTTTTTTTTTGATCAATAGGCCGCGGGCATTTATGCTCCCGGTCTTTTTTTCTGAATACGCATTAAAAGATACTGTAATTGCTTTATCATCTTAATATTAACCGGAAAAACGGAGGAAAAAATGATTTTTTTAGTAAAGGCATGGCCCCTTCGGGGGCAAAACGTGGAGGGAAATGATTATTTAAAAACAGAAAGTAAATTCATTAATAAAAGGAGTAATAAATGGAACAAGTAAAGTTTACACTTGATGAAAAACAGATGCCGACAGCCTGGTACAATATCCAGGCAGACCTGCCTGAACCTCTGCCTCCAGCTCTGCACCCGGGAACAAAAGAGCCGCTGGGTCCGCAGGACCTTGCTCCGCTTTTTCCGATGGAGCTCATCAAGCAGGAGGTAAGCACCGAACGCTACATAGAGATTCCTGAAGAGGTTCGGGATATATACAGACTCTGGAGGCCCACGACACTGTTCAGGGCACGAAGGCTTGAAAAAGCGCTGGATACCCCGGCTAAGATATACTACAAGTATGAAGGGACAAGCCCTCCAGGAAGCCATAAGCCGAACACCGCCGTTGCCCAGGCATATTACAATAAACAGGAGGGCGTCAAGCGCATTGCAACAGAAACAGGAGCGGGGCAGTGGGGAAGCGCTCTGGCCTTTGCGGGTGCCTATTTTGATATGGAAATCAAGGTTTATATGGTAAAGGTGAGTTATAATCAAAAACCGTACAGACGCGTAATGATGGAAACGTGGGGAGCAAAATGCGTGGCCAGCCCTTCTGAGGATACAAAAGCAGGAAGAGATATGCTTGCCAGGGACCCTGAGTGCCCGGGAAGCCTCGGCCTTGCTATCAGTGAAGCTGTAGAGGATGCAGCGTCTCGGGATGACACAAAATACTCGCTCGGGAGTGTGTTAAACCATGTTTTGCTGCACCAGACAATAATTGGCCTTGAGACTAAAAAGGTAATGGAACAGATTGATGAATATCCGGATATAATAGTTGGATGTGTAGGCGGAGGATCAAATTTTGCGGGAATGTATTTCCCCTTTCTCAAGGACAAGATTGACGGGAAAAAGCCGGACCTGAGGATCATCAATGTAGAGCCTTTCAGCTGTCCTACCTTAACAAAAGGGCCGTATGCATATGATTTTGGTGATGTCGCTGGGCTCACCCCCCTTTTAAGGATGTACACACTGGGCCACGGGTTTATTCCACCTCCTGTACATGCAGGCGGTCTCAGGTATCATGGGATGGCTCCGCTTGTATGCCATCTGTTGAAACTTGGTCTGGTGGAGGCCAGAGCTGTCCACCAGCTTGAAACCTTTGAAGCCGGTGTGATATTTGCTCGAAATGAAGGTATTATCAGTGCGCCTGAAACCGATCATGCCATCAGGGCAACTATTGATGAAGCACTTAAATGTAAAGAATCGGGAGAGAAAAAGACTATACTGCTTGCTCACAGCGGGCATGGTCATGTGGATATGGCAGCATATGACGATTATTTTGCAGGTAAGCTTAAAAATTATGAATATCCGAAAGAGAAAATCGATGATGCTCTGAAAGACCTGCCAAAAGTTTAGTATCACAAAGATGGAATGGCAGGTGCTGCGTGCCGGGAAAAAATAGTTGACGTCAAACACTCATGTTGCCGGATGGGCCCGGAATTACCGGACCCATCCGGTCTTATTATTCTCATTTATTCAATATTTTTTTTAATGCAGTTATCTCTTTTTCCAGATCATTAATTTTTTCACGCAGATCATCAAGAATAATTTTAATCGGGTCTATAATTTTCTGGTGTTCGAGATCCACGTGGTGGTCTTTAACTATATGTTTACCGGCTTCCCGGGCAGGTATGCCCACCACAGTTGTGCTGGGTTTAACATTTTTAAGCACCACAGAGTTAGCGCCGATCTTGGCGCAGTCCCCGACCAGGATGGGGCCTAGAATAATCGCGCCCGCCCCTATAACAACTTCATTTCCTATTGATGGGTGCCTTTTCTTCTTCTCGGAAGATACTCCCCCAAGTACCACGCCCTGATATATAGTAACATCATCCCCGATGCGGGACGTTTCCCCGATTACAACTCCCGCACCATGATCAATGAAAAACCTTCTCCCGATATATGCGCCAGGGTGTATCTCGATTCCGGTCAAAAACCTGTTTGCCTGTGACAGGAACCTGGCTAAAAATTTTAAACCCTTTTCCCACATAAAATGGGTCCATCTGTGGACCCAGATTGCCTTAAGCCCCGGATAGCAGAATAAAACTTCAATAATCCCTTTTGCCGCGGGGTCTCTTTCGAATACGGTATTAATATCTTCAGTGATTCTTCTGAACATATAATTTTATCCTTTTAATGTTGTAGAACTAATAAAATTTACTGGTTTAAAAAGTTAATAATACATATATTATGGTTTTACCATAATATTTTCTGGTTGATTTTCAAAATTAACTGATTATTGCCATTGACATTTTTTTTACAGTTTAAAATCAAATGTTTTATCAATTTGCTGTGTTATACTTATTATAAAATTCTGATACAAATAAGAACAGTGTTTTTATTTAGGATGAGACATATGAATCGTAAACAGAAAGATAACGTAATATCAGCGGGTGAAATTCACATGCTGAGTCAGATCGGACAGGATTTTTCCTCCAGCCTTGATTTAGAGAATGTAATCGATAAGATAATGAGCCGTGTAAAGGAAGTCCTTCAGTGTGAGGCAAGTTCAGTTATCCTTTTTGATGAGGCAAGGGATTCCCTTGTTTTTTATGCGGCGTCAGGCGCTGGGGCAAAAGAGGTCGAGGGGCTTACAATACCGAAAGGAAAAGGTCTGGCAGGGTGGGTCTTTGATCACCAGGAACCTGTTATTGTTGATGACATTGAGAAGGATGACAGGTTTTATTCCGTCATTGATAAAATTACACATATGAAAACCAGGTGCCTGATTTGTGTCCCTGTAATAAAAAAAGACAGGAAGCTTGGCGTTCTGGAGGGAATAAATAAGATCAACGGGGCTTTCTCTCAAGAAGACCTTGATCTTTTAACTGCGATTTCTCAGCTTGCGGGAATTTCTATTGAGAATTCAATGATCCATAAAAATCTTGAAAAGAAAAACAACGAGCTTGCCAAAATAAATAAAGAAATGGAAGAGTTCGTTCACATTGTTTCACACGACCTTCAGACTCCTCTTGCGTCTATTGCTGGGTACGTGGGCTTGATAAAAAATGAGATGGCGTCTCTGCTGGAAACAAATGAAGACCTTAATACATACGTTGCGCGGATAGGACGGAATTGTAAAACTATGTTCCATTTTATTAACCACCTCCTCTCGGTAATAAAGATTAATAAATATAAAATATCCATTGAGGAATTTGACCCGCTGGCTGTGCTCGATGAGATCCACCTTGTCCTTGAAGAGGAGATAAGAAATAAGAATGCTAAAATAATTTACGACTCCAGTTTAAGAAGTATACGTTACGACAGGTCCCTCTTTTATCAAATTCTCTTTAATCTTATACAGAACAGCCTGAAATATTCCGCGGAGGGCAGAAAACCGGTTATCAGGATAGAGACAGAGGAAAATGAAAGGGAGCTGCACTTTATTATACGGGATAATGGTACAGGAATAGCCAAAGAAGATCAGGAGAAAATATTTAATTTCTACGCTCGCGGCAATAACGGGCTGCATACTGATAGATATGGCGTAGGTCTTGTATTCGTAAAAAAGGTTGTTGAGTTGTTTGATGGAAAAGTATGGGTGGAGACAGAACCGGATAAAGGAAGCACATTTTATTTTTCACTTCCCCGCTAAATTTTCATTGATAATTGAGGTTGTCTCACAACCTCTTATATACAGATTATACATTTGATGCTATAAATTACACAGGCCCTTAGATTCACCTTCTGTACCTAAAGAGCCATTTTACATGTTAAGGGACAGCCTCAATTAATCCGTATCCTCTGAAATAACTTTACTTCTTTGAAAAAAATGTGAAATTGTTGTAAAGGGGTGAATGTTCAGTGAGAGATGAAAAGGAGATTAAAAAATTAATAGCATCTTTGACGAAAAAGGTAAAACGGCATCAGGACCTTTACTATAAAATGGCAGAACCTGAAATATCAGACAGGGAATACGATGCTCTTTTTGATGAGCTTTTAGATCTTGAGAAAAAACACCCGGAATATGCTCATCCTGACAGCCCTTCAAAAAGGGTGGGGTCAGATCTCGATAATGATTTTCCAGAGGTGATCCACCCCTTTCCTATGTTGAGCCTGGATAAGGTCTATAATAAGGATGGATTGGAAGAGTGGATTGGAAAGTTAAGCAGGGACGCTGACAACGTCCTAACTTTTATTATTGAGGAAAAGGTAGACGGCTCAACAATTGTTCTGCATTATGAAGAAGGCGTATTGAGCCGGGCAGTAACAAGGGGGGATGGATACGTTGGAAATGATATAACAGAGAATGTGAGGACAATACGGGATATCCCTCTGAGATTGCCGCAGCCGCTGACATCTTTTTTCAGGGGTGAAATATATATTGATATTGATGATTTCAACGCGCTGAATAAGGATATGGATAACATATACGCGAACCCGAGAAATTTTTCTGCGGGAAGTTTAAGAAGAAAAAAGAGCATAGAAGTAGCTAAAATACCCCTGCGGTCATATATATATGAAGGTTTTCTGGGTGAAGAGCATGCCAGAGAGCATATTGAAGTGCTTCACAGGCTGTCAGAGCTTGGATTCAGGGTGGGAAATGATATCGGGTTTTTTTTATTCTCGGAAGCCGGTAACAGATACAGAGAGATTTTTCAGAAGCATACCGGGTGGGTTTATGGTACTGTGAACGACATTGATGATTTTATAAGTTCAAAAATGGAAATGAGGGCTGCACTCAGGTATGGGATCGACGGGTTTGTGGTAAAAATCAACGATTATGAAACCCGGGAACGGTTGGGACACACATCACATCATCCCCGCTGGGCTATCGCGTTTAAGTTCGAAGCTCCGCAGGCGGTCTCAAGGATCATCAGTATTGAGGCCCAGGTGGGGAGAACCGGCAGGATTACTCCTGTTGCCCGGATCGAACCGGTGCGGATCTCGGGGAGCACGATCAGCAATGTGACACTTCACAACCAGGATTATATAACAAGCCTTGATATTGCTGTCGGGGATAGTGTCGCGGTGAGCAGAAGAGGAGATGTAATCCCGGCTGTGGAAGAAGTGCTGGAAAAGAATAAAGAAGGCAATAAAACCTATCTGCTCCATCCAGCCTGCCCAACCTGCGGCACAGACCTGATACAGGACGGGGCGCACCATTTCTGCCCGAATGATGACTGCCCCGCGAGGATTTTTGGAAGAATCTCGTTTTTTACCGGGAGAAGTCAGATGGACATCGAAAACCTTGGATCAGAAACGGTAAAGCGCCTGATTGACCTCGGGCTTATACATGATATCCCGGATATTTATTCCTTTAATCCCGACGATCTGCTTGGAGAGGAGGGTTTTGCCGAAAAGAAGGTGTTTCTAATAAAAGAAGGAATTGAAGAAAGTAAAAAACAGCCCTATTCCGTGGTACTTTCTTCTCTCGGGCTTGATGAGATAGGACCAAAAGTTGTTGAGCTTCTCATTGGGGATGGATACGATTCCATTGATAAGCTTCTAAATGCCGCACGGGAAAATAATATCGATATTTTTACCAGGATACAGGGGATAGGCCCTAAAACCGCTGAAAGGATTGTGCGCCAGCTGAGCAGCCTTTCAGTTCTCAGCATGATCGGGAGGCTCAGGAATGCGGGGCTTAATTTTTCCTGTAAAAATAAAGAGGGGCAGAAGGAGCTGCCGCAGGGTTTCACGGGTGAAGTGTGGTGTGTCACAGGAAGTTTTGAATATTTTAAGCCCAGGGAACTTACTATGGAAGAGGTGAAAAAAAGAGGGGGGAGAGTAACTTCCAGTGTCACGGGAAAGACCACACATCTCCTTGTCGGCGAAAATCCCGGCGGCAAGCTGGCGGACGCGAAGAAATTCGGGACAAAGATTGTTTATGAGGGGGATTTCATGAAGCGCCTGTAAGTTTATTTTGCCGCAGGCATTTTCCATTTTTTACCATGCGAAAAAACGTATTGTTTGCAATTTAACTTTATTAAGAAAGGAAAGGGGCAGTACTATTTAAAAATGTTAATTAGTTGTTGGTGAATAAAGTCGGGCAAGCCCGAAGTTGCACCAATTCATGAATTAGTTCTATTTAACTCTTTATATTTAGTTAGTTTATAATTTTAATACACTTAAATCAATTGAAAACATTTATTGTTCATCAAGAACTAATTAGGGAGGCGTCACTTGA
>SDBS01000160.1_pt1 | contig 56391 bp, 66 predicted proteins | sample 2277091 | NCBI WGS metagenome assembly SDBS01 (sample SAMN10404972, study PRJNA504765) | marine sediment metagenome | isolation source: marine sediment core GS10_PC15, 163 cmbsf | place: Arctic Ocean: Southern Knipovich Ridge | collected 2010 | reverse complement strand
ATACCATTGAGCGAAGACGCGGATGGCTTCGCCTGGCGATCTGGAGCATTGCCCTGGCCTACCTGGCCTCCATGTCCGGATGGATCGTGGCAGAAATGGGCCGGCAGCCCTGGGTGATCCAGGATCTCATGCCCACTTTCGCCGCTGTTTCACAGATCGACGCCGGAATGGTGCAGGTCACCTTCTGGTTGTTCGCGGCCATCTTTACCGTCCTGGCCATTGCCGAGGTAAGGATCATGACAAGACAGATCAAATTAGGACCAAAAGAAGGGAGGAAATAACATGTTTGGGAATCTTTCGCATTTAGCATTACAGCAATACTGGTGGGTAATCATCTCACTGCTGGGCAGCTTACTGGTATTCCTGATGTTTGTTCAGGGAGGACAAACACTGATCTTTACCCTTGGCAAAAAGCCAATGCAAAAAACCATGCTGGTCAATGCCCTCGGAAGGAAATGGGAGTTTACATTTACTACCCTGGTTACCTTCGGAGGGGCTTTCTTCGCTTCCTTCCCACTATTCTATGCCACCAGCTTCGGTGGTGCATATTGGGTCTGGATGGCCATCCTGTTCTGTTTTATTATCCAGGCCATCGCCTATGAATTCAGGTCGAAGCCTGATAATTTCCTTGGACAAAAAACCTATGATGTTTTCCTGTTCATTAACGGTGCGCTGGGGACAATCCTGATCGGGACCACTGTGGGTACATTTTTCAATGGAGCCAATTTTTCAGTCAATGAAATGAACCTCTCACGATGGGAAACATCTGCTTACGGACTTGAGGCAGTGCTGAACTGGCACAATGTCGCGTTGGGATTAACGGTATTCTTCCTGGCCAGGTTGCTTGGTATCATGTATTTTATCAGGAATATTGAGGATGAAGATCTGGTGAAAAGATCCAGGAAACATCTGCTTATTAATGCTATACCATTTCTGGTATTCTTCCTGGCATTCACCATCAGGCTCCTGGTCATGAAAGGTTTTGCCTATGATCCTGAAACCTATATGGTCAGTTTTGAGAAATTCAAATACCTGCATAATTTCCTGGCCATGCCCCTGGTGCTTATCCTGTTTCTGACAGGGGTGTTGCTGGTTTTGTTTTCCTTGTACAAGACGGCATTTACTGATAGTATCAAAGGCTTTTACTTTGGGGCTGCCGGAACAGTGCTGGTGGTATTCTCGTTGTTTCTTATTGCGGGACTGAACAACACTTGTTATTATCCGTCGAACTATGATCTCCAGAGCTCCCTGAATATTGTCAACAGTTCATCGAGCCATTATACATTGACAGTCATGAGTTATGTTTCCCTGCTATCACCCCTGGTGATCGGCTATATATACTTCGCCTGGAGTGCTATCAATAAAAAGAAGATCGATCCGGAGGAGATGGAGAATGAATCCCATGTTTATTAATCACGAAAACAACAGATCATGTATTTATCATCCATATTACAGTTCCTGAGTTGGCCGCTCTTTATCCTGATCAGTTATTTTGTGATCCGGTTTGTGGTAAAGATATCAGAGAAGAAACATCCGCCGGTGGAGGATTGACAGAGCGATATTACCGGTTTCCCTGGTGTTTTATTCGGTATGCAGGGTATAATCAAATCCCTCAATAATGGGATTGATGAGGATCTTCTGGCAGGCCTCCTCAACTCTTTTGCCGGCTTCAGCTTCTGATCCTGCTTCAATCTTAAGGGTAATATGTTTCCCGATCCTGACATTTGAAACCTCGTTAAAACCAAGGTTTTTCATGCTGTTGGTAACAGCTTTGCCCTGCGGGTCCAGTAAGGCTTTCAGGGGCATAATATTAATTTCTGCGATATACTTCATTGGTTGTTCGTTTTGCTAAGTAATGATATAAAGGACAGCAGCAGGTAGACCAGGATAATTACCGGCAATGCAATTTCCTGCAATATTATCAATAAAATAAGAGAAACGGCAATAAAAAGGTATCGAATCTCATTTCCTTTCCAGCTGAATCCGGGGAACTTCAGGGAGAACATAGGGATTCTGAGAATCATCAAAATACTGATGATCAGTATGGTCACCAGAAGAGAATTTGGCCGTAGCAGGAAGGTGGTGAAACCGGATTCCGGATGGGATATCACAACCATGCTCAGTCCTGCAAAAAAGATGGCCGCCGCCGGTGTGGCCAATCCCAGGAATCCGGCCGAGTCATCCTGGATATTGTAAGCTGCGAGACGGATCGCTGCAAAAAGAACGAGGAGCATGGGCGAATACAGGTATATGCGTTCCACAAGGTTTGCACCGGAGAGGCCGGTAAACGGAAGTTCGTTCCTGAGTGCGTATTCCATGAGCTTATAAAGGATGGAAGCCGGAGCCATCCCAAAACTAATGATATCAGCCAGTGAATCAAGTTGTTTTCCGAATTCGGATATGGCCCCCAGCATTTTTGCAGCGAAGCCATCCAGGAAATCAAACAGGGCTGCCAGCAGTATTAGCCATGATGCAAATAATAAATGGTTTTCGAATGCCATTATGACCGACAGGAATCCAAGGGCAAGATTGCACAGGGTAAGCAGATTAGGTAGATGCTGCCTGAGAGGCTGGATCCGGCTCATTGTAAATAGGCTGCAGATTATTACAATAAAAGTAGGGATTTGTAAGTTAAAAAGATTAGTTTACTCGTAAAATTCACAATTGTAATTACATGACCCGCCAGATATTAATATCCCTGACCGGACTTTTCATGGTCTCCGGATTACTGGCCGAGGTGCCCAAATACAGCAATGAATTCCTTTCCATTGGTGTGGGTGCCCGTGCCTTCGGGATGTCTCATTCAGTAGTGGCCAGTACGGGGGATGTCACAGCTGGTTACTGGAATCCGGCTGGCTTGACAGGAATCGAGAGGGATATGGATATTGGCCTCATGCATGCTGAATATTTTGCAGGTATTGCAAAGTTTGACTATGCCGGATTTGCCATCCGGATTGATGACAGATCTGTGGGTGCACTGAGCATTATTCGCTTTGGCGTGGATGATATCCCCAATACCCTGGAACTCATGGACAATAATGGGAATATCAGGTATGACAGGATCACCACCTTTTCTGCTGCCGATTATGGATTTTTGTTTTCCTATGCAAGATCTTCAAGGGTTGAAGGACTGTCTTTCGGCGGCAATGCCAAACTGATATACCGGAAAACAGGTGATTTTGCAAGGGCCTGGGGATTCGGTTTTGACCTGGGACTTCAATACAGGCTGCGCCAATGGCATTTCGGGGCGAATGCAAGGGATGTGACCTCGACATTCAATGCCTGGAGTTTTAACACGGAAGACCTGGAAGAGGTTTTCCTGGCAACCGGTAATGAAATACCATCCAATTCCCTGGAACTTACTATGCCCAGGATTATCCTGGGTGCCGCAAGGTCTTTCAGGCTGCATGAAAAATTCAGTTTGCTGGCAGAATTGAATACCGATGTGACATTTGACGGTAAAAGACATGTGCTGGCCAGTACCAGTTTTCTGAGTATCGATCCACATCTGGGGATGGAGCTTGATTATAATAAGCTCGTTTTTCTGAGATTGGGTATCGGCAATATGCAGATGATCCCTGATTTTGAGAACCAGAAATCTTTTGATTTTCAGCCCAGCCTGGGACTTGGAATACATTGGCGTAATTTTACCGTTGATTACGCCCTTACTGACATTTCGGATCAATCCATTGCTCTCTATTCCAATATTTTCTCGCTAAAGTTCAACTTCCAATTGAACACTGCTGGTAAAAGTAACTGATCTGTCGGCTCCGGGACACCATTTCCTGATTTTATTTCTTTATATTGCCCAGATAAATCTACAGGCCATGGATGTAAACCTCGAAAATTTTCCGGAATACCTGCACAGGTTAAACAGGATCAGTTGTGAAGAATGGCCTGCGCCAAGGGAAGCCTACACCTTCATAGAGGAGACCATAGATTTTCTTTTTCCCTTTCGCAGCAAGACCAATTCTACGCTGAAGGAATATAAGCTGCAACTGGGGAAACTGGAAATAAAGCTGGAGGGACTGCTGACCTCCATTCAAAACAAAACCAAGGAGGATCCGGGGGAGACCACAAGGACATTCCTGGAGAAACTGCCCGGGATCCATAGGAGGTTAATGCTTGATGCAGAGGCTTTTATGACCTTTGACCCGGCTGCTGAATCGCTGGAAGAGATCATTCTCAGCTACCCGGGATTTTGCAGCATTACTGTTTACAGGCTTGCCCATGAGTTACACCTGATGAACATACCTATACTGCCAAGGCTCATGTCAGAATATGCCCATAGTAAAACCGGTGTAGATATCCATCCGGGGGCAACCATAGGGGATTCTTTTTTTATCGACCATGGAACCGGAACCGTCATTGGTGAAACCGCAGTCATCGGAAATAATGTAAAGATCTACCAGGGAGTAACCCTGGGAGCCCTGTTCGTTAAGAAAAGCCTGGCAAAAAAGAAAAGGCATCCCACCATTGAGGATAATGTCATCATCTATGCCGGCTGTACCATCCTGGGCGGGAATACAGTCATCGGGCATGATTGTGTCATAGGGGGGAATGTGTGGCTCACAGAAAGCATACAGCCTCATTCTGTCGTTTATCAGAAGCATCATGTTGTCATACGTGACAGCAAAACAGTTGCTGACCAGATCAACTGGGTAATATAAATTTAAAACTTGAAGAGATGAAAGCAAATAATATACTGGAGACGATCGGCAATACCAGCCATCTGAAGATCAACAGGCTATTCCCGGCGGAATATGAAGTCTGGATCAAACTAGAACGGGAGAATCCCGGTGGCAGCATCAAGGACAGGATCGCCTTGAGCATGGTTGAAGATGCTGAGAAAAAGGGCATATTGAAACCTGGCATGGTGATCATTGAACCAACTTCGGGAAATACCGGTATAGGGCTGGCTATGGTTGCGGCTGTTAAGGGATACCGGTTGATCCTTGTGATGCCTGAATCCATGTCAGTGGAAAGAAGGAAGATCATGGAAACCTATGGTGCAGATTTTGAACTGACACCCAGGGAAAAGGGAATGAACGGTGCACTCTCCAGGGCCAATGAATTGCTGGAGGAGATCAAGGGATCCTGGATGCCATCACAATTTGAGAATGATGCCAACGTGGATATCCACAGAAAAACCACTGCCAGGGAGATCATCAATGATTTTCCCGAGGGAATAGACTATCTGATCACTGGAGTGGGAACGGGCGGACATATTACCGGTACCACAGAGATCCTGAAGTCGGAATTTGCCCAAATGAAAACCTTTGCCGTAGAACCGGCCGAGTCACCGGTGATAAGCGGAGGAGATCCAGGTCCTCACGGCATTCAGGGAATTGGTGCGGGTTTTATCCCAAAAGTTCTGGATACCAGCATACTGGATGGCACCATCAGCGTGGATAAAGACACTGCATTTGAATATCTGGGTAAAGCGGCCCGTGAAGAGGGATTATTACTGGGTATTTCATCAGGAGCAACACTGGCAGCCATAGCACTGAAGATCCCTGAATTACCTACAGGCAGCAGGATCCTGGGTTTCTGCTATGATTCAGGAGAAAGATATCTATCACTTTTGTAATTTTGCAGAGTCCGGATTTTTCGATAATTTCACATTTCACCAGACCAATAACTAAACGATTATAACAAAGTGAAAATAGCTGTTGATTTCGATGGAACCATCGTCGAACACAAATACCCACAGATCGGGAAAGAGCAATTATTTGCATTTGAAACCATTAAGCAACTCATCAAACAGAAGCACCAGTTGATACTGTGGACCTACAGGGCAGGCAAGGAACTGGATGAAGCGGTAGAATTTTGCATGGAAAACGGGGTTGAATTTTTTGCCGTTAATAAAAATTATCCCGAGGAGCATTATGATGGATCAATATCCCGGAAGATCGATGCAGATGTTTATATTGATGACAGGAATGTGGGAGGTTTTCCAGGCTGGAGTGCTATATGGCAGATCATCAATCCCTCGGAAGGTCAGTCAAACATGGAGATGAAAGCGGTCAGTTCAGCAGATAAATCAAAAAAAGCCCGAAAAGGATTTTTCAAAAGATAATTATAATGCCGGCCACTGGAAAATTCTTCCCGGTCTTATTGATAAGTGTGCTGGTGTCCGTTTTCTCGGGCTGTGGCAGAAATCCTGTTAACAGCAATGGGAGAGGGTCACAAGCCCGCCCCGGGCATATATCACGACCCAATACAACCAGGATTACCCAGCCCGGGAATGATCAGATGTTTACTGTCGGAGATCCGGTTATTGCCCGGGTTGATAAAGTAGCTGATACGGTTCAGTATATAGATTCAGTGGAGTTCTTCTTTGGCGGATCTAAAGTCCATGCCTGTCTTGAAGAACCTTACAGGTATGAATTCAATACCGGTAACCTGACAGTGGGAACCCTGTCCATCAGGGCAATTACATGGCTTGGAGACAGTCTCAGGGAATACCATAACCTGCAGGTAATTCTGCGCTCCGATATTGTCCCTGAAAACCTGCCCTACCAGATAGAAAATGTATACCCGCATGATATAAAGGCATATACACAGGGATTGATCTTCGCGGATGGATATCTCTACGAAGGGACGGGACAATATAATGAATCCTCTCTCAGGAAAGTCGAGATCAAGACCGGTGAACCCGTCAGGTTGACCATGCTCGCAGGGGAGATTTTCGGTGAGGGGATAACCATTTTCAACGAAAGGATATACCAGCTGACATATAAATCACAGGTAGGTTTTGTATATGGAAAGGAAAACTTTAACCGGATACGGAAAGTTTATTACCAGAACAAGGAGGGCTGGGGATTGACACATGATGGGACCCATCTTATCATGAGCGATGGCTCCAACAGGATCTATTACATGGACCCTGAATTCTTTACCGAAATCAGGCAGCTGGAAGTATATGATAACAAAGGACCTGTAACCCGACTGAATGAACTGGAATATATCGAAGGAAAAATCTTTGCCAATATCTATGGAGAGGATGAAATAGTAATCATTGACCCCGAAACAGGCAAAATAACCGGGAAACTGAACATGAGAGGCATTCTTGATGCAGCCGACAGGCATTCCAGGATCGATGTTTTCAATGGCATTGCGTGGGATCCGGATCAAAGATTGTTGTATGTTACGGGAAAATACTGGCCCAGTCTTTTTGAAATTTCTGTCGGCGGAAGTATTTAATTCTGCAAAAAGCCTATTATAATCTTCACACTTTTAGGAATGATACTGAACTCAAGGGGTGTATGACCCAGAGATTCCCCGTCTGTCTCCAGCATGATCCTGTCATCTGATTCGACCCTGATCGATTTTCCCGTAAAAGAATCCACCTTTGGATGTTTATTGATCGTCCCGTCATAGAGGCGTCTCAGGCTCAACAGGATATTAGGCCTGCTCATCCTGTTGATCACGGTAAGGTCAAAGAGTCCATCATCCGGTATAGCCCCGGGCACCGTAATCATCCCGCCGCCATTGTATTTGCATATTCCCACGTTTATGCTGAGGATCTCATTCTCCATATCCCTTCCGTCAACACTGATCACGGCATTCACAAACTTATAGTTGACCAGGCTGCTGAATATATTGATCAGGTAGAGCAAAGGGCCGCCTTTCCCTTTTTCCTTCAGACGGTTGGTTTTCCGAACCACCTCCGCATCAAACCCTAGTCCGGCAATATTGACAAAATACCTGTTCTCGGAGGCATTATCCCTTTTATATTCAACCATGCCAGCATCCTGGATGAATGTTTTATTCTGCAAGAGTACCTCTATGGCTTCCTTGTAATCTTTCGGGATCCCGAACATCCTTCCCCAGTCATTGCCGGTGCCAACGGTGATCATCCCCAGGGAGATCTCGGTGGTTTTAAAACGCTGCTGCTGAAATATACCATTCACCACCTCATTCATGGTACCGTCCCCGCCCACGACAATGATCCGGGTGTACCCCTTTTCAATATGATCACTGGTCAGGTCGATCGCATGCATGGGGAATTCGGTAAACACGGGATGGTAATTGAATTTGAAATGGTTCAGCCAGCCCGCTATTTGACTCCAGTCCCGTATTCCCCTGCGCCTGCCCGCATTAGGATTAATGATTACCAGCCACTCCTCAGATTTCCGCACAAATGTTGGATTAATAGTTCAAATATCTTAAAAAATCTTTAATTACAAACATAAATTGATTTCCATCCTGTCTTAATGTGCAGATCCTGGGACTTCAAATGAATGATAATTAGCTCTATACAAATGAGAAGCCCGGGATTGTTAATAAGGTGTTTAAAAGTGCAGATGGAATGTTTGCAATAAAATTCTGGAGAAAAAATGTGATTGGAACAGAAGTTAGTAAATTTGAAGCCCACGTGAAATTCAAGATTTAAAAGCAAAGGAATGGGAAAAGTAATAGCATTAGCAAACCAGAAGGGAGGGGTAGGGAAAACCACCACGGCAATAAATCTGGCAGCCAGCCTGGCAGTACTTGAGCAGAGGGTATTGATCGTAGATGCAGATCCGCAGGCAAACGCCACATCAGGGTCAGGCTTTGATACCAAGAATATCAAAACCAGTATATATGAATGCCTGATCGATGATGTAAATCCCGCCAATATTATTCTGAATTCAGAAATTGAGGGATTTGACCTGATACCTTCCAGCATAGATCTTGTCGGAGCCGAGATAGAATTGCTGAATCAGCCGAAGCGTGAAATGATGCTTAAAAAAGTGATTGACCAGGTAAGGGACAACTATGATTTTGTGTTGATAGACTGTTCGCCAAGCCTGGGATTGATCACCGTGAATGCGCTCACCGCCGCGGATGCTGTGATCATACCGGTTCAATGCGAATATTTTGCTTTGGAAGGACTCGGCAAACTGCTGAATACGATCAAGATAATTCAGAACAGACTGAACCCGGAGCTCGAAATTGAAGGTTTCCTGTTGACCATGTACGATTCCCGCCTGCGTTTATCCAACCAGGTAATGGACGAGGTAAAAAAGCATTTCCAGCAAATGGTATTTGAAACCATCATACAACGGAATATTAAACTGGGTGAGGCACCCAGTTTCGGAAAACCGGCAATCCTGTATGATGCTGACAGCAAAGGGGCGATCAACCACTTGAACCTGGCCAGGGAATTATTACAGAAAAATGAGAAGACACGGATAAAGAATGTGGAGAAAATAATCGAATAAAAGAGCAGTATGGCAAAAAAGAATGCATTGGGTAGAGGGTTGGGAGCACTGATCGAAGATGCTGATCAGGCAATAAGGGTACCAGGCACTGCCATAAACGATATAGATATTGATAAAATTGAGGCCAACCCTTTCCAGCCAAGGAAAAACTTTGACGAGGAATCCTTGCGGGAACTTGCCAGTTCCATCAGGGAAATTGGCATTATCCAGCCTATTACAGTCAGACGCTTGAATGGGGATACATACCAGATGATCACCGGAGAAAGAAGATATAAAGCAGCCAGCCTGGCGGGACTGGATACCATTCCTGCTTATATCCGGACGGCAGAGGATGAGAATATGCTCGAAATGGCCCTGGTGGAAAACATCCAACGGGAAGACCTTGATTCCATTGAAGTAGCCATCAGTTATCAGCGCTTGCTGGAAGAAGTCGGATTGACCCAGGAAAACCTGAGTGACAGGGTGGGAAAGAAACGTTCCACCATTTCCAATTATCTGAGATTGCTCAGATTGCCTGCCGAGATCCAACTGGGCATACGTGACAGGCTGATATCCATGGGCCATGCAAAGGCACTCGTGAACATTCCGGATCCGAATATCCAGCTTGAGATCTTCCAGAAGATTATCAAAGATGATTTATCGGTCAGGAAAGTTGAAGAATTGGTTCGCCGGACAAACAATGCCCGGGGACCCAGGGACGGAACCCCTGATCATGCACCCCAGACCGGGAATTATGATGAATTGAGAGAACATCTCTCCAGGTTCTTCAAGGTTGAGGTAGACTTTAAAATAAGCAATAAAGGCTCCGGGCGCATCGTTATACCATTTAAGTCAGACCAGGACCTGGAAAGGATCCTGGCAGTACTGGATCGTATGACAAATAAATAACCAGGCCGGACTGCAAACAATCAAAAATATACGTCATTTTCATGCCATCCTGTTCATAGGTGTGATTTTTGTATGCCAATCACTCCAGTCCCAACCGGTTGACAGCCTGATTATTGAGGCTGACACCCTCAGCATAGATACATTCATGCTTGAGCATTCTCCCAGGAAAGCAGCCATGTACTCTGCCGTATTTCCTGGAATGGGGCAGATCTATAACAAAAAATACTGGAAAGTCCCCATCGTTTATGCCGGGATGGGAGCATTGATTTACAGTGCGATATGGAACGGACGCCAGTACACCTATTATTTTGACAAGTACAAGTTCATGACTGAAATCGATCCCCCGCTGGATGAGCATGAGGGACAATCTCTGAGGGAGGTTGAATGGTATAAAGACTCTCATCACAGGTACAGGAATCTGTTTATTATATTCTCGGTTGGTTTTTATGCCCTTCAGATCGTGGATGCCAATGTGGATGCCCACCTGATAGATTTTGATATAAGCCCGGATCTGAGCTTTACCGTTGATCCTGCCATGCTTCAACCCTATGACAATAAGGCGACATTTGGACTCCGGTGTTGTCTAAATTTCTAAATTGCACCCATATGTACCAGAAACCCTATCTGTCCCAGGCATTTTTGATGATCTTCCTGGGTCTCTCAACCCTGCTGAATGCCGGATGGGCAGATACCACCAGTTCGCATCTGGATGTGATGACTTTGTCCGACAGCCTGGAAATTGATTTTTTACATGACAGTTTTGAGGACAATCTCGACAGCCTGGTAGGATTATGGTATGTGGAGAATGCGATGGGGATGTACCCTGACTCGGGATGGACCGAAGAGCCGGATACAGTCTTTCCCCAATTCCCGGATTCAGTCTACATTGACAGGCTGGAACGACTTCCGGTCCAGGTAGACCTGACTTTTAACAAATTTGTACGGAACTACATCCGTGTTTATACCGAAAAAAGAAGAGAGCTTGTTCAGGTAGTACTCGGACTGTCAGAATATTATTTCCCGATCTTTGATGAGATCTTTGATTATCATGGCATACCACTGGAATTGAAGTACTGCTCGATTATTGAATCAGCATTGAATCCCAGGGCCGTATCCAGGGCCAGGGCAACAGGCATCTGGCAGTTTATGTACGGTACAGGCAGGATGTATGGACTGACCATAAACAGCCTTGTCGATGAACGCAGGGATCCTGTAAAATCAACCCATGCAGCGGCCCGCTTTATGAAGGATCTGTACAGTATCTATGGAGACTGGACCCTGGTGATTGCGGCCTATAATTGTGGTCCCGGTAATGTCAACAAGGCAATCAGGAGATCCGGAGGGAAAAAGGATTTCTGGGATATTTATTACTACCTGCCGCGTGAGACGAGGGGGCATTTGCCTGCTTTCATAGCGGCCACCTATACCATGAACTATCACAAGGAACATCTGCTCTACCCAAAGCCCATCGAGCTACCCATCCCCGCAGATACCATCATGGTTAATGATAACCTGCATCTGGAGCAGGTATCAACGGTACTTGACATTCCAATTGAGATGCTCAGGGATATCAATCCACAGTACAAGTATGATATCATTCCAGGGAAGGAGAAGCCCTATGCCTTAAAGATACCGGTGCAATACTCCATGCAGTTTATAGAATTGGAGGATTCCATTTTTGCCTATAAGGATTCCATATATTTCAACAGCAATAAAGTTACCAGGTCTCCCTCTTATTATACCACGAGTTATGTACCCAAACCACCTTCATCCAATATGGATAAGGTTACATATACCATAAAGTCTGGTGATAACCTGGGATATATCGCCAGCTGGTTCCACATAAGGGTCTCAGACCTGAAATACTGGAACAATATTTACGGTAATACCATCCGCTCCGGTAAAAAACTCATCATATATGTACCCAAAGACAAGCTTGCTTATTACAGCAGGGTTGACCAGATGAGTTTTGCAGAGAAACAAAGATCAGTCGGGAAGGAAGTAACCCAGGCTGAAGCTCCGGATATGACTGTCCGGGAAGCTGATAACCAGGACTATGTGATGTACCAGGTAAGATCGGGTGATACCCTCTGGGACATCGCGAATAAATACCCGGGGGTCAGTGATACAGATCTCATCAGGTTGAACGGATTAAGTGATGGCAATAAGATCATACCAGGTATGATCATCAAGATTAAACCAAAGTGAAACCACCAAAGATACTGGTGTTTGTCTCTTCTGTGCTGGTCATTCTCCTGGCAGTGTCCATTGTTTTCCCCAAAGAAGGGATACGGATCAATGACCATATCACCCTGCATTTCCTGACCCTGGGAGAGATCCTCGGGAAGGATACAGTACAATATGCGGATATCTCAGGGATATTAAGCAGCAGCGTGGCCATCAGCGACTCGGCTTACCTTGCCATGCTGGACCCGGACAGTGCAGATGAAATGGTATTGGACACCATCCGGGCCAATGCAGACAGCCTGAAGCTGAAGATTCATTCTATTGAATACCCCGGAGGTGACAGCACACTGCTCTATCCTTTTTACAGGAAGATGAGGGCAGCTAAAAAACCAGGACGATCCCTCAGGATAATGCATTACGGGGATTCACAGATCGAAGGGGACAGGATGACATCCCTTATACGCTATAAGCTTCAAAGGCAGTTCGGTGGATCTGGAATAGGTATGCAGCCACCGGTACAGTTATATGGTTACCAGTTATCACTTATTCATACTGCCTCTGATAACTGGAAAAGGTATACGGCATTTGGTAAGGTGGATTCCACACTGAACCATAACAGGTACGGAATGCTCGGAAGTTTTGCCAGGTTCTCACCATACCCGGATGAAATGGATGATCAGAAGGAGCAGGAATATGAGGCATGGATAAGCATGGAACAGTCAAAGAGGGCCTATCAGCTGACGAGGATATTTAAGAAATGCCGCTTGTACTATGGGAATGCATCCCAGCCTGTATTTTATGAGTTGTATTCGAACGGCGAACTGTATGATGCAGATTTCCTTGAAGTAACTGAAAAATTCAGGGTGAAGAACTGGACTTTTGCTGAGACCCCGGAACAACTGGAGTTTCGTTTTAAATCATCCTGCAGTCCGGATTTCTACGGGATTGCCCTGGATCATGACCGGGGTGTTGCGGTGGATAATGTGGCCATGCGTGGGAGTGCGGGACTTTTCTTCACCAGGGTGGACGGGGAAATGCTGAAAGAGATGTACGATGACTTGCAGGTTAAATTACTGATACTTCAGTTTGGAGGTAATGTAGTTCCCTATATCTCGGAAAACTATGTGTACTATGAAAGATGGTTCTACAGGGAACTCAGCAAGTTAAAGTCCCTCATGCCCGACCTGTCCATCATCGTAATAGGTGTGGCTGACATGTCTGTCAGGGAAAAGGACATTTACACCACTTATCCAAACCTTGAACATATCAGGGATGCCTTGAAAAGCGCTGCATTCAGGGCTGATTGTGCATTCTGGGACATGTACAGCGCCATGGGAGGAAAAAACTCCATGCCCAGCTGGGTTTTTGCCCGGCCGTCCCTGGCTTCATCGGATTTTGTTCATTTTAATGAACGGGGTGCCAGGGTGCTGGCAGAAATGTTTTACAATGCATTTATGCATGATTACAATGCCTATGTCAGTTCGCTTGAGTAGTCGTATTGTCCTGTTTTTCAGCCTGATATCGGCAACCTCTGTCCATTCTCAGTCCCTCGAGTTCCCCTACGAAATTCCGGAATATGATTTTATTCACTACGATAGTAACCGGTTTAAATTTGAAGAGGATAATACCTTCTACCAGCATTTTCTGGCCAAATTCAGCAGGCTGATAAGTGAAGGTTCGGGTCAAATATCCGTAGTGCATATAGGAGGGTCACACCTGCAGGCAGATATCTACACTGAACGTATCAGAAGCAGGTTCCAGACCTTTCAACCGGGGAATAACGGGGGCAGGGGCTTTATCTTTCCATATTCGGTTGCAAGGACTAACAATCCCCCGAATTACAAGGTAGGCTATACAGGCAGGTGGTCCGCCTGTAAGAATACCCAGGAGAAAAAGAAATGCCGGCTGGGACTGTCAGGTATTTCTGTCACAACCACTGATACAGCAGCCAGTATAACCATTACTTTTCCAGCCGGTAACGCAGTCTTTTATGATTTCAACCGGGTAAGGATATTTTACCTGGCCGACAGTATCTCCTATGATTGTTCCGTTATATCACCCGCAAGGGTCACCGGCATTGAAAGGACAAGGCCGGGTTGTATTACGTTTGCCCTGGATTCCTATTCCGACAGCCTCATCTTCAGCCTGGAAAAAACCAGTAACATTCAGCAACGTTTCACCCTGTTGGGGATCAGCCTGGAAACCGATGACCCGGGATTGATCTACCATACCGCCGGCATCAACGGGGCAAAGATCCCGTCTTTCCTGAGATGTTCCCTGCTGCCTGATCATCTGGCAGGCCTCTCGGCTGACCTGGTGGTCCTTTCACTGGGGACCAACGACGCCTATACAAGGCATTTTAACCCCGAAATTTACAGGCAAAATTATGATACACTGATACGGAGGATCCGGACTGCCCTGCCTGAAGCTGCCATCTTGCTCACTGTACCGAATGATAGTTATCTTTACAGGAGATACACCAACCCCAATACGGAAAAAGTCCGGGAGGTGATCCTGGATCTGGGCAGGGAGCATCACTGCGGTGTCTGGGATTTTTACGGGATCATGGGCGGTTCGAATTCCATCATTGTCTGGCAGCGGTTTGGGCTGGCGAAGCGGGACAGGATACATTTCACCCGGAAGGGATATACACTGATAGGAGACCTGTTTTTCAATGCATTCCTGAAATCATATGATGATTATATAGATCAAAGACCACCTGATTGAACTGGTTTTCAAACATATTCCTTTATAACCAGGATGCTCCCCTGCTTTTTACCAGGTTGTATTTCTGGGCATTCCTGCTGGTATCCCTTACTTTTTATTCCATAATCTATAAGAAACGTGCTCTCAGGAATATCTATCTCTTCCTGATAAGCCTGTTCTTTTATTATAAGACCAGCGGACTTTTTTTCCTTCTCCTCGTTTCCTCCACCTTTTCTGATTACCTGATAGGGCTGGCCATTTACAATTTCAGGAAAAAGCCATGGAAAAAAGCCATGGTGGCCCTGAGTGTTACCATTAACCTTGGGGTGCTCTCCTATTTCAAATATGCCTATTTCTTTACCGACCTTTTCAACCAGACTTTCAGGGCGGACCTGGAGGTTGTAAACTTCCTGGCCCTTTGGTCCAACAATGTGAGCGGCTCACATTTTGATGCCTCCGTGATCTTTCTGCCGGTAGGCATATCCTTTTTTACCTTCCAGACCATCAGTTACGCGGTGGATGTTTACCGGGGCAAGTGCAAGCCAGTGAGGAACATCATCGATTTCGGATTCTATGTTTCCTTTTTCCCGCAGCTCGTAGCGGGACCCATTGTGAGGGCCTCTGAATTTGTACCACAGTTGTATGCAAAATATTCCCTTACACGTGAGGAATTCGGCTTTGCCCTCTGGATGATCATGAAAGGACTATTCAAAAAGATGGTGCTCGGTGATTACCTGGCTGTAAATTTCATCGACCGCATCTTTGATACCCCCACCTTATACACCGGATTTGAAAACCTGATGGCCCTGTATGGATATTCACTGCAGGTATATTGTGATTTTGCCGGCTATACCGATATTGCCATAGGGGTGGCGTTGCTGCTGGGTTTCAGGCTGCCAAAGAATTTCAATTCACCCTACAAGGCAGAGAACGTGGGGGATTTCTGGCGCCGGTGGCACATGTCCCTCTCTTCCTGGCTGAAAGACTACCTGTATATACCCATAGGGGGGAATCGCAAAGGCAAGCTCAGAACAAATATCAACCTGATGGTCACCATGCTGCTGGGTGGATTATGGCATGGCGCTGATATGAAATTCATCATATGGGGCGGGCTGAACGGAATCGGGCTCATCATTTATAAGTTCTGGAAAAGGATCAGTCCCTATGAAAACAAAAAAAACATATGGGTCCATATCTGGAAGATCTTCCTTACTTTCAATTTCATAACCTTCACCCGTATATGGTTCCGGGCCGACGATATGGACCGTGTCAATGCCATGCTGTTCCAGCTGACCCACAGCATGGATCTTTCAGTGATCCCCAAGGTCATTGGATCCTTTAAACTGGTGTTCGCTGTGATGATTTTCGGATATATCCTGCACTGGTTGCCCCAGGGCTGGAAAGATATCTGGATGAACTGGTTTATCCGCATCCCCCACTGGGTGAAGGTGATCATCGTGGTGGTACTGGTGTTTCTGATCTATCAGTCCCAGACAGCGGATTTACAGCCATTTATCTATTTTCAGTTCTGAGATATTTCATTTCAGAAAGTATATATTTGTAATATAACTTTAACTGAGATGCCAAATAGCAGGGAGCTAAGGAAAATTGTAAAAGCAGGTACTTGTATTGGATGTGGTGCCTGTGTGGCCTTGGTTAAGTCGGGGAATGCCTCTATGACAGATACCCCCAGAGGCCCGGTCCCACTTCTGAACGGATCCACTACTTTTCATTTAAACCCCATGGAATTTTGTCCGGGGAAAGGTATTCATTATCCCGACCTGTATAATAAAGTGTTTTCTGGGTATCCCGATAACTGGCTGACAGGCCACATTGATTCGGTGTATGTTGGTTATTCGAGGGATGATAACATAAGGAACAATGCAGCCTCGGGGGGCATCATATCGAGTACCCTCATCTACCTGCTTCAAACAGCAAAGATCGATGCTGCCATTGTCGTTAAACAAGGGCTCCCTGTCCCGGAAAAGGCAAGGGTGATATTGGCCCATACAGCCGGGGAGATCATGGCATCCTCGCAATCGGTATATATTCCCGTATCTACCCTGGATATCCTGGCGAAACTTGAAAAAGGCAAAAGATATGCCATTACCTGTCTGCCAGAGCAATCGGCTGTACTGCGGAAAATGCAGCTGGCCGGATTTAAACCTGCTCGGCAGGTGAAGTATATATTGGGACCCTATACCGGGACTGCCCTGTATCCCGATGCCATTCATCATTTTTTACGTACAAACAGGATTAAAAGGAGCGACCGGATAAGCTCACTGAAATGGCGTGCCGGGGAATGGCCCGGCCATCTTGAGATAATTACAGACAGCGGAAAAGTAATAACATCCAAAAAAGTATATTATAATTTTCTGATCCCTTTTTTTATTACCAGGGCGAGTCTGCAAAGCATGGATTTCTGTAACGAATTTGCCGATCTTTCGGTGGGCGATGCCTGGTCCCCCGAGTATGAAAAGCAGGGGAAGGGATTTTCGGTCGTGGTTTCAAGAAACACTGAAATGACCGGGATACTTTCAGCAATGCGAAAAGAAGGATTGATAAGCCTGGAGGAAAAAGATGCAGGAGTTGCATCCGAGATGCATGGACATATGATCGATTTTAAAAAAAGGGGAAGTTACATCAGGAACAGGATCCGGATAATGACCGGAAGGAAAAGTCCGGATTTCGGATATGCACCAAAAAACCTCCATTTCTCAAGAATCCTGGTGGAACTGGTTATAGATTTCATATTCCTTATATCCGGGAACCGGGTATCGCGATTTTTAATGTCCCTTTTTCCTGAGAAATTCCTGGGACCCATATTCAACGGGCTCCGGCTGAAATGGAAAAGCATCAGCAAACCAGCCAAAAGAAAAGGATTGAGAGAATATAAAGTAAAGATTTCAGAACCATGGCAATTGTATTCAGTGATTTTCTAAAAAGCTCGTATCCAAGGATACTAAGCCAGGTATGCCGGGACAGGAACTCTTCACTGTATGGTTGTTTTGACAGGAACTTCTGGCATTACAGGATCAGGGATTTTTCTTCCATTATCCTGCAGCAAGGGGGCTATTTTTGTTACCAGCTTTCGCAATTGGATAAGTTCCGGGAACATTCAACACAGCTGGAAGAGATAGCTAGGGCATCCGCCCTGTTCTGGAACCAGCGGGCAAAAAGAAAAGGGGCCTTTGAAGAATACTATCCCTGGGAGAAAGGCTTCCCTCCATTGGCCTTTTCCACACTTTCTGTGGCCAGGCTAGTGTATGACGGCATCGTGGATAAAAATGAAGTGGCTGAAGGATTAAGGGTTGCACGACAACAACTTTCCAAAAGGTTTGAGTCCGGGGCTGCAAACCAACAAATGGCCGGACTGGCTGCCCTGGCTTACCTGTACAGGATAGATCAGGATACATCCACCCTTGATTATGATCAATTAAAAGTAAGGACATTGGCTCTGCAGGATATGGAAGGATGGTTTAATGAATATGATGGCCCGGACCTGGGATACTTATCCGTAACCCTGGATTGTTTATGGGACCTGTATGACCTTACAAAAGACGATGACTATTTTCAATCAATCCGGCGGGCCATCCTTTTCATCCATCCCTTAACCCGGTTCTTTGGAGGTAATGCAGGCATGCATAATGCAAGAAATACCGATTATATGGTACCCTATGGTATAGTCAGAACGATGTTCCATGAAGACAAAGAGCTGTCATCAGATGCGCTGGAAGTATTTCATGATCTTTACCAGGATCTCGCTGCTCCGGATCATTTTTTTCACGCTGTGGATGACAGGTACCTGGTCCATTACATAGGCCATTCCATCGCACGGGCGGAAAAGATCCTGAATCAGGACAAGGAATTGAATCCTGTCAGCCCTTTACGCCCCGGGCAAAACAGGTATTTTGCAAACGCGGGATATCAAATCAGGTATGGTTCGGGCCATCAGCCCAATACCATCGTTTCCATTAATAAGGGTGGAATATTGTCAAGCTATTCTCCGGATAAAAAAAAGTATTATCATGATTTCGGATGGATCCTAACCGGTGACGGAAAGCAATATATTACACATTGGTGGTCCGATAACTGGGAGAAAAAGTTGGATTCAGATTCCCTGCTGGTCAGGGGATATTTTATACCACATTCGGAAAAGCAAAATTCCCCCGGTAAACATTTTATCCTGAGAACGGTAAGCTTCATTTTTGGAAATTCAATTATAGAATATTTAAAATCCCAGCTGATTTTCAAGAAAAAGAAGAGTAAAATCAGTTTTAACAGGGAGATTTCATTCGAGGACAACAGTATCGTAATTGTTGATCAGATACAAAGAATGCCCGGAAATATGATGTTGAAAAGGGCGCCTCGATCTTCTAAAAGGCATGTATCAAGCGCTGACTCATTCCATCCGGAAGATTTCAGCCTTTGGAGATCAGTAACGATAAATGAATCAAGACAGGAAAAGACCAATGCGGTTCAGATTACAACAAGCATTCAGTTCGGGTAAGAACAGTGTAAAACAAAAGACCCTGGTGAAATTTTTATTATTTCTCCTGGTAGGGTTGCCTGCATTTATCATTGCAATTCCTTTTAATTATGTACTGGTTGAATTTTTTCATTTATATAAACCGGCTGCCTATGTAGTCGTATTACTTTTCCAGGTTACTGTTAATTTCTTTATGCTCAGATGGTTTGTTTTCAAATCATCGAAAGATCATCCGGCACTCAGGCAATATTTTCTTTTCCTGGGGGGGATCGGCCTGGTAAGATTGCTGGACTGGGCTTGTTACTCTCTGTTTGTTGAGGTTTTCGGATTTTATTATTTATTGGTACAGCTGTCCAATGTTGTAATCTTTTCTGTTATAAAATTTCTGTTCAGTAAAACTGTTATGGAGAAAAATAATACCATATCTAACACACCTTCCGTATGAAATTAATCATCCAGATTCCATGTTTCAATGAGGAAAAAACGCTGCCCCGGGTAATAGAGGACCTGCCCAGGGAAATAAGCGGAATAGACCAGATTGAATACCTTGTCATTGATGATGGTAGCAGCGATAGTACCGCTCAGGTTGCCAGGGATCTCGGGGTTCATCATATTTTATCCCTGGGAACCAACAGGGGACTGGCATTTGCTTTTTATTCCGGCATTAACCATTGCCTTGAAAATGGAGCGGATATAGTTGTGAATACGGACGGAGATAATCAATACCAGGGACAGGATATAGCAAAGCTGGTAGCGCCGGTTCTCGAACACAGGGCTGAAATTGTAGTGGGGGCAAGGCCCATTAAATCACATAGTGAATTCAGTCCTTTTAAGAAGCTTTTACAATTGCTTGGAAGTTGGACCATCCGGGTCGTATCCAAAACAAAGGTTAAGGATGCTTCATCAGGTTTCAGGGCCATGTCAGCAAAAGCATGCAGGAGAATTTTCATTTATTCTCGCTTTTCCTACACTATGGAGACATTAATCCAGGCCGGAAATTCCAACCTCAGGGTTGTTTCAGTTGATATTAATGTCAATCCGACAACGCGAAAATCAAGGCTATTCAAAAATATTTTCCAGCATGTGTCGCGTTCCGGTTCGACCATTATTAAAATGTTTATCATGTACCGCCCGGGCCGCTTCTTTTCCCTGATTGGAAACCTGTTAATGCTCGCAGCCCTGATCCTGGGTGCCAGGTACCTCTATTTGATATTCTGGATAGCAGATCCTGACCCTGAACGAACGTATATACCCTCTTTAATCCTGGTGTCAATTCTGGCCTTCCTCGGGGTGATCAGTTATTTTCTGGCGATTATGGGTGAACTCATTAAAACCCAACGGAAGTTAAGCGAAGAAATAATCTCTGAAATCAAATGGAAGGTATAAAACCACCCCTTAGAATTTTTTCATTTTAACGTCGATGTGGGACTCTTTTGTGAATTCAATCCTGGCACCTTCTTCCAGGATTATCTTTCCCCGCCCCTTTATAATGGCATTATCTCCGACCTGAATTTTTGCAGAGGGATGGATGATGATACTTGCACGGGGTGCAATCTCGATCTCAGATCCTTCCAGCAGGGTTAGGGTACTGCCGTTGTCAACCACCAGCCTGGATTTTTTTTCAAGTACCAGTTTTGAGCCGGGTTGGAGGACCAGGGAAGAGAAATCTGCGAAGACCTGCTCACCCTGGAATTCAAGGGGATCTTTTGGTTTCTGCGGGGTCAATCCCTGGTCAAGCAAAAGGCGGATCTTCTTATCGATATGCAACTGTTCATGTAATTGAATATTTCCACACCATCGCACATTGGACTGCAGGCGATTTTCGTCCCAGCTGATCCTTATCCGTATACTTCCGTCGCTGAATTGATCAAGTACATCGATGGCGATGCCATTCAGGTGGATGATACGGTTATCATTGGATGAGGGTTCACCAGGACGGGCACGTCTGTTTGATGAGGTCCGATAGGTGGGCAATGGAACTGCTGCAGGATTCTGATCGATGGCTATCCTGTCGCCGGACTGAAAGGCATCCAATGCCGTTCCGAACAGCGGGTAGGTGTCAAGGCTGTATTTTGATGAATCTAGGAATTCACCATTCACTTTCATATTTTTTGCCAGGAATAATTCATCCCTGTAAATGATGCCATCCCTGTCTTTTAGATCCCAGGCCCCGAGTATGAGGTTATTGTATCCCGTAAAAGGATTTTCCAGGGCATCATTGACATGGTATAGCTCCTGCGCTTCATCAATTACCATATCATAATTGCCCATGGCAGAAAGTGGCCAGGTATAATTGCAATTGCCACCGTAAGTGCCCCGGCCGGACAAAGCCTCTTTGCCCACCTGGATATAGGCATATATTCCTTTTTGGTGAGCCTTTCCATGATCCAACCTTCCTGGTAGCTTCTGGTGGTTCTCCAGCCACAGCCATTGTTTATTGATCGTTCCGGAAGTTTCCTGCAGGTAGGGCAATTCAATGCGGACCGCATCACCAGTATTAACGAAATCCCTGATTATGAATTCGTTGTGTCCATGACTAAAGGATTGTTTGTACACGAGATTTGTCTCAATTTCCTTCCCTGTGAGCGGATCACGGGCAGAAACCTGGTATTGATTTTCCGGGTGTTTCCAACCAAGCCGCCTGCGGTCAAATGCATTGTACACCTGTGAGGACCGGTCCCACGAGCTCAACATGGCATACCCCCCTGCTGAGGACATAAATGTTTTGGTCCCGGCACCTGATCCTCCGGTGTGGAAATTATTCCCCCCCAGTAAAAGGTGTGAAAACTCATGTCTCAGGATCACATAATTGGCTGCCCCTTCATTCACGAAATAACTGTAAGCCATAAATCCTTTCATGGCCTTAAAAGGATAATTCATGCGATAAGGCATGCAATACCCACCTGATGAAGAGGGGGTGATCTTCGAATTGACCCGCCAGATAACCATGACCATATCTATCATGGAATCAGGTTGTATGGCCTTTGAACTACCATGTCCGTAGGCAAGGGTAAATTCATCAAAATCCCCTGCATTTACCGAATAACCGTTTGCGGTGATCACATCCTCCCCGGTCTGTTGCAGGATGGTGTCCATAACCTGCCGGAAACCCCTGCCACTCAAGTTATTGAAATCTACCGAGATAAGTTTTGGATAATAATCCGCCAGGACGTTGAATTCCCCGAAAGAAGCCTGGTGATAGTATTTTGTCATAATACCCTTCCGGGATTCTCCAGGATCCAGATCATGATCGAAGAAATACCCCGGGTTGCGTGGTAATTGTCCGGGTGCCCAGCCGGCTGTAAATCCAGGTTCATCCGGATCATTCAGCACTTCAGCAAAGACCAGGAATATTCTCAAAGTCCCTTTCGTTGGCAGCCAGTATCCAAGACGGCTGTCCTGGCTCAGGACGGTTCTCCCGGCAAGGAGAACAAAAAATAGCATCAGGAATATGCTTAATATTGGTTTCCTGGTTTTCATCTTTTCATACATATGTCAATCCTCTTCAAAAATACCCTACAGCAGGTATATATTCAAGTTTCGGGCCAAATCTTTGCATAGCTTTTCATTATATTTAACCGATCAATCAAAATCCATTCATGCCGGTATTCAAATTCAAGAAATGTTTTACGGAAAATAATTACCCCCGGATTGTTATCATTTTCCTGTTGCTGGTGTATACTGCAACTAACTTTCTGCATCATAACTGGACCCGGGATGATGGGCCTGACCGGGGGGTTATCAAGTGGGATGTTATCTCATACTATGCCTACCTGCCCGCTACTTTTATCTACGGTGATCCAAGCCTGGATTTTCTGGATGAGGGAATGATTGACAATGATAATAAGTTCTGGTGGTCACCTACCGAAGACGGCGGGAAAATCATCTATATGTCATGCGGCCTTTCCATTATGTATTCCCCTTTTTTCTTTATGGCACATATCCTGGCACCTGTTTTCGGAGAAGCCAGGGATGGATTCGGTTCCATCTACCAGTTTTTCCTGGTCTTCGGTGCACTTGTTTATGTGGCCATAGGATTTATTTTTCTTAAAAAGATACTGCTCAGGTATTTTACTCCCATGGTCACTGCCCTTACCCTGTTATTATTGGGCCTTGGGACTAACCTCTATTATTATTCTACCTATGAGGCGGTTATGTCTCACTCCTATAATTTTGTACTGATTACAATATTTCTCTATACGGTTCTGAAATGGTATGAAAAGGCAACCTGGTCCAGGACTTTTGTACTGGGGATGCTATTTGGACTGATCGTGCTGATCAGGCCTACAAATATGCTGATCCTTATCCTGCTTGTCCTGTGGGGAGTGGATTCCTGGAGTTCATTTACTGAAAGGATACGGTTCTTCCTCAGGAACATCCCCAAAGTGTTGCTTATGATATTTGCCTTTCTACTGCCGTGGATCCCACAGTTTCTCTACTGGCATATGATCACCGGGCAGATCATGTATTATTCGTACGGAGCGCATGGAGACCGCTTTTTCTTTGACAATCCCCATATCATGGAGTCCCTTTTCAGCTACCGGAAGGGTTGGCTTTTATATACACCATTGATGATTTTCGCCATTATTGGACTCCTCCCTTTGAGGAAAATAATTCGGGGATCAACGCTGCCCATCAGCCTCTCCCTGATCCTGATCGTATATCTGATGGCCTCATGGTGGACATGGTGGTTTGGTGGAGGATTTGGAGGAAGGATATATATAGATATTTATGGTATCCTGGCCTTACCCCTTGCTGCACTGATCACAACAGTCCAGGCACATAAGAAGAAGTTAGTCCGCTTTGGCATCTTTGGTTTATTGGTATTCCTGATGTTTTTCCAACTGCTACAAACCAGGCATTATGTAAAAACGGCCATCCACTGGGATTCAATGTCAAAAAGAGCCTACTGGCTTAATTTCATGAAAGTCAGGCATTCTGTGGATTATCTGCCCTTACTCTCCATCCACGATGAGGAGTTATGCAGGAAGGGGATCTATGTTTTCTATGATATGAGCGAAGACCGGTCATACCTGAAGGAATTGCCGGAGGAAACGGGAATTGGGTTGATGGTCAGAGAAATAGAACGTAGCAGGACGCTTCCGGGAGACATAAGACGCTATGCAGGGAGGATGGATATTTCGATAAAAGAAGCGACCCGGATGACGGCCGAGCGGATGTTCTACATGAAACGGGATCACCGTTTTTACTGATTTTAATGATCAGGCAAATGCAGATACGTCTTTCCCGGTAATTTCCTTGTCACACAGTATGATCAGCCTTTCAATGACATTCCTGAACTCCCTGATATTACCAGTCCATGTAATTTTCTGAAGTTCTTTTATGGCATTATCGGTAATGTTTTTCTTTGCCATACCATGTTCTGCACAGATCTGCTCATTGAAATGATCAGTCAGCAGGGGGATATCCCCGGCCCTTTCATTCAGGGCAGGAACCTGTATGATGATCACACTCAGCCGGTGGTAGAGGTCTTCACGGAACTGCTTTTTATCAATTTCTTCTTTCAGGTTCTTATTGGTAGCCGTAATGATCCGGACGTCCACTTCGATATTCTTATCGCTTCCAACGCGGGTGATCTTGTTCTCCTGAAGGGCGCGCAGTACTTTCGATTGGGCAGACAGGCTCATATCACCGATCTCATCAAGAAACAGGGTGCCGCCGCTGGCCTGCTCAAATTTTCCTTTGCGCTGTTTATGGGCCGAAGTGAAGGCCCCTTTTTCATGCCCGAACAATTCACTCTCAATCAGTTCAGATGGAATGGCGGCACAGTTGACTTCGATAAAAGGACTTGCTCCACGGTTGCTTTTTTCATGCAGCCATCTGGCTACCAGCTCCTTGCCGGTTCCATTGTCACCTGTGATCATGACCCTGGCATCCGTGGGGGCAACCCGGGTGATCATCTCCTTGATCTTAACGATGGCCTCAGACTCACCAATCATTTCATTGGTTTTGCTTATCTTCCGTTTGAGAACCCTTGTCTCGGTGATCAGGTCAGATCTTTCGAGGGCATTCCGGATTGTGATCAACAGCCTGTTCAGGTCAAGCGGTTTTTCCAGGAAATCAAAAGCACCCTTCTTGATTGCCTCGACGGCAATTTCTATATCTCCATGTCCTGAAATCATTATCACCGGCACATCCTTGGGTTGTTCAAGTATTTTTCCCAAAACTTCCATGCCGTCCATTTCCTGCATTTTGATATCGCAGAGAACGACATCAAACTTATTTTCTCCGAACAGTTCGAGTCCAGTGGGACCGTCCTCTGCAGAGAGAACTTCGTGATCTTCTGCCGCCAGTATTTCTGCGAGTGTATTGCGGATACTTTTTTCGTCATCGATTACTAAAATCTTAGCCATGTTAAAAGGATAGTATTATTAAATTGGGTTCACTAACTATGCCGTATCCACTTTGCGATTTCCTTATAGCTTGTCTTCTTGCCATACATCAGTATGCCGGTACGGTAGATCTTTGCGGCCAGCCAGGTCATGCCGATGAATGTAACGACCAGCAGGGCCATGGATAATCCTACCTCCCAATCCGGCACCCCGAAAGGGAGCCTTCCCATCATCACGATGGGTGCTGTGAAGGGGATGATGGAGAACCAGAATGAGACAGAACTGTCGGGATTATTAATGGAATTGATCAGTACCAGGAGTCCCAGGATTAAAGGAATGGTAAGTGGCAGCATGAATTGCTGCGTGTCTGTCTCGTTGTCAACAGCTGCCCCGATGGCGGCAAACATGGCTCCATACAACAGGTATCCCCCCAGGAAATAGAAAATAAATGATCCAAGGGTCAGCGCAAAATTGATGTCTTTCAGGCCGGATAGGAAACCCATGATCTCGTCCATGTCCTCTGACTTTGCCTCAGGTTTTGCTTCTACCGGTCCGGATGACATGATATCCTGAAATATGACCTGCTCAGTTGGTGTCATATTCATTTCAGGGAATAACAGGGTAGTAGTCAGGGTCACCAGGAGGAAGGTAGTTATTACCCAGATCATGAACTGTGTGAGGCCTACCATGGCGATACCAATGATCTTGCCCATCATGAGATGGAAGGGTTTGACCGATGAAATAATAACTTCAACGATACGGGTTACCTTCTCTTCTATCACCCCTCTCATCAACTGGGCGCCGAAAAAGAAGATGAACATATATATCAGGAATCCTCCTAAGTATCCGACTGCCATGGCAACCCCGGTATGGCTTTCTTTCTCCCGTCCGGTTTCCAAGATCTTGATAGTACGGATACTGATACTGGTTTTTACAGATTTCAGGATATTATCCAGATTCTCAATCTCATAGGTTTTTAATTTTTGATCCCGGATGTAATTCTCCATGGCTTTGCTGATATGCATCTTGGTGGCCAGGCTGGGTTGCTTATCAGAATAGAAAATCACCGAGTTTGGTTCGAATGCAACGATATGCGAAATGTATAGCACACCATAATAGCCACCCGTTGAATATGTTTGCTTGATATCATTCAAGCGTGCATTTTCCAGGTAATCAAATTTCAGGTATTCGGTTTCCGGGATGACATTCATGAACAGGTGGGAACTGTCCACAACAGCAATCCGTTTTACTTCCTGGTCCTCCGACATAGCTATCAATGCGGGTACCACCATCAGAGATGCAAAGAGTATAGGGCCAAGTATGGACATAACGATGAAAGACCGTTTCCTAACCCTGGTAGTATATTCCCTCTTGATGATCAGTCCGATTTTGTTCATGGCTCAATTTTCTTTTACCACCTTGATAAATATATCGTTCATGCTGGGGTATACCTCATTGAATGAGATAATATGTACCGATGGAATGAGCAATGACAGGAGCTCATTCTCCGTGGTATGGTGCAGCAGCTTGATCCTGGCCTTATGCAGGTCTCCCTCACTGCTGGTTTCCAGCAGCTGGTAATGATTGTTCAGGGACTGCTTCAGTTTATCTGCCTCACCCTGGAAACCTACTTCATAGGTATCCGATCTGTATCTGTCCCTGATCTCATTGATATCTCCTTCGATCAGGGTCCTGCCTTTGTCGATCAGTGTGATATGATCACATAATTCTTCTACCGATCCCATATTGTGGGTAGAAAATATGATCGTTGCGCCTCCTTCCTTGAGTGAGAGGATCTCCTTCTTGAGCATGTCGGCATTAATGGGATCGAATCCGCTGAAAGGTTCATCGAAGATCAATAATTCGGGTTCATGCAGGATGGTGACAATGAACTGTACCTTTTGTTGCATACCCTTGGAGAGCTCCTCGACTTTCTTGTTCCACCAATCGAGGATCTCGAATTTGCCAAACCATTTTTTCAGTCGGCTCATTGCTTCTTTTTTCGAGAGGCCTTTTAGCTGGGCAAGGTAGAGCGCCTGCTCCCCGACTTTCATCTTTTTATAGAGGCCACGTTCTTCCGGGAGGTATCCAATCCGGGAAATATGCTCAGGGCGTAATTTCTCACCGTTAAAATTCAGGCTCCCTTCATCTGGTGCCGTGATCTGGTTGATGATCCTGATCAGTGTTGTTTTTCCTGCCCCGTTGGGCCCCAGCAGACCGTAAATACTTCCCCTGGGGATACTGACAGAGACCTGGTCAAGGGCTACCGTATTGATAAATTTTTTAACAACCTTCTCAGCCTTAAAGATCTCCTCCATGTGCAGCTTACTTAAAATAACCCTTCATCCGCTCAAAAAAATTCATCTCGCTTTTATCCGGGTGCGGTATAAAATTAGGAGAATCTCCGAACTTCTCAATAAGTTTTTGTTCTTCCTTCGTCAGATTTTTAGGGATCCATACATTGATACTGACCAGCAGGTCCCCCCTGCTGTATCCATTGACATCGGGGATACCTTTATTACGCAAACGAAGGATTTTCCCCGGCTGGGTTCCCGGTTCGATCTTGATCTTCACATTGCTTTCTACGGTAGGGATCTCAACTGCTGCTCCCAGTGATGCCTGGGGGATGCTGATGTGCAGGTTATACAACAGATCATTGCCATCCCGGATTAATTCGGGATGATGTTCTTCCATGATCATGACCATCAGGTCACCATTTATACCACCCCGCCTGGCTGCATTTCCCTTTCCTGATACGGTCATTTGCATGCCCTCGGCCACACCTGCGGGAATACTGATAGGTATGACTTCTTCTTCCTTTACAATCCCTTCACCATAGCATTTCTTGCATTTATTTGTGATGATTTTACCCTCTCCACCACAGGTAGGACAGCTTGTCACTGTTTGCATTTGTCCCAGGAATGTATTGGATACCCTGGTGACCTGCCCATTGCCATTACAGGTACTGCATGTAGAATAGCTGGAGCCTCCATCGGCACCCGTACCATTACAGGAGGAACAGCTTACGTATTTGTTTACCTTGATCTTTTTTTCTGCACCATTGGCAATATCCTGGAGGGTCAGTTTAACTTTTACCCTGAGATTGGATCCCTTTCTGACTGTGCGGGAAGATCTCCTGCTGCCACCAAACCCACCAAACCCACCGAATGCATCCCCGAAGATATCTCCAAAACTTGAAAATATATCCTCGATGGTCATGCCCTGGCCCCCAAATCCACCACCGCCTGCTCCGCCCAGACCGGCATGTCCAAACCTGTCATAACGGGCCTTTTTGTCATCGTCGCTCAAAACCTCGTAAGCTTCAGCAGCCTCCTTAAACTTTTCTTCGGCACTGTCATCTCCCGGGTTTTTGTCCGGATGATATTTCAGGGCCTGTTGGCGGTAGGCTTTCTTAATGTCCTCTTTGGAGGCATTTTTCGAGACGTCAAGTATTTCATAAAAATCTCTCTTTCCCATTATTCTCCTATAACTACTTTTACATAACGCAGGACTTTCTCATTCAGGAAATAGCCCCTTTCGATGATGTCCACCACCTTGCCTTTCAGCTTCTTTTCGGGTGTGGGGATCTTTGTAACTGCATCGTGTAGATCCGTATCAAATTCCTGGTGCATGGCCTCAATTTCCCTGACCCCTTGCTGACCTAGGTATTCTTTGAACATATTATAGATCAAATGCATCCCCTCCTTGACAGCATCCAGGTCCTTTGCTTCTTCGATCGATTTCATAGCTCTTTCAAGATTATCGAGTACAGGTAGTATCCTGGCAAATATGTCTTCACCGGCCTGTTTGCTCAGCTCGAATTTTTCCTTCATGGTACGCTTGCGGTAATTATCAAAATCGGCCGACAGCCTAAGGTATTTTTCCTCATGTTCCTGCAATTCCTGTTCGAGTGCCTTCAGCCTGGTTGATTCTTCAGGCTTCTTTTTGGTCCTGGCAGTTTTTGGCCTTGTACCGGCACTTTTTTGCTTACGACCATCAACCTTCTTCTCTTCAGCTTCCTTGCTTCCAGTGATATCCTCGATATTCTCTTTGTTTGCCATTTATCAGCTCATTTTAATAATAATGATATGTGTCCCATCCTCAGCAAATGTTTTGCCAAGATTAAATTCAGGACAAATTGACATGCCAGCAAATATCACTGGGTATTTTGACAGATAACAGGGATTACTTCTGCAATTCAGACAGTTTTGTGTGAAGATTGTCACCACGAAGATCGCTGACATGGGATGGCCAGGAAAGCCTATCTGCCTTGATTGCCTTCATCCACGATTCCTTGCTGCGATCGAGGGAAACTGAGTAAATGGTAAATCCTTTTCCATTCTCGAATGAGCTATCCTTGAATGAATTAAAAGCTTGAACAAGGTTTGGGTTTTCATCGCGGCAAGGACCGCACCAGGAAGCCCAGAAATCAATCAGGATCAGCTGTCCCCTTAATGACGAAAGGGCAATTTTCTTTCCCTCGGGCGATGTATACGTTAATGCAGGACCGGTGTCACCGATATTCAAGCCAACAGTAGGAGCCGATTCACTCTTGACAGGGCCTGTTGAACTGAAGGCCATAGAAAAAATTACATGCGGGTAATGTCGGCTCCGATATTATTCAGGCGTTGTTCAATATTCTCGTAGCCGCGGTCGATTTGTTCGATATTATGGATGGTACTGGTTCCTTCTGCCGAAAGGGCAGCGATCAACAGTGCCACGCCTGCACGGATATCGGGTGAACTCATGGTGGTAGGCCGTAAGGGATATTGCCTGTCGATACCTATAACTGTTGCGCGGTGGGGATCGCAAAGGATTATCCGGGCGCCCATATCGATCAGCTTATCAACAAAGAACAACCTGCTTTCGAACATTTTCTGGTGTATCAGGACGCAGCCCTTAGCCTGTGTGGCAACAACCAGGAATACACTCAGCAAATCCGGTGTCAGTCCGGGCCATGGAGCATCGGCAATGGTCATTATAGATCCGTCTATAAATGTTTCTATCTCATAATGCTCCTGCCGGGGAACGTAAAGATCATCCTGTTCCTGCCTGATCTCAATTCCCAATTTTCTGAATTGTTCAGGTATGATCCCGAGGTTTTCAACTGAGACATTTCTGAGTGTGAGTTCAGAGTGGGTAAGTGCTGCCATCCCGATAAAACTGCCAACCTCGATCATGTCGGGCAGAAGAATGTGTTCACAGCCATGAAGGGATCCTGTGCCTTGGACGGTCAGAAGGTTTGAGCTGATCCCATCGATCTTTGCCCCCATGCGGATCAACATATTACACAGTTGCTGGATATATGGCTCACAGGCGGCATTGTATATGATTGTGGTGCCCTTGGTCAGTACTGCACACATCAGGATGTTGGCGGTGCCGGTGACCGAGGCTTCATCGAGCAACAAATAACATCCCTGCAGTGCAGGAGCATTGACAGAATACAACCGGGAAGCCTGGTCATAGCTGAATGATGCTCCGAGGCGTTGAAAACCTATAAAATGTGTGTCCAGCCTTCTGCGGCCAATTTTATCCCCTCCGGGTGCAGGTACATAACCCTTTCCAAACCTTGCCAGCAAAGGCCCCAGGACCATTATGGACCCCCTCAGGCTGGTCCCCTTATCCCTGAACTCATCACTCCTCAGATAATCGAGATCTATGTCTTTTGCTTGAAAGGTATAAGTGCCTTTGACGGGATTGCTAACTACCACTCCCATGGCGTCCAGCAGGGAGATCAGGTTGGTGACATCACGGATATCGGGTATGTTCCTGATGGTGACTTTTTCATCTGTCAGTAAACTGGCACAGATTACCTGTAATGCCTCGTTTTTGGCACCCTGGGGAGTGAGTGTGCCGGAAAGGGGTTTCCCCCCGTTCACAACAAATGTGCCCATGCGGGTTATTTCTTTTTTGGCGGTCTTTTCTTTTTGCTCTTTGACATGATATCCCTGGTCTCAGCAAGCTTCAATTCATCCCCCACAACGATCTTTCCTCCTGAAAGGGTCTTCAGGTCTTCGAAAATGGATCTATCATCTACCACATCCCTGTTCCAGGTGAGATAGCATTTCTTCATATGATTGGCTATCAGTCTGATCAATGCATTCCTTTCTTCACCTTCCTTGAATTCGCACGCTTCTTTGATCAGCAATTCAATGATCTTGCCGTAATGCTTATACCTGATATTATAGTCATTATAGGGAACCTGTTTGGGCTTCTCAAACAGAGTTTCACGGGTAGGTTTCTCGTACGGGGAATCAATATCCAGTTTAAAATCTGATATGATGAACAGGTGGTCCCATAATTTATGTTTAAAATCGGTGACGTCCCTCAGGTGGGGATTGAGGTTCCCCATGATCGCGATGATGGCCCGGGCTGCCTTATTTCTATCTTCCTTGTCCTCAATCTGTACGGCATATTCAACCATCTTCTGAATGTTCCGTCCGTATTCCGGGAGCACCATCATCGACCGCTGTGAATTATAATCGTATTCCATTAAAATGAATTTAAATGCAAATGAACGCAAATCTGCGGGGATTTCAAAATGTTTTCAATTCCTGCTATCGGATGATCTTCAATTTGGCAAACTTCAGCAGGAGTTGTTTCTGTCCATGTTCCTTGAAGAATACTGTTGCCTTCCTGCCGGGCAGTTCTCCTTCCAGGTTAATGATCTTTCCCGAACCGAATCGTGGATGTTCCACCTGCATTCCTGTCTGGATTTCAGCCGGATCATCTGCTGTAAACTGGGTCCCTGAGGATAAAGCGGGAGTGGCCCTGGAAACGGGCTTCATCCTTTTTATCTTTTCGGTTATTACAGGTACACGCTCCACCCTTTTTTGTGAGGGTTTCCATACGGGTTGAAATGAGTCCACCCGCGTTTCCTCCAATGGCTGGTCAATATATTCCGGTTCGATTTCCCGGATAAAACGACTGGGGACAGAGTTGACCGGAACACCCCAGCGGTAGCGCGTAGTTGCATAGCTAAGGGTGACCTGTTCCATGGCACGGGTGACAGCCACATAAAACAACCTTCTCTCTTCCTCAATCTCCTCTCTTGTATTTGAAGACATGCGGGATGGGAACAACTCTTCTTCCAGTCCGGTTACATAAACAAACCTGTATTCCAGTCCCTTGGCCGCATGAGCGGTCATGATGGTTACCTTGTCCCTGTCCTCCTCCTTCTCACTGTCCGCATCGGTTAGCAGGGATACACTCTGGAGAAAGGACTCAAGGATTGTATCTTCCGCTTCTTCCTGGGATTCCACAAATTCCTTGATCCCGTTCAGGATTTCCTGAAGGTTCTCCCATTTGCTCAGATTTTCTGGTGAATTCTGATAATGAAGGTCCTTCATGATCCCTGAACTTTCTGCAATAGAATAGGCCAGGTCGAAAGCTTCCATGGTCTGAAGATTATCCCGGTATCCTTTAATCAGTGCTGTAAATGCCTTCAACTTACGAATGGTCCCCTGGTTAAATATGCCGGAATGATCATCCAGTGACTGGAGGATGTCCCAGATCCTTTTGTCCTGGTTGGCCGCGATCTCCTCCAGCCTGGAAACGGTTGTCTGGCCAATCCCACGGGCAGGGTAGTTGATGATCCTGCGAAGGGCTTCTTCATCATACGGGTTCACCGTCAGTCTGAAATAGCCCAGGAGATCTTTGATCTCTTTTCTCTGGTAAAACGATAGGCTGCCATATACCTTGTAAGGGATATTCAGTTTCCGGAGGGCTTCCTCGAAGATCCTGGACTGGGCATTGGTCCGGTACAGGATGGCGATATCCCGGTGGTGCAACTGATGTGCATATACAGCATCCTTTATCAGGTTGGCGATGAGGTATCCTTCCTCATTATCTGTGGCTGCCCTTATGAGTTTGATCTTTTCCCCCGTCTCTTTCTCTGACCAGATCTTCTTGCTTATCTGGTCACGGTTTTTGGCGATAATACTGTTGGCGGCTTCGACGATGTTCCGGGTAGAGCGGTAGTTCCTTTCCAGCTTAAAAAGCCCGTATTCCGGGTAATCATGTTTAAAGTTCAGGATATTCTCTATTCTCGCCCCCCTGAAAGAATATATGCTCTGGGCATCATCTCCCACCACACATATATTTTTGTACCTGGAAGATAACTGGTTGATGATCTTGTACTGCAGGTAATTTGTATCCTGGTATTCATCCACCAGGATATACCTGAATTGTTCCTGGTACCTGGCAAGGACCTCAGGGAAGTCCCGGATCAGGATATACAGATTCAATAAAAGGTCATCGAAATCCATGGCATCGGATTTCTTGCATCTGATAGCATATAATTTATAAATGTCTGCGATTCTGGGTTTCCGGGTTCGCTTATCCGTTTCCATTAATTGTGCACTGGAAAAATATGCCTGGGGAGTAATAAGGTTATTTTTGGACGAGGAGATCCGGCCATATATCTCACCTGGTTTATAGATCTGGTCATTCAGGTCCAGTTCCTTAATGATCTTCTTAATAAGGCTTTTAGAATCAGAGGTATCATAGATAGTGTAGGTAGAAGGATATCCCAGCAAATGTCCTTCCCTCCGGAGGATCTTTGAGAAAACAGAATGGAAGGTGCCCATCCAAAGATACCGGGCCAGCTCTGGCCCGACAAGCTTTCCTATCCTTTCCTTCATTTCCCTGGCTGCCTTGTTGGTGAAAGTCAGTGCAAGGATATTGCCGGGAGGGATATCCTGGCTGAGCAGGTAAGCGATCCTGTATGTCAGGACCCTTGTTTTCCCGGAACCTGCTCCCGCAATGACCAGGCTTGGACCATTAATTGCCAGGACGGCTTTCTGCTGTGCATTGTTCAGATCTTTGATGAAATCTTTCCCCATATCTTTCCGGTAGCTGCCAAAATTAATGATTTTTTCTTCTCAGAGATTATTTATCTTTGCCACTTTAAATTGTGTGTCGATAATAAAAAGTTACCTAACCCAGTTATTAAGGGTATATCGCTTTCAAACCTGTTAATGAGATCAGCAGAGGTATTCATATCACGTATTTTCCTTATATGTTTTTTAGCAGTGAATTTCGGTGTTTCGAATGCCCAGATAAGTTCTCCCACTGCAAATTTTTATGATACCCTGGAATACCCTGTTTTCCCTGTGGAGGACCCCTATTTCATCTTTCATACTGCCTCTCCCGGGACCCATGTCCAGGGATCATTACTGGCAACACCGCCTTACGGAACAGCAGGATTTGATTTCAGCTGGAGCATGTATAATCCTTCCACTAATACTTTCGATCCTCCTTTCCATTCGGAATCCGGGGTTGCTACCTCCAGGGTTGACGACCTGGATCCGGGTTGCTACCAGGTGCATATTACCGCCCTTGACCTTGACACCAACCTAAGGGCATGGGTGTTTTCCAATGATTCCTATGTGGAAGTGGAAAAGGATGGAAATGGCAAGATAAAACCCTACAAATACACCTGCGATTACCTTTGGCTGAACGGGATAGCGGAAGCAGATATCCATACCTATTATGACCTTGCCAACGGGAATCCTGTAAACCTGCCAAACGGGATGACCTTTGAGTGGACGTCTGATGACGCTGAATACGAGATCATGGGTGCAAAAAGGTTCCTCAACCTGATCATTTATAATAATCCCCCTTATTCACAGCCGCCTACCAAGGATACACGGTTTACCCTGACGGCAGTGGATAGTTTTGGCCTGTCACGGGCAGATGAAGTATTGTACGAGAGTGTGCATGTCAAGGCTGAGTTTGCCACTTATATTGAAGACATGCAAAATCCCGGTAATTGGATAGAAGAGGTAAATCCATCGGGGGAAGCACCCCTCGAGGTGCGGTTTATCAACCTGTCGGAAAACGGGGTTGAATTTCAGTGGACCCTGGTAGACAGTGCCAAAACCGGTGAGGAGGATTCAGAGGTCATTACTGAATCAATAGATGATTCAGTGGTTTATACCTATTATATTCCGGACCATTATTACCCGACTATGACCGCCTTTAGTGAGGCAGGTTGTGTTGATTCCTTTCCATCAGGAACCAGGGTCGACATACAGGTCGAACCATCCGAACTGGATGCCCCCAATGTTTTCACTCCCAACGGGGACGGGGTCAATGATTTTTTCCTAGTCAATGCAAAGTCCCTAAAGTCCTTCAAAATCACCATCTTCAGTCGTTCCGGCCGCAAGATATATGAATTTGTACAGACCGAGGAGAAGTTCGAATGGGATGGTTGGGATGGAACCATCGATGGCAAAGGGGAGAATTATGCCCAGCCAGGGGTGTACTATTATGTGATCGAAGCTGTGGGATGGGATGCCGAACGATACCGGGGCCATCCTCCCTACAAAGGTTTCGTCTACCTTTACCGCGAAAGCGAATAGGGTTTCATTATATCCTTCCCAGGAGGTTTTATTCTTCTTCCTGCTCTGCCTCGTAAGAACGCAGTAATTGTTCCTGGATGTCTGGCGGAACCTGGGTATATTCAGCGAACTTCATGCTGTACATGGCACGCCCGTGGGTCAGTGAACTCAGTGCAGTAGAATATTTGTTCAGTTCTGCCAGGGGTACCTTTGCAGAAATCTTTTCAAATCCCTTCTCACTATTCATCCCAACCACAATGGCCCTTCTTCCCTGGAGGTCACTCATCACATCACCCATACGGTCGGCAGGTACGAGCACCTCCACATCGTAAACAGGTTCCATGATCTTGGGACCGGCAATCTTGAAGGCTTCACGAAAGGCATTTCTTCCGGCCAGTTTAAATGAGATTTCATTGGAATCCACCTGGTGCATCTTCCCGTCGTAGACGAATACCCTGATATCCCTGGCATAAGAACCGGTCAGCGGTCCTTCTTCCATTTTTTCCATGATCCCTTTCAGGATGGCTGGCAAAAAGCGTGCATCGATAGCCCCTCCGACGATACAATTATGATATATAAGTTTGCCTCCCCAGTCGAGGGATATCTCTTCCTTATTTCTGATGGATATTTTGATATCCTTGCCATTTACCCTGAATGTAGAAGGATCCGGTGAACCTTCCGTGTAAGGCTCGATGATCATATGGACCTCTCCGAATTGTCCGGCTCCCCCGGATTGCTTTTTATGGCGGTAATATGCCTGGGCAACCCTGGTGATGGTCTCCCGGTAGGGTATCCTGGGCGGTATAAATTTGGTCTGCACATGATAAGTATTTTCCAGGTGCCATTTCACGATATTCAGGTGATGCTCTCCCTGTCCGTTCAGGATGATCTGCTTTAATTCCTTTGAATACTCCACCGTTACTGTGGGATCGGCCTCATGAATCCGGGTCAGAGCTTCTCCGAGCTTCTCTTCATCCCCCTCCGTTAGCGGTTTGATGGCTGTTCTGAATTTGGGCTCAGGGAAGCTTAGATCTGCAAGTTGTAAATTGGTATTGGACGAGAGTGTATGACTCGTTTTTGTATTTTTCAGTTTAACAGTACCACCAATATCGCCTGCACTCAATTTGCTCAACTTATTCCTGGTCTTGCCGGCCACGGCATACAATTGGGACAATCTTTCCTTTGTGCGGGTATTGTTGTTGGTAAGGTCAATCCCCTCGGTGATATTTCCGGAGATAACCTTGAAATAATTGATCTCCCCGATGTGGGACTCATATTCAGTCTTAAAAACAAAGATGGTGGGATCTCCCGTTGGATTGCATTTAATATCCTTGCCATCGATGGTTTTTTCATTGGTCATGTCACAGGGTGAAGGAAAAACATTGGTGATGAATTGCATCAGGCGGCCAACGCCTATATTATTGCTGGCAGCAGCACACATGACCGGGCTGATCCCGTTTTCGATCAGGCCCGTGGTGATCCCTTTCCTCATTTCGTCCTCACTCAGTGAATCATTCTCGAAAAACAGCTCCATGAGGGTCTCATCATTTTCTGCAGCCTTCTCTACCAGTTCACCATGCAGTTCCTCAGCCTGTGCCTTATGTTCTTCAGGTATATCTGAAACAGTTGGTTTGCCACCGTCTTTTGGATACTTATACATTTTCATCTGGAGTACATCGATGATGGTATCAAAAGTCGGACCTGCATTCACCGGGTATTGGATCTGGGCCACTTTGCTCCCAAAATGCTCTTTCAGGGATTCCAGGCTCTTCTCATAGTTTGCCTTATCATGGTCGCACTGGTTGAGAACATATACAACCGGCATATTTTTCTGGCTGGCATATCGCTGGTGGATCTCTGTTCCCACTTCTACCCCGTTCTGAACATTGATCACCATCAGGCCTACATCAGTGACACGCAGGCTGGATATTACACCTCCGATGAAATCATCTGCACCCGGTGTATCTATTATATTGATCTTTTTGTCTGCAAATTCCGTGTAAAGGACAGATGAATAAATAGACCTTTCGTTTTCCTGTTCAATCTCTCTGAAATCAGAGACCGTATTTTTTTGATCCACATCACCCTTTCTTGAAATAATGCCTCCTTCCAGTAGCATGGATTCTGCCAGTGTTGTTTTTCCGGAACCTGAATTTCCCAGGAGAACGATGTTTTTTACCTGATCAGTCTGGTAAGTTTTCATGAAGTTATTATGGTTTTAAATGTTATTATTCTGTGGGAATATGTGTCTTATCCTGAAGCCGTTATTTACTGGCTGAAAATGGACTTGCAAAAGTAATATTTTTTTAAAAAGAACCAAGTTGAAAAGGCATTTTTGAAACCAGCATTTCAGCCGGGTATTAGAAGGCGTTAAAAAGTCCATAAAACAGGGTCTGAAAACGGGTGGGAAACGTCCTAATTCCCAGTAAAATCGGCAGGAAGATGCCAAAGGCAGAAAATCGCAGAATTTTTTATTGTTTTTTAAAAAAAAAAGATACCTTTGCGAACCGATTTACTAAAGTAGTTTTAACCCATTAAAAACGGCGATATTATATGCCTACAATAGAACAGTTAGTAAGAAAAGGAAGAAAGAAAAACATCGAGAAAAGCAAGGCTCCTGCATTGGATGCCTGCCCACAGAGAAGAGGTGTTTGTGTGCGTGTTTACACTACCACGCCAAAGAAACCTAATTCAGCGATGAGGAAAGTGGCCAGGGTAAGGCTGACAAACCAGAAGGAAGTGAACGCATATATCCCGGGAGAAGGGCATAATCTCCAGGAACACTCTATTGTGCTGATCAGGGGTGGCAGGGTGAAGGATCTTCCGGGTGTCAGGTATCACCTGATACGAGGTGCGCTGGATACTTCCGGAGTGGAAGGGCGGACGCAACGCCGATCAAAATATGGTACGAAAAGGCCCAAGAAGTAAAACCTATATAATATTATAATATATAATGAGAAAGGGAAGACCTAAAAAGCGGATCTTACTGCCCGACCCAAAATATAAGGACAGGCTGGTTACACAATTTGTAAACAACCTGATGTTCAGTGGCAAAAAGAGTACTGCACTCACTATTTTCTATGAGGCTATTGATTTGGTTGATGAAAAGGTGAAAGAAGAAGGGAAAACTCCGCTGGATATATGGAAGCAGGCACTAAGTAACATTACCCCTCAGGTAGAGGTGAAGAGCCGCAGGGTAGGTGGAGCAACTTTCCAGGTACCCATAGAGGTTCGGCAGGAAAGAAAGGTTTCTCTCAGTATGAAAAATATGATCAATTTCGCCAGGCAGCGTTCAGGACGGTCAATGAGTGAAAAACTCGCCGCCGAAATAGTAGCTGCTTACAAACTTGAAGGTGGCGCGTTTAAAAGAAAGGAAGATATGCATAGAATGGCAGAGGCGAACAAGGCCTTTGCACATTTCAGAATATAACACTGAGACGTTTGAAGGGATTGCATTACAATCATGAACAAAGACCTGGAATATACAAGGAATATTGGTATTATGGCTCACATAGATGCCGGAAAGACCACCACGACGGAGAGGATTCTGTTCTATACGGGTCTTACACATCGCATTGGTGAGGTTCATGATGGTGCAGCAACCATGGACTGGATGATCCAGGAGAAGGAACGTGGCATTACCATTACTTCAGCCGCGACCACATCCTTCTGGAATTACAACGATCAGGAATACAAGATCAATATAATAGATACCCCGGGGCATATTGATTTCACAGTTGAGGTAGAAAGATCCCTGAGGGTGCTTGACGGTACCGTTGCCGTGTTCTGTGCGGTGGGTGGTGTTGAACCGCAGTCTGAAACCGTATGGAGGCAAGCCAATAGATACAAGGTGCCGAGAATTGCTTTTGTGAATAAAATGGACCGCGTTGGAGCGGATTTTTTTCGTGTGGTCACCGAGATCCAGGAAAAACTGGGTGCCCGTCCTGTCCCCATGCAGATCCCTATAGGATCAGAGGGAAATTTCACAGGTGTCATTGACCTGATTGAAAGAAGGGCCATACAGTGGGTTGAAGACGAGGCCATGGGGATGAAATATGTGTATACAGATATTCCTGAAGACCTGATAGAGGAGACTGAAAATTGGAGGGAAAACCTGGTAGAGGCAGTATGCGAGCAGGATGATGACCTTCTGGAAAGGTATTTTGAGGACAGGGAGTCAATAACTGTTGAGGAGTTCATGGAAGTGACCCGCAAGGCGGTGGTCGATCTCAAGATCGTACCTGTATTTTGCGGAGCAGCCTTCAAGAACAAGGGGATACAGCGTTTGCTGGATGGGATCGTTGCACTGCTTCCAAGTCCAATCGATGTTGGAGCAGTGAAGGGGCAAAATCCTTTTATCAAAAAAGAAGAGGAAAGGAATCCGGACTCCTCTGAGGCTCTCACGGCACTGGCCTTTAAAATTGCCACCGATCCCTTTGTTGGCAGGCTTGCCTATCTGAGGGTGTATTCCGGCACATTAAAAGCCGGTGACCAGGTATTAAATTCCCGGTCAAACAAAAAAGAAAGGATAACACGGCTGTACCAGATGCATGCCAACAAGCAGAATCCGAAAGAGATGATTGAGGCAGGCGATATCTGTGCTGTGGTCGGGTTTAAGGATATCAAAACCGGAGATACACTTTGTGATCCCAGGAAACCGATAGCCCTTGAGACCATGGAATTCCCGGATCCTGTGATCAGTATTGCCGTCGAGCCAAAGACCCAGGATGATATTGCTAAGCTGGGTCTGGCTTTGGGAAAACTGATGGAAGAAGATCCCACATTCCAGGTAAAGGTAAATGAGGATACCGGGCAGACAGTCCTCAGCGGTATGGGTGAACTTCATCTGGAGATCCTGATGGACAGGCTGAAAAGGGAATTCAATGTGGAATGCAACCAAGGGATACCGCAGGTAAATTATAAGGAAGCCATCACCCAGTCCATTGAGCACCGTGAGGTGTTTAAAAAGCAAACGGGCGGCCGTGGGAAATTTGCTGATATTACCTTCAGGATTGAACCTGCGGATGATGATGTAATCGGACTACAGTTCATCAACGAGGTGAAAGGCGGCAATGTTCCCAGGGATTTCATCCCCTCAGTGAAAAAAGGATTCGAGGGAGCGATGAGAAACGGACCACTGGCAGGTTTTCCACTTGATAAGTTGAAGGTCACGCTGCTCGATGGTTCCTCTCACCCGGTTGATTCGGACCAGCTGGCATTTGAAATTGCGGCAAAAATAGGTTACCGGAACGCCACCAGGAAGGCTAATCCTGTTTTAATGGAACCCATTATGGCCGCTGAGGTAGTAACACCCGAAGAGTATATGGGCGATATAATATCAGATTTTAACCGCCGCAGGGGACAGGTTGAGGGGATGGAAAGCAGGGCAGGTGCCAGGGTGATCAAGGCCAAGGTCCCGCTTGCCGAGAAATTTGGTTATGTGACTGTGCTCAGATCACTTTCTTCGGGCAGGGCAACATCCACCATGGAATTTTCTCATTATGATGAGGTTCCTCCTGAAATATCAAAACAGCTGTTGGAGAAAATGCAGGGAAGGACGCTGTTTGCTTAATGAATATTATTGTTAACATATAAGATAATACATGAGCCAGAAGATTAGAATAAAGCTGAAATCATACGATCACAATCTGGTTGATAAATCAGCAGAAAAGATCGTGAAGACAGTAAAATCCACCGGGGCTGTCGTGAGCGGACCAATACCGCTGCCAACGCACAAGCGGATTTTTACTGTTCTTCGATCGACGTTTGTAAATAAGAAATCGAGGGACCAGTATGAGCTGAGTTCCTATAAGAGGCTGCTGGATATTTACAGTTCCACACCCAAGACCATTGATGCCTTGATGAAACTGGAATTACCCAGCGGTGTGGAAGTTGAAATTAAAGTGTAATAAATAAATTTATAGTAAGATGCCAGGTTTAGTAGGTAAAAAGGTTGGTATGACTTCGGTCTTTAATGAGGAGGGAAAGAATATTCCCTGTACAGTGATTGAGGTAAAGCCAAACGTTGTAACCCAGATCAAGACAGTTGATCATGATGGGTACAACGCGGTCCAGCTTTCCTATGATGAGAAGAAGGAAAAGCATACTACCAACGCCATGTTAGGGCACTTTAAGAAGGCCAAGACTACTCCCAAGAAAAAGACCATTGAACTGAAGGGGTTTGTAAAAGACTGGAAACCCGGCGATGTAATATCGGTCGATTATTTTGACGATGATACCTGGCTTGATGTATCGGGTATTTCCAAGGGAAAAGGTTTCCAGGGTGTGGTAAAGAGGCACGGATTTGCCGGCGTTAATGATGCCACGCACGGACAGCATAACCGGATGAGGGCCCCTGGCTCACTGGGTGCATCTTCAAATCCATCCCGCGTTTTCAAGGGAATGAAAATGGCCGGGCAGACCGGCGGTGAAAGGGTTAAAGTCATTAACCTCCGGGTAGTGAAGATCATTCACGATCAAAACCTTCTCCTGCTGAAAGGATCAGTCCCCGGCGCAAACGGATCATATTTAATCATTGAAAAGTAATGAAGTTATCAGTTTTAAATATTGCAGGTGAGGACACCGGTAAGAAAGTTGATCTAAAAAAGGATGTTTTTGAGATTGAGCCGAATGATCATGCGATTTACCTGGACGTAAAGCAATACCTGGCAAATAACCGGCAGGGAACACACAAGACCAAGGAGCGTGCTGATATTACTGGCAGTACCCGTAAGATCAAGCGGCAGAAGGGAACAGGAACAGCCCGTGCCGGCAGCATCAAATCTCCAATATTCAGAGGGGGGGGCAGAACTTTTGGTCCCAGGCCCAGAAGTTATGGCTTCAAACTCAACAGAAAATTGAAACAGCTGGCAAGAAAGTCTGCCCTGACCTATAAAGCCAAAGATAAAGGCATTCTGGTGGTTGAGGATTTTTCCCTGGAAGTGCCTAAAACAAGAGAGTTTTACGATATCCGCAAAAGCCTGAATGTCGACAATAAAAAGTCATTGCTGGTTCTATCCGAACCTAATCAGAATATATATTTATCATCTCGGAACCTGGAAGACTCTAAGGTCATAACGGTGTCAGAATTAAATACATATGACATCATGAATGCATCTGTTGTGATTTTTGTTGAGAGTTCACTTGACGTTCTTCAGAAGAGTGCATCTTAATTTAACCGGACATGGAAATTTTAATTAAACCGATAGTAACCGAGAAGATGACCGAGCTTGGGACAGATTTGAACAGGTATGGTTTTGTGGTACACAAGAATGCCAATAAAATTCAGATCAAGCAGGCTGTTGAGAAAATGTATGGAGTGTCGGTTGAGTCGGTCAACACCCTACGATATGGTGGGAAAGCAAAATCACGGTTTACAAAAAGCGGTGTCGTAACCGGAAAAACAAAATCATATAAGAAAGCAATAGTTACCCTTGCAGAAGGTGAAATGATTGATTTCTATAGCAATATCTAGGAAAAATGGCGGTTAGGAAATTTAAACCTGTAACACCAGGTCAGAGACAGAAAGTCATCAGCACCTTCGATGAAATTACCAGGAGTACGCCTGAAAAATCCCTCGTTAAGCCCATGAAAAGATCAGGAGGCAGGAACAATTCTGGCAAGATGACCATGCGGTATATGGGAGGCGGACATAAAAAGAGATACAGGGTGATTGATTTTCAACGTAAGAAGGATGGAATGCCTGCAGTTGTTAAATCCGTTGAATATGATCCGAACCGGTCCGGCAGAATCGCCCTTGTGGTTTATGAAGATGGTGAAAAGAGATACATTGTTGCACCCAACGGGTTGAAAGTTGGCCAGAAGATCATGTCAGGCAAGGATGCCAGTCCCGATGCGGGAAATGCTTTGAAGCTGGGAGATATGCCCCTGGGTACCATTGTCCACAATATTGAACTGAGACCCGGACAGGGAGCCGCACTGGCTCGCAGCGCCGGTTCCTATGGCCAGCTAACATCCAGGGATGGAAAATATGCTATCATCAAGCTGCCTTCAGGTGAATCCAGGATGGTACTGACCACCTGCAAGGCTACTGTGGGTACCGTATCGAATCCTGACCACGATTTGGAAAAATCAGGGAAAGCAGGACGGAATCGCTGGCTGGGCCGCAGGCCAAGAGTACGTGGAGTTGCCATGAACCCGGTCGATCACCCTATGGGTGGAGGAGAAGGAAAGGCTTCAGGAGGGCACCCAAGATCCAGAACCGGATTATTGGCCAAAGGTTACAAGACCAGGTCCAAGAAGAAGGACTCGAACAGATATATTGTGGAAAAAAGGAAAACTAGGAAATAAATTAATCTGATTATATAATGAGCCGATCACTGAAAAAAGGTCCATTTATTGACTTTAAACTGGATAAGAGAATTTCAGACATGAATGATTCGGGAAGGAAATCGGTCATAAAGACCTGGTCAAGAAGGTCCGTGATCTCTCCTGATTTTGTGGGACATACAATCGCTGTTCACAACGGTAATAAATTCATCCCGGTTTATATTACGGAAAACATGGTAGGGCATAAGCTTGGTGAATTTGCACCCACCAGAATTTTTCGGGGACATGGAGGGAGAGCCCGGTAAGGTTGGATAAAGGTTTATAAAACATTCAGACAATGGGAGTCAGAAAAAGAAACAGAGCAAACCAGATAAAGGAAGATAAGCAGAGTAAATATTTTGCTGTTTTAAAAAACTGTCCTACATCTCCAAGAAAAATGAGGCTGGTAGCAGACCAGGTCCGAGGAGAGGGCGTGAACAGGGCGCTTGATATCCTTAAGTTTAGCCCAAAGGAAGCATCACACAGGCTTGAAAAGCTGATCTTATCAGCAATTTCTAATTGGCAGTCGAAGAATGAAGGGGTCAGGATTGAAGACAGCAGCCTCTATGTGAAGGAAATATATGTAGACAGTGGCAGGGTCTTAAAAAGACTGCGGCCGGCTCCCCAGGGGAGAGCACACCGGATCAGGAAAAGATCCAATCATATAACCGTTGTTCTGGATAGTGCAATTACTAATGAATCTTAAAGATATTTAGATGGGACAGAAAACAAATCCAATAGCAAATCGTCTGGGAATCATCAAAGGTTGGGACTCTAACTGGTACGGGGGGAATGATTATTCTACCAAACTGGTTGAAGACAACAAAATCCGTGAATACCTCAATGAAAGACTTGCTAAGGCCAGTATTTCCAAAATCATCATTGAAAGAACGCTGAAGCTGATCACGGTAACGGTAAATACAGCCAGACCAGGGATCATCATTGGAAAAGGCGGACAGGAGGTGGATAAGCTCAAGGAAGAATTGAAAAAGATCACCAAAAAGGAAGTACAGATTAATATCTACGAAGTCAAACGACCGGAACTGGATGCTACCATTGTAGCGAACAATATAGCACGTCAGGTAGAGGGGAAGATCTCTTTCAGGAGAGCCATTAAGATGGCCATTGCTTCTACCATGCGTATGGGAGCTGAAGGGATCAAGGTACTGATCAGTGGAAGACTGGGGGGTGCAGAAATGGCCCGTTCCGAGATCTATAAGGAAGGACGCATCCCACTCCATACATTACGTGCAGATATTGATTATGCCATTTGTGAAGCCCGCACCAAAGTGGGTGTTATCGGGATCAAGGTATGGATCTGTAACGGTGAGGTATTTGGCAAGAGAGACCTTTCTCCCAACATCGGCGTGAAAAGCACAAAACCAAAGGGTGGCGGGTATAAGAAAAGACGGAAATAATAATAAGATATAGAGCATGTTACAACCGAAGAAAACCAAATACAGAAGAAGGCAGAAAGGCAGGATGAAGGGGAATTCCCAGCGTGGCCATCAGCTCTCATTCGGGTCTTTTGGTATTAAGGCCATGGAGGCAAGCTGGATCACAGGCCGTCAGATCGAAGCTGCCAGGCAGGCAGTGACAAGGCATATGAAGAGAGAGGGTCAGTTATGGATCCGTATCTTCCCTGACAAGCCTATTACCAAGAAGCCCGCGGAAGTAAGGATGGGTAAGGGAAAAGGTGCTCCGGAAGGATTTGTTGCACCGGTTACCCCGGGGAGGATCCTGATTGAGATTGAAGGAGTTTCTTTTGAGGTAGCCAAGGAGGCGCTGAGGCTGGGTTCGCAGAAATTTCCTGTCCCCACCAAGTTTGTGGTCAGGCATAACTTTGAGGAACAGGCCACTTAATGAAGAATAATCGAGAACGAATTTAATTATATGCGTCGTGAAGCAATCAGAGATAACTGAATTACCGAATAATGAACTCATGGAGATGCTGGATAATGAAAAAGATTTTCTGGCACGCCTTCGGCTGAATCATGCCATATCCCCCCTGGATAATCCCAACAAGATCGTGGTTGCCAGACGGAATATTGCCAGGATGATTACCGAGGTGAACCGCCGGAACAAACAATCACAAACAGTATCCGAGTAAAGATCATTAGATAATGGAAAGAAATAAAAGAAGAGAACGAGTCGGCGTGGTGGTCAGCAACAAGATGGAGAAATCCATTGTAGTGGCCGTTAAGAGGAAAGTAAAACATCCCATTTATGGTAAGTTTGTAAACAAGACTACACGCTTTGTGGCCCATGATATAGAAAATACATGCAACATAGGTGATACAGTAAAGATCATGGAAACCAGGCCATTAAGTAAAACGAAGAACTGGAGATTAATAGAAATAGTTGAAAGAGCCAAGTAATCATGATACAACAAGAAAGCAGATGCGCAGTAGCAGATAACAGTGGTGCAAAAGAAGTTTTGTGCATCCGGGTATTAGGCGGAACCGGAAGGAGGTATGCTTCCATCGGGGATATGATCGTGGTGACCGTTAAGAGTGCCCTGCCCTCCAGCGAGATTAAGAAAGGGACCGTCACCAAGGCTGTAGTTGTCAGGACCAAGAAAGAAGTCAGAAGACCTGACGGATCTTACATCCGGTTTGATGACAATGCTGTTGTATTACTGAATAATCTGGATGAAATCAGGGGCACACGAATATTCGGACCTGTTGCCCGTGAACTGAGGGATAAGTACATGAAGATCGTCTCCCTTGCACCTGAAGTATTATAGAATATAAAGATCGGAAAGATGAACAGGAAATTTCATGTTAAGCGCGGCGATACCGTTTATGTAAATGCCGGAGAATATAAAGGACAACAGGGCCGTGTACTGGAGATTATTGTCAGGGATGAGAAAGCCATCGTAGAAGGTATCAATATGGTATCTAAACATACCAAACCCAATGCTCAGTACCCGCAGGGTGGGATTATTAAAAAAGAAGCTCCCATTCATATTTCCAATCTGATGATTGTGGACGGATCTTCGGGAAAACCAACCAGGGTGGGACGCAGGCTCAATGACAACGACAAACTTGTTAGATTTTCAAAAAATTCTGGAGAGGAGATCAAATAATGGAATATACACCCGCATTAAAAAACAAGTATAAGGAGGAAATAATTCCCGCTCTGATGAAGGATTTCGGGTATAAATCCATGATGCAGGTCCCAAGGCTGGAAAAGATTGTACTCAACCAGGGGGTAGGCCAGGCTGTCGCAGATAAGAAGCTGGTCGATGTAGCCCAGGAGGAGTTCACTCTTATTAGTGGACAGAAAGCTGTTCAGACATTGTCGAAGAAAGATATTTCGAATTTCAAACTGCGGAAAAAGATGCCCATCGGGACAAGAGTGACCCTGCGCCGGGACAGGATGTATGAATTTCTGGAAAGGCTGATCAATGTGGCGTTACCGCGGATCCGGGATTTTAAAGGCGTAAATACCAAGATGGATGGAAGAGGGAATTTTACCATGGGGATCACCGAGCAGATCATTTTTCCCGAGATCGACATCGACAAGATTAATAAGATCATGGGACTGGAAATTACTTTTGTAACCAGTGCCAATACAGACGAGGAATGCCTCGCATTGTTAAAAGAATTTGGAATACCATTTAAAAAACAATAAAACCGTATGGCAAAAGAATCAATGAAAGCCCGTGAAGTAAAGCGGAAAAAACTGGTTGATAAATACGCCGCAAAAAGGGCTAAGCTAAAAGCAGAAGGTGACTATGTCGGTTTAAGCAGGTTGCCCAGAAACTCCAATCCAATCCGTTTGCATAACAGATGCAAACTCACAGGCCGGCCGAAAGGTTATCTCAGGCAATTCGGGGTTTCAAGGATCACGTTCCGCGAGATGGCTGCATCAGGTTTAATACCCGGTGTTAAAAAGGCTAGCTGGTAGCAGAAATAGATAAATAAATATTAGATAAAAATAAGATTGAGATGACGGATCCTATTGCGGATTATTTAACGAGAATCAGGAATGCCATCATGGCGAACCATAAGGTGGTTGAGATCCCTGCTTCCAATATCAAGAAGGAAATCACCAAGATCCTTTATGACAAGGGCTATATCCTCAGTTATAAATTTGAAAAGGATGAGAAGCAAGGCATTATCAGGATTGCATTAAAGTATCACTCCGAAACCAAGGTTTCTGCAATAAAGGCCATGGCAAGGACCAGTAAGCCCGGATTGAGAAAATATGCCAACGCAAGGGAACTGCCACGCGTACTGAATGGCCTGGGTATTGCCATCCTTTCCACCTCACAGGGTGTAATGACCGATAAGGAAGCCAGGAAGATCAACATGGGCGGAGAGGTCCTGTGTTACATACATTAATAAGGAGGAATTGAAATGTCAAGAATTGGATATTTACCAATAAGCCTGCCCGAAGGTGTCAGTATCGATATCGATGAGAATAATCTCGTCGTGGTTAAGGGTCCCCAGGGAGAATTGTCCCAGAAGGTAAATAAGGGCATCAAGGTAAAGGTTGAGGATGGCCAGATCAGTTTTGAACGGCCCAGCGAACAACGTGAGCATAAAGCCATGCACGGGCTTTACAGGTCTCTTGTGAACAATATGGTCATTGGTGTCTCCCAGGGGTATGAGATTAAGCAGGAACTGGTAGGAGTTGGATTCAGGGCCGAAACCAAAGGACAAAGGCTGGAGATGAGCCTCGGTTATTCACACGATATTATCCTTGAGCTGCCACCTGAAGTGAAGGTGGAAGCCCATACAGAACGTCGTGCAAATCCCATTCTAACCTTGAAGAGTGCCGACAAACAACTGATTGGCCATGTGGCTGCCAAGATCAGGTCACTCCGGCCACCAGAACCATATAAGGGCAAAGGGATCAAATTTGTTGGTGAGCAACTTCGCCGGAAGGCAGGGAAAGCTGCAAGTGTATAAACAGTAAATAATATATTGAGATGGCTTTAACGAAAAGAGAAAGGAGACTGAAGATCAAGCAGCGGATCCGGAAGCGGATCAGTGGGACCAACGAGCGGCCCCGCATGACCGTTTTCAGAAGCAACAAGCAGATCTATGTACAACTGGTCAATGATCTGACCGGTGAAACAGTGGTTTCAGCCTCCTCAAAAAACAAGGAAGTAGCCGATCAAAAAAACGTCACTAAGGGTGAACAGGCCAAGCTGGTAGGAAAACTTGTTGCTGAGAGATCATTAGCCAAAGGGATTAACAATGTTGTTTTTGACAGAAACGGCTACCTGTACCATGGCCGGATCAGAATGCTGGCAGAGTCTGCCAGGGAGGGTGGACTAAAATTTTAAAAAAATATGACAACAAGTATCAGAAGAGTAAAAACGAGTGACCTGGAACTGAAGGACAAGCTGGTTAGCATTCAGCGGGTGACCAAGGTGACCAAAGGTGGAAGAACCTTTAGTTTTTCAGCCATTGTTGTGGTTGGTAATGAAGACGGGATAGTAGGACATGGACTGGGCAAGGCCAATGAGGTTACGACAGCCATTGCCAAGGGGATTGAGGATGCCAAGAAAAACCTGATCAAGGTTCCCATTTACAGGGGGACCATTCCCCATGAACAACTGGCAAAATATGGAGGAGCTGTGGTATTTATCAAGCCAGCTTCAGTTGGAACAGGAGTAAAGGCTGGTGGAGCTATGCGTGCCGTACTCGAAAGCGTGGGAGTGAAGGATGTACTGGCCAAGTCAAAAGGCTCCTCGAATCCGCATAACCTGGTGAAAGCAACCTTCAGGGCACTGATGGAATTGAGGGATGCCAGCCTGGTTGCAGAGCACCGCGGCGTATCTATGGATAAAGTTTTCAACGGGTAGGAACTCTTTTAACAAAACAAAAATGGCAAAGATCAGGATTACACAGACTAAGAGCAGGATTGGGAGTACAGCCAGGCAGAAAAGAACCCTGGATGCACTTGGATTACGGAAGATGCACAAAAGGGTGGAAATGGAGACCAGTCCCCAAATACTTGGTATGGTGAATAAGGTAAGGCACCTGGTGAAAGTTGAAGAATTATAAATCAAGATTTCAATCAAGAAAATATGGATCTAAGTAATTTAAAACCGGCAAAAGGTTCTGTAAAGAAGGACAGAAGGTTAGGAAGGGGACAGGGATCCGGCAGGGGCGGAACAGCCACACGTGGTCATAAGGGACAAAAATCCAGGTCAGGATATTCAAAGAGAATTGGGTTTGAAGGTGGACAAATGCCGCTTCAACGCCGTGTTCCCAAGCATGGTTTCAAGAATATCAACCGGAAGGAATACAAAGCAGTAAACCTGTCAACCCTTGAAGAACTTGCCGAAAAGAAAAAACTGAAAAAGATCAATGTGCAGACGCTGCTGGATGCCGGATTGATTTCGCGAAAAGACCTGGTTAAAATCCTTGGTAATGGCAAGCTTACCAAAAAGCTGGAAGTTAAGGCGCATGCCTTTAGCGCATCAGCCCAAAAAGCAATTGAAGAACTCGAAGGTTCCATAGAAAAAATATAAATTAATGAGGCAGTTTATTGAAACCTTAAGGAATATCTGGAGAATTGAAGATCTGCGGAAACGGATTCTGTATACCCTGGGCATACTGCTGGTATACAGGCTTGGTTCCTTTGTTACCCTGCCCGGGATTGATCCTACTCAGCTCGCAGGGCTGAAGCAACAGACAGCCAGCGGGGTACTCGGTTTGCTGGATATGTTCTCGGGTGGAGCATTCTCCAATGCCTCGGTATTTGCGCTGGGCATCATGCCATATATCTCAGCCTCCATTGTAGTACAGCTGCTGGGGATTGCTGTTCCCTATTTCCAGCGCCTGCAGAAAGAAGGAGAAAGCGGTCGCCGGAAAATTAACCAGATCACCAGGTATCTTACGGTATTCATCCTTATTTTACAGGGTCCCAGCTACCTTATTAACCTGCAAGCACAGATCCCGGAAACAGCCTTTGTGATCAAGGGTGCCTTCTTTACGGTTTCCTCGGTTATAATACTTACAGCGGGGACCATGTTTGTGATGTGGCTGGGAGAAAGGATCACAGATCGCGGGATAGGCAATGGGATTTCCCTGATCATTATGATCGGGATCATTGCCAGGCTGCCGTTTGCAACAGTCGCAGAATTTGGTGCCAGGCTGGAACAACAGGGGGGCGGACTCGTAGCCTTTCTCGTTGAGCTCCTGGCTATGTTTATTGTCTTCATGATGACCATCCTGCTTGTTCAGGGTACACGTAGAATACCGGTACAATACGCAAAACGGATTGTTGGTAATAAGCAGTACGGGGGAGTACGTCAGTACATCCCCCTGAAGGTGAACGCCGCAGGTGTTATGCCCATCATCTTTGCACAGGCATTGATGTTTGTGCCAATGACCATTGCCGGCTTTGCCAATTCTGAAGCACTGTCTGGATTTGCAGCGGCATTCATGAATTTTAACGGACTATGGTACAACCTGGTCTTTGCCATCCTGATCATCCTCTTTACATATTTCTATACGGCGGTAACCATCAATCCGACACAGATGGCAGAAGACATGAAAAGGAACGGAGGCTTTATACCCGGGGTGAAACCTGGACGAAAGACAGTTGAATTTCTTGACACCATCATGTCAAGGATCACCCTGCCGGGATCAATTTTCCTGGCATTTGTGGCTATCCTGCCAGCCTTTGCAAGCCTGGCCGGTGTGAACAGCCAGTTTGCACAGTTCTTTGGGGGGACTTCCCTGCTGATCCTTGTTGGTGTTGTACTGGATACACTTCAGCAGATTGAAAGTCACTTGCTGATGAGACATTACGACGGACTGATGAAATCAGGCCGTATCAAGGGCAGATCCGGCGGAGCAGTTTCTGCCATTTAAGATTTGCTAAGCGTTCTTTGATGATATTTATAAAAATAGCGGAAGAAATTGAATTGCTGAGAGCCAGTAATCTGCTTGTTTCAAGAGTCCTGTCTGAAGTGGGCAAGGCAATCAAACCGGGAGTGAGCACCCTGAAGCTGGATAAAATAGCCGAGGAGTATCTCAGAGACCATGGAGGCATACCGGGATTCCTCGGATATAACGGGTTTCCGGCCACACTCTGTACCTCTTTGAATGATGAGGTTGTTCATGGGATCCCGTCAGAAAAGGAGTTGAGTAATGGGGATATCCTTTCGGTAGATTGCGGTGTAAAATTGCAGGGTTATTTTGGAGATTCAGCCTATACCTTCCCTGTTGGGGAGCCCAGCGAAGAATATAAGTCGCTGATGCTTAACACCAGGGAATCGCTGTTCAAGGGAATCGAAGCAGCTGTGGCAGGCAATCGCCTGGGAGACATCGGATATGCTGTACAAAACCACGCTGAACAAGCAGGATATTCCGTTGTCAGGGAGATGGTTGGCCATGGTCTGGGACAAAACCTTCATGAAGAACCGGAAGTGCCCAATTACGGGAGAAGGGGAAGTGGCATTAAATTGAAGGAGGGAATGGTTATCTGTATTGAACCAATGATAAATATGGGAACCAGATTTATTAAGCAGGATAAAGATGGCTGGACAATCAGGACAACTGACGGGAAACCTTCAGCACATTATGAACTGGCGGTTGCCATAACAAAGGGAGAACCAGATGTTCTCTCCACGTTTGAGTATATTGAAGATTAATAATTAAAATACTGAGAAATGGCAAAACAACCATCAATAGAGCAGGATGGAACCATTACTGAAGCATTGTCTAATGCCATGTTCAGGGTGGAGCTGGAAAACGGGCATGTAATCACGGCTCATATATCCGGTAAAATGCGCATGCATTACATTAAGCTTTTGCCGGGGGACAGGGTCAAGGTGGAGATGTCTCCCTATGACCTGACCAAAGGAAGAATAACATTCAGATATAAATAAAATAGATAATGAAAATACGTGCATCTATAAAGAAAAGAAGCGCTGATTGCAAGATTGTTCGGAGAAAGGGCAGGCTTTATGTGATCAATAAAAAAAATCCGAGGTTTAAACAGCGTCAGGGATAAAATATTGTATCTTTGCAAACCATTTTATAATACTAATACTTATGGCTAGAATTGTAGGAGTTGATTTACCAAAAAATAAGCGTGGAGAAGTTGGTCTTACCTACATCTATGGAATTGGAAGGAGCTCATCCCAGAAGATTCTGGATGAGGCCGGGATCGACCGGAATATCCTGGTAAAAGACTGGACAGATGACCAGCTATCCAAGATTCGTTCCATCATCAATGATAATATAAAGGTGGAAGGGGAATTACGTTCCTCAGTGCAATTGAATATTAAGCGCCTGATGGATATTGGAAGTTACCGTGGCATCCGGCACAGGATTGGATTGCCTGTGAGGGGACAAGCTACCAAAAATAATGCACGGACAAGGAAAGGCAGAAGAAAAACAATTGCGAACAAGAAAAAAGCAGCAGCTAAGAAATAAGGTATGGCAAAAAAAACAGGAGCATCCAAGAAAAGGATTGTCAGGGTTGAACCATTCGGAGAGGCGCATATACATGCCTCATTCAACAATATTATCATCAGCCTGACCAACAAATCAGGACAGGTAATCTCATGGTCATCTGCAGGGAAAATGGGTTTTAGAGGTTCGAAGAAGAATACACCCTATGCCGCACAGATGGCTGCGCAGGATTGCTCAAAAACAGCATATGAACTGGGACTCAGAAAAGTTAAGGTATATGTGAAGGGACCCGGATCAGGAAGAGAATCTGCTATGCGGACCATTCATTCGAACGGCATTGAGGTAACCGAGATCATTGATGTAACTCCATTACCTCACAATGGCTGCCGTCCACCAAAAAGAAGAAGAGTATAAGTTTCAGTGAGAATCAGTCAAAATTTTATTTAGATGGCAAGATATATAGGACCGAAAACCAAGATAGCCAGGAAGTTTGGTGATCCGATCTTTGGATCTGACAAGATCCTTGAAAAGAAGAGCTACCCTCCCGGAATGCATGGTAATAACAAGAGAAGAAGAAAACAATCGGAATATGGAATTCAGCTGAAAGAGAAACAGAAGGCTAAGTACACTTACGGTATACTGGAAAGGCAATTTGCCAATCTTTTTGACAGAGCACAACGCAGCAAAGGGATCACGGGTGAAGTACTGTTACAATTGCTTGAATCACGGCTTGACAATGTAGTCTACAGGCTGGGAATAGCCCCCACACGCGCTGGTGCAAGGCAGCTTGTATCTCACAGGCATATTACCGTTAACGGTAAAATAGTAAATATTCCTTCCTATATCTTGAGGCCCGGTGATATCATTGGTGTTAGAGAAAAATCCATATCACTGGAAGCTATTGCTGATTCCATGAGCGGATCACATAGATCAGCTTCACCCTGGATGGAGTGGGATTCCTCACAGATGGCAGGAAAGTTCCTGAACCGGCCGGAAAGGGAAGAAATCCCGGAAAATATCAGGGAACAATTGATCGTAGAATTATATTCAAAATAGAATCATAATAAAATATTTATGGCTGTATTAGCTTTTCAAAAACCGGACAAGGTCATAATGATTGACTCGGATGAATATTATGGAAAATTTGAGTTTCGACCATTAGAGCCAGGCTATGGTATAACTGTAGGAAATTCACTACGGCGGATATTGCTTTCCTCACTTGAGGGTTATGCGATCACCACGGTAAAAGTCGAAGGGGTAGAACATGAATTTTCCACCATAACCGGTGTAATTGAAGATGTCACCGAAATCATCCTCAATCTTAAACAAATCAGGTTCAAGAACCAGATTGATGATGTTGATGATGAAAAGATCATGGTAACCATCACAGGGCAGGAGGAATTCAAGGCAGGTGATCTGAATAAGTTCTTAAGCGGTTTCCGCGTATTGAATCCCGAACTTATTATTTGTCACATGGAGGAAGATGTAAAGCTCCAGATCGAGATGACTATCAATAAGGGCAGGGGATATGTACCTTCTGACGAAAATAAACCCATGGATGCAGAATTTGGACTTATATCCATAGATTCCATTTTCACACCCATCAAGAACGTACAATATTCAATAGAGAATTACAGGGTTGAGCAAAAAACAGATTATGAGAAACTCATCGTGGAGATCATGACTGATGGCTCCATACATCCCAAGGAAGCATTGAAAGAAGCAGCCAAGATCCTGATATACCATTTCATGCTATTTTCTGATGAGAAGATTACAATGAATTCAGATGAGAAATTTGCCAATGAGGAATTTGATGAGGAAATTTTGCACATGCGGCAATTATTGAAAACGAAGCTGGTTGACCTGGATTTATCCGTTCGCGCCCTGAACTGCCTGAAGGCAGCCGAAGTTGAGACGCTGGGTGACCTGGTTAAATTCAACAAGAACGACCTGTTGAAATTCAGGAATTTCGGTAAAAAGTCTCTGACTGAACTCGATGAATTGCTGGTCAGCATGAACCTGAATTTCGGGATGGACATCAGCAAGTATAAATTAGACAAGGATTAAGTGAAAAATGAGACACAGGAAGAAAATTAATCATCTTAGCAGGACGAGTGCGCACAGGAAGGCGATGCTGGCCAATATGGCATCCTCTCTTATTTTACATAAACGAATTACAACAACAACTGCAAAAGCCAAGGAACTCCGTACTTTTGTGGAACCGATCATAACTCGTTCAAAAGAAGATTCCACTCATTCCAGAAGAATGGTATTCAGGAATTTGCGTGACAAGTATGCAGTTTCCGAATTATTCAGGGAGGTGGCAACCAAAGTCGGAGAAAGGCCGGGTGGATATACACGCATCATCAAGCTTGGAAACAGGCAGGGGGATAATGCAGATATGTGCATCATTGAACTCGTTGATTACAATGAGAATCTATTGGCTGAAAAAGCTTCTGCCACCAAGCCCAAATCAACCAGACGCAGAAGAGGAGGCAA